>MPMF02376304.1_pt1 | contig 11415 bp, 27 predicted proteins | sample 1617271 | NCBI WGS metagenome assembly MPMF02 (sample SAMN05944812, study PRJNA350692) | marine metagenome | biome: marine; feature: ODZ; material: water; isolation source: 120 m water sample prefiltered with 30 um filter, filtered on to 0.2 um... | place: Pacific Ocean | collected 2012-04-09... | reverse complement strand
GGAACTGCGGAGAGAGCGCCCACGGGGCGCTCTTTCTGCGTTATGGGGTCGGTTCTGCAAGTCGGCCCATTCCTACCGACCTGGCCTTTTTCACAACGGAGAGGATTTCGTGGATCTGGTTTCAGAATAGAGGCTCCCGGTGGCCTCGTATGGGCCGATAGCCAGGCCTGGCACTCGCTGTGTTGCGCTTTCTGGCTCGCTGACTACTTGTACGGGTGCGAAATTGGTCTTGGTACCTGATGGGTCTTGAGTAGGCGTTAGAAGCGATCTGCAAGCTTCTCAGAAGAATCTGCGATTAGGGGTTGTGCTTTCTGTTTGATTCGTGTCTAATGGTCTTTGTGAACACTCCTACAACAACCCGGCTAAGGAACCCGGGGACCTGTGCGCCACGAACTCAGATGGTTTCGTCACCATCAACGTGGACACCTACCACGACGACGAGGAAGGATATTCGCATGGTAACTCCCAAGGCATCCGACCTTGGAGCGGTGATTGATCTCACTGACATCTCCAAGGCTCGGCGTGGTGCTGAGGCTGAGCGCAACCCTGCGCTTCTGTCATTGCTGACAGATGCACTAGGGGCGGGCAAGGCTGCGGCAATCACTGGCATGGCGGTCCTACGTTCGGACCACGGTTCGGATGAGGCGTTCAGGAATGAGCGCCAGAAGCATGCAGCGTCGATTCGTTCGCACGCTGCGATGCTGGTTTCGGACGGCACGCTGCCTGCTGGTTCCAAGGTGTCGATCAATTGGCATCCTGAGACCGGTGTCCCTCAGGTCAGCCTGAGGAAGTGAGCCACGGGCCAGACTGACTAGGACTCGGACCTTTCGCCAATGTTGGCAACAGCACAATGGCGGGAAGCCTCCACCTGAAAGGGTGGGGGCTTTCTTCTTTCTATGGGTCAACAGCTGGACCCCTGGAGCCATAGGCCGGCTCCTCGACTACCGGGGATCGGGTTTCGGAATGGCTTGGGCCAAGTATCTCAGAATGGCCTAGGCCAGGTATCTGAGCTGTTCGCTGTGTTGCGCTTTCTGGCTCTTCTACAAATTACGTCCACGTAATGTAAATAGCCTTTCTCTTATATAGAGTACTTATATCCCCGCCCCACACATCCCCCGGCTGGTGTTCGCTCGTCTGGCTGGCCAACTTTTACGGGTGCGGAAAACGGTAGACCTGACCCTCGGGTTGAATGAATGGCCCGACTGCCAGGTCCGCCATAGAGCCTCTCTAAGAGCCTCGGAGAGACTGCCGGCATGGTCGGCCCACAACGGAAAGAGCCTCCCCGTAGGGAGGCTCTCACGCTCTCGGTTCTGTTGCCACGGTGGTGGACTCTCCGACTCTCACCGCCGACTCTCAGTCGGTCTCGGCACAAGGCTCCCTACTCCGGTCGGAGGGAGACCTGCGGCGTGCCCGTTTCGGGGTGCCAGTTGATACTGGCACGGCCCGTCACGAGACCGTCTGCCACCAGACGGTCAAAGTGCTTGCGGATCTCCGCAGACCTTGACTGCTTGGCGTTCCGGTAGTCCTCGTCAGAGGCGTACTCGGATCGCAGGACGGCGTACCGGGTCACGGCAACCGCTTTCCCATTCGGGAGAGCGGAGGCGAGCAGGTCCAATAGACCCTGCTCGAACGTGGCCTCGGCACCTCGCCTAGCCTTCGAAACGTCGGTTAGGTCGATGACCTCTCCGAACGTTTCGTCGTTCTTGCTCATGTAATCACCTCCTTTCGGAGCCTCAATGAATGTTGCAGGTGAATCATGCGCAGAACATTTCGGATTTGTCAAGAGAATCTTTCGGAGGATCTACAGGGCTGGTGTTCGCTCGTCTGGCCTCATGATTGCGTCCACGTAAATCATATACACACTCCCTTATATTGAACACATCTATTCCCACCCCTCAGGCGGGTGTTCCGTAGGAATCCGCAGGACTTTGCACCCGCAAAATACTGTTAATACTAGTCTCTTATATTAGTGTATATATTCCCCCGCATCCTTCCCCGCAAAGTTAGGCTGGTATTCGAGGAACGAGAACCCGAAGGGCTTGTACCAGCAAAATTAGTCTTAATAGTTATCGTTAATTGAATGTCCCCCCGACTAACGTTATTTATTTTTATTATTTATTATCGTTATGCAATGGGGTTTATACAAGGGGCCGGCTGCGCCCGGCAAAATTAATCTTATTTATTAACGTTATTTAATGCGCCCAGCTCGAGCCTCTAACATTAACGTTAATGGCCAGCACTAAGTATCGCAAATCACACGGGTGTAGTTACAGGGAGTAAAGGCCGGCGGCTAAAGTTAACGGTATCCAGTGGGAGTATCTGTAAATACTTTCAGCAGTCCCCCAAATGACGAGAGTTATTTGTTGGACTTATTTCTGCCGATTATTTTTGCCGATTATCATCAAGGATTATTATTGGCTAATCTCAGATAAATAAAAAAAACTTTTATTTGAAGGGGAGAACATTAGTCCCAAACAAATAAAGTTTATTTATTCCCTTAGATAATATTGGGGATTGATAGAATAATTAACAAATGACCTTTATAGAGAGGGCATACGTATCCCCACAACCCTCCCAGAACCTACTAAAAACATTTAATATTTATATATATCGTTAGTACAACTTCAAAAAAGGCAAAAAAAGAGAAAGAACCATCCCCATACAACATAAGAATATATGGAGCTTTCTCACCAACCCAGCAATAGACGGTCTTCCTTTTAGTGTGTCTTGTGGGGTTTTTTGCTTTTGTGAGGTAGTTGTTTTTTGTGCTCCAGAAGGGATTCGAACCCTTATCTCTATTGCAGAGGGCAGATTTTAAGTCTGCTGTGTATGCCTGTTCCACCACTGGAGCGAGGGGTTAGTTACTATGTGTTCTCTCTATAACAGTAACTATCTTTATCCCCCGACTTTACGATTTTTTCTTAGCTTCGTCTGCTTCCTTCATTCGTTGCGCTTCCTCTTTTCTGGCTTTTTTCCATTCTCCCAGAGTTAGGGTATCATTTCGTATGGTCCTTATTTGTGCCATTACTCTTCTTCCTTTTCTTCTCTCATCTTTTCAAGTTCCTCGTCACGGAATTTGTGCCATTGCCGCGATGTTATTGTGTCATGCATTGTAGTCTTATCAATTGGAACAATGTATGGTTTTTTGGTTCTAGCCATTGCGCTTGTCTGTGCTTTCTTTAATGTGCCAGTACTTATTATTAAACTCAAACTCGTACTGTCTCTTAGCAATAGGCCATTCACTCTGTGGCTGACAGCCCTCAGTGAAATACTCTAACATTCCCTCATCTGATCCACATGGAGAACAGACATAAACAGATACATCATGCTCCCCCCTTGTTGTTCTACTCAAAGCATTTAGAACCTGTGGATCAAGCATAGAATGCTCACCACAACGAGGGCAATCACCAACAATATCTCCACGCGTACTATTCAACATCATTGTTCTCCTTTATGATAATCCATGCAATCCGGTCTACAATATCAGCAATCATCTTCTTGTTCTCTGGATGTTCTACCATGTCCTGAGCTTTACTTAGAGAAGTTTCCCAAGCATCAGTATATGCTTCTTCCCTGATCTGTTCGTTCAGGTCTTGCTCATCCAGATGCCCTTTAGCTGATATTCCTGGAACTAGATAATAGAGGCTTTCGTGTGCAAAACTCATGGTCTTTCTCCTATCTCTCTTCTAGACATTTTCATTATCCTTCCAACAGTTTCTCTCATTCATCATCTCCCAAACGAGAGTATCAACAATTTCCTGAACCAAGCGATGACGATCTCGCTTGTACTGTCTATGAACTCTCTTCGTGAGACAATCTTGAGCCTGAGCCAAAGTCATATCCCAAACATGAACATACATCATCTCTCTATCTTGTTCGTGCTCATTGCAAATATCTTTATCGCCACCTTCGTCAAACACTTATTCTGCCTCACAATCATGCCCACAAGCGTATTCGTCCATGTCGGTTTCATTCATTAAATCGAAAACTCGATTACACTCTAGGCATTTAGTTAATAAGTGAATTTCGTCGCTAACTCTCATGGCCTTTCTCCTATCTCCCCTAGCCTTTCCCAATCGTTATCTATCTGATTATCCAAAATAGAGTCCACCCACATCTGAAGAATGTCAGGTTCACTCATCCCCTCTAATTCTTCCTCTGTGTAGGAATCCAAATAAATCATCGCATTGTATATCTGAGGCATTATTCCAAAACCTAGAGGAACCTTATATGTGGCTTCAATATACTCAATATTCTCAACAGACCCGACCCATTTGTCATCCATTAGATTATGCCTTCCTTTTCTTCCTGGTCCATCATAACTTTATAATCATCATGCCTAATGCCATCAAAAGCAATACGCAATTCTACAGCCTTGCCATCTTCATTACGATCAACAAAGACAGGATATTTACCATCACCACAATCACCTGAATCCACTATTTCCCTCGGGTTTAAAGACTGAATCTCAAAAGCGAGACTTATAAGACCCTCATTGCCACAGAATCCTGCTAGCGATGTACGTGGTTCAGTCATTAGTCAATTCCTTTATGTCGTGGAGTCCTAAAATGACCCCGGGTCCATTACATTCTTCATCCTGTGAAATCATTATCTCAGCTGTAATCTGCTTCCCCGTGCTTTTATCAATCACATGATTTGGCAGATCAACCACCAACACAGGCCAACATTCAGGCCTGTCATCATAGTTCGTTTCATCTACATACGCATCTACAATCTTTGCTCCCTTCAGCAAATCCAACTGACTCTGTAAATATACCTTCTCAGGCTTTGACATTCTCTTCCTCCCTTGCCTTTCTTCTATCTTCCCTCATATTGTCTCTCCATGCAGCAAAATCCAATGCGTCTGCCATAGCGCCAACATAGTCTTGCTGATGTACCCATTCTTCTGACCTATAGTATCTTCTAACAGTCATATGATCATAGTTATCCATCCATATTTCACCATCTTCACCACGCCATTCAATATTACCTGATGCCCAAGGACAACAAGCCTCAAGGAATAAATCCTCTTGACCGATCTTATCATCATAACCATAAATCTCTAAACCGGTATCGCTAGTGTTGATCTCAAACCCAAGCATTGTAAAAATCTCCTCAGCGGTTGTAAGAACATCTGGATAGTTATCCGGCATCCAAGAGAACCACCTACTCTCTGTCACTACACCAGTATCTTGATCTTTATGATAAGACCCACCACGCTTAATACTATCGAATTGATTCAGCGCACACATCGCTACATACGCTTCTTCATAGTCCTCTTTCTTCAACATAAAAGTACTAGATTCAATCTGACCATAATAACCCATTACATTCTCCTTAATGATATTTTCGTAACGATAATTAAATAATTAGCTTATGTATAATATGCATAGCATAATGTATATATTCAGGACTGTCTAAACTTCTTCTTCAATGCCATCTTGATAGGCTGAGGATCGAAATACTTCATTCTACTAGCACCCTCTTTGCCACTCACGCCATCTGGATCTTTGCCATCTTTCTTCCAAACAGTAACGATACCCATAGCGGTTTCGTATGTCTCAGTTACCTCATTGCTATCAATCAACTTATTCATCACGCCTCGCAATCATGTCCGTAGTAATATTCGTTGGCATCTGTTTCATCCAATAGGTCAAACACCCTATTGCACTCATGGCATCTAACATTAGTTACCAATCTCTGACCTATATGAATAGGATCCTTCATTGCTGATACACCTCTCTAATATATTTTTCGGTACACGCCTTCCAATGCTTTGCGCCACCGTCTTCATAAAATAGCCATGCTGCTACCCCAACATTAGCCACAGGATGATCAATAGGAAAACCTGTAAACCCAGATCTAACAGACCGCTCTATCCAAAACTTAGGCAAATGCTGAAACCATCCTGTTGCTTTAGATAAAGGATGCATAGAGTAACTATAAATATCTCCAGGATCTGCACTTGATTCACAAAAAGCAAGCCATGTGAAAAATTCCCTGTCCTCTGGTTCAAAGTATTCGTTAATCAACTCTCCCAAAGTAGGAAGATGACTAAGCCATACATCTTCATCAAACTCACAGGAACTTCCATCCAATGGACATTCCTCTACACTAACCAACCCAGCTTTCTCTTTTTGTTCTCTATCCCACTTATCTAAAGCATTAGGGACAAAGGTGGGGATGTTGTTTATTGCAATTGAAGTACTTTGAGGGATAAGTCCATCCTCGTTCTCTAGCTTTAAGGCATTTTTCGCACCAGTGGCATTCTGTATAGTTGTGCTTGTCGTAGTACTTGTAGTAGTAGTCGAGCCTTCCATAGTTGCCATAGTCGTTATGGTTGGGACAACATTGACAATGGGTACAACTCCATTTGGAATAGCAGTCCCATCTTTTACTACATCCACATTTACACACATACCGGCCATAACCAGTAGTGTTCCCACTATCATCTTTGGTATCATTGTTCTTATCCTCTGTAGAAAATGTTGTTTCATTACCCTTATTCATAACCATCCTTTCCAGAAAAATCTTCCAACTCGTTCTCTTCCAAGAAAGAAATGTGTATCCCAAACTTATCCATTAGCTGAGTGATCGGCACCTCTATCTCTTTTTTTGCATTACGATGCTGAGCAGATCTCATCTTTCTACGCTCACGCTCCGATGTTGCTCCCCAAATGCCAAACCTTTCTTTGTTTCTCATAGCAAACTCGAGACAAGGTTTGACAACAGGACATCCTCTACATATTGTCTTTATGACTACTGTAGATTCACCACGGCCAGGATAAAACTCACTAGTATCTAGATTTATACACTGAGCCCTTAGGCACCAATTTCTGGCTTCAATCTTTGAAAACATCAATACCACACTTTCGATCCACCATAGGGTGCTACAAACTTCAACCAATTAATAGCATAACGATATTCTTCAGTAATGCGCTCCACGCCGTAGCCGTAATCTTTAGGAGCAAATGAATCTGCTTTGAATAATGTAGCAGCATAAGCCTCTGCATGTTTTGACATCCATTCAGCCAACTTCAAGCAGCCTTCTGGACTTAACATTTCGTCCTCGCCACAGGTATCACCATAAAATGATATATTATCACCAATATCAGTCAAAGGTGTCTTATAGCCAGCCTCTTCCAATTCTTGCAACATGAAGTTTCCAGCCTTACCTCTAAACCAGCAAGGAGTTCCCATCATACCATAAGTAGCCATACCAGCATTAACCATTTCCCTATGCCAAGGGCACTTATTATTATCTATGTTGGAATTACAATCAATACTTTCATCTTCTGCTTGAAGACCCTCAGCAATACAAGGGTATTCATATGGAATATTATCAAGCCCCATGTTCATCATCCCTATCAGTTATCGTAATCTGAATAGTAGGAGGATTGATCTTTACAATATACCTCTTTACCCTATCTGGCTTGATAGAAATACCAGTCAGCATTTCAAGGATCTCTGAGATTTGCTTATAGGTCATTCCCTTATCTCTCAACATAGCCAAAAATGGTGCCACCTTATTAAGCTTGGCAATCAATTCAGATTGCTGAGTGTAATGCACACTTTCAACATTGGGAGCAAAGACAACTTCATCTTTATTGATAACCTCGCCAAAATCAGCAAAGACAACTTCGTCTCTACGAATGACTTTGCCAAACTTGCTTTTATCTGGCCTTCTAAATGGATTCTTCATATCCTCATTCCTAACTGTCCAATAGTTTGTTTCGGTAAAAAGGCTGCTGGCTTCGTAAGATTATTATCGAAGCAGAACTCCAACCATTCCTCTTCATATTCTTTATCGCACATTCCACACTCGTATGCTGCCATAATCATATCTTCTTCACTAGGGTAATAATCAGCATCTGGACAACACTCCACATCATTTTCAAGAAGCTTTGACAATAACATTGTGGACCAGAGTTGAACATCACGATCAATCATCTTAGGAGCATACGCTTCAACGATTGAAATGTTCTCATCCCATTCCATATCACAATATGTTGCATCATCAAGAACAGCATATTCTTCGATAGAAGTTAGAACAGATACAGTCTCACAGAAAGCATCAGTAATGTTCTCAAATACGATACCGTCTTCATCATTGACAAGAACCTTTACCAGCGTTCTTTCAACCCATCCAACAGCCCAATGATTCATCCTCTCTGAAGTGAAATGATCTTCATACTGAGGAACAACATCTCTATGAAAAACCTTATAGTTGGCTCTGTCTCGAACACTGCTATCTCTATTGTAATCTATCCCTGCCCAACCCCAAGTATCAAACAGTTCAACATTGCCCCAATAGCCAAAATCTTCTGGCCTAGTAAGACTTAGTTTAGCCATTTTAACAACGTAGTCTTCAGGCAAATTGGTTAGTGTATCAGTCTTTGTCATTTTCGTCTCCAATCAACTCTTCCAGCATATCTACTTCATTCATCACATGAGAAGTAGCAGTAAACATATCTTCCAAATCGGTAAGAACATTACTGTAGAAGTAGTATCCGTACCCTTGCATAACTTCTCTAGACGACATTCCTGTATGTTCACTAACGTATTCAAAGATGCTACGAGTATGACCAAGTAACGCCCCTATAATCATACCAGCATCTTTATCTTCAGGAGTATCTAATGCTTCTTCTGCATCCTTCCAATTTCCAAAAGAAAAAGCTTGAATCATCTCCAAGCCAGAAAGATAAGATTCCTTCATTGAAGTTGCTAGCATCTTTGTTGCTTCTTCATTTGTAAATTCTCTATCAGAATTCAAGATAATATCCTCTTTCAATCGAATCGATTGTATATCGTTTGCCTTCTTGATTGTATCTGCTAACATATTCCCTCATTGGTTTGATGTAACGCTCTACATCTTTATGCACTATTCTATGGCATATATCACAAAGTGATATCAAGTTACCAAACCTATCCCTACCTCCCATTTCTACTGGCCTAATATGATGCACTTGCAACTGCTTACTCAATTCTGCTGTATGCTTTAAACACATCCTGCATCTAAAGTCATCACGTTTGCGTATCTTATCCTTGATTTCTGGCTTGATGTTCCTTCTTTCTTTACCTGATCGTTGAGCCATTACTAACTCAACTTACTGTAACGAACCCTATCATTCTGCGCTACCAACTTATTAAATGTGGACCCAATAGAGTCCGCAAATAAGCATTGTGATATTGTATTGTTATCCAATGCTGGGTAATAGTATTCTGCCCCTGACTCAAATACTACGTTCGCAGATGACATCTCGTTACCTGTTTTAACAAAGATACGCATCTCCTTGATAACACTACTGTCATCAGGAGTACACAATATTTCTCTTACTGTTGGTGGGTGACTCATAACAAGCCCCTTTCTGTTTTAGTCTTGACAACCCATTCCTTATATTTTGTTATACTCTCACACTCTTCATGCTCATCCTTTCCATAGTAATAGCAGGCATGTAACCCTTTATGACGATACCCTTTACAGGATATACAATAAGGATAGAAGTCGTACTTACCTTCTAGCTTTGTCTTACATTCAATGCACGACCACTCAGGATTATGATAAGGTCCAGGAGGAGCCTTAGTAAATAGATACTTCTCTATCAGCATTTCTTGTATGCTATTCATCAATCCCAACCTTGTTCCCTTCTGAAGTATCTCGAATCTTCTCTCTGCTCTGCTACTGTATCCCAATCAATATCGTCATCCATATGGCCAAGATCAATATCAGACTCACACTCGTCACATACACCCGATCTTTGTCCTCGAAATGATTCACAACTGAACATAGTAGTTTTTTCACAATTTGCACAATCAAGTTCCTCTTCCCATACTGAATCTGGACCTGCTATTTCGTATTCATTTCCTGTTACACCGGGAGGATAGTCCCAACCAAAATTAACCATCACTCTACACTTTCTTTCGTGTAATTGTCATAGTTCCAATCAATGTTGTCATAAGCAACCTCACCACTCATCATGTATTCCATATCTGCTGACTGCTGACATTCACCATTAGCCCAGATCTTAAAGCCTTGAAAACACATACCCGGCTCTTCAAATCTAAGATCAAACACCAACTTAGGAAACATCATAGCAATAGCATCAAATCCTTTTTCTGGTGGCGCCCAAGCAGAATCAAATCTAAACATAACCTTCTTTAGTTTATCTTCATCATCTGTGGACAGACTTGGATGACAATCATGCTCGTCAACCAGTTCGGTATGACAATCAGCCCACTTAGTACCCCAGTTAGTGTTACACCAATCATACCAATCTGGCACTCCATAGTTTTCTATGTTCTTCAACTTCTGATCTCTATCTGGATCATCATCAGTAACAGTACCAAACTTAGAAGTTACATGTTTTAGATCCTCTGGAATAGGATAAAGACGATCCAGAATAGCCCACGTTGCTTCTCCATTTTCCTTAGCATCTTCACTCTTACAAGCATTTACGAAACCATCAACCTCAGATGGTGGCCCACAAATACTCAATACGTTAGTACACCAGTTAGGCATAATCCAACTCCAATCCATCAAAGTAAATATGCAAAGCAACTACCCTGTTATCATTATTCACATCTACATACACAGGATAACAACCATCACCATAACCAGAAGATGTGACTACACCAATACTTTGATTGTAGCCATTAGCTGGTAGTGGAAACTCTCCGTAACCATCATCGCTTAATGTGACATTACACACACTGCGATAGTTGCCGTTCAAATCATCAAACTCATCCTTCAATGCATAGCATGGATCAATAACCATTATCTGTCCTGAATCCACACCACAATATCCTGCTAGTTTAGTTTCCATCTTATTCTCCTTTGAATACATTAGATACAGCCTTGCGTACCGCTTCCTCAAATGCCTGACCTAAATCACATAGAGCATCTTGATCTTGGTTAAGATACCCTTGAAGAGCGTCCAATAAATCATTGGTAATGTCATCGTTCTGTTCTATATTCTGTTCTATTAAGTTCAGAACGTCACTTTCAACTGCATTAAACAGGTCACCATCATCTACATCAATACTAACTTCCATCGTATTCTCCTTTGGTTACACCGTTAACAAAATCAAAGCCTTATCAGCCAACGGCGTCTGGTTGTCGATAGCCTTCTCCAACGCACGGTCCCTGCTGACGTGGCCACGCACCCGGCCATTGATCTCATGCTGCTCAGCACCCTGAATAGCATTATACGCCATCCAACGGTTACCAGCACCAAACTCCTTGCGCTCATCACGCCAACGCCTTCCACACGCCGAAGTTTTATGTTCGTAAAGATTGACCGTTTTGCCATGTGCGTCATCATCTGGCTTGGGCACCAACTGTAGCATCAACCCAGTGAATTGTGCATCGGTAAACGACTGGTCCTTCAAAGCCAGAGCCATCCGCTTCAAAGCATC
>MPMF02043786.1_pt1 | contig 11427 bp, 12 predicted proteins | sample 1617271 | NCBI WGS metagenome assembly MPMF02 (sample SAMN05944812, study PRJNA350692) | marine metagenome | biome: marine; feature: ODZ; material: water; isolation source: 120 m water sample prefiltered with 30 um filter, filtered on to 0.2 um... | place: Pacific Ocean | collected 2012-04-09... | reverse complement strand
TAGCTTGAGAATTCGACAATCACAGTTCTAGGTGATTTAGATCCTTCAAGACAAAGATTTTTCCCTCCGCGGCATAAGAAAATGCCTCCAAATTTTTTTATAGCAACTGTAGCTTTTTCGGCATATTTTTTTTGAATTTCTGGGTCTGCAACTTTTTCGTATACGCTTAGCCAATAACCTTTCATTATTTACATCTCCTTTAAAATGATTTAATTTTTTCTATGGCTGATAAATTAAAGATAGAGTGGAAAGAATTCAATACCCTTGTAGAAAAAATTGCAATTCAAATTGATGACTCGGGATTCAAGCCCGATTTGTTAGTGGGGGTGATGAGAGGCGCAGCGGCAATTATTGATATTTTATCAAGAATTTTTAAAGTAAAAACCGCATACCTTGCGGCATCTTCTTACTCGGGCGAAATGATAGAAGACCAACAGTTAGAAAATATTGTATTTGCAAGAGAAATGTCTTCAACAACGCAAAAGTTTCCAGAGAATATGAAGATTCTAGTTTGTGATGACCTAACCGATACGGGAAGAACATTGGAATTTACAACGAAATATTTAAAGGATTATCCATCATTAAAAGGTAAAATTTCTGAAATTAAAACCTGTGTTTTGTTTCAAAAACCCAAAAGTACATTTAAACCGGACTTCGTGGGAAAGAAGCTTGATAAAGATTATTGGTTGTTGCTGCCTACGGAGCCCTACGAAGAGATCAGGGTTGAAGATTTAAGAAAGAAACACCAAAAATAAAAGAGGCCAGAGATTAATCTAGCCTCTTTTAAAATTATTTAAATTTCCTATACTGCAAAATTAATTACAGAAATAATAGCCACCACCCATATTGCACTTGGTGTTTTTGCAGCCTGGCCAGTTAAAATCTTAAGAGCTGCATAAGCAATAAACATTATGCAAATTCCAGATGTTATCGAGCTCAAAAACGGCATAGAAACTGCCCCTAAAAGACCAGGAGCCGATTCTGTTATGTCTTTCCAATTTATATCGACTATGTTTTGAATGAATAACACAGATACAAATAATAATGCGGCACCGTCAATATTTTTGCTCAGTGAAGTGGCCAAAGGAGCAAAGAATAAAGATAGCAAGAAAAGACCCGCGACAACGAGCGATACCATGCCCGTTTTTCCGCCCTCAGCTACTCCAGAACCTGATTCAATAAAGCTGGTTTGAGTTGAACTTCCAGTCAAACTGCCTATCACCGTTGCGGAAGCATCACTTAAAAATGCTTTATCAATATCTTTCACACGACCTTTAGAGTCTATTCTGCCTGGTATTACAGAAGCAACACTTGTTAGTGTGCCCATAGAATCCATTATGTCTAGCCACCAGATCACAAAAATTGCAATTAACCCGCTAGCTGTAAAAACTTTTCCAGAATCAAAACCATCGAAGGCTGATAGAAAATATCCCATTTTTGGTGGTACACTTGCGATGCCATTAAAAGCAGCTAAAGCTCCATTATCTAAAGCGCTCCCGGTCCAATTCCACATCGGAAGCCATGAAAGCAGTGCAAAAAAAAGTAGACCAATGATAATTGCACCTTTAACTTTTTTATAGTGCAAGGCACAGATAACTACGAAAGTTAATAGACCCATTATAGTTAAAGGAGATGTAATTTTATCTGATAACGTAACAAACGTTACGTTATTTGGTCCAATCACATCCATGATGCTTAAGGCAATAAATGCCAAAAAAAGTCCTATTCCGCATCCAATGGATTTTTTTAACGTCATTGAAATCGAATTTAAAATCCAGGATCGTAAAGGAGTTAAGCTCACGAGAAAAAAGGCTATCCCAGCTAAAAATACGGTCGCTAGTGCTTCCGCAGGCGTATAACCCATTCCAGCAACAAAAGTGAATGCTACTATAGAATTAATCCCAAGACCTTGAGAAATCATAATTGGCCAAGTACGTGCGTATAGGCCAATTATTATATTGGCTAAAACGGTCGCGACAACAAGTCCGGTAAACGCAAATCCAAAGTCAAAAAATCCCCCTTCGACTCCTTTTCCGTTTCCTGACATGATAAACGGCCCTAAAAATAAAATGTAGCAACCGGTAAGGTAGGTCGTACATCCAGATCGAAATTCTGTTGCGAAGTTTGTCTTATTACCTCTGTAATCGAAGTACTTGCTTCCTAAATTTTTAAACATTTTTATCCTCTTTCATTAATTTTTAATTCTTAATGCTATTCAAAATAAACTAACAAATGTAAGTTACTATTACACTAATTACGTAGTTGATTCTTTGAATAAAATCCAAAAAAAACTTCATGATAAGTTTTTTTATGTATTAAAAGTTGTATTTTTGTTTATAATTTTTCGTGTATTCTATGAAAAGTTGAATTATGAAAAATTCCTTTTTTATTTATGCAATTGCGATTTTTCTTACGATTACAAGCTGTAAAACAGTGAGCAAGAAGGTTGATGCTGCCTCAGAAGAAGAGCAAAAGAAATTAAGCAGATTTCTTAATAAATCTACAGATGAATTAAAAATAGAATTCGGTAAACCGGATTTTATTGAGGTGGCTAATAGTAAAAATAAAATTTTTGTTTATTACGACTCTAAATTTAAAATTAAATGTGAAAGACGGTTTGAGATCCAAAACTCAAAGGTCGTTGGTTATTCCTCTAAGAATTGCTGGTAAATTTATTTTTCTACGTAACCCTTATTCGTTTTTTCTCTAATTTTTTCTTCGACATAGGCTTTAGCCTGTTCCTCGCTTTTAAACGGTTTTTTCTTAATTTTCCCATCCTTTGTTTTATAAGAAATTTTAATTTCCTTTGTAGCAGGGTTTTTAATACCGATTCTTCCATAAGTTATTTTAACCTGCTTTCCTTTCAAGTTTACTTCCCAAAATTTACTAGAATTGGAAGCAGCATCTTTATATTCGTAGTATTTTTTCATACAGAGATACTAATACAAAAGCTTCTTTTTTGGTAATGCTAAATTTTATAAGTAAAATTAGAACTTTTAAGATTTGTGCTTATTGAAAAGTTTTAAAATCCAAGCATACTCAGGAATTAAATCTCTTTGAAGAGAATCCCATCTAGAAGAAGCTCCACCATGGCTAGCATCTATATCACAACGTAAAATGATAGGATTGGAATCTAATTTCATTTCCCTAATTTTATTGATTAGCTTGACGCTCTCATACCAACCGACCCTCGGATCTGCAATGGAATTAGAAAAGTATAGCATAGGATATTTTTGTTTTTTTACCCCATAGTACGAATCATATTTTATAATATAGTCAAAAACTTCTTTCGATTTTAAGGGCGACCCCCACTGTTCCTCTTCAATTTTAGTCAAAGGTAAATTAGCATTGAGCATGGTCAAAATTACTGTAAAAAAACCTACACTGGTACAAACACCTTTAAAGTATTCTGGATGATTGTTCATTAGATAACCATTGCTCATTCCTCCGGCTGAGCCAGAAGTAGTTACAATATTTCCTTTAGAGGTGTATTTTTCTTCAATTAATTTATCAAAGACGCTTTTTAAATCAAAAAATGTTTTCATTTTTTGGAGTTTCTTTGCTTTTAAATAATAATTGTTTCCACCAGCCGAAGAACCTCTGACGTTGCAACTTACGCTTATGAAGCCACGATCGACCAAAGATAATCTTAAAACACTAAACGAACTTATATCAGCCGTTGAGCCATAATGAGAATAATGTGAGACAAGACAAGGATTGCTACCGTCTTTTTTTATCATTCCTTTTTTCCAGAGCAAGGTAATTGGGATATCCACCTCTCCATCTGCACTCTTGGCCAAAATCTTTCTTTGTTCATACAGCCTACTGTTATGTCCACTAGGAATGATTTGTCGTTTCTTAAGAGTTAATTTTCGAGTTTTACAGTTATAATCGTATACCCTTGATTCAGTTTTTAAAGAAGAAAAGCCAATTCTAATAATATCTTTTGAATCATAATCAATTGTTGCCGGTGCAGCACCAACGGAATAACATTCCTCACCTTTAAAATGAACTTTGTGTTCCTTATAAGTTTTTAGGTTAGTGACAATAATTTCTTCATTAAAGTTTTCACGAACCATTCGAACAAGCCAACCCTTAATAACAAACAAACCCAAAATTAAAGTACCTGGCTTATGCTTTAAAAAAGTTTTCCAATTTTCTACGCCAGGAGCATTAACACTAGTTTCCATAATTTGGTAATCAATGGCATTATCTTTATTTGTTAAGATGAAGAATCGATCGTCTTCTGGATGGTAACTTACAGAATACTCAAAATCTAATTCTCGTTTTTTGATTAACTTTGGCTTCGGAACGTCTTCATCACATTCAAAGAACAAAATTTCATCGGTATCATGCTGAGATGTATTAATATATAAAAAACGATCATCTTGAGACAAGCCGCAAGATACAAAAAAGCTAGGATCGGCCTCTTGATATACGGTCAAGTCACTTTTTGGATCATCTCCTAATTGATGACGCATGATTTTGTAAGGACGTCTCTTGTCTGAAAGAACACAATAGAAAAGGTAGTCTTTTTTTGCAAAAACAACGTTTCCAGAAGTATTGATAGGTTTTTTTGTTAAAACTTTTTTGGTTTTGATATCTCTTACGTTTGTAACATATTCCTCATTTCCTTTTGTATCTATGCTTACAATTTGCTTTTTTTGATCTAGACTTAGTCCAGTGCCATAAGAAAAATACTTGTGATTCTTAGACTCTTTATCTCCATCAAAAATTATTTCCTCTTTGCCTTTTAAGCTTTTAAATTTTCTACAAGATAGAGCGTAGTGTCCTTTTTTTTTCCCGGATTTCTTTCTATAATAAGAATAATAGAAATAATTTTCATATTTCACAGGTACTGACAGTTGATCTTCTTTGATTCTTCCACGAATTTCTTTAAACAATGCTTTTTGAATTTTTTTTGTGTCCTTTAGAAAATGATCGGCATATTTATTTTCTTTATCAATGTAATTTTTAATGGGACGAGGCAATAATTTAGGATTTTTTACGATTCCTTGCCAATTTTCTTCAAGATAATAGTAATCATCCTCTATTTCACGGTTCCAAAACTTGTGTTTCTTTGGCCTCTTCTCTAATTTCGGGGGTTGCATTAGTATAGGTTATTAAATGAAATTATTATTATTTGCAATATTAGTCGTGATTGTGATTTGGTCACTTAGAGCTTTTCTTCGAGCCAAGCCAGAAAGGATAGCTAACAAAGTACGAACATTAATAATTTTTCTTCCTATTATAATTGGTGGAATTTTAATTTTGCTTGGAAAATTTTTATTTAGTTTACCTTTTTTTGCAGTAATTATTCCATTAATCAAAGGGAAAGCAGGGTTAAGTCTTTGGCAGTTCGTAAGAATTTGGAGCTTGCTTAGAATTTTAAAACAACAGGGCCGTTTTCAATTTGGACAAAGAGGAGGAATTTCATCTCAGAGCAGTATGACTGTTTCAGAGGCTTACGAGATTCTTAATTTAGATCCACAGAAAAAATACAGTAAAGATTTTATTCAAAAGAGGGTCCGCAGCATCCTTAAGAGAGTGCACCCAGACATCTCACCAGATTGCGCCAAACTCGCTTCCATTGTCAATACCGCAAGAGACACCATCCTTAAAAATTTATAATCATTTAAGCAATTCTAGTGCCTTAGAATACACATCCTCTAACCGTATTAAATGGGTCGAAAGACTATCGTGTTTTGTTTTTCCTTCTAATCCTGGAGCTTCCACAATACTTATATTCTTGGTCCACGAGGAATAGACTCGGGGTGTATCTCCGAACAGGCCTATAACTTTTTTGTTTAGAGCTGCCGCTATATGCATAAAGGCACTATCGTTGCAGATTGCAATATCGGCATTAGCAATAATGGGCATGATCTCACTTATGTTAAGGTCTTTTAAAGATAAACACGATTCTTTTAAGGGTGAGTTTAAAAAATCATCTATAAAACTGTCTTTCGGACCACCTGCAAGAAAAAACCTACATGGATATTGTTTTTGTAATTTTTCACAAAGACCTAAGAAGTTTTTCGACGGCCAAATCTTGGTGTCGCCACTTCCTCCTCCACCAATTACAATATTGGTGGAGTTGCTATCAATATTATATTTATTCTTTGCCTTTTCGATCAAATTTGTAGGAATTTTAATTCGGCTTTCTGTTGAAATTATTTTGTTCAAACATTTTTCCGTAAAAAGTTTTGCGCTTAGAATTACATCATCTTTTTTTTGAAGTAACGGATATTGATAAATTTTTTGAATACCTGCTAACGAAAAAATTAATCGATAACGTAAAGACGATGAAAATAAAAAAGCAGCTTCATAATTTCCCGAGTTTTTAATCTCTTTTGATAGCGTGAAAGCCCCCTTAAATCCTGCATGCTTTCCTCCGTTTTTTCCTCGATCAAGAAAAATAATTTTTTTTACACTTTCGTCATACTTGAAAAGTTGATCCGCACGAGAAGATTTTTTAACCAACAATGTAACAGGACCATATTTATTTGCGAATTCGGTTAAATAATTGGTATAAATGATTGTGTCGCCTACACCACTTTGCTCGAAAAATATTACTACCATTTTTTTTGGAACTATATTACTTTTAAACTAAATTGGAGTAAAATAATGGCTAAAGAATTATCAGGCGTTTTTTCAGCTTCCGCCAGTGTCATTTCGGAGCAAAATGAGCTTGATATTAAATCAACAATTAAGCACGCGATACGAAACGATGAATTGGGAGCCCAACCTGCATTTCTGGGAAGTACTTCGCAAAGTCAATTAATTTCAATTGAAGAAAAGATAAAATTAATAACAGAGATTTCAAAACATAAATTTAAAAAAGAAGTATTAATTGGTACGGGGTGTAACTCACTTAGGGACACTATAAAAATCATTAAACATTCGTTGGATTGTAATTTAAATAAGTTTTTAATTGGAAATCCTGCTTACTATATGTCTGGAACAAGTAATAAAAACGATGAAGCCGGGATATTTGATTTTTTTTCAAAAATTGCCAAAGAGACTAAGGAAGCCAGAATAGTCCTTTATAGCTTTGACAAACTTATGCATTTTAAATTTTCAGCTTCCTTAATTACCAAATTAAAGTCTGAACACCCTTCTTCTTTCATAGCTTTAAAAGATTCCAGCGGAAACAATTGGAACAAATTAAAGTTGCCAGAATTTTCTATGTTTGTAGGAAATGAATCCAAGCTTGTCACCGGACTCAAACAAAAATTTGTTGATGGAGTCATCTCGGCTACAGCGAATGTCCAACCTTTTGAAATTGCCCAAGTGTATAATGATTTTAAAAACAACAAACTAGACGAAAACCTTAATGATAAAATGATTAAGGTTAGGCAGGCCTTTGAAGGTGACGGGAATAATCTTACAAGCGCTATTCATACTTTTTTATCAGAAAGAAATAAAAATTTTTTAAGATTATTGCCGCCTCTATCACTTCTAGGAGAGCAACAAAAAAAAGAACTTTTTTCAAAATTAAAAGAACTTAATTTTATTCCTAAAACAAACATTGCTGCATAAATAAAATGTTACTTGCAAATTTCCTTAATAAAATATTCAAAATTGGGGGGTTTGTCTTGGAAGACGCTAACGGTCGAAAGCATACAATTGGCAAAGTTGATTCAACAGAAAAGCCTCTAACAGTAAAACTTTTAAAGAAAAAATTGCACATTCAACTCCTAATTTGGCCCCAGTGGTATTTTCCACTGGCTTACGAAGAGGGCATTATTCAAATATATAATGGTTCGATCACCGAAGTGGTTGATACCTTCTATCGCAACACAGGCAAGAAGGGAACTACAGGAGGAATTTCTAAATATATTGATAAGCTATTTTCTTTTTGGTTAAGGGTTGCCAAAATCACAGCAATCAAAACAGCCAAGCAACAGATCCAAAAGCACTACGATGTCGATAGGCATAGAGAAGGAAATGAACTTTACAAACTTTTTTTAGATAAAAACCTAATTTATTCATGTGGAGTCTGGCTTCCAGGAGACGATTTAGAGAGAGCGCAGGAGAGAAAAATAAAACTGATTTTAGATAAATTGCACATTCAACCAAATGATAAAATAGTAGACATAGGAAGTGGATGGGGATATGCGACACTCACAGCGGCTAAATTAACCAAAGCAGAATGTCTTGGAATAACTCTTTCGCAAAATCAACTTGATTATTCGAGAAAAAAAGCAAAAGAGTTAAACCTTCACAATCAAGTAAGGTTTGAACTTATGGATTGGAGAAAATTGGACATAAAGGCCGACGCGGCGTTCTCAGTGGGAGCTATTGAACATTTCCAGAGACGAAATTATTTTAAGTTTTTCCAGAAGCTTTATAGTATTCTCAAGGATAAAACGGGCAGAGCTCTTATTCACTCGATTTTTTCTTCTATTCCTTACAAAAGAAGAATAAGATCAAGGTATCTCCAGAAAAAAATCTTCCCCGGAGGCGAAATTTCGGATTTAGAGGGCTTCACTAAACCTATTGCGGAAGCGAATTTTGAACTTATTGATGCTCATATTATCAGGGGAGAAAACGGTTATGTAAAAACGCTAAATGCCTGGCTTCAAAATTTGCGAAAGAACAAGCATGAAATCGTAAAGAAATTTGGAGCAAATCTTTATAGACGCTATGAGATATATTTAACAGGGTCGATGTCTAGTTTTCAGCCATATTCCGACCAAAACGTTGTGCAACTTTTAATCGCAAAGCAAAAAGATGCACTACCAGCAATTAATTTTAGTTATCATTGATTTTTTGATATGAATCATATCAATAAAATTTATGAAAAAAAGAAAAAGAAAAAAACCTAAAAAAATCAGAAGAAAAAAGCTTAAAAAAAGTAAAAAGACCAGGAAAAGCAGCAAAAAAAAGCGCTTTAAAAAAAGGCCTTTAAGAAGACGAACCGGCAAGTCTAAAAAGAAAAAAAGGAAGAAAGTTAAGCAACTAATAAGACGTAAAAAGGTTAAATCAAAAAAAACCAAAAGAAGAAAAAGTTTTTTTAAAAAAGCGAGAACAAGCGGCTTTAAAAAATCCATAAAAAAAAGATTTAAATTTAGCTTTAGTTTAGGAGAACTTCTTAAAAAAATCGCATCTCCAATAGTTAATAAGATTCGCGATTACCAAAAAAAAAAACAATTACTAATTAAAGAAGAAGAGAAAAGGAAAAAGAAAGAAATTCGTGCAGCGGAAGATCTGCGGAAAAATTTACTAAAGCAAGAAATCAAAGAAGAAAAAATTGCAGCCAGAACTAGAAAAATAGAATTACATTCTTTTCTACGTGAGGAGATCAAAAATAATAGAGAAAGAGAAAAAGAAAAACAAAGAAAATTTTTAGAGGAAGTCAAGCTTGAAAAAACTCTAGAACGTTTTCGTGCTCGCGAGTTAGAGGAGATAAAAATACTGGAGAAATTTTCGCTATCAGTCGAAAAGGACGAGTTCAAATCGTTAGAAGTACGCATTCAAAAAATTAAGGACCGCTACAGGGATTTGAGAATTTCAAGGGTAAGAAAGAGAGTTGAAGAATTAGTAGGCTCAAATCTTTCAGAGATAAGTATTGAAGATCTTCGGAAACAAGAACAGGATTACCTTGAAAAGCGAAGGCTTATATCGATAAGCTTGGAAAGTTTCCGAAGATCAGCTTCAAGTTTAATCTACCAAATTTGTAAGCTCCACCTCCCAAAGTCCGCAGATCTGATTCGTGTGATTGACAGGGTGTTTGAGGATTCAGCAATAATAATTCGTGAAGACCTTCAACCGGACGATAATTTTTTAATTTTAATTTCTTTAGATTTAAAAAAAGATTTAATAGTGGTAGAGGATAAAATAAAAAACGAACTGCGCGAATATAATAAAAACGAAATTTTTAAATTTGGGGACGACATGGTGGACAGTCTCGTGTTATATTTGGAGCGAATAAGAGAAACAAATAAAAAGGCCAGTTAGTTAATAAGATCTTCTAATTTTTGAACTTCACCAATCTTAAATATGATTGCAGATTCGCCAAATTTATAACCAAACTTCTCAGCATTTTCTTTAAAAAGCCGGATGGGGTCAAGTACTGGTTCCAAACTAATTACAAAAGTCAAAAAATGTGATCCAATTACTTTTTTAGCGTTTATACTTTTGCCCATTTGCAAAGCTTCGCTTGGACTCGTATGCATATAAGTTTTATCAAATCCAAGTTTTTTGAAGTCGTAAGCGCCAATTCCCAAAATTGCCAAAGATATATCACCAATTTTTTTTCCAACATCATCGAAAATTTTTTTTATATATCCACTATCTCCGCCTAACCAAATTTTTTTATTATTATCCCATTCTAAAAGGTAGGATGACCATAAAGTATCATTTCTTTTTAATAATGAAGTTTTGCTCCAATGATAAGCGATCCTTGAAGAAATTGTTAAATCACCAATTTTTTTAGACTCATCCCAATCTAATTCGTTAATTCGTGTATATCCGAGAGATTTGTAAAAATTTTGTGACCTTAAGGGAACAAAAGCCTCAATGTTTTTTTTATTTGGTAAGTTATTTAATGTGTAAAAATCTCTAGAATCGAAATGGTGATGTGAAATTATCAAAATATCGATTTGTGGAAGTTCACTAATTTGTAATGGCACCGGTGTATAACGTTTGCTTCCAAACAAACTCATTGGCCCAATTGTTTCCCCACAAACAGGATCAAATAAAATATTTTTTCCATTAATATTTCTTAACAACCAACTATTGTGACCCAACCATTGGATTGATTCTACATTTTTTGTTTTTTTTATACTTTCTAAAATTTCTTCTTTTGTTAAAAGATGTTCACTTGGAACGTAAGTGTTAATTTCTTTTTTTAATTTTGAAAATTTAGACCAAGACCACTTTTTTTTACCCCAAGAAGGAACGTCCGCTGGCAAATTTCTAAAACCAACAAGCTTTCCATTTTCATATACGTGGTGATAAGGGATTTTTTTATCCGTTGCGCTTAAGCTATTAAAAGAGATGAGAAGGATAAATAAGAGATATTTTAGCATTTAGTGTCTTTTTTATCATAATCTTTATTACCTTTGTCTTTAGGCTTAAAGGTTACAATTAAAAAGAACACTAAACACGAACTTACAATTAGAGTAAATAAACTTATAGCAATGGGTACATTCATACGATTTTTTCTAAACTGTCCTTAAAAAATTAAGATTTTTTAACTACTTTTTTAGGACAATGATCGGCTGACACACGTCTTTTAAATTCTTTCTCGGAAATTCGATCCGATTTCAGCCATAGCCAGCTCCGTTCAAAACTTCCGTTTTGACTGACTTTCGTACACTTGGTTCCCAGAGCGATTCTGCTGCTACAGTTAATAAGTAACAGCGAACATACTATCAAGATTAAAATGTTTTTCATGTTGAAGATCTAACTATTGTTTCAAAC
>MPMF02160487.1_pt1 | contig 11445 bp, 9 predicted proteins | sample 1617271 | NCBI WGS metagenome assembly MPMF02 (sample SAMN05944812, study PRJNA350692) | marine metagenome | biome: marine; feature: ODZ; material: water; isolation source: 120 m water sample prefiltered with 30 um filter, filtered on to 0.2 um... | place: Pacific Ocean | collected 2012-04-09... | reverse complement strand
TGCGCACGTCACGGACATTCTCAGCAAGGTCGGCCAGTGGCAGGCCCACCTTCTTCTCCTCGTGCTTGAAACCGGCGTAGGCCACCTCTCCGTTAGTCTCCGGAGCCAGTTTCAGGAGCACGTTGGCCGTGTCCAGACTGTCCTCCAAAGAGGGGTACTTATTCCCGCCCCACTCCACGCATCGAGTACCACGCGGATCGGGCGCTCCTCCCACCGGGACCTCTAGCAGCTCATCGTAGAACTCCTTGATCGGAATCTGGGCACCGTTACCGTTAATACCGTTCTCTCGAGCCTCGGGACCGAAGGATATGAACTTGTTGTACAGATTGGCGTAGTCACGTTCCACGACCCGCAGGTGGGGCATGGTCTTGCCCGGAACAGGTTCGCACTCCCCCTCCGTCCAATCGAGCACTTCGGTCTGGCCCATCTCGTCGGGCGTGTCGTGCATGAGGGGAGCGGCAACCATGTCCTTGAACGGCTCCGGGAAGGTCGCCGGCGCCATCTCGCTGACCTTCTTGGCGATGGCCTTGAAGATATCCCAGTCCGTCTTGGCCTCCCAGACGGGAGGCACAGCCGCTCCCAACGGATGGACGAAAGAGTGGAGGTCAGTCGTGTTGAGATCGTTCTTCTCGTACCACATGGCGGTAGGCAGAACGATGTCGGAGTACAGGGCAGAGGAGTCCATGCGGAAGTTGATGTCCACGACCAGGTCCATCTTGCCGCGAGGGGCAGGCTCCCGATACTTGACCGTCTTCACCTTTCCGGCCGCCTTCTCCTCGGCAATCGCGTTGTTATGCGTTCCCAGGTAGTGACGGAGGAAGAACTCGTGCCCCTTTGCGCTGGACTGGATGGCATTACCGCGCCAGATCATCCAGACACGCGGCCAGTTCTCGGGCGCATCCGGATCGTCAATCGCGAAATTCGCGTCCTTATTCTTGAGCCTTTCGACAACGTTCTGAACGACCTCGTCGTCACTGCTGGCGCCAGCGTCTTTCGCCTCCTGGACCATCTCCACGGAGCTTCGGTCGAACTGGGGGTAGTACGGCATCCACCCCATGCGCACAGCCTTGGCCGCAAGGTCCACGGCGTGTCCCTTGGCCCATCGGGCGTCAGGCGGAACGGAGGCATACTCGGTGAAATCGCCTTCATAGCGCCACTGGTCGCTGTTGACGTAGTGCCAGGTAGGAGACTGCTGGAGGCGCGCCGGAATTCCCCAGTCCTTGGCCAAAGCCATTGTCGTCCACGGGGCGACCAGGGTGAGTTTCTCCTGGCCAACGTAGTGGTTCAGGCCCCCGCCGTTGACGCCCGCGCAGCCACACAGGATCAAGGCCGTGATCGGAGCGCGGTAGGACATGTTGTTGTTGTACCAATGATTCAGACTTGCGCCGGTGATCACCATGGAGCGACCGTTGGTGGCTTCGGCGTTCGAGGCGAATTCACGCGCCAGCCGAATGACGGTCTCTCTGCCGATGTCGGTGTACCGCTCCTGCCAAGCGGGCGTGTAGGGCGCGTCATCGTCGTAGCTCTGGGGATAGTCGCCGGGAAGTGATCGGCCCACGCCGAACTGGGCCAACAGTAGATCGAAAGCGGTCGTGACGAGGATCTCCCCGTCGCTGGTCTGGATCTTTCTTGCCGGCACGCCGCGCATCGATGTTGTCTCTTCGGCGAACGCGTAAAAGCCCACCTGGGCCACTTCGTCATGCTCATCGAGGAAGGTCAGGGCCGGGTCGAGCGGAGTGTCATCCAGCCCATCTTCCATCTTGAGGTTCCACTTGCCGTCCTCTTCGCCCCAACGGAAGCCCACTGTGCCCTTCGGCATGCGCGGTTCGCCGCTCGTCTCGTCGAGAACGGCGAGTTTCCAGTCTCCGTTCTCGACGTCACGATAGCGCTCCATGCGGTTGGCCCGAACCAATTGCCCGGGCTTGTAGCCCTGGCCATCAGGATGGAGTTCCACCAGGAACGGAGAGTCGGTGTACCGCTTCAGGTAATCGATGAAGTACGGCACCTGGCGGTCAACATAGAATTCTTTGAGGATGACGTGGTTGACCCCCATCCACAGCGCGGTGTCCTGACCAGCCTTCACCGGAATCCACCAGTCGGAATACTTGGCCACCTGGTTGAAGTCGGGGGATATAACGACGAACTTGGCGCCCTCCTGCCTGGCCTCCGAGATGAAATGGACATCAGGAGTACGGGTCATGTTGAGGTTGGCTGCCACGGAAACGATGTACTTGGAGTTGTACCAGTCGGCGCTTTCGCAGACGTCGGTCTGGTCGCCCCACGTTTCCGGAAAGGCGTTTGGCAAGTCGGCATACCAGTCGTAGAAGCTCATGTTCACGCCGCCAAAAAGCTGAAGAAACCGAGAGCCTGCGGCATATGAGTTGTAGGACATCGCAGGAATGGGAGAGAAGCCGAAAACTCGATCTGGTCCCCATTTTTTTGCGGTGTAAATGTTAGCGGCGGCAATGATCTCCAGAACTTCGTCCCAGTTGCTGCGTCGGAAGCCGCCTTTGCCGCGAGCTCGCTGATAGCGGGCCCGCTTCTTCTCATCCGCAACGATGGAGCCCCAGGCGTCCACCGGGTTGTCTTCTCGAGTCCTCGCCTCCCGCCAAAGGTCTAGGAGCGCCCCCCGGACATATGGGTACTTAACGCGTATCGGGCTGTAGACGTACCAAGATGCTGAGATCCCTCGCTGGCATCCACGCGGCTCGTAAGGCGGCAGACCGTCCTCCAAGAGCGGGTAGTCCGTCTGCTGCATCTCCCACGTGATGATCCCGTCCTTGACATAGACACCCCACGAACACCCGCCTGTGCAGTTCACTCCATGGGTGCTGCGGACCACGTTGTCATGCTGCCAACGGTTACGGTAAAACTCCTCCCACCGCCTCGATTTAGGATCTGCCAGGTCTTGAATCCAGCCCATGCTTAGGAACCTCCGAAAGCTTTACGCATAACTCGAGCCTTAACTTGAAACCATCGGCCGACGCACCTTCGAGAGGCGACGGCGCCAGATGAGGGCGATGAGGCCCCCGAACACGACCGTGCCAGCTGCAGTCAGTCCGATGAGTTGCCAGGTTGCTTCGGTCGACCGCTTGCTAACGTCGGTCGTCCGGAAGAACGCCAACAAGTCGGCCTCCTCCTGTGCTGTCAAGGGTTTGTCCGTGAAAATCGGCCTCATGGTGTTCGAAGGGGAGAGTGCGGATGGCCAAACTATCAGGCCGTCTCCCAAATCCTCGTAGGCGTCCGTCAGGTCCGGACCCAGCAAACCGCCCCCAAGGCCACCGATACCGCCGCTGCTGTGGCAGGCTCTGCACGACGGTCCTCCGTTGGAAAAACGGTCGACGCCCGTGAAGAGATTCTTCCCTCTTCTCTCGTCACCCTCTTTAAGCGTGGCCGTGGCGACGGGGGTCTGCTGCGAAGGATCGCCACCATCTTGCGCTTCAAAGAAGGCGATGAGGGAGGATACCTCCCCCTCCGTGAGTCCCAGATTGGGCATTGGAACATCGTTGTATTGCTCTAGTAACTCGGTGGCTATCGGGTCTCCCTCGGCGAGCACTTCATCCGGGGCCAAGAGCCACCTGGTCAGCCAGTCGTTGTCGCGGCCGGGGCGCGTCATCACACCCTCCAGGTCCGGGCCAACAAGGTCCCCCCCGCCGATCGTGTGGCAGGCGACGCACTTAGTTTCAAATATCTGCTGCCCCTCGTCGGCCGATTGACGAGCTGGAACTGCGAACACGCGGCCCAGACCAACGGCTAACAAGACAACAAAAAGCAGGAAGAGAAGAACGGCGGGACTGCTCCTGGTGATAGCGCTCGCTCTCTGTGTCATCCCGGCGCTCCCTCCTCATCTGGTAGCTGTATCCACCAACCCATGCCGCTCATTGAGCACCTTACGGGATGCTCACAGAGCGATCAATGTGACTTTTGTCACAAAGTGAGGAGATTGCGAGACTTTGCGCGATCCGGCAGCCGTTGTGTAGCTCGTCGTCGATTACCCGAAGATCGTGCTTGACGAGCCGTCGGTCAGCCTGGTTCCCGGCAGCAGTCCCATCTCCTTCAACGGCGTGCAGACGATATTGGGGGCAGGCGAGATCGAGCTCCAACGCTTCCACACCTTGATCCCCATGGAGGGTGACACCATGGCAAAGAATGACGCGCACCTTGTGGCAGCCGATGTACGGGTACTCGTCAGAGTGTTGCTGGTAGAGCGCATCGCCGATCACGGGTTCAAGTCGACCTGAACGCTGGAAGCACGAAGGGCCTCGAGGTAGTAGAGTGCCTATCGAGGATGGCCACCCGAGAAGACCTCTCCGTACAATCGCGCGGTGGCCCCGATCGACGTTCACTCATTTGACCTCACCGAGGCGTAAGTGATGGATATCGACACTCTTAATTGTGATCTCACACGTGGGCGCGCAGTGGGTGGTGGCGACCAGTCGTGCGCCCTCGGTTCGTTGGGCGACATGCCGCTGGAGGCGTTGCTTCCCGGCGACAGCGAAGTCGAGGATATGCAGCGTAAGGCGGTTGCCGCCGCGCGGCGAAGTGCGCGTCCGGCCCGGGTTACCGAATGCGACCGACCTAGAGCACACAATCAAGGAGCCGATGTACTGCTGGTGGTTCTTGCTGGCAGCGGCGCTACTATGACTGCTCGATGTCGCTGTGCGGCGGATCCACCCGCCGTGGCAAGTAGTGTGAGGACTCCCGAGTCATGACGAGTGTCACAAAAAGGATAGGCGCTCCACGAACAAATCTATGGGAGTCCTTGGGCTTTGCTCGAGTCTGGGGGTTTTTCCGTTCCGTACGCCTTGCCCTCGTCCTCATCTTGGCACTCGCAGCAGTCCTGCTCATCGGAACGATCCTTCAGCAGGTTCCGCCTTCGATAAGGGCGGACGGGGCTGCCTACGAACAGTGGCTGGAGCAAGCCCGTCTCAAATACGGCCCGTGGACCGATCTGCTGGAGCATCTCGACTTCTTTAGCGTCTTCCAGGCACCGTACTTCCGTGCGCTGATCGCGCTGTTAGTGATCAACATTGTCGTGTGCACGCTCAACCGTTGGCGCTCAATCTCGATCACGGTCTTTCGATCGCGCGTTCGGATGACCGATGGGTTCTTTCAACACGCTCGGTTCAACGCAACCTTCGAATCGCCGATGCCGGCCCCCGAGGCTGCCAGGAGGATGAAGCGGAGCCTCTCGTTTGCCCGCTACCGGGTGAATACCGAGACTGGCGCCCAATCGATTGCCCTGCTGGCGGACAAGAACCGCTTCTCCGTGTACGGAACGTTCCTCACCCACCTAAGTATCGTGCTCATCCTCGCGGGCGCAGTTATTGGCGGGGTGTTCGGCTTCAAGGACCCTCAGTTCGTCGTTGCCGAAGATTCCACACGGGGAGTGGCAGGTACCGAGCTGTCGGTCCGGCTCGAGCACTTCGCCGATGAGTACTATCTCGATGGACGACCGAAGGACTTCCGCAGCGAGGTCACGCTGTTCAAGGACGGCCAGGAGGTGAAACGGGCAACCATCCGGGTCAATTCCCCGCTGCGGTATGACGGAATTACTTTCCACCAGTCGTTCTACGGTCAGACCGCGGTGATGAAGGTCGAAGATAGTGGTGGCCGGGAACTCTATCGAGGCGGCGTTCCCCTCTCATGGCAAACGCGCGACGGGGGTCGGCCTGCTGGCCTTCTTACGCTTTCGGAGCAGGGCATATCTGTCTGGGTGATCGGCCCGCGACCGGGCGAGAACGATCCCCTGGTCCGGCCAGGCGAGATGCGGCTCGAAATCTACAATCCCGACGGAGATGTCGACCGCCTCGAGACTCTGACCCAGGGCGAGCCCAAGGAGATTGACGGACTGACGTTCACCTTTGAGCGGGAAAGCCGGTTCACCGGCTTAAAGGTCGTCAAGGACCCCGGGGTCACCATCATCTGGGTCGCGTGCACCCTTCTGGTCCTAGGGATAGTCGTACTCTTCTACTTCCCGCGACGGCGGGCCTGGGCGCTCCTCACAGAGCGGCCCGACGGGACGACTGAGGTCAAGCTTGCCATGCCCTCACAGCGGAATCTCTCACCTGCCGGAGACTTCCGGCGGCTTCGCACCCGAGTCGGCCGTGTGCTCCTATCCACCTCGGCAACTCTCCGGTCCAAAGACGGCGAAGGAGGCGACCGTGCTTGAACTCTCACGCTATGCGTTCATCGCAGCTATAGCGGCCGTTAGCGCGGCGCTCGCACTTCATGTTGTGGCGGCGATTCCCTGGCGAGGTTTCTCGGTACTGAGTCTGGCTGGGAGGGGCGCTATGGCAACCGAGGCCTCCCCGGCTTTCCGTGCAACTACAGGTCGTTTCGCGATAACCCTTGGCGTCAACGCCTTCCTCTTCCTGACGGCCGCTCTCATCCTTCGGACAATAGAGGCCGGGCATGGTCCCTTCTCAAACATGTATGAGTTTTCGCTGGCATTTGCCTGGGGGACACTGGCCATCTACCTCTATTTCGATGCACGCTACCGCCTGCCGGCGATGGCTTTCCTCGTACTGCCGGTAGCGCTGGGGCTGCTTCTTTACGCGACCACCCTTTCCGACGAGATCGCGCCGCTCGTGCCTGCTCTCCAGAATGACCTGCTGCTGACGATCCACGTGGCCGTGGCGATTCTGGCCTACGGCGCATTCACCGTTGCATTCGGCGCCGCGGTCCTCTACCTGATACGGAGCCATAGTGAAGTTGACTGGCTACCGAGTCATTCGGTCCTGGACGAAGTCACCTACAGGTCGGTGATGGTTGGGTTTCCGATGCTGGCACTGGTGATCATCCTTGGCGCCGTGTGGGCGGAGATCGCCTGGGGCGCCTACTGGAGCTGGGATCCGAAGGAGACGGCCTCGCTGGTCACCTGGCTGATCTACGGCGGGTATCTCCATGCTCGCGTTATGCGTGGGTGGAGTGGCGATCGCAGCGCTTGGTTCGTAGTCGGTGGCTTCGCTGCAACGATGTTCACGTACTTCGGCAACTACTTCTTCAGTGGTCTCCACAGCTATGCGTGAGGCTACGAACTAAGTGGCCCCGGAGCGCTTCGACGATACGGATGAGTACAGCCACGATAGTGAACCGGGCCACAAAGGTCTCCGCCGCGCCGCCAGGCACGTCCTCACTGCGCTGATGCTGGCGGTGGCTGTCGGTATTGTCGCATGGTACGTGGGCAGACCCGCCAATGAGTCTTTGAGCGAGGCCGTGACCCTTACCGCGAGCGCGAGCGGCCCAGCGCCAAAGGTGGGAAGAGAGGCGCCCGAGTTTCAAATGGCCGGGCTGGATGGTGGCGTGATCCAGCTCAGTGATTTCCGGGGTAAGGGCGTGTGGATCACCTTCTGGGCCAGTTGGTGCCCGCCCTGCCGGGCCGAGAACTCGGATATAGAGGCCACTCACAATAAATACCAGGACGACGGCCTAGTGATTGTAGCTGTGAATCTGGGCGAGAGCGCGAACGCGGCTCGAGGGTATGTAGAGCGTACAAACCTCACGTTCCTCGTCGGACTGGACCCGACCACAGCCGTCGGAGCGACATACCGTCTTGTGGGCATCCCCACCCACTTCTTCGTCGATCCCGATGGGACTTTGCGTGAATGGCACATCGGCGCTCTGTCGCGTGAACAGATGGAAGAAAAGGTCGAAAACATTCTCCCGGTCTCGCTGACCAGAAGGTGAGGTTGACGGGCAGTGGGGAATTGCCCTAGCGATAGTATTGGCCCGTCTTCCTCCGCTTACAGGTCCTTGTCGGTTAGGACCGGGATGGTATCAGCGCCTCACGATTCCGCGCTCATGTCGAAATCTATGAACGCCTCGGGTCTCGTAACGCCTCGGATCCCCTCCCGGTCCTAACCGACGTAGAGCTCGGCTTTGGCCGGCGCAATCGCATCATTGAGACGCGCCGCGAACTTTCCCCAAGCGTCGCCATCGCTACTACGCCGGAAGCGAACGTGAAGGCTCACGCGATTGTCTGAAACAGCGTAGCTTTCCGGCGAGAAACCACGCAGCTCGCCCTGAAGGAACGACAGGAGAGGCTCCTCAGTCGCTCCATAGTCCTCGGCGTCAACCGTGATCATCAGGTCGCGTCTTCCCCGGCCCGGAAGCAGCCGCCCTCCTCCGCGCTGGATCAGAAGCGCGGCGACGCTGATCGCGAAGAGCACAACGACGAGTTCGTAGTTGTACGTTGCGGCCCCGATCGAGGATGCGATAAGCAGCAGGAGGAACCCAATCTCGGCCGGGTCCTTCACGGGCGTACGAAATCGGACGAACGAGAGGGCTCCCAGCAGACCAAGCGAGAGAGGCAGGGAAAATTGAATCGCCACGAACAGCGTCGTAATCGCCGGCCCACCTAGTATGAAAGTGCGGTGCACCCCGGCACCGACGTGGCTCCTGCTGTACGTGTAGGTGTAGAGCAGATAAACGACGACGGAAGCCGCCAGGGAGAACCCGAGGGCCGGGGCGAACTCGCTCGCAGCCAGATTCGAGGTTGGTCCGAAGTCCAGTCCATCTAACATGTCAATCTCCTTTCAACGAGACGCAGACCCCAGCCCGGCTATGGGCTCAATGGTCCGATACCACCCGCCAACGCCTCCACGGCTAGCGAGTACTTGGAGTGTGCCGACCAAACTTCAGCAAACCTCTTCAGCCCGCGAAGCTTGAGCGGAAGCTCAGTGAATCGGCCCTTGACCTCGAGAACGACGCTCGGAAGTCGCGTCATGGGCCAGTTCGTACCGTGTCGCAGCTGGTATGCCTCAATCTCGGAATCGAGAGCGAGACGCAGTCCGCTTACCGGCTCTACGAACCTCTCCCGCCTGTAGCTGATGAGCACCGCCGGCAGAAGGCCGGGTGCATCGAATACCCCGAGGTCGGCGAGCGCCAGCTGGAGCGCGGTGTTTGGGAGCGCAACGCTCAGCTCGCGGTTGCGAAGCGGGGAGGCATCGAGATCAAGCTGGACACGTCGTTTCCATGTTTCGAACCCCTCTTTCTCCTTGGCCTCCAGGAACGCCGTCGCGAGCCCGGACCACGGAAGTGCATCATACCAACGAAGCCGAATCTTCTGCTTCGAGAAGTCTCCGTCGATCGACTCGAAGTAGCTGTCCCAGTCGCGGGTGTCGTAGTAGCAGCTCGTGACTCGGCCGACTGGGAATTCCGGTGCAGGAAGGCAAGCGTGAGAGAGCCAGGCGGAGACCGTTTCTCGGCGACGCGGGTCGACGAGAAACTTGTACTCCATCCGTCTGAATTCTTGCCGACCTGGAGCGCTCGATGTGATCTCAGCCTCTGGTCGCACAGGGGTCACGGCGCTCATCTCAAGTCGAAGCGATGTCATCGGCGTTTCCCCTAAACGAGAGTTGATTCCTCCACCATTTCACTCGTGGCGGCGGGAGTAGCTAAGGCATGATTAACTCTTACGACTGTGAATTCCCTGTGAATTTGCCGTGTGAAACGGGACTGGCGCACCCCGCGAGGCTGTGGGTCCTGAGAACGGGCGCGAATCCAGAGCATCCCGACATTCACCTTGTCCCGGTCCATCCATTTCTAATCCCCCAACCATTCGCCTCTCGCATCAACATTGGCTGGCAAACTTCGCTTTATGGCACCGAGTAGCCATCTATCAGCGACGAGAAGCTCAACCTTGATTCATCCATTGGGACCGACTCAACTGAATCCTGGCACTCACCCCCAATCCGAGAAGGCGCACGATGCACAGCCCATTCTCAGGAAAAGGGGCAATGATCCTGACATTGAGGTTAGTCTGCAGGGCCTCCTGCAGGAGGGTGTTCATGACCAGCCACAAGTACGAGCGGCTTCTTCAACACCGGCTTGCCCGCCGTGGCCTGCTCACGCTGGCTGGATCGACGGGCGCTGGGGCTCTCCTTGCCGCATGCGGCGCTCGGGGAACCGGGCTCGAGTTGGAGAGCGCGGGCAGCGAGTCGGAGAGCCCGGGCAACGAGTTGGAAAGTGCGGGCAGCGAGTCGAATCCCATAGTCTCATTGCCCGATTGGGCCGGTGAGTCTCACGGAAACGCTGCCACGCCGAACTACTCAGTGGTCTTCCCCTCAGCGCAGGTGAATCGGATGGAGATCATCGTTACAAAAGACGATTGGGACGCCATGCTTGCAAACCTAACAGAGTTGTTGGGAGAACGTGGCACCGGCGGCGGCCAACGAGGCGTTCCGCCCGGTGCAGGTGCCGGCGGCCGAGGAGCCGTTCCGCCCGATGCAGGTGCCGGCGGCCGAGGAGCCGTTCCGCCCGATGCAGGTGCCGGCGGCCGAGGAGCTGTTCCACCCGGTGCGGGTGCCGGCGGCCAAGGAGCCGTTCCACCCGGTGCGGGTGCCGGCGGCCAGGGAGCCGTTCCACCCGGTGCGGGTGCCGGCGGCCAAGGAGCCATTCCGGGCAAGCTTGACCTCACACCGGAGAATCCAATGTGGGTCTCGGCCACCATCCTCTTCGAGGGGAAAAGTTGGACCCACGTTGGGGTCCGCTTTAAAGGGAATTCGTCCTTGCGCAGTGCCTGGGATTCGGGCACCGACAAGATTCCGTTCAAGCTGGACTTCGATGAGTGGGAAGCCGATCACGCTGAGATCAGGAACCAGCGCTTCTACGGCTTTAAGCAACTGTCACTTTCGAACAACCACTCGGATAGCACGGGCTTTAGCGAGTCGCTAGTTTACGAAATGCTCGAAGAATCCGGGCTGGTTGCCGCGAAGACAGCACCTTATGAGATCGTGCTCAACAACGGGTACGGCACCAAGAGTCTCGGACTGTACACCGTGATCGAAGTTGTCGACGACACTGTCGTCCGGCGGTCGTTCGCAGATGCGAGCGGCAACATTTATGAGGCGAACGGGCCTGGGGCTAGCCTCGCCGCAGACGTGAGTGCCCAACAAATAGAGACGAGCTTCGAGGTGGAGGGTGGCGTGAATCCCGACTGGAGCGACATCAAGAAGCTCCACGAGATGCTCCATTCTGAACTGAGGATTCAGGACACAGACCGCTGGCGTGAGGAACTCGAGGCAAGCTTCGACGTGCCAGCTTTCCTGCGCTGGCTTGGAATCACCGCAGCGGTGCAGCACTGGGACAGTTACGGAACTACGAGCCACAACTACTATCTCTATCACGACCCTGGTGGCGGCCAGCTGCACTGGATCTCGTGGGACCACAACGAGACCTTCTCAAACCGGCCGGCAACCACCCGACAAAGCCTCTCTCTCGACTGGGGTGATACCGGCCCAGAGTGGCCACTCATCCGTTATCTCTTGGACCAGCCCGCTTACTACGAGCAGTACCTCGGCTATTTGAAGGAATTTCTCGAGGGCCCATTCGATTTCGACAAACTGGCGGCGTCCATCGACGCGCGGGCCGAGCTCGTAGAGCCGGTGGTCTCCGTCGAGACCAGCCCCGAGGTCTTCGAAGCAGGCGTCCGCGCGCTTGCGC
>MPMF02055555.1_pt1 | contig 11458 bp, 13 predicted proteins | sample 1617271 | NCBI WGS metagenome assembly MPMF02 (sample SAMN05944812, study PRJNA350692) | marine metagenome | biome: marine; feature: ODZ; material: water; isolation source: 120 m water sample prefiltered with 30 um filter, filtered on to 0.2 um... | place: Pacific Ocean | collected 2012-04-09... | reverse complement strand
GGTCACAATTGGCGTCTCAATCGTGAATCTCGAACTTCACTGACCTCACTTTTTGGGCTTTTTTCAGCCTAATACCCCCCCCAATGTTGGAGAATCGCTGGTGAGCAGTCTCTCGCATTTTGATGAACATGGTGCCAGTCGCATGGTGGACGTGAGCGAAAAGCCAGTTTCGCCACGCGCGGCCCGCGCCAGTGGCCGAGTCCACATGGCCGCGAAGACGCTTTCCATGATCCGTGATCGAAAACTGTCAAAGGGCGATGTTCTGGAAGTGGCCCGTTTGGCGGGCATCATGGCCGCAAAACGCACCGGCGAATTGATTCCCCTCTGTCATCCGCTCGGCCTGGACGCCGTCTCGATCCAGTTTGGATTTGACAGTGATCATCTGCTGACGATCGAAGCCACGGCCAGCGTCACCGCGCGGACGGGTGTCGAAATGGAAGTTCTGACCGCCGTCAGCGTAACTGCCCTTACCGTCTACGATATGTGTAAATCCGTGGATCGCAGCATGACCATCGAACAGGTTCGCCTCGAAGAAAAATCTGGTGGTCGCAGCGGTCACTACCTCCGTGAAAGCGAATCTAGTGAGCCAGATTGAAACCGAAACGACAGCCTCAGCCCTTTTGCGCGAAGTCTATTCGCCCGTCGCCAGCGAAATGGCTGATGTCGAGCAGATTCTTCGTACTGAGTTGTGCAGCGACTATCCGTATGTGGACGAGTTGGTCCGGTACGGGTGTCTTTTGGGGGGCAAGCGACTCCGACCCGTCCTCCTGCTTTTGGCCGGCAAATCCGTAGGTGCGCTGAACAAGGATCACTTGACGCTTTCGGCAGTCGTCGAGATGATCCACACAGCAACATTGGTGCATGACGATGTGCTGGACGAGGCGGACACACGGCGGCATCTGGCCACGGTCAACTCGCGGTGGGACAGCAAGGCCAGCGTCCTGCTGGGCGACTTTCTGTTTACTCATGCGTTCTACCTTGCCAGCACGCTCGAATCGACCTGGGCCTGCCGCGCGATTGGGCGGGCGACAAATATCGTCTGCGAAGGCGAGTTGCGGCAAAAAGGCAGCCGCGGTGATTTCGCCCTGGATGAAGCCGAGTATATCGAGATCATCTCCGCCAAGACCGCCGAGCTCTGCGCGTGCAGTTGCCAATTGGGTGCCCATTGCGCCGGTGCCACGCCGGACATCGTCGATCGCTTCAAACGGTTCGGTCGCGACCTGGGAATCGCCTTTCAAATCGCAGACGATGTACTCGATCTGGCTGGCGATGAACAGACGATCGGAAAGTCACTTGGTACCGACCTGGAACAACAAAAAGTGACTTTGCCGATCATTCGCACTTTGCAAATAGCACCTCGCGAGGAACGTGAACAACTTCTGGCGATCTTGCATCGCGAGCCCGGACATGCCGACGACGACCTGCTGCCGCTGCTCAAGAAGCATGACGCAATCGAGTATTCATTGGACGCCGCTCGCGGATTCGCTGGCCGAGCTGTCGACGAGATTCGCGACCTCGAGCCTAGTCCCTCACTGGCGATGTTGATCATGATTACCGAGTTCGTCGTGAATCGCTCGATGTGAGACGCCGATCTGGAGCCATGACAGATCCCGCACTTGAATTCGACTGCGCCCAAATCTGTTCTCAAACTGCGGTGCGACGCGTCGAACTGCATGACGAACTACCGTCGACCAACGACTTGGCACTTGACCTGGCGATCGCCGCCCCCGCGACGGATCTACCCCTACTGGTGCTTGCCGTCCGCCAGACCAGAGGGCGCGGTCGTGGTGATCATTGTTGGTGGTCGACTGACGGGGCGTTGACGTTGTCATTGATACTCGACACCGAAGCCATGCAGCTGGTACCACGACGGTGGCCTAGAATCTCGCTGGTGACGAGCATCGCAGTCGCCAACACGATACTTGGCCAATTGCCCATGGAACAAAAAACCATGGAACGAATACCCAGCCACGAGGTGCGCGTTAAATGGCCGAACGATATCTTCGTTGACCGGCGCAAGATCTGTGGCATCCTTACGGAAAACGCCTCTCGGCAGCCACATCGACTTGTGGTTGGGATCGGTTTGAACGTCAACAATTCATGGAGTGATGCATCTGTTGAATTGCAGAAGATCGGCACTTCGCTGGTGGATGTCGCCGACCGTCAGTTTTCGCGCCAGGTGATCCTCGTTGATTTTCTTCAGCGATTGCACCAGTCGCTAACCGATCTTGCCCGCGATGTGTTCCCATTGACCGAAGCCTGGCGAGCACTCTGCATGTTGGAAGGCAACACGGTCACCGTCGAAGTTGGCGGAATTCGGACAACGGGTGTCTGCCAGGGCATCGATGACGACGGTGCGTTGCTGCTACAGAACGAAAGCGGCATCCAACACTGCGTAGCGGGTACTGTCGCGGAGATTCATTAGCAGCCGACGTCATTCTGAGGCACAGCCTCGCTAGTCCGTCACCAACTCATAGCACGCGGCCTCTTCGGCATTCCTGACTAGCAAGCGATTGCCGTACAGTGTCGGGTTGTTCCACGTCTTCCCGTTGATTGGCGAAAACCGCGACACCTCGCGGTAGCCCTCTGGCGTTGCGTCGACGAGCGCCACTTTGCCGGATTCCAGTTGTACGAGCAGATGATCGCGGACTCCCAACAGCTGCCCGTGACCGTAACGGCCTCCTTTCCAGACTCGCTGCCCCGTTGCCAATTCGACACATTCGAGAATCCCATCCGACAAACCGTAAACGTGATCGTGGTGAACAACGACGTTGCAGAACTTCGTCTTCAGGACCCGCGTGTTCCGCCACACGTCTCGCACTTCGAATTTGCCGGCCCGTGTCGCAGTTAGCTGAAACAACGCAGCTCCACCGCCGTACCCTTTGGATAGCATGAATTGGTTTGGGGGCAGAGGAACTGCCTGTGAAACGCTGGCCTTGGTGGTGCTTCCGCCAGGCCATTCGACTTGCCAGAGCATACGTCCAGACCTCGGGTCATGCCCGGACGCGTTGCTTTCATTGACGATCAGAACTTGCCGCTTACCACCCAGCGTGGCCAACACCGGTGAACTATAACTAATCTGGCGATCCCCTGATTCCCAGGCGATCGTGCCACGGGTTTTGTCGAAAGCGACCAACGAAACGTGTGGTCCATCCCTCGGCCCACCGGCCGGCACGATCACCAGATCATCGACGACCAGCGGCGACCCGGATCTTCCCCAGCCGATCGCTTTCACATCGTCATCGCGCGGAATTCCGTATCGCCCCAGCAGTTCTTCCCTCCAGAGTTCCGCGCCACTGGCGCCATCCAAACACGAGACAGTGCCGAATGCGCCTTGCGAGTACACGCGACCATCGTTGATCGTCGGCGTGGCGCGCGGCCCGATGCCTCCCATGAACGTCTTGTGCCGCCCCTCGATCGTATGCGACCAGATCAACGCGCCGTCCTCGACACGGTAACAGGTGACAAGTTCGTGGTCGCCGCGTTGTTCCATCGTCATCGCCACGCCATTGACAACTGCAAACCCGCTCCAACCTGCTCCAATCGGCCGACGCCAAAGCTCTTTGGGTGGCTGTGCCGTCCAATCTGGAGCCAGACGAACGGTATCAACTCGTCCAAGTCGCCGCGCTCCCAGAAACTCGGGGAAGTCGTCCGGCGTCGTCTCCCTGACGGACACGTTCTTACCGGTCATCACCGGAGGTTGCTTTAGCAACTCGTCGGGTGACGCCGCGTGGCGGAGACGAAACATCGGCACCAATTCGCCGCTTACCTGATAGATCCGATAAGACATGCAAAACGCGGAGATCGCGCCAATCAGTACCATCAGCCCGCCAAAACGCAAGACGCAAGGATACCCGCTCAAGAACGCGAACCACGATACGAGCGCAATAACCGCCAAGAAGCCAAACACTAATGTCAGAATATTGACGATGGCATGATCACCCGACACGTTTGCCACACGGACCACGACCAGCAGAACGCACCACAATCCGGCCAGGCACCACACCCAGATCGGCGGCGTCAGGCGACGTTTTTTTTCGGGGGCCAATGCGGGCTTCGCGTCTGCCGCCGTAGCGATCAAGGGAGCGGATTCGACGGGCGTCGTGTCGATGCCATTGGGATCTTGTTCTTGGTCGGACATCAAACCGGCCTTTCGCGATGGAATATGCGCACTTTCGTAGATATTTCGTAACGTAGACTCGATTGCTGAAGTCTGCAATGCAAAGCAACGTGTCGATTCTTGGTTGCGGGTAACATCGGGGCTTAGCAGTCTGTTGATTTTGCGTAGGCCGGCAACAAGGTGCGTTAGTGACACAGCCCAGTTCAGGTAGAATTCTCCTCGACTCGATCGATTTGGATCCAGCGGCTTCACTTGGCTTTGCACCCTGAGTGAATGCCGAGCCTACCTATACAACTTGGAGAAAAAAGAGGAAAACCAGGGGGCAGGAGTCTTTTGCTGGAACGGCCCGAAGGGTGCTTTGTACAATGGACTCCTGAACCCTTTTTGCACGCGGCGTTGGAGATAAATCGCAATGAAAACCAAATTGGCTTTGTCATTTCTGACCTTCCTGCTTCTTTGTAACGGATTCGTCAGTGGCCAACAGACCGAACAACAGCTCGCGCGGTGGCTCAAGCTATTCCCAGACGCGGACGCCAATGGCGACGGCCGTCTGACTGCTGAAGAGGCCCGGGCTTACCGGCGGAATCGCCAGAATTCTCGAGGCCAGAAAAATGAGAATCCGTCAAGTCCGCGGTTGGCAACCGGTGTCGACCCTGGATGGCAAGCCGACCGATTTCCCGCGCAGGCAGTTTGCTATCGGTCGCCAAGAGAGATCGCGGCGATCTACGCAAAAACCCAAAAAGGTAACCGAGATGCGGTAACTTCTTATCCGAAACCCACGGACGGATCGCTGCGCATCATCGGCACGGGGCACAGTTTCATGGGCCCCGGCTATAAGACTTTTCCGCTGGTCGCCCGCGCCGCCGGGTTCAAGCAGCCGCCCCTGGTCACGCACACCGGAGGAGGCGTTACCGGGAGCGCTCGGTACAAGTGGGAACAGGAGAACGGGATTTTCAAGTTTGATGGCAAGCCGACCCCCAAACTGTTGGCGTCCATCGCGGGTGCCGAGTGGGACGTGATGATGTGGGGACCTTACTATGATGATCGTCCGGCGTACTATGCCTGCTGGATCGACTTCTGTCTGAAATACAACCCACGGATGAAGTTCTATCTATCCGATGCGTGGCCGCAGTTGGGGCAACTGGATGAAATCCCAACGTCTGAGGACGCCCTCACTGCGGAAACTTATGTCCGTCTGGGCAAGGAGAAACACGCGAGCAACGCCAAACTCATTGAAGAGCTAAACCAAGAGTATCCGGGAAAGGTGTTCGTGATGCCGGCGTGCGAAGCCATGGTCTTGGCCGTGCAGCATTACCATCGAGGCGACCTGCCAGGTGTTGAGGGCATTCACACCTTGGTAGGCAAGCAACAACGTTCATTGTGGCGTGATCGGATCGGCCATCTAGGTCCCGGTTTCGGCAATCTCGAAGGCTACGTGTTCTATGCGACGGTTTACGGACGATCGCCCGAACTCATCGATGGTGACATCTGTTTCGGCGGACCGCCCGACTATCCGAGCCGCGAACTCGATCGCACCTTTCGCAAGATCGCCTGGCAAGCCGTGCTGAACAACCCGCTGTCTGGCGTTGTGGACAAAGATAGCGACAAAGTGGGTGACAACCATAAATAAGAGGCGCGGAGCCGCACCATTGATCGTCAACCTACGCGATTTCCACTTCACGACGCCGGGAATATAAAAAGCACGCCCGACAGGATTCGAGCTTATCACGACGGACCTGGAAAAAATATCAGACACCCTACTTTTCTGGGTAGTCTGCGTTGCATGGGTAAGGATGATTCTGATCTTCCAACCTCCTTGTCTTGCTATACTGCCTCGATAGGTTGGGTGTCTGATATTCTTCTTCGAAGGCAGTGGCTTGGAGATCGGCGCGTTCTGCCTTAAGGAAGGAATTTCTCGATCGACCTTCTATCGCTGGAAGGATCGCCTAAGAGAGGGCATCCCGGAACCGATGGTCGCAGAGAAGGCGGCTCGGGAGAAAGCCAAGTCGGCTGAAGGGGCGGCCTTCGTGCCGATCTCATTGAGGGCGGCTCCGGTAGAGATCGAGTTGCCCAACGGAGGCATTGTTCGGCTACCGTTGGGAGTCGACAGGCCGTGCTGGTGGAAGTCATTCGAGCTGCGGGCGCGTTGCGTCCCTGGAAGGCACCGAAATCATGATAGACTTTTCCGACATACGGATCTTCTTGTGCACCACGCCCACGAGGATGAAACACAGTTTCGATCGCTTGATGGGCCGAGCGCAGGAGGTCTTTGACCAAGACCCCACGTCTGGTCACTTGTTCCTGTTCATGAACCCACGATACGGAATTGGCTAAGTGACGACAGAGCCGTGAATGATCACGATGTGGACGCGATCCGCTCTCGGTCGGCAACTTTTCTTGCAGGAATGGGAACAGGCAAAACGGATTGGAACTTGGTTTGTGCAACAACCAAGTGAAACATCCAGCATCTCAAATCAATCGGTGTTGTAGACTTGTTGTAGGCCGAAGCCTTCAACGACATCGGCTAATCAGCGTCGGATGGTAATTATATTCTGCTAGCGGTCGCTCAGACCAGCTTCACCAAAAGTGCGGGAGAACCGACAAAACGCCCCATTGAAGATTGGGGGAAATTGCTGGGAGACGTCCCGGATTCGCGCGTTCGGCGAGTAAATCAAGCCCCTCTCGCCGAGATCCCGACAACGTGCGCGTGGTAAGTGACCAAGTTTTCAAAGAGCACAACGCTCGTTCGAGTTTCTTAACCCGACGGCCATGGTAGATTGCGCCGAGTATGTTTCCGAGTCTAGGCTGCGAGATTCTGGGCATTGCTGAACACGAGCTCAATCGCTTGAGTCGTAGTTCTTGCGACGAAGCGACGTATCCCTCCAGCCGTCTCTTGCGTTTCATATAGGTTTGACTCGAGAGATTTCGTAATGACCACGGACCACGCCTTTTGTAAACTGCAATCTACCGGCAACACCATCATATCCTTGCAACTCTCTTAGCATTTGCCCAATCGCATCGGCCGTAGTATGGCCAGACTTCATGGAGTCGGCCAGCAGCATTACTGCATCATAGCAACACGCATCTTCGAGGGTCGGTGATGCCCCGGTACGTTGCTTGAAGCGATCTACGAAAACGCGTGAATGCGGTCCGATCACATCTGCGTTGAAAACCGGATTCGCGTAAATCACGTCATTGATCGCGGCACCACCCGAGTTAACTGCATCAATGTCTTTGATGTCGCAATATGCCAATAGCGGTGCGTCCAAACGAAAGCGAACCTCCTTCGCGGCCCTTCCCATTTCCTCAGGCCAACCCATCAACAAGATGCCATCAACCTGCTTCAATTCATCAAGGTGATCGACGATGAGTCGGCCTATATCGGCTCCCCGAGTTGAGAATTTTAGCCAAACTGGGATGCGGCCACCTTGCCTCACAAACTCATCAGCGAAACACTTGCTACACGAAACCGAACCCTGCATATCTTGCACAAGTACTGCGATACACCTCATCTCTGCAGTTGCCGCGTAAGAAGCGAGTTTCGTCATCTGATCACTATCAGGCGGCCAATTGCTAAAGAAGTGCGCGCTAATGCCCTCCAATTGCGGCGTCGCCGCCAACGGAGAAAACAAGAGAACATTTTCCGCTTCAGCAATGGACACAAGTGTGAGCGTTACATAACGGCCCGTCTTTTCTCGTCGTTTATCCTGGGGTTATTTCCTGGGATTTTCGGTGAGGAGTTTGACAATGGCACGACTTGGTAGCAAAGAGCGGGAGCAGTATTGGCGTGGGGTATTTCGGGATCAGAAGTCGAGCGGACTTCCAATCTCGACATTCTGCCGCGACCGAAAGGTGTCGGAGGGATCGTTCTTCAATTGGCGTCGAAAACTTTCTGAACGTCCAGTCGAACTCGAGAACGCAGCCGCGAAGTTCGTTTCTCTTGAGCTTCCACTGTCACCGCCCGCTGCCACACGAATAGGCTGCGAAGTCGTATTACCGAGTGGGTGCCGAATCATTGTTCCAACGCAATGCGACGCCGCTTGGCTGTGTGCGATCCTCGGGGCATTGCAGGAGCGGTCATGCTGAATTTTTCTCATCAGACACGTGTGTTCCTCTTTCTGGAGCCGGTCGATATGAGGAAGAGCTTTCGCGGTCTGTGCCTACTCACCGAGTCCGTGTTGAAGGAGGATCCCGCTTCGGGACACTGGTTTGCGTTCATCAACCGTCGTCAGGATCGACTGAAGCTGCTGGGTTGGGATGGGCAAGGTTTTTGGATCTGGTACAAGCGGCTCGAATCCGGAGGTTTTCAGAGGCCTGCAGCGGATCGGAAGCAAGTGCAGACGGAGATCGATGTCACGCAGCTGTCGTTGATTATTAACGGCATCGATTTGAGTTCGGCGAAGCGACGACGACGCTATGAAGGCCCTGGCAGAAAGGATCGAGAAAAAACATAAAAATACGCTCGTTGCTATGGCGCGATTGGCGACGATGTGCATAATCTCGTTCATCGTTATTGAAGCCCTTGTTGACGATGGAAGTTTATGTCCGACTCCTCTCCTTCACTGCCGACAACACTCGCCGAGTGCCATGCGATGATTACGGAGATGGCTGCGGTCAATGCCACGCTCCAGGCCACAATTGACGAGCAGCAGGCGACACTGCAATCCATGCAACACGATCTGGTGTTGATGAAGCGGGCCTTGTTCGGCCAACGACGCGAGCGTTTTGAAGATCCACGACAAGGGATGTTATTCGCTTCGGCCGTAGTCGGCCAGCCGGAGTCAGATGACGCCTCGAACCAAGACGATCAGCTTGACTTCGATACCTCGCACGAAGACGAGGGGATCGAACCCGCAGACCGAATCTTGTAACTCCGAAGTAGCCCAGCGGTTATGGAACATGCTTCAGGACGTGGGAGTATCCTGGGAGTATACCGATGACGCCAATCGTCAACCGATGGCACTCGGTCACGAAGAACTGGCTGAGGTGATGACTGCCTGGCCGCTGCTCTCGGCCGATCTCAGGCAGGCCATCCTGGCAATTGTTCGTTCGGCGGACGTGATGGCCGAGGCTTCCTATGCCGCGACTGAGTGAGCACCGATTCCCGACGCCGGGGGTCGTGGTTCGCACCTGGCGGGTTGAACTCCGGAGATGGGGTGGGGAGACTGGGCCAACGAGACTACCGATGGCCGAACTAATGAGAATGGTATGAAACGAATCCTGCAGATATCTATCGTGTTGATTGTCTGGGCGACCGTAGTGGGTTGTGGTCGTTCAGCGGGAAAAATTGCAGCACGAGCCGGACAAGTTGCAGCGAGAAAATCGCACCCGGTCGGGCCGCGAAAAGGGCTCGATGGAGCGCACACGATACCGCCTAACATTCTCCAGCAATCTGAAAGTCTCAAAGAACCTCGGCTCTTTGGGGCCTTTGGGAAGCCGCCGACCCTCTTACCCGGCACCCTCAACTATTCTGGAGAACGTCTTCAGGCTATCGGGGAAGCTTTGTGGGGGGAGACGGCCAAAGGTCCCAAGGGGGCACTCACTGATCCCGCCAAGGCGGTTCTGGCAATTTGGACCGCGAACATGAGTGATGTTTCAGCTGACGCCTTAGGTATAATTAAGTCTGGCATTAAGCCTGGTGCGGATGCGAAAGCACGACTTGAATTGACAAGGCTACTTGTAAGTGGGGACCCTGAAAGGAAGCCGCCACAAATAGCGTTTGCGAAGTTTCTTATCCGGGTGAGAGATGCGGAAACCGTGTACTCGAAAAACCCGGCATCAACTGGACCGCCGACTTTCGGTAACATTCGGGTTCCTGACAGTGACAGTCGTTTCGGTGGCAGGGTAACCATCCCAATAGAGGTGTGGGAGTCTGAGAGGGAGCGTCTTGAGCGAGCCATTAAAGAAGCCGTAGCATCGGGGACACGGCTTGGTCGGGGTGCTCACGCTGAAGGCTTGGCGATCTTCTCCAAGCCATTGCCGCTCAAGGAGGCCCGCCTGCTGGTGACCGGGGCACGGCACAATCGACCGGCTCCCTACCCCGGCATCGGCGACTTCCTGGGTTGGCCCGGTGGGATTGATCGCCTGCCCAACGGGGATCTGTTGGTTGTCCATTCCTCGGGGTACTGGCACTCCTCGTTCGCACAGCCCCGCCAGATCGAGCCCGGATTGGCCAAGCGATGGCGAGCGGAAGGCTGGCCGCTGGACTTTCCCGCTCCGACCGGCGGTCGCACGATGGCATGTCGTTCGACCGATGGTGGCAAGACCTGGTCGAAACCGTTCACGATTCTCGATCACCGGCTAGATGACGGAGCCCACGCGATTGTCACGTTGCCCAGTGGCCGCGTCATTTGCCTGATCGGCGTGCAGGCGTCCTGGTACGGCTACAACCGGGCACCGAAGGGTTTTGAGAAGGACATCGACGGTTTGAATACCAAGCAGTTCGTGATCCACTCGGATGACAACGGCAAGACATGGTCGAAACCAAGAGGGCTCAAGAGCCCAGGGAACTTCTACGAACGCTGTCACGGCGGCCGCCCGGTCGTTCTCTCCGACGGCAGTCTCATCTGGGCAACGTACTACCAGGTCCGGGGAGAAAAGTTTCTCAGGGGAGCCATTCGGCGATCGACCGACAACGGGCTGACCTGGCCGGTGATCTCCACGATCATCCGCAAGGACAACAACCTCGATGAACCGGCGATCGCCGAATTGAAGGACGGCCGGATCGTACTGGTCACCCGCCCCGATGCGGCCATTTTCCATTCGTCGGACAAAGGCGTGACCTGGAAGGATTCGGGAAGCCGTATCATCACCGGCGGCGGGAAGTTCAAGGCTCCCCAACTGGTGACGCTCGAGGATGGCACACTTGTGGCGATCGCCACCTGGCGAAACCTGAGGGCCTGGATCAGTCGCGACGGCGGGTTGACCTGGACAAAGGACCTGCCGCTGGATGTTGGCAGCTACGGCTATCCGGGTTCCTACATCCTCGACAGTGATGGCTCGATCCTGTTTCCCTACTGTGGCAGCGGACGGGCACCGAACCAGGTTTACCTGTTGCGGTTCCAGGTCAACAAGACCCGCACCGGGGTCAAATTGCTACCGGTGACCAAGCTCAAGGAAATAACAATTGACCCCGTAGAGTCAAAAACTCAGCCGAGCCCAGATCCCGTAGGGTCAGTTAACCAGGCTCTGAGCCATTATCGAAAAGGAACTTTATGCCATAGCAAGCAACTGGAAGCCTTTCCGAGTAAGGTCGATCCAGCCGCCCGGTATCGCTGCGTTACAGCGAGAGTTTGACGAGGTGAAGGGTTTATTCCCTGAATCAAACACATACCCCCG
>MPMF02316682.1_pt1 | contig 11469 bp, 12 predicted proteins | sample 1617271 | NCBI WGS metagenome assembly MPMF02 (sample SAMN05944812, study PRJNA350692) | marine metagenome | biome: marine; feature: ODZ; material: water; isolation source: 120 m water sample prefiltered with 30 um filter, filtered on to 0.2 um... | place: Pacific Ocean | collected 2012-04-09... | reverse complement strand
TCAGCTTGGCAAAGTGAGCAATGCTGCAGTAAGTGCCTCTCAGCGAGAGGAGGTGCAGGTAGAGACAGCTGGGCGCAGTGGTGGAAGTAATGCACTGCTTACACGCCTACGCAGTATCAATTCATCAAGTTCTAACACCAACCCAGGAGAATTCTGGCCGAATCTCTCCCTACCTGAAGGACAGGGCCTGACGGTTCGATTGGTCTTGGGAGGCCTTGCCTTGTTGCTTGTGATCGTTGCTCCTGTTGGTAGTACGGAGCTCATCCTTGCTGTATCAACAATCGCTCTGTTTCTGAGTCAGATCAGACGAGCTCGTCGCCCACTTGCAGCATTGGGCTGGAGTGTGCTCTTGCTAGCTACAGGCTTGATTCTTGGGGGACTCCTCATGCAAGCAATGACAGCTTTGCCAAGCCTTGCCCTGCCGATTACAGGAGATCAGCTTGAGGCGGTGCCAACAGTGTTGTTGCTTTGGGGTGGCGCACTTCTGTTAGCTTGATCAGATAAGACCCATGCAAATAATGGCTTGCTTTCACGATCTATTTAACTGATAAAAAACGCCTATTTCACTTCTAGTAAGCAATTGAATATTCTTCTGAATTGTAGCTCAATTGTATATTAAGAGCTTCCTTAAGCATGCTTTTGAGTTCTTCAGCAATGAGTCTTAGGGTTGCAATGCTCATCGGCGCTTAAGCTAATCTTTTATTTTTTTTCAATTTCATCAATTACCTATTGATTAAACCCCAGGAAGATGTTTTTAGTTCGCTGAACCAATTTGCTTTAACAGCGTTCCTCATGAATGGTTGGCCAATGTGAATTGCTTCGCTCTGAATTTCGAGTGCGAAGCCAGCTAGTTATCCAAGTTGATATAGGGCTATCTAGACACCTTACGAAGCTGGCCTGAATCGAGCCGATAAGCTGCACGTGACCAGCCCTCAAAGAGTTCTGGTTCATGAGTGGCCACGATTAGCAACTGATCTCGAGCAAGATTGGAAAGCAGTCTCAAGACCTCATCACGTACCGACCAATCAAGTCCGGCTGTTGGTTCATCAAGCAGCAAAATGGTTGGCTTTCGTAGCAACTGAACAGCAAGGGCAAGCCGTCTTTGTTGCCCTCCACTGAGGCGTTCCGGTGCTTGTCTCATATCAATCTGAGCCAGCCCAACCTTTTGAAGTGCTTGTGTTTGAGCCCCAGTGGTGAGTCGCCGATGACCTAAGCGCAGCTCCTGAGCCACTGTTAATCCAAGAAAGTGGCGCTCTGGGAATTGAAATACGACCCCACACATCCATCGCCGTTGACGCTGATTTAAGGGTTTGTGTTCCCAGTAAATTTCGCCTCGTTGAGCACTGGCAAGTCCACTGATCACTTCTAGCAGACTGGTTTTGCCACTTCCACTAGCTCCAGCTACCACCACAGGTTGGCTCGCATGAGCAATTAGATCAACTCCCTGCAGCACAGGCTCTTCAGATGTTGAGGGACGGTATTGAAGGCCTTTCAGCTCCAGCATGAGCTCCTCACTTTTCTTGTCCTAGCAGCTAATGACCCCCCACTTTGATTGATGAATGCTTGCTTATGCAGACGTATCTGTTGAATGCCGCGATGATGGAGCCATCGTCGAGCTTTCATGGACGTTCGTTTCCGCGAGGTTGATCCATTCAACTGTTGGCTATGGCTTCACTTTGCCGATGTACCAAGCCAGGGTGAGCAAAATTACGTCGATGGCATCTTTGATAGTTGGTACGTGATTGGCCGTTTGGGTGGATTTAATGCTGAGAACCTACAAGTCCATGAGGAAGGTGTGGATCTCAGTTGGGTCACTTACGACAATGAAGACGCCAGATCTGTGATTCCTGCGCTGATGCACAACATGGGCCAGTTGGAATATCAAGGCTGCTGGGCACGTTGTTGGGTTGATCTTGGTACAAGTGATGCTGTTGCACTTGATGTCCTGATCAACGCTCTTCAGCAAATTGACTCCGATGTGGTGAAGTTGGATGAAGTGCTGATTGGTGGTGTCAATGATGACTGGCCTGTTGAGCCCCATCCCGACAGCGTCTTCCCCTTACAAACGTAAAGAGTTCTCGTGGCTGAGCTCCGACGGCTTTTGGTTGAATCGCATCGGCTTGCGGCAATGAATAATGTTGAGGGGTTGTTGTATCTCAACGAAAACGAAGTCCATTACCTTCGGCGTGTGCTTCGCCTTCGCCCGGGACAAAAGGTTGCCGTTGCCGATGGTATTGGTCACATATGGGAAGCCTTTCTTCAAGCAGGTGATGTTTTGAAATTTGCCACATCACTGGCTCAACCATGTCTAAACGAACCTTGCCCTGCCCAACAACTTGGTTTGGCTGTTGTTATCCCAAAACGTGGCTTTGAGGAGGTTCTGAGGATGAGTTGTGAGCTAGGCGTAAACCTGATTCAGCCTCTACTTTCTGATCGGCGTACTCCTCAGGCTGAGGATCGACCATTGCGATGGAAGGTGATCCTTAGGGAAGCTGTTGAGCAATCTGAGCAGCTTTGGCAGCCAGAACTTTTGCCCTTAGCAGAAGCTTCAGCATTGTGGAAAAGTCCACCAGTTAATGCAGTTTTTGCTTTGGCCACCACTCGTCGGCAGGGATTGATTGATCTACAACTTTTGATGGATGGATTGACACCAGAAATCAATCAAGTCTTGGTTGCCATTGGTCCTGAGGGTGGTTGGAGCCCAATTGAAGAGTGTGCCGCAGAGGCCGCCGGTTGGGTGCCTGTGGCTTTGGGGGATTCAATCCTGCGCACTTGCACAGCTGCTGTGGCAGCAGCTCAAACGATGGTGTCAAGTCGACGGATCAGGTTATCAAGAGATCAGTCAAGATCTGATTGAATTTCTGCAGGTTTGTTTTTGATCTTCGCGGCTGCGTTTCTGTTCAGTAATAGCAGCAGTTATAAGCGTCTTCTTCAAGGAAACTTTGATTTCATAGTGGCTTTCTTTGACTCGAGGGCTTGGACTTCTTCAGTGTTTTTCTGCAGAGGCTTTTGAGGTGATAATTTACTCAATGCTGAGATTGAGAAGATCAAACACGTAGGCTGTTTTTTCTGCTTCATGCTCTGGTCTGCCAGATAGCGTCAAGCAATAACCCGCGCTTGCTGTCTATTGTCCAATCTGGTGAAGGGCAGTGCTATCAAAATTGATGCTTTTTTCTAATCCGACTCTGGCTCAATGGCTCTGGGCTTTTGCTCTCAATGCTCTATTGATTGCGGTGGCCCAGAGGCTGCCATTACTCACTTCCGCCGGATGGGTTCATGCCGGGGCACTAGGCACCATCCTCTGGGGATGTCTTGGCTGGCGTGGTTGGCTTGCGGTTGCGATCTATCTCGTCCTGGGATCGATGGTCACCCGTCTTGGGATGGCCGAGAAGAAGCTTGCAGGTCTTGCTGAGGGACGTGGTGGCAGGCGTGGGCCAGAAAATGTCTGGGGATCTGCAGCCACTGGTGCTGTAGTAGCAATCCTGATCAAACTAGACCTAGGTTTTGAGCCATTGCTCTACCTCGCCTTTAGCGCAAGTTTTGCTGCGAAGCTTGCTGACACCTTCGGCAGTGAGATAGGCAAACGTTGGGGCCGAACCACTGTGCTCATCACCACGCTGCGTCCTGTACCTGCTGGTACGGATGGCGCCATCAGTCTTGAGGGCACTTTCGCAAGTGCCCTTGGCAGTCTTTTGATGACCTTCGTGATGGTCTCCCTCTCTCTGGTGCCTTTTGGTCTGGAGGGGGCTCTCTTGGTTGCTTCGATTGGCTTGTTGGCCACTCTTATGGAGAGCCTTTTAGGTGCAATTGCTCAGAACAGAATTAGTTGGCTTAGTAATGAACTTGTTAATGGTTTACAGACAAGCTTTGCTGCTGTTTTTGCCATCGCAATCGGCGCTTGGTTTGGATTGGCTGCTTGATGAGTTCATCAGATTTGTACTGGACCAAAGTTGGAGTTGTTTAATCAAACCTCGCAAAACACTACGCAGCATGCTCTCCTTAATTTTTTCGCGCTTTGCTAACTGTCTCAAGCTGATGTCATCGATGTAATGGGAGTAAAGCAATTGCTGCTGTTTGGGTGTTAGACGCTGCATAGCCTTTTTCAGCCATTGATGTTGCAGATCCGGTTCTTTCTGCTTTGGTGACTTGAGCAGTTCCAATAATGGGACTCTCTTCTCAGCATGATTGCCTCCTGTTGAAGTCCCTCTGGCATCAAGAGCTACAAGGCGTGTCTGCCATACAGCTTCGACAGCTTTATGCCAGCGGTCTGGACTTACATCTAATTTTGCAGTCAACTGTTCTTCAGTGAGCGGATTTAAACCATCATTCAGCTGCACCTGTTGAAGTCTCATGCCGCGTGTATATAGGTCTCTGAGTCTCCAGGGCACTCTCACGATCTGGCTTTTGTCTCTGCGGAAATGGAGGATTTGCCCGTTGGCACGGGCCATTGCGTAGCTGCTTATTTTAAATCCACGATTGGCATCGAATCTTTCCATCGCCATGATTAATCCCAGTCTTGCTTCTTGAATTAGATCATCCAGTTCCTCTGTGCCACGGGTGGCCTGGCGAGTCGCTGCAAGGTGAGCCAATCCCAGGTTTTCAAGTACAGCCTGATTGCATTTTTGTATCGATTCGGCCAAGGAAAGAGAACGTTGATAGCTAGAGCACTTCGCCCTCTTTCTCATCAAGCTCTTGCGAGAAGTTTTTGCCATGACTTGACTTTCTATCGACTTGCTTAACTGTCTGCTTTTCTGCAGCTCTGGTAAACCAACTAAAGGATGAACATCCGATTCCCTTAGGGGTGATTTCAGCCAACCGTAGGAGTGAAGTTTGTTAGTGGTTCGAGCTGTGCCCACTCCAGCAGTGATGTCCATGTCATCATCCTTTGATGGATCCAGTCATGTCCCTCTGAGTTGAGATGGATACCATCGGGTTCAATCCAGCTGAGCCAGGCAGGTTCATTGAGCATGGCGCTGTGCAACGGCAGAAATGGAACATCAGCCTCAAGGCAGGCTTCCTCAAGCTGGGCTTCATAAACCGACCCAGATTGGTTTGAATACCAGAGGCATTGCGCAAATGGCATGACCGCTTCATCGACAGGAGTGAGGCCCATTACCATCACCTTGGTGAGGCGTTTCATCTCTGTCAGCAGTTGCTGCAAGCCAAAGCGAAAGGCCTCTGCTGTCAGTTGGGGCCGTCCATCGGGCCGTCCAATACGTGCTGTGTCATTGAGACCCACCGCCAGTAGAACTGCATCAGGGACCTGACGACGGAGTTCGCCGCGACTTTGCCATTCCTTTAGCCAGCGTTTGGCAACACTTTCCAGTCCATCGCCACGAATTCCAAGCGGGTAGACCACTGGGGCATCAGGGAGGCTCATCCATTGGCATCGCAGACGTTCACACCATCCGCCCCCCTCTCGATCTCCCCATCCATAGACACCACTATCACCAATGACGATGAGTTTTTTGTGCACATTATTCATCACTCAGGCATTGGGAATGGCTCAGCTTTGCAGGTCGAGAATCATCGGAAGCCCTTTCGATGGGCCAAGCCAATGTTGCCGACACCGATCGCTAATGGTTTCTCCAATCAATGTGAGAGTTGCGAATACTGTCGTTAGTAGGGCCACTTGAGCCCAGTTGAATGAGCCCAGAGATTCGATCAGCTGCCAACCCAGTCCAGCACCTCCAACCCACCCAACGACCAATGATTCGCGCAAAATTACATCCGTTCGGTAGGCGGCGTAGGCCAGATAGCTCGGGCTTTGTCCACTAAAGCAGCCGTAGAGCCAAGCCGTTTGAGCTCCGGCACCAGATGCTCGCAGGGCTTGCCAGCCGCTATCACTTTGTTCATCCAAGCCTTCTTTTAAAAGACGACCCATAACGCCTAGGTTGTGTGCTCCAAGTGCCAGAGCTGCAACAGCCAAGCTCGGTTGGCTAAATAGCAGCAATAACAACGCAGAGATAGGGGTTGGGATCAGTCTTAGTAGTGCCCAGATATAACTCTGCACTCCTATACCAACGCGGCTAGGCCAGAGCATCATTCCCATTGGAGGGACGCCGATCGCTATTCCTGCTGCAAGAAATGTGACCAAGACTGTGCTACTGATTAATTGGATCCATGGGAGAGTGTTGATCGCGATTTTTAGTTCGGCCAGCGTTGGCCATGGAAAAGGATTCCAGCTAAGTGATTCGCTCAGATCAATATCAACTGCATTTAGCCAGGGAAGACTTATTGCTGCAAGAGTCATCATCAGGGCAACTGTGATGAGCATCTGTCTGATGGGAATTTTAGATGATCTGAGATAACTACGGAGCCAACTTAATATCTGTTCAAGGCTAAACATCACTCCAGCCAGCATCCAAAGAGGTGTCCATAGTTCCTGAAATTCAAGAGAACGAAAGGCGAGTTGAAGGTCTGTGCCAAGGCCTCCCATTCCGAATACCCCTAATAAAGTTGCTCCCCTTAGAGCGCATTCGAGTCGATAACCACAGTAACTCATTAATACAGGGCCCATCTTTGGTCCTAGTGCAGTAATCAGGGCAGCAAAAGGTTTTGAACCTGACTGTTGAAGGGCTATCAGAGCCCGACGGTCTTGGGTATCTAATTGATCACTAACTACACGAGCCACAAGTGCTGTGTAGGGGATGATGATGGCGAGAATTGCTACCCATGGGCTTAGTCCAAGTATCTGCAATAACAACAGGCCCCAGAGCAATTCATGGATAGCTCGCGGGATTGCTAAAAGTCTGCGAATGAGAATGGCTGGCCAGCTTTGAACCACACAGGTCTGCCAAACCACGCTGGCGCTTGCAATACCAAGCAAAATCCCGAGGATGGAGCTTAGTGCCCAACTAAAAAGAGCTGTGGCAACAGTGATCTGCAGTCCTCGCCATGCGCTTTGAACCACTTCTGGTTCAAGAGAGGGCTGAAAGGCAGCACAGATAAATTCCCCAAGCCGTGGAAAGCCACCGCTATGGACACTCATGATTACACCAATCAACACGGGCGCTAGCGCCAACGCTGGTAATAGACTCAGGATTGTTGGTGTTGGACCAAGGCGATTCATGCAGATCCGTAGATCCTTCCCGTAGCACCTTCTTCAAGGCAACCTGTGGGTTGGTCGCATACCAAGCGGCCGGATCGAAGTCCAATGACTCGGTCGAAATGATGAATAAGATGAGGTTGATGCATACTCATTAACAATGTCCTTGGGATTGCAATCGATGATGTAATCGTGTTACCCAACAAAAGTTTAAGAACCTCTTTAGTCAGAATCGGATCAAGACTAAATAAAGGTTCATCGGCGAGTATCAGGTCTGGTTCCTGTCTTAATAAACGTGCTAATGCTACGCGCTGACGCTGACCCCCAGAGAGTTCACTGACTGGTGCAGAAAGTAGATTCGTTGGCAACCCAACTGCTTTTAGGCATTCACTGCAAGTATTGATTTCGACAGGCTTAAATAAATTAGCGAGAGCCCATATCATGCTTCGGCTGCCTAGGGCACCAGAGTTGATGTTTTGTGCAACATTGATTTCCTCAATAAGGCGTAGGTCTTGCCAGAGGGTTCCAATCTCTTTCCTTTCACGTTGTCGTGCTCGTGCTATTGAACAACCGCGCCAGAGCACCTCTCCAATATCAGGAATTAAACTACCGTTGGCAACTGCTAGCAAGCTGGTCTTCCCGGCTCCGTTGCTACCCAGCAAGGCAATGCGTTCCCCAGCGAAAATTTTCAAGTCAATATTTCTAAGTCTGTCTCCTCTAGGTCCATGCACATGTACTCCTCTTAATTCGAGTAATGCTGTCACTGAATTTTACCAAGCTGACGTCCAATCCTTTCGATCTTTATGTACTGTTCTGCATCTGCTGGTATGAAGCGATTAGCACCAAAAATCTCTAGAATCTTGCATTGAGTTTCTGAATTCGTGTTCCATCCAATCAGAGTATTTTTAAGTTTCCGGGTAAAATTATTGCCAAATTTTTGATCGAGGTTTGGCTGCACAAGCCAGTGATAGTCTGGATAAGTGGGGCTAATCCAGATCACCTTCACTTTTGATTGATCAGCACGACCGTTCTTTTGAGCTGCACTCCATACTTTTTCGTTAAGCGCACCTGCCTCAAAGGAGCCGCTTTGTACCAGGGCAATAGTGGCATCATGACTACCGCTAAAACCTGGTTTCTGTCCGGCAAAATCATTCAACTCAACGCCCGCTTGTTGAAGGAAATACTGAGGCATTAAACGACCGGAAGTGGAGCTTTCAGAGCCGAATGTGAATCTTCGGCCTCGCAGTTTTCTTAGTTCATCTGGATTCTTGATTGCACTGATACCGCTTTGTGAGTTTGCAATAAAAACACTTCGGAAATTTGCATCAATATCACGTTGGGCAAGAACACGTGCTCCGGGTTTCTGCAATCGAGCCTGTACTCCGGTAAGACCTCCAAACCACACCAGGTCAAGGCTGCCGGTGCGAAATGCACTTACCACAGCAGGGTAGTTTGTTACAGGTATATAGCGCACAGGAATCTTCAATTCTTTGCTGAGTTCTGATGAGAGGAGACCATATAAACGATTCAGCCGTTCTGGATTCTGGTCGGGAATCGCACCAATTCGAAGGGTCTTTTTGGCTTGATCTGTGCAGGCAACTAAACCCATGCTGTAGATCAGTGAGATGATGAATATCACTCGATATTTTCTTGTTGGCATTGGCGAATGGTTGGGCTAATGAGTTGTAAAGTTCAGTACTGCACGAGTGCCTGGTTGAGTCGTTGCAGGCCATCGCAAATCGTCTCATGGGACACAGCACAGGTGAGGCGTATGCAGCTGTCGTCACCGAATGCGGCACCTGGAACCATGGCAAGCCCATAGTTTTCAAGAGCCTGCTGACAGAAACTTACTGAGTCGAGGCTGCCCGCAGGTAGTTTTGGGAAGGCGTAAAACGCACCTTTTGGAGGGACAAGACTGATTCCTTCAAGACCAAGCAAGCCAGAGGTGAGGAGTTCGCGTCGGGTGTTGTAGCTATTAACCATCGTGTTCACACACTCCCGTGACCCTTGCAGCGCGGCCAAGGCTCCACGCTGAGCGAAACTGCAGACATTGCTGGTGCTCTGGCTTTGGAGGGCAGTGGCCGCTTTGACAGCATCAGCGGGGCCGGCTAGATAACCCAACCGCCAACCGGTCATTGCCCAGCCCTTGGCAAAGCCACTAACGATGAAGGTTCTGCTTGAAAGATCTGGTGCTATGGCCGAGAAGCTGTGATGCTGTTGACCGTCTTCAAGAATGAACTCGTAAATCTCATCACTCATTACCAGGATCTGGGGATGATCTCTTAGCAGATCAGCCAAAGCTTCCAGCTCCTCACGTGCCATCACACGGCCGGTTGGGTTGCCCGGGGAATTAAGTAATAACAGACGGGTTTTTGCGCCGATGGATGCTTCTAGGTTGTTGAGATCTAGGCAGAAACCGTTTTCTGGTGTGGAGGGAAGTGTTGTCACCTTTGCGCCGGCCAAGCGGGCCATTGCTGGATAACTCAGCCAATAAGGAGAAGGGATTAAAACCTCATCGCCTGGATTGAGGATCACCTGAAACAAGTTAAAGATTGCTTGCTTGCCTCCATTTGTGACCAACACTTGCTCTGCATTGGTTGGCACAGTGTTTTCTTTGCTGAGCTTGGTGGCTATCGCCTCACGGAGTTCAGGATCTCCAGCGGCAGGGCCATAACGGGTGATGCCATCACGAAGTGCCTTCACCGTGGCATCAATGATGAATTCAGGGGTGTTGAAATCCGGCTCGCCAGCACTCATGCTGCAGATGTCCCGGCCTTCTTGCTGAAGGGCCTTTGCTCGAGCACTGATTGCCAGTGTGAGTGAGGGCTGAAGGCCAACGACTCGGTCGGAAAGATAAGGCGGGCGTGGCATTGGTGCCGCATCCCCTTGCGGGATGCCCGTAAGGATTACATCTTGCCTGATGCTCTGACATGGACAACCAACTTCTTTAAATTGGCTTTTTAAAGGTCATGTGTTGCTTGGGTTGTACAACCACTGTCCTTTGAAGGTCAATCGATCTTGCCAAGAGCTAGTTTTTGGCGACTCTTCGCCGCTTTTCACGTCTCAATCCGCTTAGATCTCATCAACGCAAGGCTCTACTTTTCATGAGAGAGTCGTTTGCGTTGTTCGCAATTATTTAAAATAAAACTTCTCAAGGTTTACACCTTTGTATGGGGATCATATGGACGCCTCTAATGGCTGTGGATCCTGTGACTTGCGTTTTACCCAGCCTCAAGTCGTTGTGAGTCGTGGAAATCCACAGGCCTGTTTGATGATGATCGGAGAAGCTCCTGGCGCTCGCGAGGATGAGTTAGGAAAACCCTTCGTAGGACGCTCTGGGCAACTTATGGATCGTTTGATGGAGAGTGTTGGCCTTGACCCTGAAGTTGACGCCTACATCTGCAATGTTGTGAAATGCCGGCCCCCTAAGAATCGGCGACCGACACTTGTGGAGATTGCTTCTTGCCGTCCCTGGTTGCAACAACAGATTGAGTTGGTTGATCCCTATGTGATTGCTCTGGCTGGGTCAACAGCAGTCGAAGCCATCCTTGGCATCAAGGGAGGAATTACTAAACTTCGCGGACAATGGCAGCATTGGCAAGGCCGTTTACTGATGCCGCTTTTGCATCCCGCCTACCTTCTTCGCAACCCATCTCCAGTAGATGGTGCTCCTATGGCGCTGACCAGAGGCGATCTGATCGAGGTTCGCCAGAGGCTCAAACAAGTCGATAGATGCGCTGTTGTGCCAATGTTGGATTCAGCTAGGCGGCGTCTGCCATGAGTGCAACCATGGCTGAGTCTCAATCCAGCACATCCAGGAGATACGACACCCAGATCCACCGACGTGTAACCCGCACCGTGGTGGTAGGCGGTATCTCGATCGGTAGTGATCATCCTGTCAGGGTGCAGTCGATGATCAACGAGGACACCCTTGACGTTGAGGGCTCAACAGCAGGCATTCGACGTTTGCACGAAGCTGGTTGTGAAATTGTTCGTCTAACTGTTCCATCTCTCGGGCATGCCAAGGCCGTCGGAGAGATTTGTCAACGGCTTAGGGAGACCTATCAACCGGTACCCCTTGTGGCTGACGTTCATCACAACGGCATGAGAATTGCCCTTGAGGTGGCACACCATGTCGACAAGGTGAGGATCAATCCTGGCCTTTTCGTGTTTGATAAAGCTGATCCAAATCGAACCGAGTTCAGCGGCGAAGAGATTGCTTCTATCAGAGAACGCATTGTCGAGAATTTTGAACCCCTTGTCACCCTTCTCAAGCAGCAAGACAAGGCCCTTCGAATTGGAGTGAATCATGGTTCCCTTGCTGAACGCATGCTCTTTGCCTATGGAGATACGCCTCTTGGGATGGTTGAGTCAGCAATGGAATTCGTGAGAATTTGCGATGCGCTCGATTTTCACAACAT
>MPMF02033853.1_pt1 | contig 11491 bp, 9 predicted proteins | sample 1617271 | NCBI WGS metagenome assembly MPMF02 (sample SAMN05944812, study PRJNA350692) | marine metagenome | biome: marine; feature: ODZ; material: water; isolation source: 120 m water sample prefiltered with 30 um filter, filtered on to 0.2 um... | place: Pacific Ocean | collected 2012-04-09... | reverse complement strand
TGCCTTGAGTGCAGCTCTGGTTGGAGCACAAAGGGCGGTGGTATGAAAACGGTTGTAATTCAGACCATTGTCTCCCAGCTTCTGCAGCGTGGGCATGTTGACCATGCCACCGAAATTTGATGGAGCTCCGAAGCCCACGTCATCGAGCAGGATGATCACAACATTGGGAGCATCCTGAGGCGCCTTGACCTGCCAAGTCTTAGGAATCGGCACCTCAGAAGGTAGACGTTTGTCGACTTTCTTGGGATAAGGCTGGGAGATCGGCAACTTCAGGCGGTTCACCCCTGCCTGCACCCTGTCTGCCAGAGCCACAGGGATGGCCAGCACAAACGCAATGACCCCTGCTGAAAGAACCACTCCACGTACAAGAACCTTTGCTGTTTTCATCTGGGCTGGCAACTTGTTTGTTCTTGAAAGTTGATAGCCAAAAACGCCTGCCGCTCAGATCGGATCAAAAGGAAATTCTTCTATTGAAATGATTGAAGCGATCGGCACCGCCCAGCCAGCTCAGATCGACACAGCCCAGGCAGCTGAGGCGGAAACGCTTGCGGCTGAATTGTGAGCGCTCAGAACTGCTCCAGGAAACGCAGATCACTGGTATAGAGCCGGCGAATGTCATCAATGCCGTGGCGCACCATGCAGAACCGCTCCACCCCTAGCCCCGCGGCAAAGCCGCTCCAGCGTTCCGGATCCAGCCCCAGCCCCTCGAGCACGGCTGGATCGACCATGCCGCAGCCCATCACCTCCAGCCAGCGGCCCCGCCACTGCACATCCACCTCTGCAGAGGGTTCCGTGAATGGGAAATAGCTGGCCCGGAAACGCACCGGCAGATCCCCGAAGAAGGCCTTGAGAAAAGCCATCACTGTTCCGCGCAGATGGCTGAAATCCAGACCTTCGTCGATAGCCAGCACCTCCACCTGATGGAAGACCGGCGAATGGGTGGCATCCACCGCATCACGGCGATAAACCCTGCCAGGCGCCACGATCCTCACCGGCGGGGGGTTCTCCTCCAGAAAACGGATCTGCACCGGGGAGGTGTGGGTGCGCAGCAAACGATCACCCCCCAGGTAAAAGGTGTCCTGCATGTCCCTGGCCGGATGATCCTCGGGAATATTCAGGGCCGAGAAGTTGTAGTGGTCCGTTTCCACCTCAGGGCCTTCCGCCACCCTGTATCCAAGGCCGCAGAACAAATCAACAATGTCGTCTGTCGTGGTGATCAGCGGGTGGCGGTGACCAACCGGGAGTCCCATCGGTGGAGCGGTGACATCAAGGGTTTCAGATGCCAGCTGCTCAGCCAGTGCCGCTGATCTGACAGCGTCCAGACGTTGTGCCAGCAGTTCAAGCACCTGAGCCTTGAGCACATTCGCCCGTTGACCAACCAGGGGGCGCTGATCACCTGGAAGCTTGCCCATGGCGCCAAGAACACCTGAGAGGCGTCCCTTCTTGCCCAGCAGACTGATCCTGAGCTGCTCCAGGTCCGCCGCTGCCGAAGCGGCGGCAATCGCAGCAGCAGCCTCGGCTTCCAGGGCCTCAAGCTGATCAGTGAGCTGCTGCAGGGTGATGGTTGCGCTCACAGCGAAGTCGTCGCGACAGCTGACTGTAGGCAGCCATCACGACTAGGTTCCCAGCAATGCAACACGAAACCATGGCCCCGCTGCGGATTCTGATCAGCAATGACGACGGCGTGTTCGCCGAGGGCATCCGCTGTCTGGCCGCTGCTGCTGCCAATCGAGGCCATCGTGTCAGCGTGGTCTGCCCGGATCAGGAACGCTCAGCGACAGGCCATGGCCTCACCCTGCAGAGGCCGATCCGAGCCGAACAGGCCGATGAGCTTTTCGCGGCTGGCGTCAGCGCTTGGGCCTGCAATGGCACACCTGCCGACTGCGTCAAGCTGGCCCTCAACGAACTGCTGCCGGAACCCCCCGACCTAGTGCTCTCCGGCATCAATCACGGCCCCAACCTGGGTACGGATATCTTCTGCTCAGGAACAGTGGCGGCTGCCATGGAAGGCACCCTTGAAGGACTTCCAGCCCTGGCGGTGAGCACGGCCTGCTTCCGCTGGCGGGAGTTCCAGTTCGCCGCTGAACTGGCAATGGATGTGAGCGAAAATGCCCTGGCTGAGGGCTGGCCAGACAACCTGCTGCTGAATCTGAATGTGCCCCCCTGTGATGAGGACGTGATGGGCCCACTGCGCTGGAGCCGACTCTCGGTGCGCCGCTACGAAGAACAATTCCACAAACGGATCGATCCGAATGGGCGCCCCTACTACTGGCTGGCGGGGGAAGTGGTGAAGGATCTCGAGGCCGCTGGCGAGGGCCCAGCTGACTGGCCCAGCGATGTGGCCCAGATCGAAGCCAAGGCACCATCGCTGACGCCGATACAACCAGACCTCTTCTGGAGAGGCGGCCTCTCAGCCCTGCCGGAGCTGCGCACAGCAGCGCAAACCTCAGGACCAAGCCAGGGATAGGCACCGGAACCGATGACTTAAACGAACAGCCTGCAGAACTGAACTCTCATCCCTCATCGCATCCAGGCACACGATCACGAGGCAACCGATCTGAGGGCAAGCCCTCAACTACAGAGATCAAAGGCAACTGATCAAAGGCACCTGATCAAAGTCATGTGATCAAAAGCACCTGATCGACAATCAGAACGAACGGACCTGAAACACAACCAGCTGCAGGCAATCACTCAAGTTGAGCGATAGATCCGCCTCAGCAACCACAGTGAAAAGATCAGCCCGACCAGATGAGCAAACAACACCTGCGTGTTGCTCAGCACCGAGAGCATTTCCAGAGAGGTGATTGCAAGATTCTCTGCATTGGCACCTGAACCGATCGAAATGCCCGGTGTCTGCATTGACGCCTGCACAAAAAGGCTTCCCGCCAGGGTTTGATAGCCCAGCGAAGCGAAGGTAAGACCGAGGAGATCGGCAAAGATTCCACGCTTGAGCAATCGGCTGGTCTCACCACGGCTTGGCCTGACCGGACTGTCGAGGGCTCGGCCTTTACCGACGATCAACCACCCCTGCCAGAGGCTGAACAGAAGCACCAGAAACGAGAGTGTGGTGAGCGAAAGCCCCGGACCGAGACCAAGGGCCCTCTCGGTGTTACGGGCCAGACTGCCCCCGAGATTGTTGAACACCAGCACCCCCACCACCACAACCGCAAGAACGGTCTGCATCCAGAATCGGATCCAGCCCACGCGGCGAAGCCCGAGCGAGAGCAACTGAAGGTCGAGTCGATCGGCCATGCGGCGCATGCTGCAGTCGTCCAAACTTGCCACTGAACAGCCGACTTGTGCACCCCCCCTTGATTCCCCTCTGCTCACCACAGGAGGCACGCACGCCGACAGCACTGGCTCTTGGCAGTTTCGACGGACTCCACCCCGGCCACCGACGGGTAATTGAAACGGTTGTGAACAAGGCACCGGGAGTCCCCAGCGTGGTGAGCTTCTGGCCCCATCCCCGGGAAGTGCTCTACAGCGAAACCCGTCTGCGGCTTGACCTGCCGGTGGAGAAACTCTCCCTGCTGGAACCACTGGGCATTGAGCAACTCGTTCTGGTGCCCTTCAACCAGGAGCTGGCCTGCCTTAGCGCCGCAGACTTTGTCGATCAGGTTCTGATCGACGCGCTGCAGGCCAAACACATTGCTGTTGGCGCCAACTTCCGCTTCGGGCGAGACCGTCAGGGGGATGCTGAGATGCTGCACCGGCTGGGAGCAGCTGCCGGAGTGGACGTAGCGGTGGTGCCGATCCTTGAAGATGATCAAGGCCGGGTGAGCAGTAGTCGGATCCGGAAAGCCCTCAGTGAAGGTGACCTTGAAACCGCTGCAGGTCTGCTGAGCAGGCCTTATCGCTTCACCGGCAGGGTGGTGAGGGGGCGAGGGATCGGTAGGACCCTGGGATGGCCCACCGCAAACCTGCAGGTTGATGGCCGCAAATTCCTGCCCGGCCTCGGGGTCTATGCCGCTTGGGCCTGGTGCAGCAGTGACGACACGCCCCTGCCGGCTGTAATGAACCTCGGACCACAACCCACCGTTGATCCGAATTCACCATCGGCGGTGGAGGTGCACCTGCTGGATCAGCAGCTGGAACTGAATGGTTGTGAACTTGTGGTGGAGCCGGTCCGACGCCTCAGGGGCCAGCAACGCTTTGCTGATCTTGAAGAACTCAGCCTTCAGATCGGACGAGATGCAGAAGAGGCACGCAGCACCCTCTCGATCAAAGCCAAGGATCCAGGACCTCAGCCTGCATTCGGGTAAGCATTGGCCAGGCCCCAGACGATGAACATGCCGATGCCACCGAGAAGGATGATTCCCCAGACCAGAACATGCATGGTGCTCTCAGAGCCGCTGTTCTCCATGATTGAGACCCATGCCTTCCAGCCAAGATTGCCACGGATCCATGTTCCAAACCCCGATGACGGAGCTGTGTGTGGAAAGGCTTATTGATGCCAACCTGGATCGAGCCCGCGAAGGGCTGAGGGTGGTGGAGGACTGGTGCCGCTTCGGCTTGAACCGCAAGGACCTGGTGATCTCCCTGAAGGACTGGCGGCAGCGACTGGGTCATCTTCATCACAGCCGCTACAAGCGAGCACGCTCAACCGCCGCTGATCAGGGGGCCGGCCTCAGCCATCCAGCTCAGGGTGAACGCATAACCAGTGAACAGGTTGTGGCTGCCAACTGCGCCAGGGTTCAGGAAGCCCTGCGGGTACTGGAGGAATTCTCCCGCCAAGGGGATGCCGAGCTGGCAGAAACCGCTGCCGATATTCGCTACGGCCTCTATGACATGGAGGTGACCGTGCTTCAGGCCAGCCAGGGGATGCGTCGCAGAAACAAGCTGCAAACCTGCCGTCTTTATCTGATCACCGCGCCTCACAACAACCTGGGGGGGGTCGTGGCTGCCGCCCTGGATGCTGGCGTTGGCATCGTTCAATACCGCAGCAAGGACGACACGGATCACAACCGCCTCCAGCAGGCGACAGAACTGGCAGCACTCTGCCGGCAACAGGACGCTCTGTTCATCGTCAATGACAGGATCGATCTGGCCCTTGCCGTGGATGCCGATGGCGTCCATCTCGGCCAGGATGATCTGCCAACGGAGGTTGCCAGGTCATTGATGGGCAGTGAACGACTGATCGGTCGCAGCACCCACTGCCTTGCCCATCTGCAACGGGCAGAATCAGAGGGAGTTGATTACCTGGGCGTGGGGCCGGTGAATGCAACCCCAACAAAACCGAATCGCCAGCCTGTGGGGCTCTCCTATGTCGAGGAGGCTGCACAAAAAGCAAGCCTTCCCTGGTTTGCCATTGGTGGCATCGACAGCTCAACCCTGGGGGATGTGCGCCAGGCAGGAGCCCAGCGGGTGGCTGTTGTCACCGCCGTGATCAAGGCCTCTGATCCAGGCGCAGCAAGCCGAGAGCTAATGGCAGGGCTGTCATGCAAGTAAAAGGGCTGCTATGCAACTAACACGGCTGCTATGCAAATAACAGTGAATGGAGAACAAAGGCTGCTGGAGCCCGAGACAGAGCCCGCAACTCTTGACAGGGTGATCGAGCTGTTGGGGCATCACCCACGCCTGATTGTCGTTGAATTCAACGGCACGATCCTGGTCCCGTCTCTTTGGACCCAGCAACAGGTCAGCGATGGAGACATCCTGGAAATTGTCACCATCGTCGGCGGTGGTTCCTAGAGTCTCTCAATCTTCACTGAGCCGGTTTTGGTGCTCATGCCCCTCCGCCCCTTGAATTCAAAATTGAAAACAAGATTGAGGCGCTGCCTGTCTCTGCTGCTGACGCCGTTGCTTGTAATCGGCCTGCTGTTGATCGCACCTGAACCCAGCCAGGCGGCAAGAGGCGGCAGAATCGGCGGCGGCAGCTTCCGTGCCCCCTCGATGCCCCGCTCCTCCGGTGGTGGATTCAACCGCGGATATGGCGGTGGCTACGGCGGTGGCTACAGGCGAGGCGGTGGGATGGGATTCCCCTTCATCATTCCAATCTTCGGGTTTGGCGGGGGTGGCCTGTTCGGCTTGCTGATCCTGATGGCGATTGTGGGCGTTCTGGTCAACGCCGTTCGTGGCGGTGGTGGTGGATCCAATTACCTGGGCAGTGGCAATGGCGGAGCCATCTCCCAGCGTGCACCCGGTCCAGTGACCCTCTCCCAGGTTCAGATCGGCCTGCTGGCCACGGCAAAAGATCTACAGGATGATCTGCGCCAATTGGCGGCTTCATCGGATACGAGCAGCTCAAGCGGTCTACAGCGGGTTCTGCAGGACACCTCCCTGGCTCTGCTGCGTCAGCCTGAGCTATGGGTCTACGCCAACGTTGAAGTGGGCAGTGTGCCCTTCTCGTCTTCAGAAGCCACCTTCAACCGGCTCTCGATGACGGAACGCAGCAAGCTGAAAGCAGAATTAACCACCAATGTGGGGGGGCAACGCCTCACTGAAACCGCAGCGCAAGAGACCAGCGGCGATGCCGACGCAACCAGCGAATTCATCGCGGTGACCTTGCTGGTTGCCTCCCGTAACGGGATCAAGCTCAGTGGTGCAGACACCGGCGAGCAGTTGCGCGAAACCCTGCGCGTGCTGGGATCCATCTCCTCAACGGATCTGATGGCTCTGGAAGTGATCTGGCAACCGGATGGCAAAGGGGATGTGCTGAGTGCCGAGGAACTCGTCACCGCCTACCCGCAGCTATCGCACCTATGAGCAACTCACTCTCGCCGCTGAAATCCAGTTGGCCGAGCCATTCCTGGGGGCGATTCTCTAGGGACTGATCGAGGCAGCCAATCAAGTTTCCAAAGGCAGGAAGGCCGTCTCGCGAGTAAATCCAACGACGGTCACCAAGGTCACCAAGGCTGCCGCCATCGCCGGCAAAGCCGGCATCATTGGATTGCCGGTCATCGCGATCAGCCAGGCCGCAACCAGTGGTGTTGTTCCACCAAACCAGCCCTCTGCTGCATTGAAAGCCAAAGCCAGGCCAGTGCATCGCACAGGCGCTGGCATCAACTCCACATTGGCGGCATTCTTGGCTCCAGCCAGCAGAGCAACCGCCACCATCAGGCCAAGTTCACCCCGGAAGATGCTGCTGGGATCCGTACTGTGGAGAAGCCTGAAAATCGGCCAGGAGCCGATCAACAACCAACCAGCACCAACAATGAACATGGGCTTGCGTCCGATCCGATCTGATATCCAGGCTGAGATGGGATAGAGCAAGAGGAGCAATGCCATGACTCCAGTGTTAAGGCTCAAAGCCTTGGCATCACTGAGCCCATCATTCACCTCCACATAGCTCACCGCGTAGACAAAAGCCAGATAGAAAACAACACTGCTGGCGATGTTCAACAGCATTACCCGCAACATGGCACCCCGATGGCGGCCGAATGCTTCCTGAACAGGCCTGCGAACGTCCTGGTTGATCACATCCGCGTCCAATCCCCTGCGGATCACAAAACCGGTGAGGGCAACAAGGGCACCGGCAGCAAAGGGGATACGCCAACCCCAGTTCGTCAATTGATCGGCAGTGAGGATTTGAGAGAGCGCATCACCAAAGCCTGAGCCGATCAGCATGCCAAGGACAGAACCCCATAGGCCCCAGACCCCGAAGAAACCGCGTTGCTGGTTCGGTGCCCGTTCACAAAGGAAGATGATTGAGCTGGTGTATTCCCCTCCAACCGAGAGGCCCTGAAGCAATCGCAGCAACAAAATCGCGATTGGAGCGACAATGCCAACCTGATGGTAGGTAGGCAGCAAAGCCATCAAGAGCGTCGATAAGCCCATGAGGATCACCGAGATCGTCAACGCGCGGCGACGGCCGAGAAGATCGCCAATCCGTCCAAACACCATGCCTCCAAATGGACGGACAAGAAATCCAGCAGCAAAGGCACCAAAAGCTGCGATCAGAGAGTTTGATGGATCAGCTGAGGGGAAAAATTCCCTGCCAATGATTGTTGCAAAGTATCCATAAAGGCCAAAATCATACCACTCCATCACATTGCCAATAATTCCGGCTATGATGATGCGACTGGTTGAATTCGTATCTCGATTACCCATCTTATCGCGATTCGCTGAAACGAGCACGCTCATGGCAAAGTCGAGAACTGATCTCAGTGTAGAAATGTATACGCATGAAATGCACAGAGACTAAAGAGTCTGCAAAGGCTCAGTAATATCAAGAGAATTGAATCCAGCATTAACAGCAAATAGAGGGTCTTCCGCTGCAGTAATCCTCAGTGAAGCGCCATCAACACCGCTGATAGGTTCAACGGTGTAATTACTAAACGTTGCCAAATCATTGCCTGCCAGATCTTCGATCACCCCCTTCTTTTGATCCTTTTTAGGATCTTTATAATTGAGGAGCACCGATGCGTCAGGGTCGATCTTCTTGCCAAGAAAAACATTAACGATAGTGTCCTCTTTGGGAACCTCAATGGAGGAGACTTTGTAGCGTTTGCCGTTGACCTTTACCTTCAAACGACTGTTCTTAACCGTGCCAGAGGCAAGTTCCTCACTAAAATCAAGTGTGATCTGCTTATTGTTAAACACAGCATCATCCAGGCGTGGCGCCTGTGAATCGAGCCCAAGGCTATTTACAACATCAAAAGCCTTTACTGTTTTAAAATCAGTGCCGTCAACTCCCTGAATGACTTTTTGCTTCTGATCACCTGCTAGATCTGTATAGTTCAAATTGATCGTATCACCTTCTAAAATCGGCTTCTTTAAATACAAGATCACCTGCCCATCTTCTGAAGCCATCTCAACGGAGCCAACCTTGATTCTCTTTTTACCAACCTTAATCTTAAAGCGGGAAGCAGATGGCTGTGCCTCATCAAGCTGTTTATTAAAAGACAACAAGATCTGATCATCTTCAGTCATCTCTGCTAGTTCTAGGGTTAAAGGGGTTTGAACCTCAGTATCATTAACAACTGGTAAATCAACAAATGAAGCCAGATCATTTCCTTGATTATCTTCAATGACATATGCATTCTGATTGCTAGCTAGATCGGAATAGGTGATTTCAACCTTCTGATCTGAGTTAACGGGCTCTTGCAGTTCCAAGACTACTTTCCTATCGTCGGCAAGAACATCAACTTTCATGACCTTGCGCTTCTTTCCATCAACGGCGACGCGAAACGCCCTTAGCAAAGGCGTTATCGATGCAAGTTCACGATTGAAATTCAATTCAATGTTTTTGCCAAAAATATAAGAACCAAGAACAATTAGGGGCGTAGGATCACTATTATTGTTGAAAACATCAACATTAGAGAAAGAAAGCAGATCGTTACCAGCAACATCCTGAACAACACCAGTGACCTGATCAAACTTTAAATCCCGATAGGAGAGTGATAATTTATCATTGAATTCCACAGCATACTTTAGTTCTAGGTTCAAAACGCCCTGAGTGGACCCTCCACTAACACCTATAATTTTAGTATTGCGTCGATTAACCTTAAGCTTGAAGCTTGCTGGGCTAGGGAGGGTAGCTTGATCTTGATTTATAGCCTCATCAAAAAACAAGCTCAATTCCCTTCCTGTAACTTCTGCACTGGTAAGTTCTGGAGCTTCTGTGTCGTTGATGTCATTAACAACATCAAAATCATTGAAACTGGTAGTATCAGTTCCATCCTGGGCCTCGATAACACCAGCAGATTGATCTCCTCTTAAATCGGCATAGCTAACCTTAATTGTTGCGCCTGGAGCAGGGGTCTCAGCCAAGGCAATCAACACAAGACCCTGCTCTGGATCAACATTGATTGACGAAATCTTAGCTTGCAAACCATTGACAGTGATACGGAATCGACGTTTAGAAGGTGCAGAATCATTGAGTTCTATAGGGAAATTGAGCGCTATCAGTGAATCCTCAATACTCGCGAATGAGGGTTTGCCCAGGGCTTGAGATGTTGTGTCTTGGGGCGAGGTGTCAGTGCTGACCTGCTCTTCAAGGTCATTGACAATCAAGCTGAAGGCTTCTGTATAGCTAAGGCCTTCGGCATCCGTTGACTGGAGGCGAATCCTATAATCAGACTTAGTTTCATAATCTGGTGATCTCTTAATCTCTAGTTGATCTTTATTGATCCTAAAAGCATTGTTATCATCATCTCCTCTACCAGTTACGAATTTATAGCGATGGGAATCATCAGCATCGGGATCTGTGCTCGTTAATAAGCCAATCAAGGATCCGTCAATAATATTCTCATCAAAACTAGTGGATGAAAGTCGGAGTTCAGTGGGAGCTTCATTACCAGGTAGATCAATTATATTTTCATCCAGATCATCAACTGACAAATTAAAAGCTTTACTATAGATTAGGCCACCTCTATCTCTTGTTTGTAGGCGAATACGATAATCAGAGTTAGCCTCATAATCAGGTGTTGCCTTGATCTGTAGCTGGTCATCTTGAATCCTGAAAGCATTGTTGTCTGCGTCACCTTTGCCGTTGACAAGTTGGTATCTATGTCTATCATCAGAATCGGAATCAGTTGTCGACAAAATTGCAACAGGCGCGCCCGCTGAAATATTTTCCTCAAAGTTGCTCGCGGAAAGACGAATATCTGTTGGGGGCTGATTACTAGGGCGATCATTGATATTTTCATCTAGGTTATCAACTGTCAAAGTAAAAGTGCTGGAATAGGTCAAGCCTCCAGCATCTTTTGTCTGCAAGCGAATCCTATAGTCAGACTTATCTTCAAAATCTGGAGATGCCTTGATCTCTAGTTGGTCATCTCTAATCCTGAAAGCATTGTTATCAGAATCACCCCTGCCGCTGATAAGCTTATAGCGATGGAGGTCATCATCATCAGGATCCATAGTCGACAAAATCACTACAGGCGAGCCCGGAGTTATGTTTTCCTCAAAGCTGCTCGCTGAAAGGATCAGATCTGTAGGGGCTGAATTCTCAACAATGTCATTCACGTTAAATTGGAATGATTTTGAATAACCTAAACCTTCATTGTCTTTTGTTTGCAGTCTTATCTTATAGATGGATTTAGACTCATAATCTGGTGATCTTTTGATCTCAAGTTGATCATCCTTAATCCTGAACTCACTGTTATCATCATCGCCCCTGCCACTAGCAAGTTTATAACGATGGAAATCATTGGAATCTGGGTCTGTAGTCGATAGAATCGCCACAAGTGAATCAGGAGCGATATTTTCATCAAAGCTGCTCGCGGAAAGACGGAGATCTGTTGGGGCTGCATTTTCAACCAGGTCATTAACCGTCAGAAGGAAGTCTTCTGAAAAACTCAGGCCTCCGGAATCAATTGCCTGCAGACGAATCTCATACACTGAATGGGATTCAAAATCAGGTGATCGTTTGATCTCCAATTGATTATCATTAACCCTGAATGCATTGTTATCACCATCACCACTACCTCGAACAAGTTCAAAGGTGTGGCTGTCATCAGCATCAGGATCAGAACTGGATAAAAAGCCGATCGATGAGCCTGCAGAAATATTCTCATCAAAACTTGTTTCTGAAAGCTGAAGATCTGTA
>MPMF02147670.1_pt1 | contig 11495 bp, 8 predicted proteins | sample 1617271 | NCBI WGS metagenome assembly MPMF02 (sample SAMN05944812, study PRJNA350692) | marine metagenome | biome: marine; feature: ODZ; material: water; isolation source: 120 m water sample prefiltered with 30 um filter, filtered on to 0.2 um... | place: Pacific Ocean | collected 2012-04-09... | reverse complement strand
CTGTTCGAGGTAGCCGGTACTACATCTGGTGGGCTAGGCAATTGCCACGCTCCTGCTAGCGTTAATTCGGTGGATCAGGCGTCATGACCCAGCTTCACGACCTGCGGCTACGGCTACTTGTGCAGCAGGAAAGCGAGAGCATTGCAAATTCACAGCCCATCGACCTGGACCTCTCTGTGGTGCAGGCTCGCTGTCTCTGTTGGTTGGCTTTATTGGCTGAGGCTCATGAGGATCAGGCCAGTGATGCTGAACGGCGAGGTGATACTGAGCAGGCGATGGGTTGGTTTGCTGATTCGATGAGACTGCGCGACGTGATCCAGGTGGTGTCCACCATTGAGATTCCCTTGCCTGCTCCAGGTGATACGGATTCGGGCGAGGGCAGTTTTTCAAGTGAGCCTCCTCTTGCGGCTTAGTAGATGGCATGATGGGATGTGAGCTAGACGGAGTGTGGTGCCAGAAGAGCCCTGTCAATGCCCTGACTGTCAAAGGTTCTACCGGGAGCATGATCGGCTGATTCGTGAGTGCCCTACCTTGCGTCATCAGCAGGAACTCAATTGGGCTGCTTTGCAGTCTTTTCGAACACTCTCTGGTCGCGTTCTTGAAGATCTTCAGAAGCAATATGGTTCCCAAGGAAATGATGCTGCTAATACTGAGGCCACTCCTGTTGGTGGGGGCGAAGAGCCAGCTGATGAAATCCAGCAATCCATCGCTGATTTGGAGAACATCAATGCACACCTGTTCTCCATCGAGGCCCTTATGGAACGCATCTTTGATGTGAAGGTGCCAGAAGCTGTTGAGCAGAAATTTCGAGAACTTGCTGGGGAACTAGCTCCAGATCCTCTCAATGCAGATCGGCTTCGCCTCAACCGTCTTCTGCATCAGACGCCTGATTTGCCTGATCGCAGCTAGCTTCCCTACCCATAGTTTGTTTATTCTTCAGGGCACATCGCAGGTAATTTCTACGGGGAAGGGCTCAACTTTCCAGATTGTCTGACAGTAGTCTTGGATTGAGCGGTCTGAAGAGAAGAAGCCAGTTCTTGCCGTATTTAACAGTGACATCCGATTCCATTGTTTCCGGTTGGTCCAGGCTTGACTTACTTCGTCCTGGGCGCGCAGATAATCTGCGAAATCGGCTAACACGAAGAATGGATCGAAGCCAGTGAGGTTGTCGAGCAGGGGGCGGAATAGCTCGCCATCGCCGTTGCTGAAATGGCCAAGGCCTATCAGTCTTAAGGCTTCCGCTAGCTCGGGCAAGGTTTCAACAATTTGCCTGGGCCGATAGCCGTTGGTTTGGAGCTCCATGATTTCTGTCTCGGTTTTGCCAAACAGGAAGAAGTTTTCAGGGCCGACTCGCTCACGGATTTCAACGTTGGCACCATCAAGGGTGCCGATGGTTAGAGCTCCGTTCATCGCGAACTTCATGTTGCCGGTGCCTGAAGCTTCCTTGCCGGCTGTTGAAACCTGCTCGGAGAGGTCTGAGGCGGGATAAATCTGCTCAGCGAGTTTTACGTTGTAGTCAGGTAGGAAAACGACCCGAAGGCGGCCCTCCATATCGGGATCAGCGTTGATCGTTTCGGCAATGCCATTGATGAAGCGGATGATCAGTTTGGCCATGTAGTAGCCCGGTGCTGCCTTGCCTCCAAAGATCACGGTGCGGGGAGCCATTCCATCGGCCTGGCCGTTCTTGATGCGCAGGTAGTGGGTGATCACCTGTAGGGCATTGAGGTGTTGGCGTTTGTATTCATGGATTCGTTTGACCTGCACATCGAAGAGGCTCGAAGGATCCACCAGAACACCGGTTTGTCGATGGATGTAACCGGCAAGTTTGCGCTTCACCGAAAGTTTGGTTGCTCCCCATTGCTCTAGGAAGTCGGTGTCATGTTGCCGCTCCTCCAGCTTGGTGAGTAATTCCATGTTGGTGATCCATTCAGGACCAACGTGTTCATCGAGTAGTCGTGAGAGGGCTGGGTTGGCAAGGGCTACCCAGCGCCGAGGCGTGACGCCGTTCGTGACATTGGTGAATTTCTCCGGCCAGATCTCAGCGAATTCAGGCATCAGCTGTCGCTTCAACAGATCAGAGTGCAACGCAGCAACACCGTTCACATGATGGGCTGCAATGGTGGCCAAGTTCGCCATGCGCACGGCCTTGCCACCATCCTCATCACTGATCGACAATTTTCCCTGGATCGAATCATTGCCTGGGTAACGCAGGCGCACCTGTTGTAGGAAGCGGCGGTTGATCTCATAGATCAACTCAAGGTGGCGGGGCAGCAGGCTGCCAAAGCGAGTGAGATCCCACTTCTCTAGAGCTTCTGGCAACAACGTGTGGTTGGTGTATGCGACTGAGCGGGTCGTGATGTCCCAGGCGGTGTCCCAATCCAGATAGTGCTCATCGATGAGCAGTCGCATCAGCTCTGCCACGGCAATCGCCGGGTGGGTGTCGTTTAGCTGAACGGTCCAGTGGTTAGGGAACTCTTCAACGGGAATGCCTCGGTTTCCCAGACTGCGCAGCATGTCCTGGAGGGAGCAGCTCACAAAGAAGTGTTGCTGCTTGAGGCGCAGGCGGCGGCCTTCATCGGTGCCGTCATTGGGGTAGAGCACCTTGGAAAGGGTTTCTGAACCAACCTTTTCTTCCACAGCGCCGTAGTAGTCACCGATGTTGAAGGCGTAGAAATCGAAGCTTTCAGTAGCGTCGGCTCGCCAGAGGCGTAGGCGGTTACAGGTGTTGACCCGATAGCCAAGTACCGGCACATCGTGGGGAATGCCGATGGCATGCTCGGAGGGGATCCAGCGTGAGCGGTAATTGCCCTTGCCATCGGTGTAGCTCTCGGTGCGACCACCAAACCCCACGAAGCAGGCTTCCTCGGGTTGGGGGAGTTCCCAGGGCCAACCGCCTTTGAGCCACTTGTCTGTGACCTCTACCTGCCAGCCATCTCGGATCAACTGGTTGAAGATGCCGAATTCGTAGCGGATTCCATAGCCGACAGCTGGCACCTGCAGGCTGGCAAGTGATTCCATGTAGCAGGCGGCTAGACGGCCTAGTCCTCCGTTGCCGAGGCCGGGCTCTTCTTCTACATCTAGGATTTTATCGAGTGATTCGATCCTGAAGCGGCGTAAGGCTTGCTCTGCGATGTCTTTCGAGATGCCAAGGTTGAGCAGGTTGCTGTTTAGCTGCGGACCGATTAGGAATTCAGCAGATAGGTAGGCCACCGTCTTGTGAGGTCGTGCTCGGATTGCCTCAAGACTTGCCAGGTAGCGAGTCATCAGCCGATCCCGTACGGCATAACTCAGGGCCATGTAGAGGTCATGGTTACTGGCCGTGGGAGCGAGTTTGCCGAGGGTGAAGAACAGATGTTCTGTCATCCCGTCGAATACAGCATCGGCATCCAGCCCGGCACGTTCAGGATCGGCAAAGCAGCCCGGGGTGGGCAGGCGTATGTCTAGGGGATGGGAGCTGCTCATGACGGCGGAGAGAGTATGTGTTTGGAGGGCTGGAGGCTCTCCTTGTAAGGGGTATTAAGGGGACTAGTAATCAGGCGGAACAGGAGTCAGTGGCTAATCGACAGCTCACAAGACGTCAAGGTGATTGATTTGTTCATCCTCGCGTGCGTTGAGAATGTCCATTCCCGTGTGGTGAAGGGTTTAGGCCATCGATCCCAGACTTGTAATCCCTGGAAGTTAGCTGCGATGTGCGGCCCGTCTCGTTAGCGACCGCACATCAACACCTGCAGCTCCACAATTGCTTTTAGTTAGCAGAACTTCGAAGCAGGATTTGCTCTTCCTTTAAGGTCGCTCGTAAAGACTGAAATCGGACTCCATGTTTTCGCATTCGGTGTTGTCCGTGCTTAGCAGCCACGACGTGGAGGTTGCTGAAACGTTGATCGGTGTGATGCGCTTCCTGCTGATTTTCTTGGCAGCACGCACTCTGGCTGAGGTTTTGGTGCGTTTGCATCTGCCTACCATCGTCGGCGAACTGCTCGCTGGTGTCCTGATCGGGGCCTCAGGTTTGCATTTATTGGTGCCACCGAGCGCGCATGTTCAGTTGAACGAAGGTTTGGTCAGCCTGATCAGCGCCTTGGCCTCGATCCCTCCTGAGGCAGTACCTGACCTCTATTACGAAACTTTCCCCTCTCTGCAAGCCGTTGCCACGCTCGGTTTATATGCCCTGCTTTTTCTCACTGGGTTGGAAAGTGAGTTGGAAGAGTTGGTTGCCGTAGGAGCACAGGCCTTCACAGTGGCTATGGCTGGCGTGGTGCTGCCTTTTGCCCTAGGCACCTTTGGTTTGATGGCTCTCTTCCAGGTGGAATTGATCCCGGCGATTTTTGCTGGTGCTTCGATGACTGCCACCAGCATCGGCATCACTGCCAGTGTGTTTGGCGAACTCGGCTATCTCAAAACGCGAGAAGGACAGATCGTGATTGGTGCGGCTGTGCTTGATGACATCCTTGGCATTGTGATCCTGGCCGTTGTTGTTGCCTTAGCCACAGGCGGAAGCCTCGAGATTGCTCCGATTGTGAAACTTGTTGCAGCAGCGACAGTGTTTGTGGTCTTGGCAATTGCGCTCAGTCGTACTGCGGCGCCAGCCTTTGATTGGATGATCGACCGGCTTAAGGCGCCTGGGGCAGTTGTTGTTGCCTCATTTGTGATTCTGGTGTTTTGTTGCTTTATCGCTACAGCGATTGGCTTGGAGGCCGCTTTGGGGGCGTTTGCCGCTGGATTGATCCTTAGTAGCTCGAAGAACAATCACGCGATTCAGCAGTCGGTGCTGCCGATCGTGACTCTCTTCGCCACGATTTTCTTTGTCTTGGTTGGCGCTGGCATGGATCTCTCGGTGATCAACCCTCTGGATCCTGCGAGTCGCTCTGCACTTGTTGTGGCTGGCTTCCTTTTGGTTGTAGCGATCGTGGGCAAGATTGAAGCCGGTTGGGCTTTCGTGATCGACAAACCCACCAATCGCTTGGTTGTTGGTCTTGGCATGATGCCTCGCGGCGAAGTCGGTTTGATTTTTCTTGGCCTTGGTACAAGCGCCGGACTGCTTTCTCCGTCTTTAGAAGCAGCAGTGTTATTGATGGTGATTGGCACCACCTTTCTTGCACCGTTGCTTCTTCGTTTGGTGCTTCGAGACAAACCGCCTGGAGGCGGCAACTCCATCCCTGATGACGTTGCCGCCAATCCTGTCGGGCTGGTTTAGTGCAGCTTCTTTGCTTGCATAGGCCTGAAAAGTAAAAGAATTGCCTACCATCACCTTTCGCCACCGTCGCCGTTGTGACGTCAGCTCCATCTGCCGTGCTTAATGCTTCCTGGAGCCATCTTGGGCACGATGTTCATTGCCTACAACGCATCCCAGATCAGGATGTTGAGCATGGGGGACGCCAACGGCCGGCACTGTTGTTGGTGCATGGCTTCGGGGCTTCTACCGATCACTGGCGCCATAACATTCCGAAGCTCTCTCTCACCCATGAGGTGCATGCAATAGACCTGCTTGGCTTTGGTCGTAGTGCCAAACCTGGTGGGTTGGATTATGGCGGGGACCTTTGGAAAGACCAGTTGGTTTCATATGTCAACGAGCGAATCGGAAGGCCAACTGTGATTGTTGGCAATTCGCTGGGTGGTTATGCAGCCTTGGCTGCAGCTGCTGCTCTTGAATCGCAATCCGCCGGAGTGGTTTTACTGAATGCTGCTGGTTATTTCAGCGATGAGAAGTTTTCTCCAAAACCAAAAGATATGAGTTCGAGGCTTCGCCAGATGATTGGGCAAGGTCTTTCAAGGGATCTTGTGGTGAAGTGGTTGATTTATCCCTTGATACAGAGAATGATCTTTGAGAATCTGCGCCGGCCTGGTGTCATTCGCAGCACTCTCAAGCAGGTTTACATCGATCCTGCCAATGTTGATGATGATTTGATTGAGTCGATTCGTAGGCCTTCTCTGGATCCAGGCGCATTCCAAGTTTTTCGCAAAGTTTTTCAGGCGCGCGGGCTTAGGGGTAAGCCTATTGATGAATTGTTCAATGATTTGCAAGCTCCTCTGCTACTACTTTGGGGTGATAGTGATCCTTGGTTGAGGAATGCAAAAGCCAAGCAAGATAAGTTTCGCACATATGCCAGAGAAGCTTCTTTGGAAGTGAAAGAGGTGCTTTTAAATGCTGGACATTGCCCTCATGATGAGGTGCCTGACTTGGTGAATTCTGAATTGCTGGAGTGGCTAACTGGTTTGAGTATTGCTTAATTTAGGAATGATTGACGGCCATAGTTCTCCTCTCCTCCGTAAGGAGAGTCCCTATCCTCATTGGCAGTATCTGCACCCAGTAAGTGGTGATCGTTTGCGGATCGTGCCTGAGCGAGGTGGGTTAGTCACTGATTGGTGCTGTAACGGCCGTGAGCTGCTCTATTTGGATCAGGAGCGTTTTGCGGATCCAGGCAAAAGCATTCGCGGAGGAATTCCAGTGTTATTTCCCATCTGCGGAAACCTCCCAGGCGATTTATTACCCTTGCCTAGTGGTGAGTTCACTCTTAAACAGCATGGTTTTGCTAGGGATCAGCCCTGGGAATTGCAGTTGCTAGAAGATCACAGTGGCGTGAATCTTAGCCTTGGTGACAGTGAAGAGACGCGGGCTGCTTATCCATTTGCTTTTTTGATCGAGATGGCGGTGCGCCCGATTCGCAATGCTTTAGAGATCGAGGTCACGGTGCATAACCGTAGTCAGACTGCGATGCCCTTCAGTTTTGGTTTGCACCCTTATCTCAATGTGACTGACTTGAGTCAGGTCCGCTTGGAAGGATTGCCTCAGTCATGTCTCAATCATTTGCAGATGGCAGAAGCCGAAACTGCCATCCAATTGGCAGGCCTAGCTGAGGGCGTGGACTTCCTGTCTCGCCCTGCGGGCCCAGTCACCCTTGTAGATGGGGCCTCTGGGGCATGCCTGCAGCTTCAGCATGAGCATCCCATCGATCTAACTGTGGTGTGGACTGATCCGCCGCGGCAGATGGTTTGCCTTGAGCCTTGGACTGCTCCGCGGGAGGCCTTGATTAGTGGTGATTGCAAGTTGGAGATCGAAGCTGGTGGCCAGCAGAGGCTGAGATGTTCCTTGGTTAATTGTTGATCAATTTTCCCTATTGATGCAACTTTAATCCCAAGTGAAAATATCTTGGTTTTCAGATTGAGTACGCATATTCTGAATTGATATTGGCTGGTCAAGCTTCTGCCTTTTGGTTCGTATTCGGCCATGTCATAAGGTTCAAATTAATCTGCCTTGATTGGACTTGCCTTGAATGCATCCTTGCGCAAAGGACTTGGAGCCTTGAGCTTGATGGTCTAATCATTTTGGAAAAGTTTAATATGGGATATGTTGATCTCTGCAGTGATCATGACTTGGATGTAATCTTTTAGGGTTTAAGCTAATTGATTGATATGCTTGGGTGCGATTAAAGACTGGGGAAGAGGCCTGGTGGTTGAGATTTCATGCCTATATTTGTCTATATACTAGTGCCATCTTTAGGGTTTAGTCTTATAAGATAGCCCGCTTTTCGATGCTCTATTAAGGCATTCCGCCATGTCTACTTGGCCGTTGATTAACCACAAACTCCTGGCAGCCTCCCTCTTGCTAGTTGTTGCTTTGGATCGAATTGTTGCTTCACAGCTTCAATCAGTGGACTTGAAGGTGCATCCAGCCAAGCAGGGAGGTAATCGCCAGCTTGACTGGGCTGCTGCAGGAGTGTGAGCTGGCCACCGAGGCGAGCAATCTCGTGGCGCAGCGCGTTGAGATCCTCGCTTTGGCTGATCCCTTTTGCGTTGGCTGGTGATATTTGCCAGCCGTCGCCGATGCCAGCGCCAGCGGTAAGCTGCCAATGCCAGCCTTTGAGGGCTTGCAGTTCTTTGCTGGCGATGAGTCGGTGGATGTTGCTGGGTTGGAGGGCCACCCGTACCAGCCAGTGGCTGCTATTGAAAGATCCTTCAGATGGGTGTGGATCTTGATGGGGGCCGAGCCAGTCGAGCTGTTTTGTGCCTAGGTGATGTTGATTGGCGAGGTCTTTGAGGTGGCCTATTTGGTCGTTGACGGCTTGATCGCTCACGCTGGCCACGCCGATGTTGAGATGCCAGTCTTCTAAATCTGTTTTGATCCAATCGCAGTATTCCGGGGTGAAGCTGGTGCGCAATAGTGCAGCTCGCCATGCTTCCAGCGCTTGCAGAGAACCATCAAGGCGAAGGCCGATATGTGCTGGGCGGATTGGTTGGCAGCGAAGAGTTAGTTCTGTGATCAGAGCCAAGCTGCCCCAACTGCCGCACAGCAGGCGCATTAGGTCATAGCCAGCCACGTTTTTGACTACCCGGCCTCCCGCATGCGCAGCAATACCATCGCTACGCAGGAGGCCGATTCCGATCAGTTGGTCGCGTATACCCAGATGCCGCTGTCGCAAACCGCCGGCGAGGCCACGAGCCACCAACCCACCCACACTGCCAGCACTGTTGGGATCTGTGTTGGCTTGGCTTCCCCTGGGCCAGTTGACGGCTAGCCATTGATGGTGTTCTTTCAAAACCATTTGTAGGTCTGCCAGCGGCAGGCCTGCTTCAACCGTGATCGTGAGGTCGTCGACAGCGTGATCAAGGATGCGCTGGAGACCACTCACGCTGATTGGTTGTGAAGGCATCTCCACAGGCGGCCCCCATTGCAAACGGCTGCCAAGACCACAGGGCAGCCAGGGGGTTGCTGCTGCATGCAGCCCCGCAACAAGATCGGCCAGTTCCTTTGCCGTAGCAGGTGCTGACACGTTGGCGGTTTCGGCGAAGAACGTGTTCACGTCACGATGGTGCGATGAAGATTGTGGTGCTTGATGACGACCCCACCGGCTCCCAGACCGTGCATGGGTGTCTGTTGCTGTTGCGCTGGGATGTTGATGTGCTGCGAAAAGGGTTGCGCCACCCATCGCCACTGTTGTTTATTTTGGCTAATACGCGTGCGCTAGCGCCTGATCAGGCGGCATTCCGCAATCGCGAGATTTGCTCTGCTTTGCGGCAAGCACTGGCTGCTGAAGGCATGACACCAGCTGACGTTGTTTTGGTCAGTCGCGGCGATTCCACGCTGCGCGGCCATGGCGTTTTGGAGCCTGAGGTGATCGCTGAGGAGCTCGGCCCCTTTGATGCGACGCTGCATGTGCCTGCCTTCTTCGAAGGTGGGCGCACCACGGTGAACGGGGTGCACCTGCTGAATGGGGAACCGGTGCATTCCACTGCTTTTGGCCAAGATCGTTTGTTTGGCTACAGCACCAGTGACCTTGCTGCCTGGTTAGAGGAGAAAAGTGGCGGACAGATCCGATCTCAAACCGTGCAACGGCTTTCCCTAGCCCAGCTTGATGCGGCTGTTGAAGATCAAGAACTTAAGCAGGAATTCAAGCCAGGTCTCACAGCGTTGCGTAGTTGGTTGGCGGGACTTGATGGCAATCAGTCTGTTGTTGTCGATGCGGAGCGTGCTGAGCAATTAGGGGCCTTGGCTGAAGCGTTGCGGCAGTTGGCAGGTCAAAAGCGATTTCTATTTCGCTCTGCTGCGAGCCTTCTTAAGGCTCTGGCAGAGATTGGCCCTCAACCGCTTAGCTCAACTGGCTTAGCAGGCTTGCGGCGCAGCGATAGCTCAGGCCAATCATTACCTGGACCTGGACGGTTGCCTGGGTTGGTGATGGTTGGTTCCCACGTTCCTCTGGCTGATGCGCAGTTGGCATGTTTACTCGAGGCGCCAGAGTGCATGGGGGTGGAATTATCAGTTCCTCGCTTGGCGAAGATCCTGCAGATGGGCTCGTCAGATGGGCGATTGGCTGAATTCGAGCAGCATTGCTTCAATCAGTTGGGCGAGGTGCTTGCCATCGGTTGTACACCGGTGTTGTTCACGAGTCGCGGTGAATTGGATTGTTCGACATCAGCTGCAAGGCTGAGCTTTGGCGTTGCTTTGGCTCAATTGATGGCTCGTTTGGCGGCTGCTCTCGCGCCGAGGTTGGGCTATTTGATCAGTAAGGGTGGAATTACAACCCATACTTTGTTGGCAGAAGGGCTGGGTCTGGAGATGGTGCAGCTTGAGGGGCAAATCTTGCCAGGCTTGTCGTTGGTGCGGCCTTTAGCTGGAGACGGCCTGGTTGATCTGCCGGTTCTTACCTTCCCCGGAAATCTTGGCAATGAAACCACGCTGTTGACCGCTTGGCGTTTGATGGAGGCCGGCGGCACAGGCCAGTAGTTCCATCGGATGGGCGACTGCCACATCACCATCCAGATGGCGGCGGAGTTGCAATGTGCAGCCAATGTTGGTGCTGGCAATCAGCTCAGCGCCAGTGTTGCTCAGGTCAGCAACCTTGATTTGCCCCAGCTCGGCAGCTTCTTGAGGGTTGACCAAATTATAAATTCCAGCGCTGCCACAGCAAACTCCGGCTTCTGTGGCTTCGCTCAAAACTAGATGTGGAATGGCCTTCAATAGTTGTCTTGGTTGGGCTTTGATTCCTTGGCCATGAATCATGTGGCAGGCATCGTGGTAAGCAACTTTCAGAGGAGTTTGGGGGCTGGCAGGCTGCCCATTGTTATGGGGAAGAGGCTGAAGGCTTTGCTGAAAGTTGCTGTCGAGGCCGTGTTCCGCCAGGAATTCATGCACATCGAAGACGGGAATGTTGAAGCTTGCTGTTGCGTTGAGGAGTTCGCCGTAGGCCTTCATGGTGTGGCCACAGCCCGAGGCGGCCACCAGCACAGCCTCTAAGGGCTCGGCTCCAGCAGGCCGCCCTGGGCCGACAACGTTGGCAAAGCTTTTGACAAGCTTCTCGGCTAGCTCTCGGGTTTGTCTGAGTTGCCCCTGGTGGTGGGAGACGGCGCCACAGCAGCCTTGATCTTTCGGCACCACAACTTCAAATCCATTGGCTTGCAGTACGGCAACAGTGGCTTGGTTCACGTTGGGATCGAAGCAACGTTGCACACAGCCAAGAACAAGCCCCACCCTGCTGCGGCGTTGACCTGCTGCGGGGTGGAGAACCTTCAGATCATCCTGAAAATTTTCTGCTGCAAGAGCAGGCAACAAGGCCTCCATCGCTTCTAGTTGGGGCCCAAGAATCCTGTTGATACCTAGGCGGCGGCTGAGTGCTTGTATTGGCGTCCCCGCGTAGGCACGCAAAGGTTGCAGAAGTGCGCGGAGTCGGCCGGGATAGGGGAGCAACTTCAGCAGGATCTGGCGAAAGTGGTTCTGGCAGGGGCTGCGAAGTTCTGCTTGGTTCAGTAAAGGGCGTGTGGCCTCGATGAGCCGGTCGTAGCGAACTCCTGAGGGGCAAGCACTCACACAGGCAAAGCAACCAAGGCAGGAGTCGAAGTGGCTAGCGACAGTGGCATCAAGCTCTAGCTCACCGTTGTCGATCGCCTTGAGGGTGTGGATCCGCCCTCGCGGTGAATCCATTTCAGTGCCCAACACTCGGTAACTTGCGCAGGTTGGCAGGCAGAAACCACAGTGCACGCAGGGGTCGGCGGCGCCTGCTGGGAGG
>MPMF02247183.1_pt1 | contig 11497 bp, 9 predicted proteins | sample 1617271 | NCBI WGS metagenome assembly MPMF02 (sample SAMN05944812, study PRJNA350692) | marine metagenome | biome: marine; feature: ODZ; material: water; isolation source: 120 m water sample prefiltered with 30 um filter, filtered on to 0.2 um... | place: Pacific Ocean | collected 2012-04-09... | reverse complement strand
GGCTCCTGAGGCGATCCAGCCATGTCCTCCAGACTCGGTTATACCTCGCCTTACGGACATGGCTGAAGGCAACGAATCCATGAGACTGTGAGTGGTACCGTTAATGGGGGGAGGTCAACGGCACGAGCGCGCGGAAGCTCATCGATAACGCGCGCAACGGTATCTGGAGGAAGGGCGATACGGCGATTCAGTTCCACCGCCGACCGGGTACGAGCAAGAACCACTACCAGACGTACGAATACGACGTCCGCACCCAAGAGGAACGGCTGCTCTTCCCACTCGAGGGCGTTGACTATGAGCCCCAGATCCGCTGGGGAGTCGGGAATGACGACGGAACCCGATTCATCGCCTGGTCGCCCCGGCCAGCTGGCACGTGGGTGCTCTCGGCGGATGGCCAACTGCAGAAACACGTCCACGCTGGCTGCGAGGGTCAGGTGTCCGCCAATCAGCAGTACGGGTACGGAGTGCGCAGCGCCGGCCGTTTTGTCAGGTTCGACCTCTCCGACGGCGAGGGCCTCGCCACCATGAAGGAACTCCGGGGTGAGTGGCGTCACGCGTACTTCCCCGGAGTGTCGACGGGCGCGGAGTGGCTGATCTACGGCGCGTGTCCGGCCGATCAGCACGACCATGGCACGAGCGACTATGAGATCTTCATCGTCCGGTTGAAAAACTGGCGGGAGGCAGGCGATCCCGTCCGGCTGACCTTCAACAGCCGAACCGACCGCTGGCCCAAGCTCTTCGTCGCCGACGCAGTGCTGGCGACGCTCAAGGCAGAGGCCGACGCGGCGCCATCAGCGAAGTGAGGTCCCGTGCGACTGACTGTTGGGAGGCGACGGACGAAGGCAGGACGTGGGAGAGACGCGCGACCGTAGCCACCCGGCCCGAGCCCAACTCGAACCGCATGAACGTAGCTGCGGGGCCGGCCGCCAACGGCGACCTCGTAGTTGTGGCCAACGGGTACCGGCGGTTGGGCGGGGAGGCAAGCTGGGTCGAGCGACTACTTCACGCCTTGGTGCATCGGCCTTCCGACTGAGGGGGTGTTCGAGTGCGACGTCGTGATGCGTCAGCGTGTCGAGCAGTGGCACTTGTGCTTCTGGTGGGACCGGTAGCTGCCGTTGCGGGCGAAGACGCTTACCCCGCAGTGCGGCTGAACGACCAGCCTCGCGACGATCTCCCGATCGAGGAGGAGGAGGGAAGTTGGCTCTTCCGCTACGAGCGCAATCTCCAGCAGGATCCGGCAACCTGGCTTGATGCGGACGTGGCCGGCCACGACATGAAGTGGCGCTCGTGGGAGCAACCCGAGCGGAAATCGATGGATGGCCTGTACGGGGGATACATCACGTGGGCCCTCGAGTTCCCCTACCCCGTCGCATTCGTCAAAGCGAGCGCAACCGTCGCCAACCATGCCGACTCGGTTGTCCGCAACGCACACATCGAGTACTCGCTCGACAGTCTCGACTACCTCCCGTTGGCCGAGACCACCTATGGGGCTGAACAAGCGAGCTTCACGGGGCGAGCCGATGTTGGCGAAGAGAACATCAACCGCCTGTGGGTCCGGGTGCGCCAAGGCAGCCGCGATACGAGCGCGCTCAGAAGCGGCGCCGTCGTGTTCAAACGCGTCGACCTCGTCGTAGGCGGCCCGGTCCGGGAGCTGACGCCTGAACAGGCGGAGGCCTCGCGCGCTTGGATCGCCCGGAGACGCGAGGCGCGCCTGGAGCAGGAGCGGCGGTTGCTCGAGGTCGCCGGCGTGCAAGCCGAGGCGGTCACAGACTTCAACGAAGCCCTCATGATCCACCACGCGGCTGCCAGAGCACGGTACTACATGATGGGGAAGCCTCCCGACCATCAGGACACGCCCAAGCTGAGAGCTCTCGAGAAGGGCTTGCGTGACCTCGAGAGACGCTTCCTAACGCTATACCACAGCTACCTCGGACCGACCCGCGACCGCGAGGGGCAGAAAGTGGTGTTGTCGGAGGAAGCGCGGACGCTAACAGAGGATCCGGACGCCCGCGCGGTCGCGCACCAGCAGTTCGTGAGTGACTGCACCGCGCTCCGAGATCGCGCACGCCTTCTCGTTGAGGCCGCACGCGGAGAACTGGAGTCCCTGCGACGAAACGAAACGAAACGCTCAGGTCACGGGCCCCTCAAGCCCACTCCCCGCTTTAGGGACAAGCCGCCAGCCCGCTTGCGGGCTGGCGGCACTGCCACAGGCATCATCTTCGGCATGCCCTACGAACACGACCGAAAGCCGGGGTCGGTCCCGCTCGGGATCGACTACCTGAGCGGCGTCTACGACAAGTACCACACCGACTACGAAGTCTCCCCGGTCACAGCCGGCGCGGAGCTCGGCCTCAAGACCCAGATCATCGTGCCGTGCGCCGCGCACGAGAATCTCTACTGTCCCATTGACTGGTTCCTGGAACGCCGAGAGGAACCCATCCTCCGGCGCAACGCACCCGATCCGAGCTCCTATCGAGGGCAGTGGATGTGGCCGCTCGACTTCCACCACCCCGACGTGCGCGAGATGCTCGCCGAGTTCCTCGCCGGCGTCGGCGAGCGCTATCGGGACGATGATCGCATCTTCACCTACACAACGGCGTGGGAGCCGCAACTCAACGAGGGGAGCATCGGCGAATGGGGGCGATGGCCGAGTGGCGGCCGCACGCCCGCCGCCAACGGTGCTTTCCGCGCCTATCTGAGGGAGAAGCTCGGGACAATAGAAGCCCTCAACGCCGCCTGGGAGAGCGAGTACCTGAGCTTTGGGGCCATCGAGCCGCCGGCGGATGTGCACCACGGCCCTCCGGAAGAAAGGGCCACCCTTCTCTCACAGTTGAACCGCGGGGCTTGCCCTCCGCTGTACTACGAGCACAACCGGTTCCTGCTCGACAGCTACGCTGAGTACCTGGCGTGGTGCTATCAGACCCTCAAGGCGGCTGACCCCGATACACCGATCAGCGTGTCGCCCAGTTACGGGCTGATCGACGGCTACCTCGCCGTGGGCCGCGACAGCTTCCAGTGGGCCGAGAAAGCCTGCGATATCTACGGGAGCGAGATGACATCGTCAATGGAGGAGGTCTTTCAGTACTCCATCCAGAGAGCGCTGGATCGCCCTACGGGTATCTTCGAGTTCATCTGGAACGGGCCCGAGAACTGGAGCAACCCCAGCGAGGACGTCGCCCGTGCAGCCGCGCGACGCAACCTGTGGCGCATGGTCGCCTGGGGTCGTACCGTGATCGCGCTGTTCGGCTATGGCGACACCTACGGCGGCAAAGCCTACAATAACATGGCCGTCTTCGAGTCGGACTCGCATCTGCTCCGTCGGTCCGCCGGCATCATCGGCCCGCTCAAACGGAAGCTCCGGTCCATGGAAGATGTGTGGCTCAAGGTCCCGGTGATCGAACCGAAGATCGCCTTGCTCAAACCCTCGACGTCTCAGATCTGCGCTTGGCCCTGGGAGATCGTCACGAGCGTCTCGCAGGGCCTTCACGACGTGCTGCATGGGAACCAGTATCATTACGCCTTTGTGCCCGAAGAGCACGTCCTCTTGGGCCGCGACCATCTTGAGCGCTACCGGGTGTTGGTGTTGCCGCACGCATCGCACTTCCCGCCGGGCCTGACAGAGCGCATCCTACCATGGGTCAAGTCAGGCGGCGTGCTGATCGTCAGCGGCATCGCGGGGGGATTCACGCCGTACGGCCGTCGCGACGGAGCGCTCATGGAGGCAGTGTTTGGTGAGCTTGAGTACCAGAGCTGGCTCGTGGACGGCGTCGGCGGAGAGCTCCGTTGGATGCTGACGGTCGACGAACTCCGTCCACAGGCTGAGTATGTCGGCGACAGACCGGGAGAGATCCTGCTGGCTCGCTATGGCCGGGGGAAGGTCTTGCTAGCGGCCAGACTGGCCGATCTTGCTCCGGGCGGGGCGGCCGTGCCGATCATGCACCAACTGATCGACGGGGCGGCGCCCCGCCGAGTATGGGTCGAGGGGGCACAGCTCGAGATGGTCGCCCGCGGGACCGACCGACGCTGGCACGTTGTGCTGATCAACCCCAGCTCCTCGCGGCCGGCCGAGGCGCGTATTTGCCTGGCCCGTCCCTGCCGCAGGGCAGTCGATCGCGGCATCGAGGGAGGATTCCCGATCCCTGTCCAGACCGCCGAACGGGGCGAGTACTTCGATACCGTACTCGCGCCCGGCGAAGGCACGATGGTACAAATAGACTGGTGACCGGCTTGGGGCGTGTGGGGCGACGCTGCATGCGCCCCATGCTGGGATGTTGGGTCGCCATCCCTCGTAGCAGGGCTCGATAGGCTTGGCCGGGCCCTATCTCATGCCCGGTGGCTTGCGCACATTCGGCATGTAGTTGATAAGGACAACCGGCGCATCCAGACTCACAGGTCGAATCGCCACAAGCCCAGAAGTCCGATCCTCCGTGAGAACCACCGTGTATCTTGTACCACTTGAGCCCTGTCTGGGGTACTCCCTGGATGAGCCTGAAACGCTGGGAAGGGCCGCAGACGCCGGAGAATGAAGCCCTGCGGAACGAGTCTGGCGACCAGGAGAAGCAGACCGTAGTTTGGTGGCGGTCGACATCCAGATCCGATGCCGCCCCTCACGTCGAATCCACCCCCAGCACCCTCTCGCAATACTCCCGCGTCGTCGGTAGCTGCCGAGGGATTTCCTCCGACGGCAGCGACTCCAGTTCCACGCTCGCGTAGCCGTCGTAGCCTGACTCCCGCAGCCGCTCGATGATCGCCGGCATGTTCGTCTCACCCTCGCCAAACGGCACGTGGTCCGTGCCGCGCCGTTCCTTCAGGTGCACGTGCTTGATCCGCCCGCCGAAGCGGCCGATCATGTCGATCATGTCCACCTTCGACGACGTGAAGTGGCCCGTATCAATCGTGGCCCCAATTCGCGGATCGTCGATCATTTCAAACAGCGTCGCATAGTCCCGGGTATAGCTCATCGGCCACTCGTGGTGATTCTCCAGGCAGATCGTGACATCCCGCTCGCCGATGTAATCCGCCAGCTCGCGACAACCCTCCGCTAGCCGCCCGTAGTCGTAGTTCTCTCTCGGCAGCAGCGGTGAGAAGACGATTCTCCCGCATGGGATCTCCGCCGCCACGTCGATCGCGTACTTGATGTACTCCAGACTCGCGCGGAACCGATCGTCTGCGTGGACGTCAATCGGCTTCGTATAGAGCGCGATCGGTTCAATGCCATACGCCTCACACGCCTCGCGCAGTTCCGCCGCGTCCCACTGGGTGATGTCGATGTGCTGCCCCTCACCGAGGCACACCAGTTCCAGTCGCGCGTAGCCGCTGTCGGCGCACGCCTTCAGCATGGCCTCCAGCGGCTGATTCATCGCGAAGACCGAACAGATACTGAGCCGAATCATGCCGCGTCGCCCTCCCGGATGATTGAGTACAGGAACCACCGCACGTTCGCCCGCGTGCCGCGCCGTGGCTGGCGGTCGAAGTAAAGCCGCATCTCCGTCCCGTCCTCACACCGCACGTGGTACCAGTGTTTCTTCACGTACATCGCCTCGGGGCAATCCTGGCCCGGCTTGATGTCCTTCCATGTCTCAAGCACCCGCGCGACGGTATACTCGTTCTTCCTCCACGTGAACTTCCGCGGCACGCCCGGCTCCCCGCGCGCCATCCCCGCCGCATCGAACGTCCCCGGCACCGGCTTGATGGCTTCGCTAATCAGTCGCTCGTTCATCGTGTCGCGCCTCCGGTCGACAACGTCACCGCACCGTCCTCACCCACCACAAGCGTCCCCACCGTCACCCTTCGATCCGTCTCCCCCGCATCCGGGATCATCCGCTCGTCGGCCTGGCCGATCCGCTCGGGTACCCACAGGCCGATACCGAGCAGAAACGTCTTCCCGCGCGCGTCGTCGGGCACCGTGAACTTGATCGGCATGTCGACCGCCGCCACGTTCGCAAGCATCGCCGCCGGGTCGTCGACATCGGGATAGCCGAAGAACGCGATCTTGCCGTCCGCCTCGAAGTGACAGAATGGCACCGTCCCCGCGGGCAGCGCGCGGTGGAGCGTGAACGTCGTCGGCAGCACGTAGTCCGTCTCGCGCTTCTCAAGGTCCCCCACCGCGAGCGCGTAATCGCCGGTGATCCGCACCTTCCCCAACCGGTACCGCATCTCGCCATCGCCCTCGGCGAGCGGGAGCCGGATCTTCGGTATTCCCGTCTGGTCACCCATCGCGATGTAGAGGTCGTACTCGTCCGGCCGCAGGTTGAAGGGCAACTCAAACGATGAGGTCTGCGTTACCGCCTCGGCCTCGCCTGGATCGCCAACCGGCAGGTCGCGCGCATCGAAGTCCGAGTCGACGAACACGCCCGCAATGCCGCCCTTCGCGTCCTTCAGGACCAGCGTCGGGTGCGCGCCCGGGTAGCACGGCGCGACGCCCGCGTTCCGCCACTCGGCGCTGAACTCCAGCCGCTCGTTCAGCACCAGGTGCTCCCGCCAGCTCGCCTCCACGAGTTGCAGCCGATAGCCCATCCGCAGGCTCATCCGCTCGATGAGATCGCGCTGCTCCTCGAGGAATTCGTCCGCCCACCAGTGGATCGACGGGTAGCTCGCGTGGTACTTCTCCAGCGCCTCCATGTAGAGGCTTCCGTCCTGCCAATTGCCCCGATCGCGCGAGCCGCCGTAGTGTTCGCTCTCCAGCACGATCGGGTGATCGCGCCAGAACTTCTCCGCCAGGTCGGCGCTCTTGTAAGCCCGCGGCGCCGGCTGGACGAGGATCGAATCGTCTCGGAGCGTCAGCCCCTTCTCCAGCGCGTAATCGATGGCGCCCTCGCCTCGATCCTGCAGGCGGAAGTCATCGTTCGCCACCAGCAGCGTCTTCTTGAAATGCTCCAAGTGCAGGTCGATGTGGCGGATGATCGTGTCAGCCGAGTAGGGCAGTTTCGTGCTGGCATAGGTGTGGCCCTCGCCCCACACGCCGAACGATCCCACATCGATCCACGCCACGTTCGGGTCGCCGTCATATCGCTCGGCCAGCGCCGCGAGGAAGTTGTCGAGCTTCTCCAGGAAGATCGGGTCATCGTAATCCGGCTCCCAGTACGGCCCATCCTCCTCCACGCCGGGGCCCGGTCGAAAGTTGTAGCCCTTCGCGCCCGCGTCCTCAACCCATTTCGGCGTCGAGTACCTCGCGAAGGACTCCGAGCAACTGATCCGCAGCCCGATCCGCTTGCCCTTGCGGATCCACTTCTGCGCGGGAGTGTCGAGGATCGCCCAGTTGAACCGCCCCTCCTCCGGCTCGATGTGCGACCACGCGATCCGCAGGTAGATGACGCCGAGTGCCGGGAAGTCGTCGACCGCATCCGAGTACTCCAGCCGCGACCCGTAATTACGGGGGACGTTGTCGTAGAAGTGCAGCACCCACCCCATCCCCGGGTTCTCGAAGATCGCGCCCGTATCCGCGGGCCGCACTGTCACGCGCTCTTGCGCGCTGGAGTCCACTCCAGACATGAGGATCGCTCCGATCGCCAGCATTCGCGTCATGCCGATCAGCCCTCTCGACGTGGTCACGCGGCCCCCAGTGTCGCCACCGGGGGCCGCGCGGGAGGTTATCCCCCGTGCTTGTGCACGAGGTAGTCGTCGCTCTTCCACTTCAGGATCGTCCGGTCCGTGGCCTGGTTGAAGCGCTCGACGACCGGTCGAATGACCACACCCTCCCTGATATGGTCGCCGTCCAGCGTCGTCGGCCCGGCCAGCAGCTCGGCGACGCGGTCGGCGTCGAACGGTCCGCGATACAAGACCGGCACCACCGGCACGTCGAACCGATCGCACAGTTCGATGAAGGCATCCCAGTCCAGGTACTCCCGGCCGACCGCGATGTCGAAGGCCCGAAACTGCGGCTTGCCGACGCCGTAAGTGAAACCCCTTTGCACTCCGGGCCCGTAGATCTCGCCGAAGAGGATCGTCTCATCGACAGCCTTGCCGTCCTCGATCCTCGGCTCAAACGAGGTCAGTAACGCCTCGACGCACTCCATCAAGAGCGGCATCTCATACGTGCTGTTCTGGTCTCGGTGGATGCGGAGATTGTGGCTCCCGCAAGCGAACATCGGCCCATCTTCGCCCAGGACGTATCCCGCGCGCGCGTTGGTCCCGTGGATCTTCTCGCTGACCACGACCTCTTCCCCGTCCTCGATCAGGTCCGGGAAGCCGTGCCGGTTCTCGATGTCGGTGTAGCGGTGGAAGGCGTCGATGGGCGGCGCCTGCTCGCCGCTAAGCGTCATCGGTTGCTCGTACTTGGTGATCCCGTACACCGCTGCGACATCCTCCCCCACATCGGGCACCCGCGGCCCGGAATCGCCCGACACCTCTTCGACATCCGTCAGGAAGCCGTAACTCGTCTCCCCGCGCAACCGCGCGGCGCGCACGCGCGCCTTCGACAGGTACTTCGTCACGCCCCATCGGTCGGAGACCTCAACGGGGATCACCGCATCCAGCGGCACGTACAGACGCGCGTCTCCGGGCTGGCACCAGCCCTTCTTGACGACGACCTGATAGAGGCTCCCCTCGACCATCGCGAGTTCGAGCGCGTCAGCGTTCGGGTGTGGCTTGACCTCAGAGATTCGCACCGGCCTCACGGCAAACTTGCTCACGCCATCAACTCCCTCCGTGTTTCAGGTCCGCTTGCTACATGACCCGTCCGATGGATGTACTACGCCCACCGGGCTGTCCGGTCACGCCCCCTCATGCAGCCGACAGACCCCCGCCCGGACGCGGGTTAGATCAACTCCATACTTCCGAAGCAGCCGGTTGGCAGCGCCCCGCCCCTCGTGGACCAAGCCTATGAGGAGATGCTCCGTTCCCACATGGTCGTGTTCAAGCCGCTTTGACTCCGCGTACGCGACGTGCAAGACCCGCTGCGCTTGCGGCGTGAAGGCCAGCTCGCGATTCGGTTCCTGGGCGGCGCTGCCATGGACCAGGTGGTCTCGAAGGTCGGCGGCTAGACGGTCCAGCGCGACCCCCAGGCCTTCGAGCACCTCGGTCGCGGCTCCCTCGCCGAGTGACACCAGGCCCATCAGCACGTGCTCGGTGTCGACCAGGGGCATGCCCATGCCCATTGCCTCGTTATGAGCCAGCACCACTGCGCGACGGGCTCGGCTGGAGAATCGCTGCCAAGGCTCCGTGCCGCCCGAGTGCTCTGCCGTTGCGCGTCGCGGATCCACGACCTCGCGCGTCATCAACTCCCGCCAGAAGCTGATCGTCGGGCGATCCATGTTGTCGCGATATGCGGATGGGACCTTGCTCGCAAACTCCGCGATCGCTCGCGTGATCGGCATCGGCGTCCCGGCCTCATCCGCCTCGGCGAGGAAGTAGGGATACTCCGGGTACTTGATACAGCACGTGTCGCCCTGACCCTCCGCGATCCTCTCCGCCAGGCCACTGAAGTGCCCGCGCCAGCCTCCCCCACCTCCGACCGCCTGTGCGATCGCCCTCGGGTCGATGCCTTCGCGAGCGCCAAACGCCAGCGCCTCCATGTACGCTGCGTCGGCGATCCCCATCGCGAGCTGATTGCAGCCCTTCACGACCTGCCCCGCGCCGCTCTGGCCGCAGTGGACCACTCGCCCCTCCTCGCCCAGCACTTGCAGGATCGGCATCGCGCGCGCGACGGGTGCCTCATTGCCGCCGACGAAGATCCGCAGCGTCCCCGTCTCCGAGCCGTGCGGCCCGCCACTGACCGGCGCGTCGACCAGCGCCGCGCCCTTCTCGGCAATCGCCGCCGCCAGCCGCCTAGTCTCCGGCGCGGCGACAGTGCCTAGATCGATGAAGAGTTGACCCTCCCGTGCGTTCGGCAGAAGAACCGTTTCCGCGACCTCCGCCCATATCGCCGATGAACGCAGACTCGTCAGCACCACGTCGGCCTGGCTTACTATCTCCTCACCACTCCCCGCCGCGCTCACGCCATCATCCACGCTCGCCGCCAGCCGCCCCGCATCGATGTCGTAGCCCAGAATGGCGCGCCCCGCTCGCATCAGGGACCGACACATCGCGCTCCCCATCGCGCCCAGCCCAATAAACCCCAGACTTCCCTCACCCCTGCTCATCACTCAACTCCTCTCCCTCCCGAGCCCCTGTAAGAGGGGTTTCAACCCCGACGCCGTTTCCGTTCCCAGCACTGCCGTCCCCCGCCACCGTCCCGTAGTAATGCCAATGCTGCAGCATGTCGCCAAGCTGCGTGTTGTTCCTCCTCACCTCGCGCTTCGTCTTCCCCTCGCGCCGCTCCAGCGTGAAGCACTGAAGCTGCCGATACTCGTCCACCCACTGCACGCGGATGCGCTTGCCGAAGTCCATGACGATGGGCACGCCATCCTGACGCACCTCGATCCCATGCACCTGAGACCGGTACAGCTCAAAGTGAACCGTGTCCCCCGTGAAGGTAAGCGCTTCGGGCGTCAGCGAGAGGAACCCGATGTCGTGGTCCGTCTCGCCGTCCTTTGGGTTCAGCCCCGATCCCGGCGACCAGCCCACGAAATACGATGCGCCGTCATCGAGGCTGCGGCCATGCCGCCGCTCGAGCGCCGCCGCGAGGTCGCGCCGCAGGCCCTCGTTGTAGAGCATTGGCACCCGCTGCAGTCCCACGGTGAAATGCAGCGCCGCCGTGACGAAGATTCCCGCGAAGATGATGCCCATTCCGACGGCCTCGCTCACCGCCTTCGCCGCCCACGCGCCCAGCCCAATCGCCACCGCCATCGGCACGATGAACAGTGCCGCCAGCGCGGCTGCCGTCACCACGTTCCCGCGGATCTTGTACGCCTTGGTAAAGACCTCCGGCTGGCCGCTCATGTCGGACCACCTCGCTAACCAGGTATACCTCGGCGAGCCGTCGATTCCCTTGTCAGTCGCCATGGCAGCCAAAGGGGAATCGATCCTCCGAGCATAACTGGGCGTCTGTACGTGCCGAGACCACTCAAGGAGCCCGCCCATGTCCCGCTCTGTCATCGCCGCCATGCTACTTGCCGCCCCGGTGGCTCTGTTCGCTCAGCCGGAGTCCATCCCCATTGCCAACGCCTCCTTCGAGGAGGGCGAGGATGCTTGGTCGCTCCCGGATGGCTCTATGGGCGAGGTCACGGACGAACAGGCCGCGTCTGGCGATTACTCCCTCAAGATCGTCGACACCGATGGCGACAAGGGCGGCTCGAACGTGCTGGGGCCGCGCGTCCCCATCGATGGCAAGGGCTCCTACGAGCTGCGATTCAAGACCTTCCCCGTCACCGGTAGCGGGTGCGGAATCTACGTCCGCGTGCTCGATGCCGATGGCAACGCTGCCGTCCCGGGCGATCAGTACCAGCGCGGCGCGCCCAGTTCGCCGGCGAACGAGTGGGTCGACGCCAGCCTTCGCATCTTCGCTCCGGCTGATGCCCGTTTCCTCCAAGTTTGGGTGGCCTTACCCCCTAAAGCGAGTCCAGGTTCAGTGTTAGTATCTGGGTGTACCTGGGCCAACTGAAAGGGGCAATACCGATGG
>MPMF02030452.1_pt1 | contig 11500 bp, 8 predicted proteins | sample 1617271 | NCBI WGS metagenome assembly MPMF02 (sample SAMN05944812, study PRJNA350692) | marine metagenome | biome: marine; feature: ODZ; material: water; isolation source: 120 m water sample prefiltered with 30 um filter, filtered on to 0.2 um... | place: Pacific Ocean | collected 2012-04-09... | reverse complement strand
CTGGTCAGAGAAGCCCTGCTGGAGCGAGGCCACTGGCTGCGGCAGGCGCCGTTCCTGGCCCATCCCCTTGAACTGGCCCTGCCCACAGAAAGCCTCTTCGAGCAGTGGTATTACCGCATCGGCCTCGGTCTCTATGACGCCCTTTCTGGAGATCAAGGGATTGCGAGCAGTCGCTTCCTGTCCGCCAGGCAACTTCACCAGGCCCTTCCACAGCTGCGCGGTGGCTCCAGTGGAGGCGTTGCCTACAGCGATGGCCAGTTCAATGACGCTCGCCTGAATCTGCTGATGGCACTCACCGCCGAACAGGGCGGAGCCATCCTGCGCAGCCGCTGCCGGGTAATCAGCCTGGAACGCAACCCAGATGGCCGGATCTCTGGAGCCATCAGCCTCAGCGCCTCCGGCAAGGAGGAACGCTGGCATGCCCGTGCCGTGGTGAACGCCACTGGCATCCGAGCCGACACCCTCCGCCAGATGGCCCAGAAGGACGTTGAACCACGCATGCTCACAAGCCGCGGCGTGCATCTGGTGCTGGAGGCCAACCTCTGCCCGCAAGGCCTTGGCCTGCTGCTGCCCGCCACCGACGACGGCAGGGTGCTGTTCATGCTGCCGTTCTTCGGACGCACACTGGTGGGGACCACGGACAGGCCATGCCCCTTCAACGAAGCTTGTGAACCATCAGAAGAAGAACAGCTCTACCTGCTCGATTACGTGAAGCGCTGGTTCCCAGCCCTCGGCACACCAGTAGTGGGTAGCAGCTGGGCAGGGGGGCGCCCACTGCTTAAACCTGCCGGAGAGAGCATCAACAGCAGCCGCGTGGTTCGCGAGCATGAGGTTGAGACCCTCCCCAGTGGCCTTGTGAGTGTGATGGGCGGCAAGTGGACCACATGCCGCCCGATGGCACTCGACACCCTCGATGCCGCAGCGGCCCTTCTCGGACAACCACTTCCTGCTCCCAAACCTTTACCCCTGTTGGGCACAGATCAGAACCCCGATAACACCATCCCCCGGCTGAAGCAACAACAACAGCAATTGAGCGATCTGCTGCCGGAGTCCCCGCTGAAACCATCCCAGATCAGTCATCTACAGGCCTCCTATGGCCTGGAGGCATTGCCTCTGATCGCCAGCAGCCCGGCCGATGAGCGCGCACCCCTCAGTGGGGTGATCCCCCTTTGCCAAGCAGAGATCAGGCGAGCCATCCAGGTGGAACACGCCTGCACGCCCACGGATGTGCTGGCCAGGCGCTGCAGGCTGGCGATGATTGACAGGAACGAAGCCGAAAAGCTCCTACCCGTGGTGCAGGAGGCCCTTGACCAGGCAGGCCTGCCGGAAGGCGAACTGAATCTCAGAGAATGAACACAGGGATGACATCAGGCAGGAATGCTCAATCCAGCAGCCGTCCTCAATCCAGCAGCCGTCCTCAATCCAGCAGCCGTCCTCAATCCAGCAGCCATGCTCAACCAAGCAGCGTTCCAAGCTCCTCGGTGGTCTGATCTGTGACCGTTTCCACCTCTCCGATCAACCACCAGCTGAAGCCGTAGGCGGGAAGGTAGACAAACCAGTCCGCCGCAGCGGCAGGGAACTCGCAACCCCAGAGCACCTCACGGGTCCGTTCCCCAAGCCATTGACTCAGATCAAGCCGAAACGAAGCCCCAGCCGCCGAGAGGTTGGCCGCCACCAGCACAGTCATCGAATCACTGCAGCGCACATGGGTGATCACGCTGGGATGGCCACAGTCGAGCAGCTCGAAATCCCCCCAGCGCAACGCCGGCAACAGGCGTCGACAGGTGAGCATGCGGCGATGCCAGTTGAGAAGTGAACCGGGAAGCTGTTTCTGCACCTCCACGTTCACCACCCTGTAGTCGTATCCAGGGGCCGTGATCGGAGGAAGCACAAGCAAGGGATCGGGAGCTGTGGAAAAACCGCCGTTGCGAGCTGGTGTCCAGGCCATGGGTGTGCGATTGGGATCCCGGTCGCGCAGGCCTGGCCAATCCCCCATCCCCAGTTCATCGCCGTAATAAAGACAGGGCATGCCAGGCAGGCTGTAAAGCAGGGCGTGCATCAATCGATTCGCCCGCGGATCTCCATTCAGCAGGGGGGCGAGTCTTCGATTGATACCCCAGTTCAGCCAATGGCCCTGCCCCTGATGCAGACCTGCACGGATGGTCTGAATCACCTCTTCCGGCACCAGGTGGCCATCCCCGAGCCAGAGTTCATCGTGATTGCGCAGAGGTAGAGCCCAGCTGCCGCAGGGCGCGACCTGTTGGGCCGCATTCAGACATTCGCGCAGGTTTTTGACAGTCCCGCTGGCCACGGCCGCAAACAGATGGGCCGTGAGCACAAAGTTGAAGGCACCATGCAATTCCTGTTCATCCAGATAGGGAGCCGCCTCCTCAACGGGCTGAATGGCCTCCGCCAGCAGCAGCACATCCCGCTCGTGAGAGTCAACCCGCTGACGCAATCGACGCAGAAATTCGTGCGTCTCCGGTAAACCTTCGCAGCGAGATCCTTCCGCTTCGAAAAGAAACGGCACCGCATCGAGACGAAAGCCGTCCACCCCCCGTTCCAGCCAGAAATCCACAACCTCAAGCATCTGCTCCTGAACCCAGGGGTTCTCGTAATTGAGATCGGGTTGATGGCGCAGAAAACGATGGAGGTAGTACTGCCCGGCCACCTCGTCCCATTCCCAGTTGGACGATTCGAAATTGCGAAACAAAACCGGAGCATCCGCATAACGATGCGGGTCATCACTCCAGACATAGACATCACGTTCCTGGCTTCCCTTCGGGGCCCAGCGAGCCCTCTGGAACCAGGTATGCATATTGCTGGTGTGGTTGAGCACGAGATCAAGAATCACCTTGATGCCGTTCCTATGGGCAGCGATCAGCAATCGATGAAACGCTGCAAGATCACCTAGCTCGGGATGGATGGCCTTGAAATCAGTGATGTCGTATCCCCCATCCCGCAAGGGTGAGGGATAGATCGGATTGAGCCAGATCGCCTCAACACCGAGCCAGCGCAGATAGGGAAGACGACTGGCCAGACCTTGAAGATCACCGACCCCATCGCCATTCCCATCCGCATAGCTCCGCGGAATGAGCTGATAAATCACAGCCCCCTTCCACCATGGATTGCGAGTGGTCATCACCCACTGCCTACTGAACCACTGCTAGACCCAACAGGCGCTGTCGTCAGCATCGTGGGGTCCGCGAACCTTGTCCTAAGCCACTTAAGAGCTCCGGTGATCGCTGGTCTGACCAGGCCAGAAGCTTGGCGCCGCAAGCAATTAAGCAGTTTCAGGGCCCTGCTGGATGAACATGAAGATGATGTGCTCCATGCCCTCGCGACAGATCTCGGCAAACCACCCACAGAAGCCTTCTTTGAACTGCTTGCCCTGCGACAGGAGCTGAATCTGGCAGAGAAGCAACTCAGAGCATGGATGCGCCCCCAACGGGTGAAGGTTCCTTTTGCTCAGCAACCTGGTCAAGGGCAGGTGAGGCTTGATCCCCTGGGCTGCGTGCTGATCATCGGGCCATGGAATTACCCCTTCATGCTCACGCTCCAGCCCCTGATCAGTGCACTTGCCGCGGGCAATACAGCCGTGCTCAAGCCCTCTGAACATGCACCTGCAGCCTCAGGCCTGCTCAGCCGGTTGATCTGCCAACACTTCCCCACAGATGTGGTGCAAGTGATTGAGGGCGGCGCTGAGGTGGCGGCTGCCCTTGTGAAAGAGCCCTTTGACCACATCTTCTTCACCGGTGGAGAGGCCATTGGCAGAAAGGTGATGGCCGCTGCAGCGAACAATCTCACTCCGGTGACCCTTGAACTGGGAGGCAAAAGTCCCGCAATCGTGGTTGGCGGAGCCGATCTGAAAATCACTGCCAGGCGCCTTATCTGGGGCAAGAGCCTCAATGCTGGTCAGAGCTGCATCGCCCCTGACCATCTGATCGTCGAACAGTCCCTCCAGCAGCCGCTGCTGGAGGCGATGGCCAGGTCCATCACTGAATTCCATGGTCCCGAACCGCTGCAATCCCCTCATTTGGGGAAGATCATCAATGAATCTCAATTCAATCGACTCCATGACTTGCTCAAAGGAGCTCGCCAACGGGGGGGGATTCTTGTTGGAGGTGACGTGGATAAAGAGACGCGGCGAATTTCCCCGACGCTGATCGCCGTAGAAAATCGTGATGATCCCCTGATGCAGCAGGAACTGTTCGGCCCCCTGATGCCAATTCTGATCACCCAGGATTTTGAGAGCGCCCTCACAGATATCCAGCAGCAGCCAAGACCACTGGCTATTTACCTCTTTGGCGGCACAGCAGACCAGCAGCAGCGACTGCTCGACACCACCCACTCCGGCGGAGTTTGCTTCAACGACGTCGTGATCCAGGCGGGGGTGCCTGAGCTCCCGTTTGGAGGCATCGGCGCCAGTGGAATGGGGAGCTATCACGGCCATGCCGGGTTCGAGACTTTTTCCCACCGCAAGGCCGTGCTGAAGCGCCCGTTCTGGTTAGACCTCAAATTCCGATATCCCCCCTACAACGTTGACCTGAGGCTGCTCAAGCGACTGGTGCGCTGAGATCCTGATCCAGTCAAGATCGAGAAGGATGTTTTCAGTCTGGGACTGGCGGATTTGAAATGTCACCTTATGGTTCGCGAAGTAGAAAAAGACACATGCGCCGTTGTGCCATAGCCGTTGCGGCCCTGATAGCACTCCTCCCTCTGCCATCCATGGCGGCCAGTGTCACGGTGAAACCAGGCGAGACCCTTTCCGAGATTGCTGAGCGCTACAGCATCTCCCTGAGATCCCTGCTGCAAGTCAATGGAATCAGCAACTCAGATCACGTTGAAGCCGGCAGAAAGATCCGCTTACCGAATGGCAGCAGAGGTGTTGCAAGTGCCGGTTCGGGGCGTCACCGGGTCAGAGAAGGAGACACTCTCGGCACCATTGCGGCCCGCTATCGAGTGCGTGAACGGGACTTGATTGCGATCAACGGTCTTCGCCACGCCGACCATATTGAACTCGGCCAGACCATCAGACTTCCCCAGGGAGCGGCGCTGCCGCAGCGGAAGCCCGCGGCGATCAAAGCCAATCCAAACGCCAAGTCCCACCGGGTGGCCCAGGGGCAGACCCTCAGTCAGATCGCCATGGCCTACAGGATTCCTGTGGCAACACTCGTTGATATCAACGGTCTCAGCAACCCCAACAGAGTCGATGCAGGCGTCAAGCTTTCCCTGCGCAGGCCATCCCCCAAACCAAGCAAGCCAAAAGCACAACCTGCAGCAGCCAAGCCAGTTACGACAACCAAACCAGCTACGACAGCTAAGTCAGTTACGACAGCCAAGCCAGCGGTCAGCGAGGGAATCACCCCAAGAGTGAACGAATCCGCCGCAACCTTGGCTAAAACAACTGCAGCGCCCACGACTATCAGGGATGTCGTCCAGGTGGCTGTTGCAACAACCAAGCCTGTTGCAACAACCAACCCTGTTGCAGCTACGACAGCTAAGCCAGCTACGACAGCCAAGCCAATTGCAGCAGCTAAGTCAGTTACGACAGCCAAGCCAGCGGTCAGCAAGGGAATCACCCCAAGAGTGAACGAATCCGCCGCAACCTTGGCTAAAACAACTGCAGCGCCCACGACTATCAGGGATGTCGTCCAGGTGGCTGTTGCAACAACCAAGCCTGTTACGACAGCCAAACCTGTTGCAACAACCAAACCAGAGGCAACAGCCAAGCCAAACAGCAAGAAGTCCGTGAACGTCGCCACAAAGACAGTCACAAAGACAAAGGCCAAGGCAGCCGATTGGCGCAGCTATGGCCCCTTGCAAGTGGACTGGGCCAACTGGCAATCCATGGCTGGCAGCTATGTGGTGCCGACTCTGAACAGCTCTGGGCAACCTCTTTACGTTGCCGTGAACTGTGCCGCGCGTCAGTTGAATGCCACCGATGTGAATGGCACCTGGAAGACCTGGGATACCCCTAAGGATGGCTTTGAGAAAGACCTCCTCAAAGACCGCTGCAAGATGAAACTCAGCTGAGGCTCAACAAGCACTGATCAGGACAAGCACTGAATCAGGCTGCGTAATCCAAGGTCCAGGGCTGACTTAGGAAGCGGCGTCCACTCTCTTTGATGTAGAGGCGTTGGGCCCCGTCATTGCTTTCACTGATCAGTTCGTCCTGAACGAGTCTTCTAGCCAGCCAACCCCAGCTTGCATTTCCATCAGCACGACCCCTGGTTTCCCCAAGGCTTTGGCGGATACTGCGCAGATCCAGGCCTTTCTCGTTTTCAATCACCTCCATCAGGGCCAACGCCTGAACAGACCAGTCCCGTCGCTGTGGCGTTTCAACACACCGATCACATCGCCCACAGGGGGGTCCCAACTCCCCCACAGACAGCAGCAGGGCCTGCTCTCTACATCGCTCGCCCTCTGCCACCGCCTCCATTCGACGCAGCTGTTGCTGCGCCAGCTCATGCCTCAATGCCTGATCCCCCCCGGCAAGATCATCCGTCTGCCGACGTCCGGAGGCCTGCATCGCCCAGCCCAGGCTCCTGCGATCCCCTGGCGAGAACAACACCAAACATTGTGCTGGCTGTCCATCCCGCCCGGCTCGACCTGATTCCTGCAGATAGCCCTCCGGTGTTGCAGGTAAATCGAGATGCAGCACCAGACCCACATCACTGCGATCCACACCCATGCCGAAGGCCACGGTGGCCACAAGCACCGGCCTTGCCTGATCTAGGAAATGGGTCAAAGCCTGTTGCCGAGCTTCGTGATGAAGTCCGGCGTGATAGGGAATCGCCGCCACATCAGCGGCCCGAAGTCGCTCCGCCCAGCGTTCCACAGAGCGCCGCGTTCGTGCATAGATCAGGGTCGCACCCCGGGAACAGTCGAGGGCAGCAAGCACCTCGGGGAGAGGGTCTTCAGGCCGGCGGCGCATTGCATATCGAAGGTTGCCGCGCCTGGCCGAGCACACCTGAACCAGGGGGCGACGCAGCTCGAGAAGTCGAATGATGTCTGCCCGCACCCGCGGTGCGGCCGTGGCACTGAGCGCAACCACCGGCACCCCTGGACAAAGTCTCCTGATCTGCCCAAGCCTGCGGTAATCAGGCCTGAAATCATGCCCCCAGGCACTGATGCAATGGGCTTCGTCCACCGCCAGCGCCACCAGCCTGCCCTCGGCGGCCACGTCAGCCAGGAGTTGTCGGCTGGCCTCACCCTGCAGCCTTTCAGGCGCCAGATAGAGAAGATTCAGACGCGCATCGCGGATCCGGTTCAGGGCATCGCGACAACGCTCAGGCCCCAATCCGGCATGCAGACAAACAGCCGCAATCCCACGCCTTTGCAGCTGCAGCACCTGATCCTCCATCAGGGCAACCAACGGCGAAATCACCACCACCAGCCCTCCACGGAGCATGGCTGGCAACTGATAACAGAGCGACTTCCCCCCACCTGTGGGCAACACAGCCAGAGCATCTCGACCTGATAAAACCGCCTCAAGGACCGGGCGCTGCCCAGGTCTGAAGCCATCCCATCCATAGTGCTGGCGCAGGGCCGCCATCAGTGGATCCAAGCCACACAACCCATAGCGGTTGAAGAATAGCCGGCTCTAGATGTGGTGTCATCAGGGCCGTTTTGATCGGCAACTTGCCAAATCGCTTAGACGACAAGAAAAGCGGAGGAACACGTCAGCGATGACTAGGCGATCACCGGTGGTTCCAGCTGATCTGGAGATTCCTCGACAAGCTGCAGACGGACCCGCTTTCCGCCTGCTAGCTCGCCAAGAGAGACCCTCAGCGTTGCACCGCTGAGACTCTGAAGAGCACCGAGCACATCACGGAGGTAGGGGGTGCTGCTGCCGCTTTCAACCCAGAGCCTCTCCTGCAGCCCCCCCAGTCGTCGCCAGGCCGTGTGGAGCTTGAGTACCGAACTCTCCAGGGCTTGGGCCTGTCCGACGGCATCGGCAAGCAGCCCGAGGGCATCGAGGCGTTGTGCCTCCTGCATGGCCTTTTCAAGATCCAGCTCACCCTGCTGAAAGGCTCTTACGGCTTCACTGGCCTGGGAGGTTTTGCTGATCCAGCGGGCAGTGCTGGTCACATCCTTGATTCGATCAAGTTCCGGCTCTTCCTTGAGGCAGCGGCGCAGATCCTCCTGCTGAGGTTCCGGAAGTTTGGCCAGTTCCCTGACCAGGGGAGCCACGGCTCTTGGCGGGAGCAGATTCTCCTGGGTGCGCTGGCGGATTTCCTCCGGCAGCAGAGGACTGGTGGCTGCTGTGAATTCATCGGTCAAGCGACGAACCTGCTTGCGGGTGATCTCCTGGCCTTCATTGGCAGCCTCGGAAATCATCATCTGCACCTCAGGCTCCGCCTGAGCTGTCTCCATGAAGGCGCGTTTGGAGAACTGATTGACAGTGGTTTCCTCCAACAGCCCTTCTCCCAGAAGTTCCGTCGCCGACTCCGCCAACTGGATGAGTCCATAGGCACGGGTCTTGCTGATCTCCCGCTCTCTCAGCCACTGCAGAAATCCGGCGCCACGCCCTTCACCGCCTCGCTTCTCACGGTCGCGAACAGCCCGCAGGATGCGGCCTCGCCAGATCTCCGTCTGCAGATCAAAGCGATCACACACGGCCCAGGCCTGCTCCAGGCGAGCAAGAAACTCCAAGGTGCTGATGTCATCACGGTCTGGATCAGGAAGATCCAACTGCAGAGATGGTGGCTCGGGAACGACGGAGGTACTCTCCAAAGCTCAGCTCAAGGAAGGGCAGGATTTTCCCACAGCTGCCCGTCCTCAACAGCGGCGACATTCTGTGACGTAAAGCACAAGCAAAGGCAACAGGGCGATAAATTTGAAGCTGATCTCTTCAAAAGCGAAGCGATGGCGATTTCCCGCGGCGACATGGTGCGCATCAAGCGACCTGAGTCCTACTGGTTCAACGAGGTTGGCAAGGTGGCCTCCATTGATTCATCAGGAATCCGCTATCCAGTGGTAGTGCGCTTCGAGAAGGTGAACTACGCCGCTTTCTGCGGTGTCGACGGTGGGAATAACACCAACAATTTCGCTGAATCAGAGCTTGATCCCGCCTGAGGCGTTTGCCTGAACTTCCTGAAGTTGAGACGGTGCGCCGCGGATTGGCCAACCGTCTCAAGCTTTTTCAAATTGAGCAGGTAGAAGTCTGCAGGGAACGGGCCATTGCCAGTCCCGGAGGATCTGTGCTGTTCATCAGAAGCCTTGAAGGTGTCCGGGTCGGTGAGTGGAAACGTCGAGGCAAGTACCTGACGGCTCACCTCCATGGAGTCAATCAAGTTGACGCAGGTTTATGGGGTGTGCACCTGCGCATGACAGGACAATTTCAATGGCATGAAAACGACAATCCGCCCTGCGCACACACTCGAGTCCGCATCTGGAACACCAAGGGGCAGGAACTTCGCTTCGTCGACACGCGCAGCTTCGGACAGATGTGGTGGGTTCCACCAGAGGTTCCGACTGAATTGGTGATCACCGGGCTGAAGAGACTGGGCCCCGAACCCTTCAGCAATCAGTTCAATGTCAACTATCTGAAGGCCCGTTTGCAGGGATCGAAGCGTCCGATCAAGTCGGCGCTGCTGGATCAGTCGGTGGTGGCGGGTACCGGCAACATCTACGCCGATGAAAGCCTTTTCGCTGCAGGAATCCTTCCCCAGACGCCTTCCGGAAAGCTGAAGACAGCACAACTCGAAGCCCTGCAATCAAACCTTGTGGAGGTGCTCAAGCTGAGCATCGGTGCCGGTGGAACCACCTTCAGTGATTTCAGGGATCTTGATGGTGTGAATGGCAACTACGGAGGTCAGGCCTGGGTCTACCGCCGAGGGGGGGAACCTTGCCGGCAGTGCGGTGAGCAGATCCGCAGAGAGACCATCTCCGGCCGCAGCACCCACTGGTGCCCTAAGTGTCAGCACTGAGTCGCCAAAAAGAGCGACACGGGAGAGCACTGATGGCAATCAGACAAGCTGAGGGATGAGGCCGCCAGGGTCTGGGCTGATCTGCGCTGCAATCAGCTGTGCAATGCTGCCGTGAACAGGCCAGAGATTCTGATCAATGTTGTGGTGACAAGCCATCAACCTCCTCTATAGAGGAGGTTGATGAGGAAGAGACTGGGATTGGAAGAGCCGGCCAATGCACTGATCCAGACCATGCAGCAGCTTCACCAACGGGGCTGGTGCGATGGAACGGGGGGAAACTTCAGCGTGGTGATCAGCCGTGATCCCCTGAAACTGCTGATGGCTCCAAGCGGAGTGAACAAAGGCGCCCTGACAAGCCGTGGGCTGATCGAGGTGGATGGCGATGGGGATGTGCTTATCGGTGAGGGGCGGGCCAGCGCAGAGACGATGATGCATCTGAAGATTGTGGAATCTGCGCAGGCCGGTGCAGTACTGCACACCCATTCGCCCACAGCGACCTGTCTATCAAGACATCACCGCAAAAATGGAGGGATCATCATTGAAGGCCTTGAGATGCTCAAAGGGCTGCGGGGCATCTCAACCCATGACACGTCAATCACCCTGCCAATTATTGATAACAGCCAAAGCCTGGAGGAACTGACGGATTCAGCCCATCCATGGATCAAGAAAGCACCCCACGGACTCCTTGTCGCCGGTCACGGGCTCTATGCCTGGGGCAAGGATCTGGAGGAAGCGCATCGACATGTGGAGATCCTTGAATTCCTTCTGGAAGTCTCCTGGAAAGAGCTTGTTCTACAGAGCCTGAATCGATGACAACCCACGTACTTCTCGACATTGAGGGCACAACTTGCTCTGTGAGTTTTGTCAGCGATGTTCTCTTCCCCTATGCAAGCTCAGAGCTCAATAATTTCCTGAGATCAAATGCAAACAATGTTGAGATTGACTCCATCCTTGGTGAAGCGATGCGGGAATGGCAGCAAGATCAAGAGCCGATCAGCAAAGCCCTTCTCAAGGAGGCCCTGAAGGAGAATTCAAGCCCTGTCAACCAGATCAGCACCTATTTACATCACCTGATCAACGCAGATCGCAAGTCAACGGCCTTAAAAGATCTTCAGGGCAGAATCTGGGATGAAGGCTACAAGAGTGGTGTCATTCAGTCATCACTGTTTCCGGAGACAGCGGAGACCCTAATAGCCATCAAGAGACAGGGCTATCGTCTCGCAACATACTCATCAGGCAGCATTAAAGCCCAGAAGCTTCTCTACAGATACTCTGCAGATGGAGATCTGAGCGAACATTTTAGTGACTGGTTCGACACAAGAACTGGTTCCAAAAAGGAATCATCAAGCTACCGGACAATTTGCACTGCGATGAATGCACCTGCCAAGGACGTGCTATTCGTCAGTGATAGCAAAGCAGAATGTGATGCTGCATCAACGGCTGGACTACAGGTACTCTTCAGTCTGCGGGAGGGCAACCCTGACCAGAATCCAGGCCAACATTCTGTGATTCGCAAGCTTGATCAATTGCTCAATCATCTCAACGGATCCTGACACTGAATTGAT
>MPMF02134103.1_pt1 | contig 11546 bp, 9 predicted proteins | sample 1617271 | NCBI WGS metagenome assembly MPMF02 (sample SAMN05944812, study PRJNA350692) | marine metagenome | biome: marine; feature: ODZ; material: water; isolation source: 120 m water sample prefiltered with 30 um filter, filtered on to 0.2 um... | place: Pacific Ocean | collected 2012-04-09... | reverse complement strand
GATTTGCCCCTGAGAATTAATTATTCTCGAAGAGTTGGGCAGCTTATTTACTCGGACGACATTGGGGAACTCACACTTTCTGTTGGTTCAAAAATTACAACCAAGCCTTCTAGCTTGCTGAAGACGAACGGGTCCTGGGTAAGGCAATGGAGAGTGTTTCTAGAGCAAAACAAACAAGACTTTGGTGATGCATATATGACATATGACAACTCAGCAAAGGAATATATCTTTAGAGACTTTTTTAAAAATGGTCCAAGGGAATTTTTTTTCACTTGGGATGCGACCACACAAAGAATGATGGGGAGCAATGAAGCCTGCTCCATCCATTTTATTGATGCAGATAATTGGGTGTTTACAGAACACATGGAGCAACGAAAGCGTAATCGAACGAGGACTGTAAAACGGGTTGAGCCGTAAGTGGTCCATGAGTTAGAAGTAAATGGAGTGTAGCGCAAGTTGTTTTTGGTGGAGTGTGAACTCGACTTTTATCGAAAAACCCCGCAGTTGCGTTGGCTGAAAAGCCGTGAGGCGAGGTTCAGGACCTAGTGGGCATTAGCCCGTATTGGTTCGAGTCCTCTCTTCGGCACTGACTTTTTTCTCTGCGACTCTTTGCGCTAGTTCCTGAAACTCCCCCAGCCTTTCTCTCCCCGGCTGGGCATGGATAATGGGGGCAGCCACTATCTGGGGGCAAATCTCTGAGGGCAACTACCATGCACAGAACCATTCTCGCCTGGGGCCTCTTCTTGCTCGTCGCCTGCGCCGCGCGGTCGTCGATCGCGCAGAGTCACCCGTCGCCCGGCTTTTTTGCCGAAACACTCCGGGAGGGACGTGTGGTTGATCTAACACACACCTTCAATCGCGACACGATTTATTGGCCAACCGAAGAGGGCTTCAAACTGGTGAAAGAAAAGGCAGGCTTCACCGATAAAGGTTATTACTATGCAGCAAATCGCTTTGTCGCTGCCGAACATGGCGGCACACACATCGATGCGCCTGTCCATTTTTCTGCCACCGGAAAGACGGTCGATGAAATTCCGCTGAATCGGTTGATCGGAGAGGCGGCGGTGATCGATGTCACCCGGGCGTGCAAAAAGAACCCCGATTACCAGATCAGCATCGCGGATCTACGCCGCTGGGAAGAGGCACATCAACGGCAGTTGGTCGACGTGATCGTGCTGCTCCGCACGGGGTATGCAAAAAGATGGCCGAACCGGAAGGCCTACTTAGGCACCGACGCGACCGGGCCGGAGGCGGTTGCGGAACTTCACTTTCCGGGCCTGGCCCCGGCTGCTGCTCATTGGTTGACGCAACACCGATCCATAAAAGCCGTGGGGATCGATACCGCCAGTATCGATTACGGGCAATCGAAGCGATTCGCAAGCCACGTGACGTTGTTTGAGCACAATGTACCCGCCATGGAGAACGTCGGCGATATGAGCGGGCTGCCGACCGCAAGAGCCACAATCATCGCGCTGCCGATGAAAATCGGCGGTGGATCGGGAGGCCCGGTCCGCGTACTTGCGATTCTCCCAAACGGTTCCTGAGCAGAGCGAATGCAAACCGCTGACGCTTGGGTGGCGCAAGAACCGCGTTGGCTGCTAGCGGGCCGGGTTTTCATACCAGATCAAACCCAGATTATCGCGCTCCTCACAGGTGATCACATCCAAATCACCGTCCCGGTCGATGTCGACCAACTGAAGCAGGTCAAATTTAGTCCCTTCGCGATTGCTGATCGGGTGGACAACAGGCTGGATGTCCTCCTTGGATGCACGCGCCAGCCAGGTAACTCCGGGCTCTCGCGGAGGTGGATTTGGCTCGGTGCTGTGGACCAAATCCGTCACCCCGTCCAAATCGATATCCCCCACACGTACCGACTTGCCATTGCGCGATTGAAACGGGGCGGCAATGGCCGCCTGCTGCCACGATCGATCCGCATGCTGCTCGAGGATGAGAATCTTACCTTGATGTGTCGCCGCTACGATGTCGTTGCTGCCGTCGTCATTCAGATCGGCGTAATCGATGAACATCACTTCATGATCCCGACCACCGATGGAGTGGAGAGACCAGGGAGTACCGGCTTCATTCAGGCCACGTCCCGGATGCTCAAGCCATTTGATGCCGCGCCCCGCGCCGCGTCGATCACTAAAGAGAATGTCGGCAAAAGAGTCTCCGTTCACGTCCGCTTCTATCAGGGACATGATCCAGCCGGCATCCGCCAAACGGTGATAGTTCCATTGAGTTAAATCACGAGCATCCTTTGGCGCTTCGAGCCAGCCGACACTCGCACCGACCCCTTTTGAAGAGACGACCAGATCGACCCCGTGCTTCCCATCCATATCTTTGGGAAGGGCAAACATCCAGGCCTCTTTGCCCTTTGTGGCTGGAAACGGTTGTGTCTGCCATTTTTCTGCTTTAAGGTAATCACGCGGATCCTCCGGTGCCCAGTGGACAAACATCGTTTTTGTCACGCCTTCGCAGCTACTGACCACATCAATCGCGCCATCTGTGTCGAGATCGACGAATACGGCATCTTCCGGAGAGGCTACTTTTCCGACGGTCACCCTCGGCCACGGTTGCTCCGCACGTTGAGCCCCGGGATGTAGATACACCCGAATGATCCCGCCCTCCTCCCAGGGAGTTACCAGATCAGGCAAGCCATCGTTATTAACATCGGCCAGACGCGCACCATCGGCGCCACGCGACCCGTTATCAATCGTATGACGCAGCCACGGCTCGCTCGCAAACGCGAAAGCGGGAATGGCCAGTACGATGAAGAGCGGCTTTGTGATCACGCGCTGTCAATCCTCAAGCGTTTTGGGTGGGACTCGGAAGCTTGCGTATACGACTCTACCACAGAATGTGACTCAAAAACCTCTCCGCCGTCGGGCACACGAGGGTCTTGTTTTTGCGACCGTCTTACCACCTGCGCCCAGGTACCAGTCTTTCTCTCCACGACTGAGCGTGGATAATGATAAGATCACTCAAAGTGCATTTGTGATAGGCTGACATAGATTAAATAATGGTAAGGTTCGCACGTGCTTCGCGTGCTATGTTTTCGACTGTTCTGAACCAAACAATTTTTAGAAAGGGCAACATGGAACCACTCAAGCATTCTGGGCTGGGAATTGCTTCATTTGTTACAAGCATTTGTGCGGGGGGCATGCTTTTTGTTGTTGTGGTTACCGCTGGGGTGATGGAAGCTTCAGCCCCGGGCGGTATGGATGAAAAATCTGCTGGCGCGATCATTATTGGTTTGTTTATGTTCTTATTGCTCTTTGTAGAGCTAGTGGCAATGGGAATCGGTGTCGGAGGCCTTTTTCAAAAAGAGCGGAAAAAAATATTTGCGATACTCGGGATCGTGTTTTCTTTGGCGAGTATTCTGGGAGTCATCTGTCTGATGTTGATAGGTTTATCATTGAAATAAGAAATATGTCGCATGATATTGTTCTTTCCGCACGGTACCCAGCGAACCGAAAATACGTATGCTCGTCCACCTGAGGATAGAGCCCGGATTGCTCTCTTTCTCTCCGCTGCTCGGCGAGGGTAATGCGTAGGGATAGACGCCACTGGCGTTCTCGGGAGTTCAATGACGGATGATTGTCTATTTCGTTCTATGGATTGCTCTCAATCAAGAAATGCAAGATAGGTGACGGCAACCACAAGCGCCAGGAAAACGATCGCGATGATCCCCCGAAACAGCACAGATAAAAAACGATCGATGCCCCGTTCGGTCTCCTCCGAAAGAAACCGGCCGTAGGACAGCTTGCTGCAGTAATCGATCCAAGCCTGCATCCGGATCGACCGCTGAATCGACCAGCGAGCCACTAATGTGGCGATTACCCAAAGCGCGGTCCAGGGTACATCGGCCAAAAGATCGTTTGAAGAAAAGGAGAGTAAAGGTGCTCCGCACAACACCATCAATGCAAGTGTGCAGAGAGTGCCAAGGAACATCGCGGTGCCGATGTACGCTTTGCGCTCTCTTGAGGGATTGAGTGTGTCGCTGACCATCATATGTTTACCCATTTCGGGAGTGTATCCACAACACAATATGTCGCCAAATAGGTGCCGGCATTCTATCTGACAGACAATCGGACCAGGTAGTGTGCCACACCCGCTTTTCTTGCCAACTGCAGAATACTGTGGCAGTGAGGGCCGAATTTTTCTGCTCTTTGGGACTGCAGCGGCGACCTCTCCCGGAGAGAACGGCATGTATTGCGAGGATTGGAATACGATCGAAAAAAACGGACCGACCTTGAGTCTGGCCCTTAGCATGCTCGGTTCGCTCTTCTGCCAGTCTCGGACCCCGCCCCCCCCAAAAAAACCGCACTACGGCTTTTATTCCCGGATAACGAGGTCTTTTTTTGGGGTGAGGCCTTATTATCCTTGCCCCAATCGCGAAATGGGTTATCCTGATTTATCAGTACGCGGTCGCTTTTTGGATCGAAATCACCTAGGCGAAATCGTAACTTTTTTGCGACCCGGTGCTTTTTGGAATTAGGTTTCGGAAGCTTTAATAGCTACAGGTTCTATTGGAGAAGCCGAATGGACAGACTGCTTCTTACTCTTCTTTTTTGCCTGCTCGGCTCCGTTGCGAATGCGGAATTGATTGTCGAGAAAAATATCGCCGAGACGGTATATATCATCGATGCTGTGGCGCAGAACGACGTAGAGTTTCGCGTTTTCGTTGGGAATCCCGCTAGCGGCCAGCCAAACGTCCACATGTTCGAACAGTTCTTCGACGCAAGCGACGTCGGGTCTACCTACGTGTTTGATTCGGGCAACGATTTTACAGAAGCGGTTGCCCTCCTGACCAACGGGGTGGACGATTTTGTCACGGTGTTTGTCGACTCCATATACCAGGTTGTGCAGGAGTCTGTTTTCTTCTCAACCGCTCCCGATTTTTCGGGCCGCCAGATTACATCGATCGAAGCGACCATCGATGCATTGGATTTCAACGTGGTGGGAAGTTTTTTGGGCAATGTGATCACCCAAATCGATTTTTCGGGAGATCTTTCGGTTTACGCTGCGGTCCCAGAGCCGTCGAGTTTCCTGCTCGCCCTCTGTGGGCTGTTGGCGGCTGCCTCCTGCCACCGTGCGGGCCGGTCTGCCGGGCGGAGTTAGTCGCGCCCGGCGAAATGGTCCAGAAAATCGGTTCGACCCGTAAAATCGCCCCCCCAGCAGAAATCGGCAGCAAAAGAGCGCGCATTCTCTTGGCCTTGCGGGCCGCGGCCCGTTAAAATGACAAGTTGACACTTGGAACATTTTTCTACCGGTAGCTGGGACTTCCGTGCCACCAGGGAACGCGCAATGGGCTGGTACTACCAGGTTGAGCAGCAGCAGTGGGGGCCGGTTGCTCCTGCGCAGCTTTTGGAACTGCTCCGCACCGGGACAATCCCATCTTCCACCCTGGTCCGGCAGGAGAATGAAAGCGAATGGATCAAAGCGAGTCAGATCAAGTCGTTGCTGGTTCCATCCGGTTCTCTGGTACCGCTGGCGCGGAAACCGCAAAACACCAACCCGCCACCGAACGAGACTCCCGAAAGCGTTGCTCCCCAAAGCCGCCGGCGGTCGAGCGGGGCCCAGGGGCGAAGGATGCACTCTCAGCAGTACCGATCTGAAGGGCGAACGCACCCGCTGCTCGTTGCCATCGGCACAGCCCTGTTAATTTTAGTTGTCCTCTTTATTGCGAGGCTCGAAAGCCAGCCGAAAACCGGCTCTGATAAAGCGGACGCATCGAAGCAAACCAGAAGTGCTCCGGCAACTACCGAAGGCGGGCCGACGAGAGAGTCCGTGCGACCGAAAGTACGCCTCGACACGGAACCACTGGTCGTCAATGAAGGGTCCGGAGATGAAGATGCCATAAAAAGACTCGATCGTTCCGTTGTCGCGATCGAGGCAGCCGGGCGCACCGGGAGCGGGTTTATCGTCGACCAAAAAGGGACAGTGGTTACCAATCTTCATGTGGTTCAGGATTCAGGTGCGGCGCAACTGCAGTTCGTCGACGGATCGATATATCATGTTTCCGGGTTTGTTGCGGTTGCCCCGGAGAAGGACCTCGTGTTGTTGCGGATCGGCTCCACGCGAGGTGATTTCAAGCCGTTGCCGATCACCAAGCTGCTCCCGCACAAAGGTGAAACCGTCTATGCACTTGGCTCGCCACGTGGATATCTCGGGTCGATTACCGATGGGATCGTCAGCGCCATTCGCACGGGAGAGGAAATCCGCAAGATTGCGATGGGGCAGCGAGATGGCGCTGGGCGGGTCAGCGATTCGCTTAAATTTAGCGATGATATTACCTGGATTCAGACATCGAGCCCGATCTCACCAGGAAATAGCGGCGGGCCACTGGTGAATTCCAGCGGTCAGGTCGTTGGCGTAAATACATGGATGCAAACCGATGCACAGAATCTCAATTTTGCCGTATCGGCCACTTCGCTTCTCGAACTGCTTGCCGAGGCCGGAGAAGAAGTTCAGCCCCTGGCCGCGCTGCCGGCGTCCGGAGACGATCCGCTCTTTGTTGCGTATGAGCGGAAGCAGACTGAAGAATATCGCAAACAACGCGAAGAGAGAGAAGCAGCGACGACACTACAACGCAAAGTAGCCACTGGGGCACGTGGTCGACAGACTGCGAGAATTGCGCAAGAAATTGCCCACTTGGAGAGACTTTTCAAACAGTTGGGCACCGAGATCAGTAAACTTGAGAGTGAGCGGGAGATGATTGTCGCCAAACGCAAAAGAATCCGGATGTCGACAAAAGCGGTCTATCTCCAAGGCCAGAACGCACTCGATCTGATGCGGAGAGGACAGGTGCAGCTCAACGGACTGAACAAAAAACTCAATGGTCCCAAAGCGAAGGCGGATGCCACAGACCAACTCTGGGCCGAGATGATTGATAAACGGGATGCCATCAAGCAAAGCCTTAGCCAGATCCGAACACACGGAAAGATGATTGAGAAACGTTATGAACAGCTGAATACACAAGATAAAGATCTGGAGGAAGATCTCAAATACAATTTCACCCAGTGGCAAGCGAGGAAGAAAGAATTATCTCTCTACGAGATACGGCACGGGGAACTGCAGGTGCAGTTTCCTAAATAAATGCAGTTTTTCTGTGCCGATTCAGGCACGTCCCCACTGGGACAGATAGTCTGTCACGACCTCGGCAGTCGTTCCCACGATGGCCACCACACTATCGGGTCGCACGAGTACGACGCCCTGTTCGTTGAAGCCAAAGGCATGTGCCAGATCACGGACATCATCAGCGTCTTGGCCGACTCGGACAATGTTCAGCGGAAAACCACTCCCGTTCGATCCAAAAGAGTCCTCTAGGGCAGCGACATCCACATCCCCCAGGACAATGCAGGCCGCTTCGCTACCTCGCAATAGTTCGGTGGACGGGATCTGCCTGCCAGATATCGAAATGGGCACATCGGGAAAGGCATCTCCCGGCTGGACATCGGCCCTTTTGGTGAGCGGTCCCGACAAACTGCTGTCGCGTAAGTGGACCGTTTCTTCGTTGAGAAAGTCAGTCAAATGGTGCCGCACTGCGGGGATGGCTAGGCCAATATGCAAGGCCATGTCGCGCAACTGCCGCAGGATCGGGTTGGTGATCATTGCAGTCCGCAGCATTCGTGCCGTGGAGTCAACCACTTCGCGACCTACCGGGTGTCGTTCTTCCTGATAGGTTTCGATCACTGCCCGGTCAGCCCCGCCTTTCCAGGCCAAGGCAACCTTCCAGGCGAGGTTGGCGGCATCCTGAATGCCGGTGTTCATTCCCTGTCCACCTGCGGGGCTGTGCACGTGAGCGGCATCTCCGGCCAACAGTACGCGGCCTTCGACATAACGCTCGACTTGTCGTTCGTTGACGCGAAACTCACTCCGCCAGTGCGATTTGACGATCTTCCAGTCGCGATGGGTCTTCTGGTCAAGGATCGCTTGCAGTTCCTCCTCAGTGGGATCGTCAAGCAGGGTGTCTGCATCGACCTCACCGGTGTTCGTCATAATCCGCCATCGCGATACTCCCACTGGAAACATGGCAACAATTCCACCAGGGACACTCTCGATGACCGCCTCGTGCGGGTCTGTTGCTGTATCGACATCGACATCGCCAAGAATCCACCGCTGGTCCATCGACTCACCTGGAAAATCGAGATGGATTTGGTGGCGGGTAACAGAGTGCGCGCCATCGCATCCGATTAGCCAGGAACAGCGGCACTCTTCGTTGCCGTCCGGTCCCTCGAGTTGGCAGGTGACACCATCCTGATCCTGCGAAAGATCGAGAAGTTTTGTGTGCCGTTCAACCGTTACTCCCTGTTCGGCAAGTGCGGTCGTCAGAATCCTCTCGGTTTCCGACTGGGGAATAAAGACACCCCCAGGCAGTTGATGCGATGGATTTGCCAGTGGTATCTCGGCGAGTAACTTACCATTGGCAATCATGCGGATGTGCCGCGCTTCATGTCCGGCAGCGAGAAATGTTTCGTAGGGGATCGTTGCGTCGAGAACCTGGAGCGTTCGCCGCCAAATGACGAGTGCTTTGGAGAGCGGCGTAGGCTCGCCGGCCATATCAATGATACGAACCGGGACCCCGTGTCGTGCAATGCGATGTGCCGCAGTGAGTCCTACCGGTCCTGCACCGGCAATGAGCACATAATTCTGCGACATTGCGAAAAACTCCAGGGAAGAAAAATTTATTCTATGAAATCATCCGTGACAGTCCAGACGCCATTTGGTGCCTGAAACGCAACGATCGTCTCCAGGAAAGGGAGTGTTGGAATGATTGCACGAACATTGACCCGAACTACCATCGAAAGTTATACTGTCTTTTGCCCGTCCGGTGTCGACCGGGGTTGTTCCCGGTGCCCGCCTTAGATGTACCCTTCCTTTTCATCGGCCCGGCCATGCCTATTTTGAAAAAAACTGCCGTTTTACCGCCGAGCAGAAAATTTGTCCCGGTGGTGGTTGCCTATGGCGTTTTGGCCCTCGCCCCGGCCTGGTCGCTTGTTTCGGCAAATGAACAGACCGAATTGTTTGAGCGCCACGTTCGTCCCCAGTTGGTTGAGCACTGCACCTCCTGCCACGGTGAGGACCAACAGGAGGGAGGGCTGCGGCTCGACTCCCGCCAGGGGCTGCTTGAGGGTGGCGAGCGGGGACCGGCGATTGTGCCCGGCAGAGCGGTCGAAAGTCTGTTGATCCAGGTGCTGCGGCATCAAAAAGAGGACATCGAGATGCCCTCCGAGGATGAGGCGCTCGAACCGGATGTGATCGATGCGCTGGCCCGCTGGGTCGATCAAGGGGCAACTTGGCCTGAGGACGAGCCGCTGCTCAAAGTGGCTTCCTCGAAGCCACCCTTTGAGGAAGTACGCCAGAGCCACTGGGCATTTCAACCCCTGCCGACAAACCCGCCACCAGCCGATGGCGAAACAGCGGCCCTCTCCAGTCCGGTCGATTCGTTTATTCTTGCGCGGCTAAAGTCTGCTGGCCTCTCTCCTGTTGGGCCTGCCGATCGCCGCACGTTGATCCGGCGCGCGACCATGGACCTGATCGGACTGCCGCCCACGCAGGAGGAGGTCGAGGCTTTTGTTGCGGACGATTCACCCGATGCCTACCGGCAACTGATCGATCGTTTACTCGCCCGACCCGGATATGGAGAACATTGGAGTCGACACTGGTTGGATCTGGTGCGATATGCTGATACCGCAGGAGATGCCTCCGACTATCCCGTGCCCGAAGCGTATCGCTACCGCAACTACGTGATCGACGCATTCAATCGGGATCTGCCGTACGATGCATTCATTCGCGAGCAGATTGCGGGTGATCTGCTCCCGTTCTCCGACGACGATGAGCGATGGCGGCAGGTGGTTGCCACCGGCTATCTTGCGATGGCGCGCCGGATCGGTGTGAGTCCCCACGAAAAAAAACATGTCATGCTCGAAGATGCAATCGACAACCTCGGCAAAACGTTTTTGGGCTTAACGCTCGGTTGTGCCCGCTGCCACGATCATAAAATCGATCCAGTGTCGACAAAAGACTACTATGCGATCTACGGTATTTTGGACAGTTCCATCTTTCCACATGCAGGTGCCGAGCACAAACAGCGGCGAGAAAACTTTGTCTATCGCCTCTCTCCGGACAAGGTTGCAACATTTCTTGCTCCCTACCGGGAAAAGTTGGACCCGATCCAAAAGAAGTTTGATGCCGCCAGCGCACGAAGAAAAGAACTCCGGGATCAGCCCGGAACAGAGGCCGAACAGAAGAAACTGGACAAACTGCGGATTGTGTATTGGAATGAGTACAAAAAACTCGTCGTCACCATTCCCGCCATGGAGACGGCGTACGCCATTTCTGAAGGAAAGCCGCACGATGCCAAACTGCAGCAAAGTGGAGATCCAAACCAGAAGCGAGAAAAAGTCCCACGGGGGTTTTTAGAAGTTTTGGGTGGACAGCAGTTGCCGAAAGGACATCCGCAAAGCGGCCGTCGCGAACTGGGGGAGTGGATTGCAGATGCCGAAAATCCGCTGACAGCGCGGGTGATGGTCAATCGCATCTGGCAGCACCACTTCTCGCGCGGGTTGGTTGCCAGTACCAGTGATTTCGGCATCCTCGGTCAGGCACCCACCCATCCGGAGTTGCTCGATTATCTGGCCCGCTATTTCATCGACCACGGTTGGTCGATCAAGGCGATGCATCGGTTGATCATGCTCTCAGACACTTATCAGCTTTCGGGGAGTTCGACGGCTGAAAATCTTGCATCCGATCCGGAAAACCTTCTGCTCTGGCGGGCCAATCGTCGCCGCCTCTCTGCAGAACAGTATCGCGATTCTGTCTTGATGCTCAGCGGTATGCTCGATCGGACGCCCGGGCAACGGCATCCCTTTCCGCATCAGGACACGTTTCGCTATCGGCAGCACGACCCCTTTCAGGAAGATTATCCGACCAACAAGAGAAGCATCTATGTGCTGCAACAGAGACTGCGAAAGGTTCCTTTTCTCGACCTGTTCGATGGGCCGGACGGGAATCTTGCTTTGGCTGAACGTCGCGCAACAAGCACGCCGCTCCAGTCTCTCTATTTGATGAACTCACCCTTTATCCACGAACAGAGTCAGGCAATCGCAAATCGTCTCTCACAGCATGAGGAGGGGAACGAAGACTGGATTGCAACGGCCTATGGCGAGATTTTTGGCCGCCCCCCTACGGAAGAGGAGATTTTGCGTTCCAAAGAATTTTTGGAAACGACAGGAGAGCAGATCGGCCAAGTCGATCCCGACCGTCCCTCTGTAGCGGAGCAGGCACGTGCGGCCCATGTCCGCAGTATGCTCAGCAGTAACGCATTTTTGTACATCGATTGAGAGACCATTTAAAATGCCCACTTCCCGCCGATGCATGATCCGTTCCCTGGCAGCCGGAGGACTTCTGCTTCCGGGCATGCTCCAGGAAATGCTTGCGGGCGAATCGTCCGGCTCCAAGGTCGGCAATAGCCTTGCCGCGAAAGCGCCGCACTTCGCCCCGCGTGCCAAACGGGTTATTTTTCTCTTCATGACCGGGGGCGT
>MPMF02083949.1_pt1 | contig 11572 bp, 10 predicted proteins | sample 1617271 | NCBI WGS metagenome assembly MPMF02 (sample SAMN05944812, study PRJNA350692) | marine metagenome | biome: marine; feature: ODZ; material: water; isolation source: 120 m water sample prefiltered with 30 um filter, filtered on to 0.2 um... | place: Pacific Ocean | collected 2012-04-09... | reverse complement strand
GGTTCGGGGACAAGAGGTGATCCAGGCGGAGCTTGACTAGGGCACAGAGCAGACACCAGGACTAGAAGCGGTAACCGGCGCGGCTGCCAGGTCAGCGGCGTCGTTCGGCGGCCATGGGTACGTCCGCGAGCCGCCGCATCTCTTGGCTCTTGAAAAGCATCGGATTCTCGAGGTACTCAAGCAGCATTTCTGTTCGATCGAATCCCCAGAACAGTTCACCGTCAATCACAAACGTCGGGGTGCCATAGACGCCCGCGGCGACCGCCTGCTCGGTATTGTCGCGTAGCGCTTGCTTGACTGTGGTCGATGAGATTCTGTCATCTGCGTCGGTGACCCCCAGGCGGGCCACAAGAGCAGCGAAGCCTTCCTGGGTGTGGATGTCGTTGCCTTCAGCCCAGATGTAGTCGAAGATCGTTTCCACGGCCCGGTGATTCGCCTCCAGGGCAATCGCCAGACGCAGGACTTTGAGGGGGTTGAAGGGATGTGCGGGGGGCGTCCTGAAGGAAATCCCCAGGCGCCCGGCGTACCAGTGACAGTAGCGGTACATCTCAACTCGTTTGGCCGGGATCTCAGCGGGTCCTTTGTGGCCCCAGTGATTGAGCAGGCCGGCGAACAGCACGGGAACGAGGTACACCTCGAGTGAGGCCGGCAGTCGATGAAAATGCTTGAACTGCAGATAAGAGTAGGGTGAGATGAAATCGAAATACCAGTCAGCCGAACGCGTCATGGCCTGCTCCTTGTTTCCGGGCAATCCCGGAGATTGTATCCTGGGAAGGTGGGGGCAGGGCTGAACGGCCAAGGCGTCGGGATACATGCATGAATCTTGGATGTCTGTCTGCTGGATACAAAAGCATGAGAGCCGTGTTATCAAATTGGGTTCGGATGCTGGCTCTTTTCAATCCCGGCTTCTTGATCTAACATTCTCATCGCTTGGGCAGGGTTCGGAGGCTTCTTAGAAACCACCCGGAAATGAAGGAGATCCTGCCCAGAGACAGAGAAAAATAGCAGCCGGATGACTGTATTGCCCAAACCTTATACAACTACATCGGAGATCAAGCCATGACCGAGCTACGCTGTGACTGGAAGGGTGTTTTCCCGGCTGCCGTGACACCTTTTACACAGGAAGGAACAGTAGACGAGGGATCCCTACGCCTGCTCATCGATCTTTTCATCAGTGAAGGCGTACAGGGTCTTGTCGCTGTGGGCAGTACGGGAGAGTGGTTCAGTCTGAACGACGAAGAACGTGTGCACGTTTTCCGGATCTTTCATGAACAGGTAGCTGGCCGTGTGCCGGTTGTCGGTGGGACTTCAGCAATCGGCACGCGAGAGACTGTAGCGCTGACTGAGGCAGCGAGGGATATCGGACTGGATGGTTGCCTGGTGCTTCCGCCACCCTATGCTATGCCCAGTCGCTCGGAAGTGGTTGCACACCTCAATGAGGTGGCTGACGTGGGACTGCCCGTGATGTTGTACAACAATCCACCGCGGACTGGCATCAACATCGACTCTGCGCTTCTCGATGATCTGGTCGATCACCCTAACATTGTCGCATTTAAAGACAGCACGAAAGACCTCTATCAGATGTCCGAATCGATCTATGCCATTCGCGACCGCCTGGCCTGCTTCGTTGGACTCGAGCCTTACGCAGGGAGTTGCTTCAGCCGCGGCGCGGTAGGGATCGTGTCGACCATATCCAACATCTGTGCACCGGATGTGGTGGCCTATTGCGAACACCTGGTGGCTGGGCGTTTTGGAAAGGCTGCTCACCATCAGGAAGTTATAGACCGGCTTTACCACCTGCTGGCCAAGAGCGGCGCTGCCAATTATGTCTTTGTTAAGGAGGTGATGGCGCTGCTCGACCGGCCCGGTGGTTCTCCCCGTAAGCCCTACCGCTCCGTGGACGAGGCGACCCGAGAGAGAATCCGCGTCGGCCTACCATGTATCGAGCTGACCGGCCAGGATCAGGCAGGGGAGCAGGCGACAGCAGTGGCGAACTGAAGCCCACGCCGCCGTATATTTGAAGGCTCTTTCTACGGGGAGCGTGTCGGTCCTGATCCAAAACAATCTGGTTGAGCCTTATTAATCGTGCCGAGCTGTTCATCGACCTGAAAGGAGTCTTGGCAGATCACTTTCAGGTCGAATTCTATTTTGTGATCAGCTCATCGTGATGGAGATCTTGCCGAAGTGCTTGTTGTCCTTCTGGTGCTGGAAAGCCTTGGCCAGGTCTGCCAGATCAAAGGTGTCACTGATGACCGGTCTTAAATCTGACTTCTCGAGATAATCGACCATTGCGTTCTGTGACTGGTGGTTCGCCATCGCGATGCCGCTGGTTCTGACCTGTTTCATGAAGATCCTTGGCAGCACGATGTCGCTTGCCGAGGGTCCGCTCAGGACACCGATCAAGGCAATGTGACCGCCAAAACTGGCTGCTGTCACTGACTGGCTGAAAGTACCACCGCCACCCACTTCGATCACGTGATCCACACCCGCCTTGCCGGTCCGGGTCAGCACTTCCCGGCCCCACTCAGGCGTACTTCGATAGTTGATGAGCTCGTCGGCCCCGAGGTCCCTGAGCCTTTCGAGTTTTTCATCCGATGAAGAGGTCGCCACGACATGGGCACCCATGGACTTGGCCAGCTGCAAGGCAAAAACCGACACACCACCGGATCCCTGAACCAGTACACTTTCGCCGGCCTTGAGATCGCCTTCGTCAACCAGTGCGCGCCAGGCCGTCAGACAGGCACAGGGCAGTGTTGCCGCCTCGACCAGGCTCCAGTTACCGGGCATCCGGGTCACCGCTGTCTCGGGCAGGGCAATATATTCGGTGGCGTAACCATCCTCGTGGTCGCCAATGAAACTCATGAGTGCCTTTGTCGGGCGACCTTCGATCCAGCGCGGAAAACAGGCGCTCATGACCTTGTCTCCGACCTGCCATCTGGAGACGTCGGACCCGGTCTCAACGACCTCACCGCTGGCGTCTCCCAGCAGGACTCTTCTGTCTTCGGTCGGGATCTGTCCCAGAGCCACCATCAGGTCGTGGTAATTGAGGCTGCTGGCCACCACCTTGATGAGGATCTCGTCTGCCTTGACCCGGGGCGGCTCTACGTCGACCAGCTTAAGGTTGTTGAGCCCGCCGGGCTTGGTCAGTTGCATCTGTCTCATGATGACGCCTTCTTTACGATTCAGATCTCGGTCCGTATCAGAACGGAAGTCTCACCCGTCGGGTGGGCCAGGACAACGAAAGAGTAAACATACACGGTGACCGTCCAGCGGGTCTTTTTACTCTTTGAAATGGCAGGTTTGCCGTTAGGTCGCTTGGGTCGAGAACTGGTCTTCCAGAATCTTTCGTGTTTTTGGAGCTTTGAAAAATTCCTTCATCAACAAAAATTGTTTCAGCTTGGAGACTTTTTCGGGCGGCTGGCCAGCTTGAGAAAATCCTTCTGGATAAAACACGGCTACATCGACATCGCCAAGGCCCTCGCATTGCTCAGTACGGTGGTCCAGATCGCCGAGATAACTGAAATCTTTGAGTTTGGCGACGTTGTCAGTGTAGAGCAGGTATTCAGAAGCTTCGACGCTGTTTTTCATTAAACGATGGGCCAGGATGACGTCTTCACCTGCTATTTCCTCAAACCGGCTGACTTTCTTGATCAGGAAATCACCATAATGGACTATGGATTTCAGTTTCAGTTTCCCGACCTGCTGACAGGGGTCACACGGACAAGCCTGACAGAATACGAGCTCATTCAGGCGAGTGTTGAAGACATCAAAACAGGTCTGAAGCTTTGCGATGATCTTCTCAGAGAAGTTCTCCGGGTCATCGGATACAGCATAAAACAACGCGGCGTCGCCTTGAAGCTTGTTGACAATGAGCGTGTCATCCAGTTCTTCCAGTACTTTCTCAAGCAGGTCACTGATGATCGTCTCAGCATGCTCCTCGTTGATGTCCTCGAACTTCTTGCCGAGGATTGGAATCTTGCTGACTTTGTGTGATCTGACAAATCGGGTGTAGCCACTGATATCCACCAGGACAATAAATCCCTTGTTGTTTTTCATAGCATGACTCTCCTATTCGGTCTCAAAACAAGAATAACACCTCTGATTCCGAGCGTCTCGAACACAACTTGTTTTAGGTCGTTTGGGTCAGTCGGCGTTTTCGGTACCCAGGCCCGCGGTCTTGGCCATTTGTTTCCAGACGACAGAGAAATCTTTGCGCCCCAGGCCCGCGGCCCGACCGCTCTGGTACACCTGGCGCACCAGAGCACCCACAGGTACAGGGACAGCCACGTCGTTAGCGAGTGACACGGCGAGACCAATGTCCTTATACATGAGATCGAGCATAAAGCCTGGCTCGTGCTGGTTTTTCAACACGGTGTTCGGAAAATGATTCTCGAGTACCCAGGTCCCACCGCTGCTGGCCCTGACGACGTCAACCATAGTCTCCATCGAGAGACCCGCCTTGAGTCCTGTCAGAAAGGCCTCCGAGGTAGCGATCATTGATATTCCGGTGATCATGTTGTTGACCAACTTGACCTTGCCGCCCATGCCCGCTTCGTTGCCGGCGTGAACCAGCTTAGTACCCATGGCGGAAAGCACCTCGCGACAGCGATCAAGTGCGGCCGCCGGACCGCCGACCATGATCGTCAGGGTACCGTTGATGGCCCCCGTCTCACCGCCACTGACTGGGGCGTCTATCATCTGCCCCCCAGCTGCGCCGATCTGGAGGGCAAGACGGTTTGAAACCATCGGATCTATGGTGCTCATGTCGATGACGAGGTGCCCGGCTTGGATTGACGACAGTAACCCGTGTTCTCCCAGTACCACCAGTTCCACATCGGCCGAACCCGGCAGCATGGTGATGACTGCCTCGCACCGGTCCATCACTTGTGAGGGGTTTTCTGCCCGGGCGGCGCCTTCGCTGGCCAACTCGTCGACAACCGCTGCGTTCAGATCGAGCACCGTGACCTCGTAACCTGCCTTGAGCAGGTTTCTGGCCATCGGCTTGCCCATCATGCCAAGGCCTATAAATCCCAGTTTTTTCATTGCCTTTTGTTCCTCCTAGGTTCTCGGTGACCGGAAACTCACACTGTATCAGGGTCCGCGCCAGGGCGGTCTGTTGTCGCCGAGCAGTGATGAAAGTCAGATACCCATTGCCCGGCTCATGCGCCTTGGATCGGCACCACCATAGATCTCTCCACTCAGCTGGTCCTTGCGGACCGCGCACACGCCGGCCACTCGATGGGTCCAGTCAGGTAATCTTTCGACCTGATGCCCACGCTCGGCCAGTGCCGCCGTCACGGATTCGGCGACACGCCCCTCAATGGTCAGTCGCCCCGGTGAGGCCGCATGAGGCACGAAGCTGTCAGGATGGCTGTGGGTGATGAGCCGTGGCGCCTCGATAGCATCCTGCAACGGCAGCCCGAATGCCAGATGACTCAGCAGAACCTGCACGTTGGCCTGTACCTGCTGATCACCGCCTGGGGTGCCGAATGGCATGATCCATTTGCCTGGCACTTCGGCAAAACAGGGGTTCGGCGTCAACCGCGGGCGTTTTCCGGGTGCCAGGCATGATGGATGATCCCGCACTGCCCAGGATTGCTGCCCGCGTGACGACACGGCAAGCCCGGTCCCGGGCACCACTGGGGTGTCCCAGCTGGTATCAGAAGGGGTTGCGCAAAAAGCGTTACCGTGCCGGTCGATGACCGTGACGATTGACGTGTCGCCAGGCAGGCGTTCGGGTTCGGTGCGCACGACCACCGGTGAAAGGTAGGGCTCTACGCCTTCCACCCGACCCGGCATCGGCATTCCGGGTGACGCATGTGCGGGGTCGATGAGGCGGGCCCGCTCGGTACCGTATGTGGCACTGGTCAGCGTCGCAAGCGGCACCTCGACAAAATCGGGATCACCCAGGTAGGCCTCACGGTCGGCCAGGGTCAGTTTCAGTGCTTCAGCAATCGCGTGAAAATAGGCGTCGCTGCCGTAGCCCAGCCCGTGCAGATCGACAGCGTCCAAAATCGACAGCGCCTCGTGCATCATCGGGCCCTGCGACCAGGCACCACAGCTGTGGATACGGACGTCTTCACCGTTGAAGCGAAAAGTACGCGCCACCGTCGGTAGGACTCTGGCCTGGTAGTCGCGAAGATCCTGAGCGCTCAGAATACCGTCCAGCTCACGGTGCTGACGCAGAATTGCTGAGGCAATATCGCCTTCATAAAATGCATGCCGTACAGCTTCAAGACCGGCTGACCGATCGCCCGCCGCACGATCCTGATCGATCAGATAGTGGAGCGTGCGCCCAAGATCGGCTTGTATCAGCAGACTGCCGACCGCCGGTGGCGCACCATCTGCCAGCCAGATGGAGACGTTGTCCGGAAAGTGCCGATAGCGATCGGCGAACTGCGTGATGTAATCGACCATAACCGGATGTCGCGCGAAGCCCTCACTCGCATAACCGGCCGCACGCGCCGCGACATCAGAGAACCGCATCGTGCCCCAGCGTTCCAGCGCCGTCAGGCAGGCCGACGGTGCAGCCGGTACCACGGTGCGGCGCACACCCAGTGGAATCTCGCCGCCATGGCGTTCGATATAGCCGTCGACGTCTAGTGCAGCGGGCCACCCGCCGACGCCGTCGACCGTAACAGTCTGTGCCGATGCCGCGTCGTGGATCATCATCGGCGCGACGCCGGCCACGCTCACCTGATCGCTGTACAGTACGCCCAGGCTCAGAATCGCCGCGACACCGGCGTCTACCGCATTGCCGCCGTTCTCCAGTATCTCGAACGCTGCAAATGTCGCCAGCTCGTGGCCCGATGCGACGACGTGCTGATGGCCGATGGTTGCGGGGACTACCGGCATGATGAAAAGTCTTCGTTCATAGCAAGACGGATTCCGATGCCTGGGGTTGGGTGTTCATTGAGATGGCGGTGGAAACCAGGCATCCGGAGCACGGGGCTCAGGATCGGTGACGACATCGATGACCGTGGGCTGGTTGCTGGCGATGCCGTTTGTGATCGCATCGGCCAAAGAGCCCGGTTCCTCGACCCGGATCCCGTGGCAGCCGAACGCCTTGGCAACCTCCGCAAAATCCACCGGTTCGAAGTGCGTCAAATCTTCTGCCCGGCCGGTCTCGGCCCCATAAACTTCCCTCACGCCGGGAATGTCCTGCCCGAGAGAAGCATTGTTGTTGACGATCACCGTCACCGGGAGGTTCCACCGGCGGGCAGTCTCCAATTCCGAAAGGTGATAGTAGAAACCGCCGTCGCCGCAGAAGCACACCACGGGTCGTCCGGGTAGCGCGCATTGGGCGCCAATCGCAGCTGGGAAACCCCAGCCCAGCGAACCCGCGGCCCGGAGGTAGTCCTGGCCACAGCCATTGAGCTTGATGTGGGTGCCGGTCCAGATGCCGCTGTATCCAGTGTCGGCGACCAACAGAGCGTCTTCTGGAAGTGCGCGTTCAATCTCGCGACAAAGACGCTCAACGGTGGTGGGTCTGGCCTCGGATACCGAACGAGGTTCGACTTCTTCTAGCCATTGCCGGCGCAGCGCATGAGTGCGCTCGATCCAATCCCTGCCCCGATCCGACCGCAGCAACTCGACCAGATCCCGTAGGACCAGGCCTGGATCACCGCAGATGCCGGTGACGCCTGGGAAATTCCGACCAATCTCAGCCGGGTCCGCATCGATCTGGACGATAGCCGCCTCGGGGTGTGGCGCACGCCAGTTTCCGGTCGCCATGTCACTGGTGTCACTGCCGATGTAGAGAATCAGATCGGCGTCGTGAATCACTTTGTTGGCGTAGGGTGCGGAGTAGTTACCGACCGCACCAAGCGTAGATTCCCGGTTGTCATCGACGAGTCCTTTACCATCCAGAGCATAGGCCACAGGGATGCCTGTATCAGCCAGTGCACGGACCTCGTCTGCAGCGCCCGCGACCACGGCACCGCTACCGATCACCGCCACTGGCTGCCTCGCGGTGTCAATCAGCCGGGCAGCGCGCAGGACGTCGTCGGGATCGGGCCGATTCCGATAAGCGGGCAGCCGGCCGTGACGGGTATCGACTGCGACCGGCTCGTCTACCGGTCCCAACTCCATCACCTCGCCGGTGTGGCCCACGAAGTCGAGGTGTGCGGGCCGTGGTGTCGGGCCGGTGGCCTCACGAAAGGCCTGGCGTAACAGGATCGGTAACTGACTGGCATCCTCGATGCTGGCCGAGAAGCGGGTGACCGACTGATACAGAGCGGGATGCGCAATTTCCTGGTAGGCGTTTCTCTGCAGTTCGGGAATCGCCTTGTGTCCGGTGAATGCGATGACCGGTGAGCGGGCCAGGTAGGCATCCTGCAGACCCGCCGCCAGATTGGCCGCACCCACCGATTGTGCCATGCAGATCCCGACTTTACCGGATGCCCGGGCGTAGCCGTCGGCCATGTAGGCAGCCCCTTTCTCCGAATGCGCCAGGACCCGTCGTATGCCGAGCTTCTCTAGCTCCAGCAGTGTGTGGCGCAGAATCGCCTCCATAAAAAAGACATCGGTGACGCCGTAATCATGGAGCGATTGAGCGAGATAGCGGGCGCCAGTCAAACACTCCGCCATTTTGGTTCCCCTTTCCAGTGTTATGTGCCACGGACAGTATACCGCTCCCTGCTTTCCGGCCCGGGGCAACGAAACACCGCATTGTCGAGCCCAACTGTGGTCTGATGTCAGCTTGGCCCAGGTCGAATGCTTTCGTATACTGCTTTTGGTCCATGAGCTACTTTCTTCCAGGGGAAATTAGTCATCTTATGCGTTCACTTTTGTCAGGCCACGTCGTTTTCGATTCCTCCCTCAGAGGTGCTCTGCCAGGTGTGTTGATGGGCAACCAGGGTCGATGCCGGAAAACGTCCCACAGCGCTGAGTGGCGTTTCACAGACACAAGGAAAGTGAAATGAGTAACAACCGTACCGTGGTGGTCACCGGCGGTGGCAGTGGTATCGGTCGGGCAACGGCGAAGCGATTTGGCGACGATGGTGACTTTGTCATTGTTGCGGATCTCAATACTTCCAGCGCCGAAGCCGTGGCCGCAGAGATCGTTGCATCAGGCGGGCAGGCGATGCCCCTTACCGTCGATGTCGCACAGGACGACAGTGTCGCCACACTTGCGAACACAGTCGATGAAGCCCGTGGTGTTGCCGATGTTCTGGTGAATTCAGCGGGTCTGCTACAGAATGTTACCTCTATTCGCAACATGGACATCGGCGAACACGACCGGGTCTGGGCGGTCAACTATCGTGGTACTTACCTTTGTTGCCGGGAATTCGGTCAGCGCATGGCCAACAGTCGTACGGGATGTATTGTCAATATCTCGTCGACCTCTGCGGTGATGGCCTTTCCATTGACTGCCTATGGGCCCGGTAAAGCAGCGATCAGTCACCTGACCAGTGTTCTTGCCTCTGACCTTGGGCGCAACGGTGTTCGCGTCAATGCGGTTGCGCCGGGTTATGTGCTGACCGAACAGATGCAGGCCCGTATAGACGCGGGCTATCGCGATCCGGGACAGATGCACGAACAAAGTGCGCTGGGTCGCATGGTCCAGCCAGCGGAGATCGCCGATGGCATCTACTTTTTATGCTCGGACGAGGCTCGCGCGATCACCGGAATCTCGATGCCGATCGATGCCGGCTGGCTGTCGAGAGTGACTTATGTCCAGCATCCGGGCTGGCCTCCCACAGACTGGGATCCGGATCAGGTCTAATCGCCAGGTCATGACCGGCTGGTCAGAATTGGTCCGTGTCAGCAGCCAAAGGACGGGCCGGGTATCAGTGTCAGACCGTCTCCCAGCTGCCGGATTGTTCAGAGCGAAACAGCGCATCGATGACGCGCATGTTGGCGAGGGCAGTTTCAAGCGGAAAACTCCTCGCTTTCTCTCCTCGTACGAGTCGGGAAAACCTTTCCGCCTGAAGCGCGTATTGGTTGACCGCTGGTAGGGTGATCTCACGGCTCGGACGGGTCCCAGTGCTCTTGTGGTCGCCGACAAACAGACGGCAACCTGCCGGAGTCGAATGCGCAAACGGGAACTCGGCGCGCAGCCATCCTTTGGAGCAGACCAGCCCGAAGTGCTGATGGGAACCACCAGCGGCCGGGCCGCCCTGCGTAGTCACGCTGAAGCTGGCGTGACCATGCGGAAATTGGAGAATCGCACTGGTCAGCCGATCGGTTCCGAAGCGGGCGTCGCGGTCGATCAGCGCAATTGCCCGCCGGGGCTCAGCGTCGAACACCAGTCGCGAGGCGGTGATCGCGTAACTGCCGATATCGTAGAGGGCGCCGCCGCCGTCTTCCGGACGGTTGCGGATGTCGGCCGGGTCCAGGTTGCTGTAGGCAAGCGTCGCCTGGGCCGAGATGGGAGAGCCGATCTCGCCCGAGTTGAGCACCTCGCGCAGGGTGTCCCACTGCGGGTGGTTGCGTATCGCGAAGGCCTCCTCGATGACCAGGTGTGCACGGTCACGAAAGGCAATCAGCTGACTGGCCTCGGCTGCATCGAGGGTGATCGGCTTCTCGCACAACACATGTTTGCCGGCCTCGAGTGCTTTGAGACACCAGGCGAGATGCAGATGGTTGGGCAGCGGTAGATAGACCGCATCGATTCCGGGATCATCGAGTAGAGCCTGGTAGCTGCCATAGGCGCGCTCAATCCCCGCGCTGGAGGCCGCGGACCGAGCGGTCTCGTCGTTACGCGAGGCGATGGCCACGATCTCACAATCCGGTGTGCTTTGCATGGCCGGGATGACACGGTCCATTGCGATCCGTGCCGTCCCGATGACACCCCACTTCACAGGTTCCATGGACGACGCCCGATTGGCTATTCCAGAGTCGAAGCTAGGTTGTAGATCTCCCGTGCAGCGGTTTCACTGATGAATCCAGCCGCGACATCACTCTGAACCATTCTGCGTGAACGGGTACTCGGATCTCCAAACCCACCCCCGCCAGAGTCTTCAACAGTAATGTGGGCACCGGGGCGAAGAACGTAACGGCCCTTGGGGTGCACCACCTCACCGTCGACGATGAATCGCCGCAGGGCTGCATCGTTACCACCAGAGAACCCCTTGGCGGGAAATTCAGTGCGCGACCCGAGTAACGCGATATACACTGGTTGGCCGGTGTCATTGCGTAAAGTGAGAGTCTGCCCAAGGCCGCCGCGAAATTTTCCGGCACCGCCCGAGTCACACCGCAAACGGCGTTCTACCAGAGTGAGATGGGTCATTGTTTCCCAGATCTCCGCCGGCATGGTCTTCATGTTTGCAGGAGCAACGGTTGCCGATTGCCCATCCAACCCATTCATACCGCCCAAACCGCCTGATGAGAAGAACATCGTTGAGAAATCACGCTGGTCCCTTCGCTGGCCGGTGACGTTAATGACATTCAGCATACCAGGGTCAGCCTGTACGCGATCCGGGATGGCTTTCGAGAATGCTCCAAAAAGCAATGGTACGACAAAGTGACCGACAAGCAACCTTGCGCCTGTTGCGGCCGGCGGCTGCGCGTTGAGAATGCAGTGTGGAGGAACGGTCAGCTCGACTGGTTGCACTGAACCTTCATTGTT
>MPMF02027249.1_pt1 | contig 11583 bp, 9 predicted proteins | sample 1617271 | NCBI WGS metagenome assembly MPMF02 (sample SAMN05944812, study PRJNA350692) | marine metagenome | biome: marine; feature: ODZ; material: water; isolation source: 120 m water sample prefiltered with 30 um filter, filtered on to 0.2 um... | place: Pacific Ocean | collected 2012-04-09... | reverse complement strand
CCAATCGTCGTGAGGCCACTTTTTTGCCTCGTCAACAAAAGTCGGAAAGTCTGCAAGCGGGAGAGGTGCGTGTTTCCGCAAGCGGGAGAGGTGCGTGTTTCCGTTGTCGGCCCCTTTCAGGGGCCTTCCTCATACTATCGGCTCTGCCGGTAGTCGTTGATTTGTGATTTTCCCTGTCCCGATACTTCGCCTCGCTCGTACGGCTATTCGCGCCCGCGCGCATCACGCGTCGTGATCGATTCTGCATAGACCAGCCGGCCCGTGTATCCATCGTGCCAGCGAACGACGACCTGCGGCTCGTCGTAGGCATTCCATTGATACCCACGACCGTCCGGTCGACCAACTTTCAGCACGTTATTCACTTGTACCATTCCGTAGTAGGTGTTGCGAATGCGCGCGTACGGCAAGTTGTTGGGAAACCCAGTAACCCAACGAATCTCGACATCCTGTCCCTTACTATTCCATTTGCCGCCCGTGGGCGGATTGCCGAGCGTTCCGAGTGGGTGTCCAGTCGAGCCCAAGGGTCCGCACATCATCTCCCACACGTTGTCGGTTATTTTCACCGAGGCCGAGGCGTGGACATCACCGGTGAAAACCAAAACCGGTTTGTCGATACCGTCCAAAAACTCGATCAACTGCTGACGTTCATGCGTAAACGAAGGGAAGCCGTCGCCTTTGTCGTCCTGGTCGTCGCCACCGACGTGGGCAGCGGTATGATAGATCGTCCAGGGATCGGGGCTGATCAGAAAGACGAACTGCGCGTCGGTTTTTTTGACGCCCTCGATGAGCCATCGTTTTTGCGTTTCCCCCAAAATGAACAAGCTCGGATCGGCTCGGTCTTGTGGGTTGCGATTGGAGCGTTCACCGCGCGTATCCAGGGCGAAGAAGTGACAATTCGAGATCCGCCAATCGTAGTAGTGATGCGTGCCGATGCTGTAGCCGAGCGTTTCGTCGGCCTTGGCAGCCGGTGTGATCTCCAGACGCTGCCGGTCGATGACTTTCACCAGCCCGTACACGCCGGCATTTGCAGGAGCTTTGGCTTCTCGCTTGAGTGACGTGCCACGGGTGTAATTGCCGAGATGAATTGTGCTGACCGTGGCTGGGTCGAGCGAACGAAAATCGGCGTCGGGATCGAACAGCACGTTTCTGCCTCGCTCGACCTTCGCCGTGCCGAATCGGACCTTTCCCGATTGAGCTCCGCGTGGATTCGCCCACGACAGGTACTCTTCATAGCCCCGCAGTCCGAGATCCCGAATGAGATGTCGTCCTTCGCCCAGGCCGATCTGGCCGCAGCCGTGGATGTCCCAGCCCACGTCGTGATCGTCAAACGTGAAGAGTGCCGGGATGCGGCGGAATAGATTGTTGAACGAGCGACCTCGATCAAGGTAGATCTGGTAATTGTCACGGATGCCGGCGAGCGACCCGTCACGTCGTTCTTCATAGATCACGTCGCCGTTGACAATGCCAAACATGGCTTCAGCAGCATGTTCACGGAGAATTGTATCGTATGCCGGCGTGCTGGCGTAGTGACCACCGCTCTTGTCCACTTCCTGTGACGCACAATGGCCAATGGCGAATGTCACGTTAAACAATCCACGCGGGTTGTGTAGAGGATCGCGGCACGCCGTGTCGTCGGGAAGAGTTCGAAAAGATGGCCAGCGTTGCCGAACACCTTCACGCAAATCAGCCAATTGCCCGTTGATCCGCACGCCGTAGTAGTAGCGCGTGTTCGGTTTCAGTCCCATAAGTTGCACGACCCCAATACGATCCTTATTCGGATCCACCTTACCCTGGACCGACGGCGAGTTCTTGGCCAGCGGTAATCGGCGATCGTAAACAACTTCAAAATCCTCTGCTTCCCGCGTTCTCAGCCAGACACGAACGGAGTCCGTCGTGACGTTTCCCAGCAACGGCCCGTGAGCAACTCCAGCGGTCGCATACGGCAATACGTCCAGTGCAATCGGATCCGGCCATGTGGGCGACTGGGCGTGCGCGGATAAGGGTAGAGCGGCCAGCACCAAGGCAAGGCAGCAATGTCCTGCGATCAAACCGTTCATGCTTGCGCCTTCAGAATCGTCTCCAGATAGGCTCGTGAGCGGTTGATTTCGGCGGTGACGGCCGCGGTCGATTCGAGAATCGGAATGCCACGTGGCACGGGATGCATGAAAATCTCGGTCCAACCCGAATATTTGATGTCTCTCAAAGCCGACAGCAAAGGAGCGAAATCGAGTTCTCCGCGGCCGGGCATTTGCAGGAGTTCTTGCTCCTTCGGCAGCTTGACCGCGCACCCCATGCCGTGCTGCCAGGCATAGAACATGGCGATCGAATTGCCCAAAGCACGGATCAAATCGCTCAGCGCCCGTTTGTCCTGGGGAAGATGATACGGCGCTAAGGCGATGGCCAGGTGCTCTGAAGGTCGCAATTCGGCGAGCCATTTCAATGAATCCGCTGAATCGACCAGGTTGTTGGCGTGGTTCTCGATTGCAACGGTGACGCCCGTCTCTTCGGCGACTGCCAGATGCGGCTTCAACTGTTCAATAAACTTGGCGACTGCCGACTTTAGCTCGGTGCCCTTCAAGCCCTTGGGCCCTCTGCCGCCGGTGACCATAGTTTGGCATCCCAGTCGCTGAGCCAGCCGCATTTCGTTCTGCAGGCCAAACGGTCCCAGCTTGTATTGGGTGATGCAACCGAGCGAAACGTTGTGGCTCTTGATCAGTGCGGAAAACCGTTCTTCACCCAGTTCATCCAGCTGTTCTCTCTGATTGCCGTGAGATTTTGGCCAGATGTCGATCGCCGCAGCGCCAGTCTTGCGAACATCCGGGAGAATCTCGCGCAGCGGCGTGTAGCCATACATGGACGAACCAATAATGTAGCGGAGACGAAAGTCGGCTTCCTCCGCGCCGCAGCCCAGTCGTGGTAGTACGGCAGCTGTCGCTGTCGCCGAAGCGATGGCGCAGAATTGGCGTCGAGGAATTGGTGGAAGGGATCTGAGAAACTTGTCGATCCGTTGTTTATTCATGTTGATCTCCGCTGGGTTTGGTTACTTCGCTGTCGTCCCCGTCAGGCCACCATCGGTCAAGCAAATGTCGCATCTGCGCGACTTGGTGAGCGTACTGTGAATTGGAAACAAGATTGTTGCATTCCTGCGTGTCTGACCGCAAATCGAAGAGGCCCAGCGTAAGAGGCGACTTTGCTGGACCTGGCAGGATAAGCTTCAAATCGCCTTGGCGAACCCACTTTCCTCGCACGTGTTGGGATGGTCGGCCCAGGATCTGCGCATCGTTGGGGTAGATGGCTCCGAATACCGGGCGATCGTGTAGTTGTGCCTGGCCACGCGCCGACGGCCACAGATTGTGGCCCCGCATCCGTGGCGTGATTTCGTCTGCGAGACCAACGGCCGCGAGAATCGTCGGAACCAGGTCAATCGTGTGGACCAACTGCGGATGTTCGGCGGGTTCTGTTTTCCCGTCCAACCGAATTAGAATCGGAGTGCGGAGTCCATCTTCGAATTGGGAAAGTTTTGATCTGTCGTTCTGTCGTTCGTGCTTGGTTTCGTCAGGGCGAAAACCGTTGTCCGAGACAAACACGATCAGCGTCTTCTCGATGAGTTGTCGTTGCTGCAGATAGCCAATGAGCTGGCCGACGGTTTCGTCAAACCTGGCAATCTCCGCATAGTATGGTAGCAGGTGTGCGGGAATGTCCTTACCGTCGTACCGTTTGCGAAAGCGCTCCGGTGCATCAAAGGGCGAGTGGGGAAGAAATGGGGCGTACCAGACGAAGAACGGCTGTTTTTCGGCGTGCGCGTCAACAAAATCGAAAATCGGTTTCATCGTTTCCCGACCGATAACGAGTCCGGCATCGCCGTTGCCGTGCGCGACCCGTTGGCCGTTGTGCTGCGTGCGCGTTCCGGTAATCGGGCCAAGTCTTTTGGCCGGCTTGCCGAGCGTCATGCCGTGCGTAAAGCCGGCCGTCTGATAACTGCCTTCCCAGTGCTTGCCAGTTTGCAGGCAGGCGTAACCGCGCGCGGCCAGTAGACGAGGCAACGTCGCCACATTCTGGATCAGGTAGTCGGCTCTGGCGCGAGTCTTGCGATACGCCTCGGCGGACATCGTGCGACGCATGGCACTCAGGCCCGGTGGCGGGTGGTTGAAATGGATGCCATGTTGATGCGGGTAGAGCCCCGTCAGCAATGTGGCCAACGACGGCCGGCAAACACTCATCGGCACGTATCCATTACTGTAGCGGACCGATTGCGAGGCGAGTCGATCGATGTTTGGTGTGTGGACCAGGTCATTTCCCAGAAAGCCAAAGTCGCGATACGACTGATCGTCGGCCAGGATCATCACAACGTTCGGTCGTGAAGATCCATTTCGGTTGCCACCCTCGTGCGCCTCAAGGACTTGACCACCGATCGATAACATCAAGAGTATGACTGCCGTCGCAGCCATCTGGTATTTAGACAGGTGCAACAGATTGATCAAGTGATCGCACGAGTCACGTAGGATCTGCAGGTGGTCGTCTGGAATTACGCCTTCGAGGATGAAGTAACCTTCCTCGACGTATTGCCGACGCTGCTCGACTGTAATCATCGGCAGTACCTATCTTTAGACGACTTCGTAGCCGGAGCGCTGTTCGCGGCTCAGAAACTGATTGGCTTGAGCGTCGCCGACAAATTCTTCTGCTTCAGGATCCCAGGTTAGCTTGCGACCGACGCGCATCGAGATATTGCCCAGATGACACGTACTGACGCTACGGTGCTGACTTTCGATGTCCGAAATCGGCGTACGGCGGGCTTCGACGCAATCAAAGAAGTTACCCATGTGATTCACGATTGCGTCCAGCTTACCGGCACGCTCGGGGCGATGGACGTTGTCGAAGTCGTAGATATTGAATTTATCGCGCGGCAATGGGTCGCTGGCCAGATCTTCCACCGGCTTGCCTTCGACCGTACCTCGGTTCACAAAGATACGACCCTCGTCTCCCGTGAACATGATCCCATTGCGACCTGTGTCGCTTACCGTCATCGTGACCCCGTTGGCGTAGCGATACACAACGCCATAGTCGAGCGCCACGTTGAAGCCATTCCTGACGTTTGGGTATTTCGCCTGTCCATCGATCTCGACCGGCAAGCTATTGATTCCCCACTGTGCGATGTCGAGGTGATGTGCGCCCCAGTCTGTCATCTGCCCGCCGGAATACTCATACCACCACCGGAAGGTATAGTGCGAACGCTCTTCGATATACGGCACATCGGGCGTCTGCCCTTGCCACATGTCCCAGTTGAAATTGCCCGGAACAGGCCGCGGTGCGAAGGGGCCTCCGGTCTTGTTCTTGCCGAGCACGACGTCGACGCGCTGGAGCTTGCCAATCCGTCCTTGGCGGACCATCTCGATCGCCAGACGAAACCGCTGGTCACTCCGCTGCCACGATCCAACTTGGACGACGCGACCGGTCTCATTGACGACCTTGGTCAACAGCTTGCCTTCGTCAATGGTTAGCGTTAACGGCTTTTCGCAGTAAACATCTTTGCCGGCGCGACAGGCATCGATCACCATTTTGGTGTGCCAGTGATCAGGTGTCCCAATCGTCACGACATCGACGTTCTTCTGTTTCAGCAGGTCACGATAGTCTTCAAAGTCGCGGGGCGTGCTTCCAAACGCAGCTTTCGCCGGATCTCGGACGTTCTTGTCCACGTCGCACACGGCCACGATGTCACCGTACATCTGCGCCTTATGCGCGACCACGCTGCCTTGGTAGCGGAGGCCGATTGCACCGACGCCCAGACGCTCGACCTTGCTTCGTGGTTTGTCTTGCGCAGTTGCGGCGGGAAAACTCCCTCCGCCGGTCAGCAGCCCACCACCAATCAGACCACCGCCAATCAGTGAAGATGCCAGAAACCCTCGACGACTCGTATTCTGATCGGACATTTCAAAAATTCCTCCGCGCGACGCAATGTTAGAACTCGACAGCTGTCTCGCCTATTAGTCTAAGATCCAGGTCTACTGCCGTCACTCGTCATTTGCGTGTTTCCGTTACATTCGTGTGCCGTCCGTAGCGACTCGGCGTAGTGCGGCGGTGGCGACTTTTTCCGGGAATTCTTCGGTTGCCGGATCGTTGGAACTGCAGTTGGCGGCTCGGATGGATGGCACTTCTTCGACCAAAACGAGCATCAGCAACGAGAACGCTAGCTGCGGCCAGGACCACCAGGGCGAGTCATGGTGATTCCCTTCCAACGGTCGGAGAAGCGAGGCAGTTAACCGGGGGGGCACATTATAGCCGGAGGCAGGACCCGCGTAACAACCGCGATTCAGTCGTTGTCCAGCGGAAATCGATAGTGCAACAACGGCTTACGCTGACTATAACCCAGCCTTCTCGGCAGCCAGTGCACACTAGGTGACGCTGCCGCCCCGTTCTGATGGAGTTTTCCCATGCCAATTTCCATCGCGCGTCCGATGCGTCTTGAATCGCCCGTTAAGGAAGGCCGCGCGCAATTTCTCTGGTTGCACGTCGCGGTTGTCTTGGGGTTGCATCTGCTGTCGTTATTAGCGTGTGTGCCTTGGCTGTTTAGTTGGACAGGTGTGGTGGTGTGCGTGGTTGGCTTGTACGCCTTCGGTACACTGGGGATCAACATTGGCTTCCATCGGCTGCTCGCCCATCGTGGGTTCAAGACGCAGACATGGTTAGAGCATGTTCTGGTTACGTTGGGCGTCTGTTGCTTGCAAGGGACGCCGGGTCGCTGGATCTCGAACCATCGTATGCATCATCAGTATTCGGATGAAGAAGAGGATCCGCACACGCCGCTGGTCAGTTTCATGTGGGCACACTTCGAATGGTTGCTCACCGAAAACAAGCAGCAAAAATGGACTTCGACTTACGCCAGATACGCACCCGATATCATGCGAGATCGTTACTACTTACAGATGGAGCGGAGTGCCAGCTGGCTATTGATTTACGTGGCACATGCGGCTGCATTCTATGCGGCCGGTTTCATCGCCGGATGGCTTCTGCCCAACGGCTCGCTGGTCGCCGGATTGCAACTTGGTGCAAGCGTTCTGGTTTGGGGCGTGATCATGCGAACGGTACTGGTATGGCATATCACGTGGTCCGTGAATTCGCTCACCCACACCAGCGGCTATCGAAACTACGAAACGAATGACCAGAGCCGCAACAACTGGCTGGTCGCATTACTGGCCGCCGGGGAAGGTTGGCACAACAACCATCATGCTCAACCGCGATGCGCTGCGGCGGGTCATCGGTGGTGGGAACTCGATCCCTCGAATTGGGCCATCTGCGCGTTGGCACTGGTTGGCCTGGCGACAGATCTCGTCCAAGTTCGAGCGGCCAGCGAACAGACGAGTTGCGACGATTCGAACAGCGAAGATGCAATGGGCGAGCGAACCGTAGATCTGACAGACGAAATCCGCCGCGCTGCCTGAGGCCTGGTGACGATGTCCTATTGCCTCTTGCCTCTCAGATCTGCGACCGTTGCTCGTTTTGTGCATGTGACTGTTTAAACATCGCACGCAGACGAAGAAACTGCGTTTCGCCACTCTGTCTGGTCCTGCGATCCACACGGGTTTTGTCGACTCTATGCCTCAGTGGCCCTTGACGGGCCGAACTACCGCCTGAAAATGAATCACGTGAATACTGACCGGTTGCAGGCAAAAGTCGTTGTTATTGTAGGCGGAACGTCCGGGTTGGGGCTTTCGGCCGCTCAGGCCTGCGTTCGCGCAGGTGCCGCGACGGTGATCGTAGGGCGCGATGAAAAGAAATGCGCCGCAGCCGCTGCCGATCTGGGAAACCAATCCCTGGCGATCGCGGGAGACGCCTGCGACCCGCAAACAGCCACAGTCGCGATTCAGGAAGCGGTGGCCACCTTTGGCGGATTCCACGGTCTCTACCACGTTGCTGGCGGGAGCGGTCGTCGGCAAGGAGATGGGCCACTCGATCAATTGAGCGACCAGGGTTGGGACCACACGATGCGTCTGAATCTGGATTCGGTATTTTATTCGAATCGCGCCGCGATCCAACAGTTCTTGCGACAAGGCACCGGCGGCAGTGTCGTCAACATGGCGTCAGTGCTGGCTGATTCGCCGTCGCCACGTTTCTTCGCGACGCACGCCTATGCCACAAGCAAAGCCGCGACCATCGGCATGACCAAGGCGGCGGCGGCTTTTTATGCATCACAGGACATTCGACTCAACGTGATCGCGCCGGCGCTGGTCGACACACCGCTGGCCAAGCGGGCTACCGAAGATGATGCCATCATGCGATACGTCGCCACCAAACAACCCCTGGATGGAGGTCGGATTGGCGTTCCCGCCGATGTCGATGATGCCGTCGTGTACTTCTTGTCGGACGAAGCACGATTCGTGACCGGGCAAGTGCTAAGGATTGACGGTGGTTGGTCGCTGACCGAAGGGCAATACGAGCCTACATCCGACGCCGCCACCGATGCCACCTGAATCACCAACGAGACGTAAGCGATGCCTGAGCTAGACGCGGCCCAAATCTACTTGCAGCGATGCCGCGATCTCGTCGATAACGCGGCCAAACAGCAGTCAAAGATCGCGATCGCCGCAACCTGGTTTGCTGGTTCGATTGTGGCGGGCCGCGTTGTCCATCTGTTTGGTGCCGGCCACAGTCGGATTTTGGTCGAAGAAATGTGGCCGCGATACGGTTCCTTCCCCGGCTTCAATCCGATTGTGGAACTGTCGCTGACGTTTCACAACAACGTGGTCGGTGCCAACGGCCAGCGACAGGCGATGTTCTTGGAAAATACATCCGGTTTGGCAGCCCAGATCTTGCGTAACTTCGACACATCGTCCGACGATACGGCGCTGGTCGTTTCGTCCAGCGGTTGCAATATCGTTCCAATCGAAATGGCCCAGCAGTTTCAGCAACGTGGAATCAAGGTCGTGGCGATCGTCAGCGAGGAACATTGCCTCGCCAGCGCCAGCAAACACCCTGAAGGGATCAAGCTGACCGACTGCGCGGATCTCGTTTTGGACACTGGCGCACCTAGCGGTGACGCGATGGTCACGCTACCCGGCCTGGATACGCCGGTCGCTCCCGGTTCGACCGTGGGCGGATGTATGTTGATCAACGCGATCAAGGCCGAAGTGGCGTCACGTTTGGTGGCCGCCGAACAACCGCCTCGCGTCCTGACAGCTGCCTGCGTTATCGGGACCGATCGGGCCACCGAGCTGTTTGAAAGTGCGTACGACGAACACGCCCGCCGTGTCGCCAGACTTTACGAAAAAATCGGACAAGCCAACGCCTCCAACGACCGCGATCCGATCTAGAAAACCAAGAGCGATCATGATGCAACCACGCCCACTACGCACGACGGTCATCGGCAGCTACCCGTTCCCAAGTTGGCTGGAATTCGCAGCTGCCAACTTGAATCAGTTTGGCACAGCGGATATCGCCGAAATGCAAGACGACGCGGTCACCGCTGCCATCGGAGATCAGGTTGCCTCCGGGTTGGACGTGATTACGGACGGCGAACAAACTCGGATCGATTTCAACCTCTCTTTCTACGGCCACTTGTGCGGCATTGAACTCGAGACGGCCTCGCCTCGCAGGTTCGGACCACCTGCCCACGACCAACGCGGAAAACACGACGTGGTTGGTGAATTGACCGCCCCCGATGGTCTGGGAACAGTGGCTGAATTTCGACGGCTCTGCCGGTTGGCGCCAGAGGGGCGAACTTTGAAAGCGAGCGTGCCAGGCCCATACACGATGAGCGGTCGCTTGCTGCCCAATGCGCAATACACGGACCGGTTCGCGCTGACAGAAGCGCTGTTGCCGATCATTCGAGAAGAACTCGTGCAACTGGTCGATGCCGGTTGCCAGGAACTGACGGTCGACGAGCCTTCGATGAGCTGCTATGCGTACAAGGAGGACCGCGACCGGCTAGTTGACATTTTCAATCGGACCGTCGAGCCGATCGTGGGAAGATGTCGCTTGGCGACGCATCTCTGTTTCGGCAATTTCAAAGGGCACACCGTTGGCCTTCGTCGTTACGCGCCCCTGTTTCCAGATTTTCTGGACATGAAGGTCGACGAAATCCATGTCGAAATGGCCAATCGCGAATACGCCGAATTGGCGATTATCGAACAGATCGCCAAGCGAACCGATGTCTGCGTGGGCATCATCGACGTCAAGAGCTACTACATTGAAACGCCTGAGGACGTTGCGGCGCGCGTTCGTGAATCGCTGCAGTACGCGCCGGCCGAGCGGTTGTCGTTCGCGCCCGATTGTGGGCTCAGCCAAACCGCTCGGTGGGCAGCGCGACAGAAGCTGACCAACATGGTCGCCGGTGTGCAACTGGTTCGCACGGAGATGGGTCTATGATCGTGCCGCGCCTCGCGCATGAGGCTTTGTTAGCCGATATCGACGCCGCCCGGAATAACCAAGACACGCTTCATCTGTGGTGGCTTGGGCAAAGCGGATTCCTGGTCCATTGGCAAGATCGTCACTTGTTGATCGATCCATACCTTTCCGACTCGCTGACGGAAAAATACGCCAACACCGACAAGCCGCACGTGCGGATGAGCGAATTGGTTGTCGCTCCCGGAAACCTGAAATTTGTCAACGTGATCACGTCCAGCCACAATCACACAGACCATTTGGATGGCCCGACACTGACGGCACTGCTGGAGGTGAATCCAACCGTCGACCTGGCCGTCCCGGCGGCGAATCGGATGTTTGCCGCTGATCGGCTGGCCGTTGAACCATCGCGCCTTACGGAGATTGACGCCGGCGATTCGATTTCGACCGCGGGAATCACGATCCACGCGGTCCCTGCGGCGCATGATAGCATCGAGCGTGACGAGCGGGGACGCTGCCGATTCTTGGGTTATGTCTTCCAGATCGGTCCTTGGACGATCTATCACAGCGGCGACACGTTGCGCTACGACGGAATGGCGGAACAGCTAACCCGTTGGCAGATCGATATAGCCATCTTGCCAATCAACGGTCGCGGACCAGAACGACGGGTCGCGGGCAATCTTTGGGGTGACGAAGCCGCGCAACTAGCCCGCGACATCGGAGCGGGCATCGTGATCCCCTGTCACTACGACATGTTTTCGTTCAACACGGCGTCGCCCGATCTGTTTGTGAAAACAGCCGGTGCGCTCCGGCAACGCCATACTGTGCTCGAATTGGGCGAACGGTTTGAATTGACACCTGACGCATAGTTGGACAGCGCCACGCCGCCACCTTCCGGCACCCTCTCCCTTGGAGGTCGTGCAGTTTTTAAGTAGTTGGTTTGCAACGGTTTTCACACCCTGTCACCTCTCCCTTGGGAGAGGTCGCGGCTTCAGCCGCGGGAGAGGGGCTTTATCGGCTTTCATAGAGTGAGATGTTCGCACTGATCATAGTCGTCCTCTCCAGGCCGCTACCGCATCCGCCCTCTCCCGGCCGCTACCGCGTCCGACCTCTCCCTCCGGGTGGGCTGATGAATGCTCGTTGGTTTCATTTTGAAAACTACCCGGTCGTGGTGGTGGCATATTCATGGTAGGCCTTGGCACGGCGGGCAGTGAGTGTCTGGCCGATGTTTTCTCTTACCCATTGCTT
>MPMF02023295.1_pt1 | contig 11612 bp, 10 predicted proteins | sample 1617271 | NCBI WGS metagenome assembly MPMF02 (sample SAMN05944812, study PRJNA350692) | marine metagenome | biome: marine; feature: ODZ; material: water; isolation source: 120 m water sample prefiltered with 30 um filter, filtered on to 0.2 um... | place: Pacific Ocean | collected 2012-04-09... | reverse complement strand
CTTCTTCGAAATGAATCAACCACGTTAATTAGGCAAGTATGACTGGAAGGCGGCAGGCGCTCGGTCGAAATCTGAGGGAACTACTTCCGCGTCCGCACCCAGGTTGCCGAGTTTCCAATATTGGAAGCGTCATCGGCAGTCAAATTCCCTTTGACGATCGTCTGGGTATCGATTCGGACGCGGGGTCTCGAGGGCCCCCGGATGCATTAATTTGCAAGGATGACGTGTCGAGCTCTCAGAGATTTTCATCAGCAAATAATCGTTCGAATTGGAGCGGTTCGGGTGGATTATTGCGCCTTGATCAAGAAACTTCGGGAGACACCATTTTTTCAACGAGGGGCCTTGGTCGGTTTGTACAGTATTTGGAGAAGTTAAGGTCTCCAACGGTAATTGATTTGGGGCCAGGGGTCGGTTCCAGTGTGGCCTTCTTCGGAGAGCGACTCGGTTGCAAGTTGATTGTTGAGGATCTATTTACGGAACTTGATAATTCGGCGGATCAAACTGAGCCAGAGAGTGACCGATTAACTTCGGTCATGCGTGAGCGCCTCGATTATAAGGCCGATAGTATCGATGGGGTGCTGTGCTGGGATGTGTTTGATTACCTAGACAAGCTTTCAGCTGAGAGTCTTGCGCAGCAAATTGTCCGCATTTTAAAGCCTGGCGGCGCGGTGTTTGCTTTATTCAGCGAGTGCAGGCTTAGCGAACGTTGCCTCGCAAAATACGCGATTGTCGACACTGAGCATTTAGAATTACGAACGTATTCTACTGCTCGAAGTAAGACCAGGTGGTGGGGCAGTCGTGATGTGTGTAAGCTTTTTCATGGCTTGACTATAGGTGAAAGCTATTTACTAAGAATTCAAATTCGTGAAATGTTGTTTTTGAAGCCGCGGCCTACTACGGGCCTCTAAGTCGAATCTTTAGTTAGCGATTTTGGCTCGAAGCGACAGTGTTAGACCAGAGGGGAGTCATGGCTCGTCCAATAATCGCACTCTTAAGCGATTTCGGAAGCCAAGATCACTACGCCGGTGCAATGAAAGGTGTGGTCCTCAGCATTTGCCCTGAAGCCACCCTTGTCGATATTTCACATGACATTGCTCCGCATGACATTCTTGGTGGCGCTTTACAACTGGCCGCTTCTTATTCCTACTTTCCGCAGGGCACAGTCTTTCTCGTTGTGGTTGACCCTGGGGTAGGTTCGAAGCGTCGGGGACTTGTAGCGGACACAGGTGATTACCGGTTCGTAGCCCCTGATAATGGGGTATTGACGGCAGTGTTTGCCGAGGGTCCACCGAAGACCATTGTCGAGATAACCGAAAGGCGTTACGGTCGCCCAACGGTTAGCCGAACCTTTGAAGGGCGGGATCGTTTTGCGCCAGCAGCGGCTTGGCTGGCAAAGGGTACACGGTTAGCGGCACTTGGGCGTCCACTCCAATCTTATAGAACCATCGAAATACCAGTGCCGGTAATCGAGGCTGAAACTATCAAAGGTCAGGTAATTAGAGTCGATCGATTTGGAAATGCAGTGACCAATATTGATCGAAACTGTTTTGAGCGATTTGCTAATGCCGGCGCTGTGCAGGTAAAGGCTGGCGACTATCGCATCGACCGGTTGGTTGCTACTTACGAAGATATTGGCAGCGGCGAGGTGTCTGCGCTGTTCGGTAGTACCGACCATCTTGAGTTGACAGCAAACTCCTCCAGTGCAGCTAGGCGTCTTGGCTTGGACCGCGGATCGCTGGTAGTGGTGACTCGAGATTGACGGCCAGGGCCAAGGTTTTCACCCGAGGTTGCTTTTACTGCTACTGTTCACCGTGATACCATTCACTGTTTTGCTATCAGGAATTTCATTAACACATCGGTTGTCATCTTAAGAGCCGTCAGATCACTTATCATGCTTGGATTTGATCTCAACGAAGAACACCAGCTTCTGGAGCAATCCGTTCGTGAGTGGGGGGCCAAGGAGATTGCTCCAAAGATTCACGACCTCGATCGGGCCCACCAGTTCGACGCGACCATTCTTCCGAAAATGGCTGATCTTGGATTACTTGGAGTGTGTGTGCCCGCGGCTTATGGCGGTGCAGGTATGGACTACATTAGCCTTGGCCTGGCGAGCGAAGAGCTTGAGTATGTGGATACTTCGTTACGGGTAATCCTTTCTGTGCACGTTGGTCTTAATTGCCTTTCCCTTTTAGCTTGGGGCACCGAATCTCAGAAGCAACAATATTTGGTTCCGCAGGCTCGGGGAGAGCGTATTTCGACTTACGGTCTAACGGAGCCGGCGGCGGGTAGTGATGTGCGGGGCTTGCAAAGTATTGCTGAAAAAAATGGCGCGGACTACATTCTGACTGGTGAAAAGCAATGGATATCACTAGCTGATGTGGCTGACAACTTTTTGGTGTTTGCTTGGACCGACGCGGAGAAGAAACGTCAGCGCGACCCATCAGGACTCACAGCGTTTATTGTTGAGCGAGATTTTAAGGGCTTTTCAAGCGGAACGATGAAGGAGAAGTGGGGCATTTTGGCTGGTAACACGGGTTACTTCAAGATGGACGAGGTGAGGGTGCCATCAGAGAATGTATTGGGTAGGCCTGGCGAAGGATTCAAAATTGCCATGTTTGCGTTGGATCAAGGTCGTTACACGGTTGCAGCAGGGGCTACTGGGTTAATTCGCGCATGCCGGGATGCGAGCGCGTCCTACGCGAAAGAACGACAGGCGTTTGGAGTTGAGATTGCTCAGCACCAACTTGTTAAGGCGATGATTGCTCAAATGGAGTCAGACTATCAGGCCGCGAGGTTGCTTTGGCTACGATCGGGTTGCATGAAGAATGAAGGTAAACGAAATACTCGGGAGACCAGTCTAGCTAAATGGTTTACTACGGTTGCATCGGAGCGAGCAGCTAGCGATGCGGTCCAGGTTCACGGTGCGAACGGGTATTCTGACGAGTATCCTGTTGGCCGGTTCTTCCGAAACTGCAAGGGAGCAGTAATTTACGAGGGAACACGAGAAATCCACACTCTAATGCAAGCAGATTATGTTCTTGGCTATAGACAGGATGGCTCAACTCGGTGCCAGTTGCCGGCTTATGTGCCGTCAGAGTGATGAACACTCTGTTCCGAGGACGAACTGATGAACTCAGATCTCTCTCTCGATTTTCTCACTGTAGTTGAGCAGGCGGCTATTGCTTGTGCCCATACGATGGGTCAAGGGGATCGCCACCAATCAGACCTAGTGGCGGTTGAGGCGATGCGTCGATCGATGGACGCCGTACCGATGAACGGAACTGTCGTCATTGGGGAAGGTGAGCGGGACGAAGCTCCGATGCTGTTCATAGGCGAAAAGGTTGGTAAGGCCCAACACGACTCAGGGTCCTATCCGGAAATTGATATAGCCGTCGATCCACTGGAAGGTACCAACTTGTGCGCAACAGGTTCGCCAAATGCGATCGCGGTCCTGGCGGCAGCCGATCGAGGTGGATTGCTGCATGCTCCTGATATCTACATGGAAAAACTGGTCGTTGGACCCAGCTGTAAGGAGGCGGTGAGTCTCGATGCGTCTGTGTCTGAGAATCTCGGTGCTATCGCTGAGTGCCTTGGTCGCCGAGTTGAGGACCTCGTTGTAGTGGTTTTAGACCGGTCTCGCCATAAGAAACTAATTGATGATATCAGGGCAGCCGGCGCTCGGATTCTACTGATAACGGATGGCGATCTATCAGCAGGAATCTCGGCGGCAGTGGCAGGAAGCGGAATCCATGCAGTGATGGGTACGGGTGGCGCACCTGAAGGAGTATTGGCCGCAGCAGCCGCGCGATGTTTGAATGGTGAGATTCTCGCCCGCCTTGTGGTTAGGAAACCGGAAGATGAGGAGCGGTGCCGAGCCATGGGTATCAGTGATTTGAAACGGGTTTATCGTGCCCGCGATCTGGCATCTAGTGAATCGATTATTTTTGCTGCCACCGGGGTAACAGAAGGGACTCTAATGCAAGGCGTTCGGTTTTTCGGTGATGGGATTCGCACCCATTCACTGATTATGCAAACACGACCGCACCAAGTGCGCTTCGTAGATACTATTCACGTTAGAGGAAAATCCACTGAAACGCTAGTTCGGCTCTAATCGAGGGCAGGCCTATTGAATAGGCTGCGGCTCATTATTGAACGACCTCCCTTCCAAGAAGCACCAATCCAGTCATGATTGGTGGCGGAATCAAACGGCTCTTACGGTCGCCACTTTCATTGGTTCGGCTGGTTTCACTCTAGTCATGCCATTTCTGCCGTTGTATTTTCGAGTCCTTGGTGTCACTGACGTAGGGGCGATTGCGGTGTGGGCTGGTGTCAGTGTAGGAATCACGCCGGCAGTTGCTGCCGTTATGACTCCGCTCTGGGGCAAACTTGGTGACCGCGTTGGGCGCAAGCCAATGGTCGCTAGAGCCCTGATGAGTTTTATCGTCGTAATGATCGCTCTAGCATTCGTTACAGCGCCATGGCAGGTTTTTGCTCTTCGTTTCTTGCACGGTGTGTTTGCTGGATACGGAGCACTGACGTTGGCAATGGCCGCGGAATCGGCACCGGCCGACCGGATGGCCCGTGCAGTCGGTCTCGTGCAAATAGCCCGAAGGCTCGGTCCCGCAATAGGCCCGGTCATAGGTGGTTTAGTGGCCGCCCTGGTCGGTTTAAGGCAAGCGTTTCTCGTGGCGGCGTTCCTCTACGTGCTAGCCATGGTGGTAATGCTGTCGCTTTATCGTGAGCCGCCTCGCATTTTGTCTCGGCCATCTGACGATGTTAAGCCGAAGACTGTTCGCCAAGTAATCAGGTATAAAGGATTAGCTTTGATGATGAGCGTAATCTTTACAATGCAATATGTTGAGCGTAGCCTAGGCCCGGTTTTGCCCCTGTTCGTAGGGTCGCTTGGGGTGTCTATGGGCCAGGTTCCACTGTGGTCTGGAATTCTTTTTTCTCTAGTTGCCGGCGGTGGGGCCGTTGGTAACCATTTGTGTAGTCCGCTGCTTGAACGTTATTCACCGGGCACCGTGATTCTCGCAAGCATTATTGTGGCTACCGGCGTTGCTGCTAGTGTGTCTGGTGCTACGCAAGTCCTGTTGCTCGTAGCCGCATTGCCATTATTCGGGCTTGCGATCGGAATCGGCTCCACAGCCGCCTACACAATTGCGGGGCAGGTGATCCCTTCTGATGCGCAAGGTGTTGGTTTTGGTGTCTTGTCAAGCGCGTCGATGGTTGGGTTGGCGATTAGTCCTGTACTAAGCGGTTTACTAGGCAGTGTTAATCTACGGAGCGTCTTTTTCCTTGATGCATTACTGCTAGCGGCATTGGGCGTAGTCGGAAGTTCCAGTTTACGTAGAATTGTGACCATGAGAGATCTGAAGCCAGCTGAGCAGTAGTCGTTATTCCTCGTCGCTAGGTGGCTTTCGGTATTTGCGTCTCCGGGGAGGACGTTTGGTGCGGTTTTCATGAGGGCCCCCGCGTTGACGGGGGAGAGGCACTCTCGGAGTCTTGGGCTTTCGTCTTATGCGTTTTGGTGTCATTTAAGAGTCGTTTTGAGAATTATCGCATGTCCAAAGAAGTTCTCGTTTGTCAAAACGAATTCGCCTCAGGCATTATTGACCGAGTTGCCAATGCAGTGTTGGAAGGTCAAATCATCGTTTGTCCTACAGATACTTTCTATGCACTTGTTGCAGATGCGAAGAACTTAACTGCGATGGAGCAGATTAATACAATTAAGAATAGATCGACCAACCAGCCGTTACCGCTTATTGCGGTGGACGTGCAACAGGTGAACGAACAGGTTGGAGCTCTTTCCCAGCTCGGAGAACGCCTGGCTTCAACTTTCTGGCCTGGTCCTCTAACTTTGGTTGTACCAGCGCACGCTGCCCTTGGGGATCAATGTAAGGCCGCTGACGGGTCTGTCGCTGTTCGAGTGCCCGATCAGTGCTTCGCTAGGGAAGTTATAAGTGAAGTAGGCCATCCAGTTACGGCAACGAGCGCCAATGTTTCTGGCGATACTGCGATCAGTCGAATAGAAGATTTAACTCAAGAGATTCGAGATGGTGTTGACTTGATTATTGACGCGGGAAACCTTGTGGGTGGTGTGCCTTCAACAATCGTTGATGTTCGTTATGCAACGCCGATATTGATTCGAGATGGGGCAGTTCCCTGGAATCGCGTGTTAGAATCGCTTCAGTGATGCGGCGAGAGTCTGAGCGCGCCTTCCAATCATCAGTGACACCTTCAAGATTTCAGCGAGCGGCCCTGATTGGAATAACTGCGGGCGATCGCGATTCAACCGAGTCGTCACTTGAGGAGTTGGCTCGACTTGCCCAAACAGCAGGCGCTATTCCGGTGTTTCGAATTCTGCAGGAACGTCGTCGGCCACACCCAGGGACATTCCTTGGACTAGGAAAGGTTAAGGAATTAGGAAGGGCTTGTGAGGAGCATGAAATCAACGTTGTGATTGCAGATAGTGAGCTTTCGCCGATCCAGCGAGGAAATCTTGAAGAGATTGTCCAATGTGGTGTTATCGATCGGACCCAATTAATCCTAGACATTTTCGCTCGTCGCGCTCGCAGCAGTGAAGGTAAGCTTCAGGTTGAACTGGCGCAACTACGATATTTACTACCCAGACTTGTTGGATTCGGGCGGGCGCTGTCACGTCTCGGAGGGGGGATTGGAACCCGAGGTCCTGGTGAGACGAAACTCGAAACGGACCGTCGGCGTATTCACCGTCGTTTGTCAGCAGTCAAACGTCAGATCGAACGTGTGAGAAAGCATCGAGCCCAACTTCGCGCAAGACGTACTAAGCGGCAATTACCTACCGTAGCACTTGTTGGTTATACCAATGCTGGTAAGACTACGCTGTTTAATCGGCTGACGGGAGATGACGCTGTGGCTTCAGATGCGTTATTTGTAACGTTGGATCCGTTAGTTCGACGGCTTCGCCTTTCTGATAATAGAACGGTTCTGTGCTCTGATACCGTAGGATTTCTTGATCGTCTTCCGCATACCTTAGTGGCGGCCTTTCGGGCTACATTGGAGGAAGTGGCAGAGGCTGATCTTGTTGTACAGGTGTGTGACTCGTCAAGTCCAGTGAGAGATGAGCATGTTAGAGCGGTCCAACGTGTACTTGCTGAGATTAGAGCTGATACGGTGCCTTGCGTAGTCGTCTGGAATAAGAGCGATTTAATCACTAGGGAGGAGCGGCGCCGAATCCGTTTACGTGAACCTGGGTCCGTGTGCCTGTCGGCAATTGACCCCGCAAGTCGGTCAATTGCATTGGAGCTGATCGAGAAGGGGCTTAGGCGGACAACTACTGGGGCTCAATATTGTGAAACGGGACGGACAGCCTAAATCAACCAAGGGTTGCTTAATTAGACCGTTATGAGAGGGAACTTTTTAAGACGCGATCGACTCTTTGTCCTACTGTTTGTAGGCATAATATGGACAGTTGGGTGTGCTCCAACCCCGACCCCGATAGCGCCTGGAGTATCCCAATTTCCCAACTTCATATTTCCGACGGTCCCTGACTCGATGGTTAATTCTCCTGTTGTAAGCGAGCACATCGAGGCTTGGCGGAGACTGCAGGCTGGTGACTTATTTTCGGCTACTGCTGGGTTTTCGGAGGTGCTTTCGGCGAACGAAATATTCTATCCGGCTGAGGCGGGCCTCGGCTATGTAGACATCGCTGCCAGACGATTGGATGATGCGTTAGAGCGATTCGGTTCTGTATTGGAGGACGTACCAGGATATGCCCCTGCTTGGGTTGGGCGAGGAGAGGCGCTATTAGCTTCGGGGCGAGAGGCAGAGGCGATGTTGGCTTATGAATCGGCACTAGTCGCGGATTCTAATCTTTCTGACGTTCGCCGAAGGATTCAGGTGCTCCGCTTTCGTAGCGTTCGTGTTGCTATCGAGATAGCTCGGGCCGCGGAACAGGCCGAGCGGTATGGGGAAGCACGACAGGCATACGAGGAGGCCCTGACTATTGCTCCTAACAGTGGAGTGATTTACCGAGGGTTAGCGTTTATCGAACACCGGCTTGGTGATCTTGGGCGGGCACTTGAGCATGTTATGAGAGCGAATGACCTTGAGCCGGGCGATCCGGGAGGCTTAACGCTTCAGGGAGAGATTCTCGAATCTCTCGGCGATCTTGAGGGCGCAGAGACCGTGTTTTCGCAGGCGGTACGTATCGATCCAACGCCGGACAGGCGTGAGAATCTTGATCGCGTCTTGGGACGACTAACCGCTTTACGTTTACCTCCAGAATATCGCGCCATTCCGACTAAAGACCGGATAACTCGTGCAGAGTTGGCTTCAATAATCGGTGTAAATCTTGGCCAACTCCTGTCAAGTTCTGAACAAAACGTAACAGTGCTTACTACCGACACACGAACTCACTGGGCTTATCAATGGATTCTTCTCGTAGTTGAGGCAGGAGTCATGGAGGTGTTTTCAAACCACACTTTTCAACCAGAAAGTCTCGTGGATCGTGGCGGGCTTGCTCAGGTTGTAAGTCGCGTGTTGACACTGATTGTTAGACGAGATCCAAGCAGTGGTGCAAGCTGGCAAACAGTTCGGCGACAATTTACCGATGTCGACCAGCAGCATTTACTGCACGAGGCTGCATCGGTGGCAGTAGCCGCCGAGATTTTACCTATTCTCGAGGGTAATCGCTTTGGCTTATCCGATTCTGTTAGCGGTCGCGAAGCTTTAGCAGCGGTGGACCAACTTGAAGGATTGCTAGTCCCTGAGAAGTAAACGTTATGGCCGTAATAACATTAGCAAACCAACTTACGCTATTACGGATGCTACTAATCCCAGCATTTGTGATTTTAACGGCCTATCACTTCTTGGGATGGGCGCTCGTCACATTTGTCGTCGCTGGTGTGACGGATATGCTGGATGGTGTTATTGCTCGGTGGTCGAATGAACGGACAAAGATTGGCGCATGGTTAGATCCAGCTGCAGACAAGCTTCTGTTATTAACCGCTTTCGTTGTTCTAACGCTTCCAGAGCTTAACCTAACGAATAAATTACCAATTTGGTTAACGGTGGTGGTTATTAGCCGTGATGTGATCATTGTGCTTACAGTCGCGATCGTTAATTTGGCCGTTGGACCTCGGACATTTCCCCCTTCAGTATTCGGCAAGCTGGCCACTGGAACCTACGTCGTGACAACAGTTATCGTCATGACTTTTAATTACCTTGAACAAGAGTCAGTAGCTGTTGATGTGTGTATTTACGCGTCGCTCGTGATTGCTCTTGTTTCCGGTTTGCACTACATTGCACACGCTGCAAGAGTCGTCAATCGTCACTGATCGCAATAATTCAAGATCGGTTTAGTGTGAAGATTAGGCGATTCTCTGTTTTACATACTCAATCGTCCGACTAAGGCCTTCGTGAAGGTTAACGTGAGGAGTCCATCCTAAAATCTCTCTAGCTTTTGTGATGTCAGGTTGGCGCACCTTGGGATCGTCAATGGGGAGACGTTGATGGATGATCTGGCTACGCGAACCGGTCATCGTAATGATCTCTTGGGCGATCTCGTTGATTGTCATCTCTTTTGGATTACCCAAATTGACCGGGTCGTTGGTGTTCGACTCCATCAGACGCAGGATTCCGTCCACGAGGTCACTTATGAAGCAGAAACTTCTAGTCTGATTACCGTTACCGAAGACGGTTAAGTCCCTTCCGGCGAGCGCCTGTGCAATAAAGGTGGGAATGGCCCGACCATCGTTAACGCGCATTCGTGGACCATAGGTATTGAATATTCTGGCGATTTTCGTGTTCACCCCATGATACCGATGGTAGGCAACTGTGATTGCCTCCGCAAAGCGTTTCGCCTCGTCATAGACGCCTCGAGGACCGATCGGATTCACGTTGCCCCAGTACGACTCAGGCTGTGGATGTTCAAGCGGGTCGCCGTAGACTTCTGAAGTAGAGGCAAGTAAGAATGTTGCTCCCTTTGCTTTCGCAAGTCCCAAGGCCTTGTGGGTACCGAGTGCGCCGACCTTCAGTGTTGGAATCGGCCATTCAAGATAGTCAGTTGGGCTAGCTGGGCTAGCCCAGTGCAACACAAAGTCTACTTGGCCATCAATTGAAATATGCTCTGTCACATCGTGGTTGATAAATTTGAATCTTTGATTGTCCAGATGCTTAATGTTGTCTGCACTTCCAGTTAATAGATTATCTAGGCCAACTACGTTATGCCCTTGGCCTAAGAGACGATCTGCTAAATGGGATCCAATGAATCCAGCGATTCCAGTAACGATAATACGTGCAGACATGGGAGAGAGTACGGAGTAATCAATATGCGCGTAAATGAAAGAGGCCTCTCACAATGGTTAGCCATAGGATCTTAAAGTCTAGACTTACGGACCAGTTCTCTATGTAGTGCAGGTCAAACTCAATGCGTTTCTCAATTGAGGTGTCGCCACGCCACCCGTTCACTTGGGCCCACCCAGTAATGCCAGCCTTAACTTTATGACGAAGCATATACTGTGGATATCGATGTTTAAACTGTCTCACAAAGTACGGCCGCTCAGGTCGTGGGCCGACTAAAGACATATCGCCACGAAGTACATTCCAAAGCTGTGGGAGCTCATCGAGATAGAAGCGACGAAGCCAAGCGCCTATAGGTGTGCGGCGCGGATCATTGTCCCGCGACCAGACCGGCCCGGTTTCTCCTTCAGCCTCGTATTGCATGGAGCGAAACTTGTACACTGTGAACGAACGACCATCTAACCCCATTCGTTCCTGTCGATAGATAACTGGTCCTGGGGATGCGTAGCGGACAAGCAGTGCGATCACAGTCATGGGAACTGAGAAGGTCAAAAGGGCCGTCACCGACAGGCACACATCGATTATTCGCTTGAAAGCCGTGTTAATGCCGTGCAGGGGCACGTCGTTTACGCTGATGATTGGAATCCCATCGAAATCTTCTAGACCAGCACGAAGTGCGATAAATTGAAATAGGTCTGGAACAACCTTTATCTCCACACATTCCCGGGTGGCGTCCTCAATGAGCGACAGCATCTTAACGTGTTTCTCAAGAGGGAGAGTGATGTAAAGTAAGTCTACTTGCTCGCTGATGAGGAAGTTACCGGTTTCATCGAGAGTTCCAAGGAGCGGAAGTCCTCGGTATCCAAGACGATCCTCGGTAGCGCGATCGTCAACGAAACCGATCACCTGATAGCCGAGTTCACGGTGTTGCAGACACTTATCGGTTACGAGACGACCTAGGTCACCGCTGCCTGCGATCAGAACACGCTTGAGCCCGATACCGGCTCGCCAGCGGCGCTCAAAGACGGTCCGAACGAATTCCCGAAGATTATACGAGGCAACGGTGTTTACTAAAAGAAACAACACCCAGACCAGTTGGGAAACCTCGTATGCTCCACGCTCCTTGAGTGCAGGTGGTAGGAGGTAAGTCTGAATATACAAGGTCGTTACGATACCCAAGACGACGGCGATCACATTACCAACTAAGACACCGAAAAAGTCATCGAGGCGGGTTCGGTGACGTCGGAGTCTGTACATTCCGTGAACTTGGAACGCGACAGGGACAATTAAAGCAACTAACGGAAGGACACTAAGATATTGCGCAAAGG
>MPMF02096304.1_pt1 | contig 11644 bp, 11 predicted proteins | sample 1617271 | NCBI WGS metagenome assembly MPMF02 (sample SAMN05944812, study PRJNA350692) | marine metagenome | biome: marine; feature: ODZ; material: water; isolation source: 120 m water sample prefiltered with 30 um filter, filtered on to 0.2 um... | place: Pacific Ocean | collected 2012-04-09... | reverse complement strand
GTTATCGCTTATTGTCCTTTATGAGTAATTAATATTTATTTCTCGATGTATATGGTGATTGTTGAGCTTATCCCTGTATACGTAAACGATGTCAATACCCCCTGTAGACGTCAGTTGCCAAACTTCCCCTCTATATGTAAGTCATCGCCAGACCCTTCGGCATGGTCCTCAGACAGCTGAAAGCAGTTGCTAGGTGGTTAGCCTCCTGAGCAATGACTAAGACCCCTTCCTGGCGATTCCAGACACCTTACAGGTTAAATCAGAGCAGGGCTTAATTCTAAGGAATGCCTGCTCTTCAGATTTAGTTGGTCAATGCTCCAGTAAGTAGCAAAGTGACAAGACCTCCAAATAATGCTGCTGGTAGTAGTTCTTCTCGTGCTTGCTTGAGTTGATTCTGGGAAGACTGATACGCGTCCCAGATATCTTTCTTGAGGTCCTGCTTTGTGAGTGTGGTAGTTGGTGAATCAGGGTCTGTAAAAAGAGCCGAGACATTAGGTAAATCCATGAGTAATTGTGTTGTATTAATTTTCCCAATGCTCAATGAGGTTCTGTAAAGCTTGTAATATCCATAAATTAAATATCATTAACCTTATATAACCTCACTAAGCTAAACGGTATAGCAGATCCTTCAGAGACTACGGCCGATCTGTCGTAGAAAATACTGTGTTCCGCCTTGGGAACTAGTAGATTATAGCAGATTGTAGGCAGAATTTCATCTATATTACGAATCAAATTTTGCTGTAACTATGATCAATATTTAATCATCCAAAAACAATAGAGGTGGCTGGATTGAAACTGTTTATAGAAATATTTACAAGAAGAAGATCTCCTAAGGCTGCATCTAGTAGAAGATTTGTTCCCTGCTGGACAAGGGTATATGCTGTACCAGCTGGCAGAGATATCAAATCCCCTTCACTAGAATTGAAATCCATCACAGAATCTCTATACTTGGAGAGGCAGAATTTATCAGCCCCATGATTCCCCCAAAGCTTGTCATTGCCCTGTCCTCCATGTAGCCAGTCATTATCCTTGCCTCCATACATTTCATCATCTCCTATATTGCCGTAAAGTCGATCAGCTCCCTGACCTCCATGTTGCCAGTCATTATCTTTTCCACCGTATAAAACATCATCCTGCAAGTTTCCATAAAGCTTATCAGATCCCTGATTTCCAAATAAAGTGTCGCCACCTTTCCCGCCATATAGCGTATCTTGACCTGTTCCAGCAGTTATTCTGTCAGCACCTTGGTTTCCATAGAGTGTATCGTTACCAGAACCTGAATCAATGGTGTCATCACCATAAAGACCGCTAATTGTATTGTGTCCACTATCACCATTTAAGGTGTCATTTGAGTTAGTTGGATTTGAAATACTTACTGTAGTTGTTGATGTATAAGAAACATCATCTTCTCTTCCCCAAATACTTACCAAAGTGTTAATATCGGACTGAGTCCAGGCTCCTGGATATCCACTAAGGCCTACATTATATGACATCACAGTATCATCAGTAGTATAAGCGGGATTGAAACCAACATCATCTGGGTGGCTTAAGCCAAGTGAATGCCCAATTTCATGAATGATTGTGTATCTAGCACTTTGCCAATTTTCCCTGTCTTTCCATTTGAGGTCAAAGTAGGAAGAGGCACCAGATCCCATAGACGTGCAGCTCCCTAATACCCCGTTGGGGAAGTCAGAAGATTTATATATATCTATTTGAGAGTTATTATTTGTATATACTCTTGTGAAGTCAAGATCAATGTGCGCGTCTATAGAGTTGAATACAGCTTCTATATAATCTTCTTCAAAAGTTAAATGTGAGTAAGTATTGATATATTCATTCGCGACCGGATGCGAAAAATTATTGGCATCATGGATATAATAAGTAAGTGTTTCTGTGCCTGCAAGATTGTTATTTAAATGATTAACGAAAATTTCGTGTTTCAACAAATCAGAGCTTATTGGCACTTGGATAAAGCCCAGCTTAAATTAATAATAGCTTTATAAATTATTCAATGCCATGTCTAAATGTAAGATCATGCATATAGTTTAACAATATGACACTACTTAGTCAATATTACTTCAATACATCATAACCCAAATTCACGCGATCGAGAACATGATATTTAAGCCTGGCCAGGCCTAGTTAAAGCTTGTTTTTGTTAATTACCATTTAGCTGAAGCACCAGGCCAATGCAATACTTTTTAATTAAAGCCCTTGGCCGTCAGTCGACTGTCTTGCCATTTGTGGACTAGCCAGTCCAGTCCTACTCGGTGGCGCCAAGCTTGGTTAATGCAGCAATTATCCTTTGCTGCTCTACAACCCTTCCATTTAAAAGCGCTATCTCGTCCCGCATTTGTTCGACCTCTTGGTTAGCAGCTTTCCTGACTTCATTAACTGTCTCCAAGTCGTCCTGCAGTTTTAGTATTTCGCCAACTAGTTCTTTCTTTGACTTCGGCTTCTCTACTTGCTTCTTCCCTTTATTCGCGACTTGCAATGCATCCGCTTGGCTTACTCTTTCGCCAGCTTCAATCTTTCGTTGTAGTTTTTCTCGGTCTGCATTGTTATCAATTCCAGCAATTATTGCAAGTGTCCTTACAGAATGAGCTGCAATCTGTGCATCCGTAGCTGATGTTACTTTCAGCCAGTCATTGCAAGCGACTAGGTCACGTATTGTTCTGTCGGCGATGCCTGTTTCATTCTCCCTGCAAAATGCCATCCAGTTCCCGTCTGGGATTGTGGCCTTTATCTCTGTGAATGCATCACTTGTTTGTCTCACCATCCCTACATAGGCATTCTTAATTGACAGCAGAGCACCTTTGACTTTCCCTACTGTGTCTTCATTTAGCTTTTCATCCCACTTATTTATCTTTACTGGCTTATCCTTCTTTACTTTGCCGCTATTCTTCATTGCTGTTGTTGTGTCCCAGTCTGTTGTTGCTGTAGTCATCTCTGAAGCAATTGTATTAGTAAAAGGATACTAGCAGCAACCATCCGCTGCAACTGATACAGCGATACTAGCTCCGCTTGATGAGTGTGGCTATTTGCTTGGATGCCTGTCGTAATTAAGCAGAGACTTTAAAGATTGTATCTCCTTCAATGGATATATCAGAACAGCTCTGTCTCCTTTGACTACGCTTTTACATTTACTGTTCTTTAGCAGTAACTGTTTTGCTTCTGTTAATGGTAGTTCTATTTTTGCGTGCAGATCGTTTATAAGAATACGTTGCATCGTCCCTCCATAGTTTTGGTTTTACTGTTGTTTGTTCTGGTTGATTGTTGCTGTATAGGTCTACCTTTAAGTCTTGTTTCTTCTTGCTACCAAATGGTAGAGCAGTTAGTTCTTCTGCACGTTCTCTAATGTCCATTCGTTCGTAATGTTTTAACAGCACCTTGGCATCGTGACCGCAAATCCTGGATAGTAAAAATAAGTCAGTGCCTTCAAGCAGTTTATTTTCGACGAATGTGGAGCGGAGCGAGTAGAGAGTATAACGTTCCTTGCTGAACTTGTGCCCCTTAAGATTATTGCTTACCTTTCTTCTTATGTTGGCCCACGCTGCATAAAAGGTTTTACTGTTAAAGCTCTTGCAGTCATTATTAACGTTTCCGAATACTAAATCATTAGCAGATGCCTGCTTACCAAGCTTATGTTGCACATAGTATTCATTCAAGTAGTCACGCCACCTAATAAATGCATAGCCAATACTTGTTGGAATCTCTCTGCTTTGTCCTGTCTTTCCCGATGTTACATTTACATAGGCTATTAATCTTTCCTCACGACCTAATGCTTCTGGATTACTAGCCCAAGCTGTGCCGTCATCGTTACCATCATCAATAACTTCAATACCCTCTGCTTCTAACTCTTCTATTTCGTCTTGCTTCTTGCTGGCAGAGATACGTCCAACATCTCTAATCTCTACGTCCTTCCAACGTAGCTTTCTTAACTCCTCACCTCTCGCGCCTGTATTTTTAGCGATAAGAGTGTAATGCCAGAATAATGTTCGCCATAGGTGCACCCTGTGGTTTGGATTATTACTTCCATCCCAAACCCAAGTGCTTATTGCTTTATTGATAACTGTCCAATCCTCTGCATTTATAGCAGGATTAGCCATCAAGTCATCCTGACGTATCTTTATAATAGGGAATAGTGTTTTGTCAGCTACCACCTCAGGTTCAATTAGCCGATGTTTCAATAACCAGTTAGATAGGAACTCTTTTATAATCACTATCTCCTTTGATACTGTTAGTTTCTTTAAGCCTTTGCGATAGATTACATAGTTCTGAAACGTAGCTTCATTAATTTGCCTTGTCTTACTTATTCCCTCCTCGTTAAGATAAGGCAATAGTGTCTTTTTGAGAGTTGAATCCTTTTGTTCATAAGTTCCATACTTTATAACACCAGCCTCTACTCTCTTGTGTTGGTATTCTAGGTATTCAGTTATAGCTTTTTCTATTTCCTGCGTCCGCAGTTTCTTGTCAATCGCAGTCTGTTCCTTTTTACTAGCAGGTGTCTCTTTGCGAGCAAACTGAAACGCTACTTCTATCGCTAATGCTTTTGCATCGTTAATGTTGGTTGCCCCTTCTAATCTTTTACTTCTGTATGCACGCCTTTCCTTAATCCATTCCCGATATACAAATAAGCTTTGCTGATGTTTATATGCTACAACTTCACCACGACCATCAAGCACTTTCTCCTTGATATAGATGCTAGGCATAACTACTCACTATGAGTGCGTGATTCTGCTAGTTCGGCGCTAGTCTAGCAGGATGACAGATAGTGAAAAGCCAGTAATAGAGGTGAAATCGACTAGGCGGATGCTGTTGATTGGCAACAGTCGCTGGCATTGGGCTGAATATCAGGCAGATGCATGGCAGTTTTGCCATAGCGTTCCCAATCCGCTCAAGCTTCAAACGCTTGAGGCCCCTCTTGTGGCATGGGCTGCTGTTGGTCCGATCCCTGCGGGAGTTGTCTTGGATCCGAACCGGCGCTTGGGGTTGGGGGATGTGCCCTTAACCCGAATGCCTGTATGGCTCGGTATTGATCGAGCTTTGGCGGCCTGGGGTGCGTTGAGAAGAGCGCACACCAGCGGGATGTCGTCTTCAGGCCTGCTTGTGGCCGATGCCGGCACCGTGTTGAGCTTGACGCGAGTGACGGCCTCTGGTGATTTCGCTGGTGGACAGTTGCTGCCGGGTTTACGTCTGCAGCTACGTGCTATGGCGCAGGGGACCCAAGGTCTGATTGATCCAGGCATTGGGTCGGTTAGTGCTGAACCATTTCCTTTCGCCACGGCCGAGGCCATGCGTCGGGGCAGCCTCCAGGCACTGCTTGGCACTCTTCTAGAGGCTCAGCGTGAGGCGGCATTACCGCTTTGGTTATGTGGAGGTGATGCCTCGGTTCTTAAGGAAGCACTCAGTCAGAGGGGTCTCGATGTGGTTCATCATCCGAATCTGGTCTTGGAGGGGATGGTTGACGTGCACGATCGGATTAGTCGAGCCCCAAGTCTTTGAGGATTTGATCGGCCATGGTTGCGGCTTTCACCTTTAGATAAATCAGTTCCAGATTGCCCTTTGGATCTACGACAAAGCTATGGCGCATCATGCCCATGTATTCGCGCCCCATGAATTTTTTGAGCCCATAGCTTTCGTAGGAGCTGGCCACTGGGCAAGGTTCCGTGTCGCTAAGAAGGGTGAAAGGAATCTGATACTTGTTGATGAATTTGGTGTGGGATGTAGCACCGTCTTTGCTGATACCAAGCACCTTGATGTCATTGGCCTCGAAGCGTTCCCATTGGTCTCGGAAATTGCAGGCTTCCTTCGTGCAGCCAGGGGTGTCGTCCTTCGGATAGAAATAGATCACAACCCTTTGACCTCTTAGTGATGCCAGCTGAACGAGGTTGCCATCCTGATTGGGGAGATTGAAATCTGGTGCTGGATCACCAATCTGCAGGGTCATTGATGCCGCTTCAACTCAATAGCCGAAGCGTACTGGCGTTGTGGTTATTTCCGATGCAGGCTCCCTTGATGCCTATCAGTACGGAGGAGGAACAATGGGCTGGGCGATTGCCTGCGGGGAGATCAAGGCAGTTCAGACAGTCTCGTGGCTATGTACGTCATGCCCTAGCTGACCTGTGGCAAGTTTCTGCACTTGAGATTCCATTGCAGGCCCCTCCAGGGAAACCTCCAGAGCTGGCAAATGGCTGGGGATACATCAGCTTCAGTCACTGTCAAGATGCACTGCTGGTGGGTTGGTCGCCTCAACGGGTCGGGGTGGATTTGGAGCGTAGTGACCGTCCTATTGCTGCTGAGTTGCTTGCACGTCGTTATTTTTGTGCTGACGATCAGGCAGCTCTCTGCCATCTGAGGGGTGCTGCTTTGCGGGATGCCGTGCTTGAGCAATGGCTAAGTAAAGAAGCAGCGATTAAATGGCAGCGGGGCAGTCTGGCGGCGGATCTGATTCATTGGCGTTGTGGTGTCGACTCTGCGTTTGTTGTTCATGAGGTGTTTGGGCATCAGGTCGATGTGCATCGAATTCATCACAACATTTGGAGCATGGCGGTGGTGAGTGATTTAAGCGCGATGTCTAATTCCCCAATGCTCTGCTTAGTTTGAGGGTCATTGTTGAGACGCTCATGCTCGGCATGCTGAGCTCACAGAAAGCCCCATCGCTTGTAGCCGCAGTCCTTTTGGCAGTGATGGGTTTGTTGGGGATGCATCAGGAGCAGGCGCTCATGGTTTCTGGAACTTGGTCGAGCGGGGAAGATGTGACGTCTCGTTTAGCGGAGCGGGAAGCCACTCTCAACCTGCGCAGTGAGGCCGAAGCGTTGTTGTTGTCTTTCACCCGAGCTCAGATGACACGTTTCTATTGGGGTGAGTTTGCCTCGTCGTTGGATGAGCTGGGTCTGACTGTCGGAGAACCTCTCATCGCACATGTGCAACGATCAAAAAACCTCACCATGTTGTGGTTGGCTCCACAACATGGTGAGGAAGCCTATTTAGCCATTGTTCGTCGTGACAGCAGCGGCACTAGGCTTGAGAGACTTCATTGCAGAGGCAATGTTTCCAGGTTGAAGCAACCCTTTTTGGGTAGTTGCCCCGATGGATGGAGTGAATTCTTGCCTTTAAACAACATTATAATGTTGCGACACTAACTTGATTAGGCCTCTTGATTATTGGGGTAGATGAGATTTGCGATCTTTCAGCCTTGGAGCAAGACCAGTTTGATTACTTCCTGAAGTGGTGTAAAAAGTGTGATTTTGGAACAGGGCAATAAAATGTATTGGCGAATCTATCTTTAGCAGCTAGTTTAGTTTGGATATCTATTCTCAATCGACCGTGTTCAATCGTCTTGCTGCCGGTTTGCTTGCCGGTGCTTCTTTGTCGGTCCTAGCCATCCCCGCGCAGGCAGGTACCAATTCACCCGTTCGCTGGAACTCCGGCGGTGCTGTTTGGACCACTACGTCCAACGACTTTGAAACTTTCTTTAGCACTGGTGAGACTAATCTTGATCGGGCTCTTGATCAAGGAATTAACAACTCAGGTTGGTCTGCTGATGAAATTCAGCAGGGCATGACCAAAACTTATGACGTCGAATTGATCGACGTGACTCGTTTCCTCTACTCCGATGATGGGGTTGTCTTCCTGAAGAATCAGACGAAGAGCTACTTCCCTTACTGGAAGATGACCGATACGGCTGTGCAGGGCCTTCGTGCAGCCATCATTGCTGATTCTGCTGATGGCAGCATCTCTTCACAGGGGATTATGGCAAACCTGCCTGTTGCTTTCCGTCTTGCCGACACCTGTGGCACCTATGACGGCAGCCAGAATGTTTGTGCAGATGGCAAGTGCCAGGGCGACGCTCAGTGCACCTCCCTGTTGTCTTGGTACGTTTTCCTTCCTGCTTGTGTGCAGGCCAATCAGCTTGCTCCCAGATGGATTTATGGCGGCAAGACAACAGGCCAGACTTCTTCTAACGACTTGTCGTCGTCCCCCATGTCATCCCCCATTCGTGGTCTTTGGTGATCCGTTTTTGATCACAACTCTCAAGCCCTGGCATCGCCGGGGCTTTTTTTATTGCTGTTGGTCTTCCCGATGGCTTGGCAGTGTTAGTGGAGTCTGCGGCTGCCGATGATGCGTTGATGGATCAGGCGTTGGGGTAGTTGTTGTCCTCGCGTGCGCTTGAGCATGAGCTTCAGGTTTTCCAGGACCTCTAACGATGCATTGTTCGCTACTAGGTCTCGGTAGGGTCGCCCTTCGCTGAGCCAGCGATGCTCAAGGCCCTCATCCACCTGCAAAGTAAGCAGTTCCTCCCATCTCTCCCAGGTCAGCTGCCAGCCGAGCTCCTTCAGGTTTTGTGCAAGGAGGGTATCGAGGCGCTGGCTTTCAAGCCAGATCTTTTCGCGAGCGATTAGTGGTGCTAGCAGGTTTCTCTCCGCGGGATTGGCTCCTTTGCTCCCTAGTAATTGCAGTAGGGCCTCGGCCGGCCCGATGTCTGCATGGCTGATCAGGAGCCTTAGACCGGTTTCATCGGTGCATCGATGGCTGATAAGGCTCCAAAGTTTCTTCTGTTCTGTACCTGCAATGTCTTGGCTGGAGAGACGTCCCCCAATCCATTCGAACTGATGTTGTGCTGGTAATTCTTTGAGTGCATCGCTGCTTCCATCGATAAGTTCAGGGCGGATGATTGGGTCGAGCAGATCGAGCTGAGCTATTAGGCGCGCCTGATCCTGCGCTGTTGCGCAGAGGATTGTGACGCCGCCTTCAGGCACTGCTTGAAGCGGATCGAGTGCCCAGAGCAAGGAGCGTCCGCCCATCATCAAAACTCGATGGTGGCGTTGGCAAGTCACTCCAGACCAGAGGCGTTCGCGCAGGTGGTTTAGGCGTTCTCCATCTTGGTTGAGCTGGCGTTGCACCCATCTCTCTAGTTCAGGGGTTTCTGGACCACTGCTAACGAGCAATGGGTTCTCCTGGGCTGATTCGCTTGCTGCGGCGAGTTGTGCTGCCCTTCGTTCCAGCATGAGCAGGCGCCGGTGCCCTTCCCAGCCTTTTCGGTTCGGTTGCCAGAAGACTTCTCCTTGCAGGGAGGTGGGTAGGTATTGCTGTGAAACCCAGTGTTCCGCAAAAGCATGGGGATAGCGGTAGCCGACACCATCTCCAAATGCTGCTCCGTCACGATGGGTATCGCGGAGATGGCTGGGGACGTCCTGATGCTGGGCCTCCCGAACCGTGCGTAGGGCTTCGAAGAAACCCAGCACACTGTTGCTTTTTTCGGCGCAGGCCAAGTAAAGGGTGGCTTGTGCCAGGGGGTAGAGACCCTCCGGTAGGCCGATTCGCTCGAAGGCTGCAGCACAGGCTTCTACAACCACGATCGCCTGGGGATCAGCGAGGCCAATGTCCTCTCCAGCGGCAATGAGCATGCGTCTGAAGATGAAGCGTGGGTTTTCACCAGCCTCCACCATGCGCGCTAGCCAGAACAGAGCTGCGTCGGCATCTGAGCCTCGTAGGGATTTGATGAAGGCACTGATGGTGTCGAAATGGGCATCCCCATGCTTGTCGTAGAGAACTGCCCGCTCCTGAATTGATTCTTCAGCGATGGCAAGGTTGATATGGATTGAGCCCTGTTCATTTGGACGGCTGCTCTCCACAGCGAGTTCGAGAGCATTGAGCAGACTGCGAGCATCGCCGTTGGCGACATTGACGAGATGGTTTGCAGCTGCTGTGCTGAGCATCACCTGACGATCGCCATAGCCCCGCTCGCAATCTTGAAGAGCGTGTTTCAGGAGGCGATGAAGATCTTCATTCTCGAGGGCCTGTAGTCGGAACAGCCTGGAGCGGCTTACCAGCGCTTTGTTGACTTCGAAATAGGGGTTTTCCGTGGTAGCACCGATCAGTGTCACGGTGCCGTTCTCTACCCAGGGCAGCAGGGCATCTTGTTGGGCACTGTTAAAGCGGTGTACTTCGTCGATGAACAGAATCGTGCGTAAGCCATGTCGCTCCAGTCGCTGCTTGGCTGCGTCTACTTCTTGGCGAAGTTCTTTGACCCCTGCCAGAACAGCATTGAGGCTGCTGAAGTTGGCACGGGTGTGGCCAGCGATAATCCTGGCCAGGGTGGTTTTACCTACACCTGGAGGACCATGTAGCAGCAAGTTGCCTACACGATCGGCAGCAATGGCTCGGCGTAGGAGACGTCCTTCCGCCAGGATCGAACCCTGGCCAACAAATTCCTCCAGGGTTCTAGGGCGCAGACGATCAGCTAGTGGTGCATGGCGCTTTAGCTCCTGATCTCCCTGGTATGTGAACAGATCTTGATCCAATGAGCTCTGGCACTGGTGGACAATTCTTGCGCTAGGGGGTGACTTGTTGTCCTGAGCTGGAAACTTTCCATAATCAGGCTGTTGAACAAGTCGTTAGTGCCGAATCAGCAACGCTCTCTTGTCGTTTTTATGGTGCTGTTGCTTTGCGCCTGTGGCAAGGCGAAAATAGCTTTCTCGCCGATTACCGTCAGCCAGATACCTGTGACGACGGCTCAATTCACGGACGATATCGATACGGTGAGCACCTTGGAGGCGAAGGAGGAGGTTCATCTTGCTGCACAAGCTTCTGGTCGAATTATTGAGTTAAAGATTGATCAGGGTGATCAGGTTCAGCCTGGCCAAATGTTGGTTGTGCTTGATCAAGCTCAGATCCGAGCGCAATTGGCAGACTTCAAAGCTCAGGAGCAGAAGAACAAGCTCAATTGGCAGCGATATGAATTCTTGGTCCCTCAAGGAGCTGCTTCGGCATTGGATCGAGATGAATACAAGGCCCAGTACATCGCCTCTCGAGAAAAGGTAAAAGCCACAGAGGCAACGCTTGCATATAGCAATTTACGTTCTCCAATTTCAGGGATCGTGGCTGATGTTGATGTCAAGGTTGGAGATGTCATCCGTTCTGGTGATCCATTCACCAAATTGATCAGAAACAACTGGCTCTTTGCTCGAGTTGAGGTGCCTGCCACATTCTCTGATCGGATCAAGATTGGCTTGCCTGTTTTTCTCAGCAAGACTGGATCGTCAGATGTGATCGCGACTGGTGAAATTAATTCTGTGGGCCCGACTGTGAATAGAACTACTCAGGGCTTACTAGTGAAGGCAGCCTTTGAGAATGGTAATGGATCGTTGCGAAATGGCCAGCGCTTGCGAACGCGGGTTCAATTGGATGCCAGAGAGGAGTTGTCTGTTCCCTTTGCTGCGGTAACACAAACTTCGGGTCAGAGTTTTGTTTACCGAGTGGGAAGTTTGCAAGAGCTTGAGGGGATGCCTGGTAATGCTTCTGTTGAGAAACTTCGCCAGTTACCCCCCTCCACACGTTTTGCTTTGCAGACCCCTGTGACGTTGGGAAAATTACAGAAGCAGCGCTATGCAGTTACAAAGGGGCTGAAGTTTGGCCAGCAGGTGATCACAACAAACCTTTTGAAATTGAGGCATGGCATGCCTATTTCTGTTAATAACTGAGGCGAATAGATGTCTGCTTCAAATAACTTTATTACTCGACCTGTTTTAGCAACAGTTTGCAGTTTGTTGATCGTCATTGCGGGACTGATTTCTATCCCTATTTTGCCGGTTGAAATGCTTCCGGATATTGCTCCGCCAACAGTAAAAGTAAATTCAAT
>MPMF02331867.1_pt1 | contig 11651 bp, 11 predicted proteins | sample 1617271 | NCBI WGS metagenome assembly MPMF02 (sample SAMN05944812, study PRJNA350692) | marine metagenome | biome: marine; feature: ODZ; material: water; isolation source: 120 m water sample prefiltered with 30 um filter, filtered on to 0.2 um... | place: Pacific Ocean | collected 2012-04-09... | reverse complement strand
TCCGCCAAGGCTGCCAGCAACTGGTGCAGTTGATCATGATCGAGCTGCATGGCCATTAGTTCTCGCGACCTAGGTAGCTGTCGTTACGTGTGTCGACTTTAATTTTCTCGCCCACAGAAAGAAACAAAGGAACCATTACCTGAGCACCAGTCTCAAGGATGGCAGGCTTAGTACCACCGGTAGCGGTATCACCCTTGACACCAGGATCAGTTTCAGTGATTTCAAGCACCACAGAATTGGGGAGCTCCACCTCAAGAGGATTTCCGTTCCATGAGACCACATTCACCTCCATCCCTTCCTTGAGGTATTTACGACTGTCACCGATCTGCTGCGCTGTAAGCCTGGTTTCCTCATAACTAGACATGTCCATAAAGACATAGTCCCCGGACTCCATATAAGTGTGTTGAAGGGTCGACTTCTCAAGCAAGGCCTGCGGAAGCATCTCCCCAGCCCTAAAGGTTTTTTCCACCACGCTGCCGCTCTGCACCGCCTTCAACTTGGTACGCACAAAAGCTGAACCCTTACCCGGTTTCACATGCAAAAACTCGACTACACGCCAAACAGAACCGTCTAATTCAATCGAGGTGCCAGTGCGGAAGTCGTTACTTGAGATCATTCCCGCTGAACGGATCAGAGGGATCATAAGGCTGTGCCAAAGTCCAAGCACAAGAAGAGTTCCACATGCCAAATACACCTCTACTGACCAGCCTGATCACAGTGCTCGCAATACTTTTACTGAATTGGGGTGATCCTGTTCTGGCTGCTCTGCCAGCTGGAAGTGCAGTGACGGATGGTGCCGCAATCCTGCGAAATGCACTACCAATCGAACAAAAAGATCTCCGCCAAATGCAATACACCCTTGAGGCCACTAGCAAAGTCGTTGGGTCTTCAAAGGGCAATCGCTGGGTTGCCCTAAACGAAGCTGCTGCTGCTAGCCAATTCCTAGTAATCACCCGCAAAAAGAGCATCCTCGAAGCCATCCCAGAAGCATCTCGAGAAGAGGGTGAGGCCCTTTTGGAATCCTTGGGAGAAACGGTCCAGGCCCTGGGGGATGAAGCAAGTAACCAAAACATAGATGGCTTCATCGACCTACGTCGCAAGAGTCTCAAGCAGATCGGTGATCTAGAAGCACTATTGGTGAATGATTTTCCTTACACCATCCCTGAGGAATTCAACTCGCTACCGCGGCTTCTTGGACGAGCAACTGTGTCGATCAAAACCACAAAAGGGAACATCAATGCTGTCATTGATGGCTACAACGCCCCGCTAACAGCCGGCGCCTTCGTAGACCTAGCTCTCAAAGGCTTTTATGACGGATTGCCATTCACACGCGCTGAAGACAATTACGTACTACAAAGCGGTGACCCCACAGGACCTGAAAGCGGATACATCGACCCAACAACCAAGAAAGAACGTCAAGTGCCTCTGGAAATCCGTATTCCAGAGGAAGCAACTCCTTTTTACAACCAAACCTTTGAAGATATCGGTCTTTACAAAGCCACACCAGTCCTCCCATTCGCCGCCCTTGGCACACTCGGATGGGCTCATTCCGACCAGGCTATAGACGACGGTTCCTCCCAGTTCTTTCTATTTCTCTATGATGCAGAATTAACTCCAGCGGGTCTCAACTTGGTGGATGGCCGCAATGCAGCCTTTGGCTATGTCGTTGAAGGTAGCGAGTTACTTAAAAAACTCGAAGTTGGTGATCAAATCTTATCCATCAAAGTTGTCGATGGAGCCGATCGGCTGAAGCCCCACGCCTGAGGACTTTTGTATGGGCGAAACCCTGGGCCAACTTGGTGAAAACGAACTACTGCATCGACTAGCCCGCTTTGCTCCTGCTGGCCAACTTGACGACGACACAGCGCAAGTCCACACCAATGAGGGAGAACTCCTCATTAACACCGACGTCATGGTGGAAGGCATTCACTTCAGCGAAGACACCACGACTCCAAAAGATGTGGGTTGGCGTTGCGTAACCGCCAATCTTTCCGACCTAGCAGCCAGTGGCGTTGATCAAATTCTGGGTATCACGGTGGGACTTGTAGTCCCTCCAGAAACCCCCTGGAACTGGGTAGAGGGGGTTTATTTAGGCATAGAAGACGCATTGAAACAGTTTGGGGGGACCTTGCTAGGCGGCGACTGTTCCCGAGGGGATCAACGACTACTCGCAATCACCGCCCTGGGCACTCTCGGGCCAGTGCGGTTGCACCGCTCCCAAGCCCAACCTGGAGATTCTCTTGTCGTCAGTGGTCCCCATGGCCTCAGCCGCCTTGGCCTGGCCCTACTACGCTCAGATCCACTGATAGAAGCAACCCTGCTGCCAGACAAACTCAAACAAAAAGCGATAGAAGCTCATCAACACCCTCAACCATGTCTGAACGCACTCCACGCTCTTCAAACCTGTAAGCCTGAAGAACTTCCATGGCGAGCTGGGGGCACCGACAGTAGTGACGGACTTCTGGCAGCGGTTAAAGGCCTTTGCAGAAGCAGCGGTTGCCGGGCAATTCTTGATCCAACAGGCCTACCCAAAGACCCTGACTGGCCACTAGGCCAACACTGGGATAGCTGGTGCCTAAACGGCGGAGAAGACTTTGAACTTATTCTCAGCCTGCCACCTCAATGGGCCACCGCTTGGCTTCAGGTTCTTCCGTCAAGCCAAGTCATTGGAGTCATGGAAAAAGGCCCACCTCTGGTGGAATGGGCGCATGGCAAAGGAGAAGTGAGCAACTTCTCAAGCTTCAAACATTTCCAATAAAGAAAGACAACAAACCCCTCGCTAATAGGAGGGGTTTGTAACTCAAAAAGAAGCTAGAAGCTCAGAAAAAAGTAATCCCCTGAAAGATCACTTCCAATTCTTGGCCACAATCTCAGCGAGATCGACAACCCTCTGGCTATAACCCCACTCGTTGTCATACCAAGCAACCACTTTCACCAAATTGTCGCCAATAGTCATCGTGAGATCCTTATCAACGATGGTGGATTCATTCGTACCGGCGTAGTCACTAGAAACCAAAGGAAGATCACCATATTTAATGATTCCCTTCATGCCACCCTCAGAAGCAGACTTGAGTGCAGCATTCACTTCTTCAGCAGTCGTGGAACGACCAGACTCAAACACCAGATCTACCGCTGAAACGTTTGGGGTTGGAACACGCATGGCAATACCCGTGAGCTTGCCCTTCATCTGTGGATAAACCAAAGCCACTGCCTTGGCAGCGCCAGTTGAGGTCGGAACAATATTCATGGCTGCCGCACGAGCACGGCGAAGATCACGATGGCTGTTATCGAGGATCCGCTGATCACCGGTGTAGCTATGAATAGTGGTCATCAGGCCCTTATTGATCCCAAAGGTCTGATCAAGCACCTTCACAATTGGTGCCAGGCAATTGGTTGTGCAGCTGGCATTACTGAGAACATTGAAATCACCGTGACGGTACTGATCAGCATTAACGCCCACGACATATGTGCCAACACCATCTCCTTTACCTGGAGCTGTGAGGATCACTTTCTTCGCACCAGCCTCGATGTGTTTACTAGCCCCGACATCAGTATTGAAAACCCCGGTGGACTCGATCACAAGATCGATGCCCCAATCCTTCCAAGGAAGATTCAAGGGGTTGCGATCTGAAAAACACTTAATTGTTTTGCCATTGATAACAAAAGTGTCATCGGTATAACCGATCTCCGCATCCTTGATCTGTCCAAGAATGGAGTCGTACTTAAGCAGATGAGCATTGGTTTTAGGGTCGGAAGTGACATTGACGCCAACCACTTCAATCCCAGTATTCTCACCACGGCTTAGCCAACAACGCATGAAGTTGCGACCGATTCGGCCGAATCCATTGATCGCAACGCGCAGAGTCATAACAAAAACGGGGAAACCGCAAGGGAAGTGGCCGCCGATCATACAGAAATAGGTTGCCCTTTCCGCTGTTCCGGATGAGGAGGCGGCCCATACCTGGCACAAGGTCAACCCCGACTGGACCTCTCTAAAACATAAGAATCACGGGCTTTCAGCCCAAGACTGACTTATCTTTTGAGCCTATGGTTTTGGCCATTGACCAGCACGCTCAGCCGCCAGCAACCCATCCACTTCATAGGTGTTGGCGGCATCGGCATGTCTGCCCTAGCTCTAATCCTGGTGAATCGAGGTCATATCGTCTCCGGCTCAGACCCACGCGAAAACACTACCGTTGAGCGCCTGCGAGCTCAAGGAGTAAGGGTCTTCCGCGATCAGAGCGCAGCAAACATCGATGCCATTTGTAGCAACGTAGATCTCCTTCCTTTGGTGGTGATCAGCACAGCCATTCCCAAGAGCAATCCTGAGCTCAAGGCAGCCAAGCTGTCTCAATTGAAAATCTTGCATCGCTCAGACCTCCTTGCTGCCTTGATTCAGGCACAACCCTCCATCGCAGTAGCCGGGAGCCATGGCAAAACCACAACCAGCACCCTGCTCACCACACTGCTGGCCACAAACAATCAAGACCCAACAGCTGTTATTGGTGGTGTCGTGCCTTACTACGACAGCAACGGCCATGCGGGCAAAGGTCGACTGCTAGTAGCAGAAGCTGATGAATCTGATGGCTCTCTCGTCAAGTTTCAGGCAACGCTCGGTGTGATCACCAACTTGGAGTTAGATCACACCGACCACTACGCCAATCTTGATGAACTGATCAACACCATGAAGCAGTTCGGCCGAGGTTGCCGACGACTACTCGCCAACTTCGACTGCCCAATCCTCAAGGAGCATTTCGATGCCACAGCTTGGTGGTCGGTCAAAACCTCAGCGGGTGTTGATTTTGCAGCTTTACCAATTTGCCTCAATGGCGATCAAACGATTGCGGACATCTACGAGCAGGGCCAACGGATGGGTCAAATCACACTGCCGATGCCCGGACTTCACAACCTCAGCAACGCTATGGCGGCCATAGCGGCCTGCAGACTCGAAGGCCTGTCTTTTGAGGACGTTCAACAAGGTCTTGCTGACCTGCAGCCTCCTGGACGCCGTTTCGACTTCCGAGGCACCTGGGAGGGTCGCCAAATCGTTGATGATTACGCCCACCATCCAAGCGAAGTCAGCGTCACACTCGCAATGGCCCGCCTAATTGTAAATAGCGGTCGCAGCCAACTACCAAATCCACCCAAACGCATTTTGGCCGTGTTCCAGCCTCATCGATTCAGCCGTACAAGCGAATTTCTCTACGACTTCGCAAGGGCACTCGGTGAAGCTGATGCTGTGCTGCTAGCACCCGTTTACAGCGCCGGAGAGAACCCTATTCAGGGAGCCACTAGTGAGAACCTGGCTAAAGCGATCAGAATCCAACACCCCAGCCTGCCAGTCGCCGTAGCTGAAAACCTTGATCAACTAACCCTATTGGTGCAAAAAAACAGCCTCAAAGGTGACCTGGTCCTCGCCATGGGTGCAGGCAATATCAACAATCTATGGAGACAACTGACACGTCTTGACAACGCAAAGAGATGCCCACCCTCCCTGGCAGCCTGACCCTAGTGAAGGGGATCAAGCCCCAACCAATGGTTTCTCTTGCCAACTTCACGAGCTGGCGCGTCGGAGGACCTGCGGAATGGTTTGCATCACCCAGCAGCGTGGAGGAACTACAGACACTGATTGCTTGGGCCTATGAACAGAAGATGCCCTGTCGAGTCATCGGAGCAGGATCAAACCTACTGATCAACGACGCTGGCTTGCCGGGCCTGAGCCTTTGCATGCGCAAGCTCCAAGGCAGCGACCTAGATCCAAAGACTGGCATTGTCGAAGCCTTGGCCGGTGAACCAATCCCCAACCTTTCCAAACGCGCCGCAAAGGCTGGCCTGCATGGCCTGGAATGGGCCGTTGGGATTCCTGGAACAGTTGGTGGTGCAGCCGTCATGAATGCTGGAGCCCAGGGCGGCTGCACAGCCGACTGGCTGGAATCTGTGCAAGTCATCGACCTCAATGGCGAGGGCCCTTTTGAACTGAGCCGCCAAGAGCTTGACTACGCCTACCGACAAAGTCTCTTGCAGGAAAAAACACTCGTCGTGCTCTCAGCCAGATTCCACCTAGACCCCGGCCATGATCACAAGGAGCTCAATCAAATCACACATAAAAACCTCACTCATCGCACGACGACCCAGCCTTATCAATTGCCTAGTTGCGGAAGTGTCTTTCGCAACCCTGAACCCCTCAAAGCTGGTCGTCTAATCGAAGCGCTGGGTCTGAAAGGTCACCGCATTGGTGGAGCTGAAGTCTCCCCAATTCACGCCAACTTCATCGTCAATATTGGTGGAGCCACTGCTGCCGACATCAATCAAATGATCACCCTCATCCAGCAACGGGTGCAGACGGCCCATGGAGTGATGCTTCATCCTGAAGTGAAACGACTTGGTTTCGAAGCGACCGCTTAATCTGCCCATTCCTCCAGCAACGCAATGGCAGGGTTCGGACTTCCCAATTTCGGCCAACTCACCGAAGCCTTCCGCAAGGCCCAACAAATCCAACAAAACGCCCAAAAACTGCAGGAAGAGCTTGATGCCATGGAAATTGAGGGCAGCAGCCCAGACGGCAGAGCAAGTATCTGGCTATCTGGCAACCAGCAACCACTGCGTGTGCGTCTTGAACCCTCACTGCTTGCCGAAGGACAAGATGCAAGCGAAACCGCGATCTTGGCCGCTCTTCAATCCGCCTACGAGCACTCCACCACAACCATGAAAGAGCAAATGGAAGAACTCACAGGAGGCCTGAACCTGAACCTCCCCGGGATGAACGACTGAGGCACTCCATCTCCTCCAAAAAACGCTTATAGATTGGATATCGTTCCCAGCTTTTGTCGACCCCACAACCGGGCTCATCGCGATGGAAACAATCCCTAAATCTGCAGGGATAATCTTCAATCTGTCCATCAAATTCAGGGAACAACACCGCAAGCTTGCGCGGCTCAGCAGGAAGTTCAGGTCGATTAAACCCTGGTGTATCTGCAACAAGAGATCCTTCGCACAGTCGAAAGAGTTCAACATGACGAGTGGTATGCCTGCCACGTTGCAACCGTCCAGACACAGCGCCTACGCGCAGGGATAGCTCGGGTAAGAGCTGATTGAGCAAACTGGTCTTACCCACACCTGAAGGACCACAAAACACAGCAAGTCGTGTACTGCTGAGTTTGTTTTTTAGGGCACCCAACCCCTCTCCGGTCTGCACAGAGACCGCCATAGGCCGATACCCCCAGCCCCTCAGCCGCACTAGCTGCTGCTCTAGCTGATCCGAAGTGATCAGGTCGCGTTTGGTGAGGATGAGATGAACATCAACACCAGTCTGCTCAGCGGAAAGTAGAAAACGACTCGCTTGGTCAGCGTCAAAGCAAGGCTGCTTGACTGCCAAGGCAACAAAAACAGCCGTAACGTTGGCCACTGGCGGGCGGTTGATCCAACTCTGCCTAGGTTCCACATCACCAACCACAGCTCGACGCTCCTGCCAATCGATTGCTTCCACCCAAACTCGATCCCCCACATGCACTGCAGCCCCGCGATGGTCAAGGCGCGTTCGACGAGTACAAAGCAAGCGCAATGGTTCAGCATCAGTTGATCGTGTCCATCTCACCAATGAAGACGGATTAAAAGTCTCGAGTTCTACCTCGAGAAAATTGGCTTGTAAGGCCACCACCATCCCTGCAAGCCGCGGCGCGTCAGCCGCCACCACAGGTCACCATCAGCCTCAACCAAGTGATTTCCTGAGCAATAATCTCGACGCGATGCCCTGCCTCTACTAACCCTGGAACCACCATCGCCTCAGGTTCCCCACGATCAAGATCCACCTGAAGACGTTCGTTGGCCTTAAGACCCTCGAGAGCCAAGCGACAGCGAATAAAATTGATCGGGCAGGGAGTACCGCGCAAATCAATCTGCTGATCAGGAACAAGCTGGGCGGTCATCCTTTCTGACCAAATAAACGAGCAAACAAACCACTGTTGTGGTGGTGGTGGTGCCTACCTTTAGCGGAATGATGACCAGCCAGATCTTCAAGCAAGCCCCGCTCCTCATCAGAGAGACGAATGGGCAACTTCACATTGATAGAAATGCGCTGATTACCTCTTGCTACTGGGTTGCCTAGCTTAGGAATACCCTTATTCTCAAGGGTGAGTACGGCATTGGGCTGAGTTCCAGCAGGAATCTCAAGACTGGTGTTGCCATCAACCGTATCAACCTCAATGATGTCTCCAAGGATTGCCTGGAGATAACTCACGTTGACTTCTGAAAGCACCGTAATCCCATCACGTCGCAATTGGGGATGGGATTTCACCGTCAAAAATACGTAAAGGTCTCCAGAAGGTCCACCCCGCAAACCAGCATTTCCCTCACCGGCAACTCTCAGACGAGTACCGGTATCAACCCCAGCGGGGATATTGATGCGCAATTTCTTGCGAACCTGACGTACACCCTGTCCAGCACATGCACCACAAGGGTCTGAAATCACCTGTCCATTGCCTTCACAACTAGGACATTCCGCCACCTGAGTGAAGCTACCGAAAGGTGTTCTGGTAGCTCGCCGAACCTGACCAACACCTCCACAAGTTGTACAGGTAGTCGGTCCACTTCCAACCTTGGCCCCACTACCACTACAGGTGTCGCAAGTTTCAAGATGGGGAATTTTGATTTCTCGTTCCTGACCGAAAACAGCTTGCTCAAAGTCAATCTTCAAGTCGTAGCGAAGATCATCTCCTTGCTGCGGTCCCCGTCGTCGTGGACGACCACTACCAGATCCACCAGCCCCACCAAAACCACTAAAAAAGGTCTCAAAGAGATCGGCGAAGCCACCCATATCTCCCACATCGGGCATGCCCCCTGCACCCCCAAGCCCGGCCTCGCCAAATTGGTCATAACGGCCACGAGTCTGAGGATCGCTAAGCACCTCATAGGCACGACCGATCTCCTTGAAGCGATCCTCTGCACCAGGATCCTTATTGATATCTGGGTGATACTGACGTGCAAGCCGGCGATAAGCCCGCTTCAGGGTATCGCCATCAGCATCTTTGCTGACCCCTAGCAGGTCGTAATAATCAGCCATCAGCTCGTCAACACTCCTTCACCCTAAAGGGCAACAGCATGCAATTCAGACCCCTGGTTGGGCAGGGTCTGTCTCACCTTGAAAAGTTGCAGTGGAGTCATCATTGGATTGAACTGAAGAAGTAGAGGCGCCACTCTGCGGGCCTGGTCCCATAGACACCTTCACAAGAGCATGACGAAGCACCCTGCCATTGAGGTGATATCCACGCTGAAGTTCCTCTGTGACTACATCTTCTGGATGCTCCTCACTGGGCTCTCTTGAAACAGCCTCATGGAGCGTGGGATCAAACGCCTGTCCAACAACCCGCATTGAAGCAACGCCCAATTGCTTGAGCACCTCAACAAGCTGTTTATAAAGACCCTGATAACTGCGATGAAGAGCCTGGGCCTCCTCTCCCAGAGGCTCTAATTGCTGACGAGCTCGCTCAAAATTGTCCACCACCGGCAGAATTTCACTCAAAGTAGTACAGATGAGCTGTAATCGGAGATCGTCCTGATCGCGGCTCTGACGTTTGCGGAAATTATCGAAATCTGCAGCAATCCGCATGTACTGACTACGAAGAGTTTCGTGCTCTTCCCGCAGGCTGCTGTGCTCCTGCTCCAACTGCTGTAAACGAGCCTCATTATCCGCTAATGGAGCAGATTGACCCGAAGGCTGACCCTCGTCGGAATTCGTCGGTGCCACTGATTCCAGAGGCACGGAAGCCTCTAAACCCTCAGCAGCAGGATCGTGAGCTGGGGTAGGGGCGTCGCCACTCATGCTGACCGTTTGCAAATTCACGTCTAGACATGTTGATGGGAGTAGCACACCTCCCACAAGCGGCGGAAGCCCGCACCTCCAATTTCATTTCTTCTTCGTGACCCAGGGCCGACCAATCCCCAAAGCCACCAACAGCATCCAGCAACGACTGGAACTGGAACTGCTCCTACAAGTCAGCGTGCTTAGCCACGAAGAACTTGTCGACGCAGTGGAGCTAATGGCCAACCACACCACTCTTGACATCTCAACGTGGCAACAATTCCAGGCCCTGCCAATCAACATGCACAACCAACATTTGGTTGTAGCCATCTCGGACCAATGCAATGAGCAAAGCAAAAATCAACTGATCTCAGTGCTGCAGTCCCAAGGCTTCAGCACAGAATTCCGTCTCGCGCTGGCATCCGACATCAGCCAGCTGCTTGCACCAATGAGATCTGAGCAACACGTTGAATCTGCATCCAAGTCAAAAGCAACAAAGCCCATTGCACAAACACCAACCTCCCTGCTGGCAGGATTTAGTGCAGAAGGCATGCTCGAAGAAGATCCTGAAGAACAAGCCAGACTTGCTAGTTCCGTAGAGGATTTGGAGTCCAGCTTGATGGACTCAGACACCTCACCAGTCTCCATGCTGGCAGGATTTAGTGCTGAAGGCGTGCTCGAAGAAGATCCTGAAGAACAAGCCAGACTTGCTAGTTCCGTAGAGGATTTGGAGTCCAGTTTAATGGACTCAGACAGCTCACCAGTCATCAACCTGGTGGACCGCATTCTGCTCCAGGCACTGCAAATAGAAGCCAGCGACGTACACGTGGAGCCGCAACAAGACGGACTACAGATCCGCTTCCGTAAAGACGGTGTATTGCAACGCAATATCGAACCCCTCCCGAGCCGGTTGATCCCTGCTGTTACCTCACGCTTCAAGATCATGGCCGACCTAGACATCGCAGAACGGCGCATGGCTCAGGACGGTCGCATTCGTCGCACATATCGCAATCGTATGGTCGATTTCAGGGTTAATAGCCTGCCAAGCCGTTACGGGGAAAAAATCTGTCTGCGACTCCTCGACAGCAGTGCTCCACAACTAGGGCTAGACAAACTGATCAGCAACCCAAATGCTCTCTCTCTCGTACGCGACCTGGGCTCTAAGCCCTTCGGCATGATCCTTGTTACAGGTCCAACAGGATCAGGCAAGTCAACAACCCTTTACTCCCTACTGGCAGAACGCAACGAGCCTGGTATCAACATTTCCACCGTAGAAGATCCCATCGAATACACCCTCCCTGGGATTACCCAATGTCAAGTGAACAGGGAAAAAGGCTTCGATTTCAGTACGGCACTGAGAGCCTTCATGCGTCAAGACCCAGACGTTCTGTTGGTCGGTGAAACCCGTGACCTAGAAACCGCAAAAACCGCCATCGAAGCCGCACTGACTGGTCATCTGGTGCTAACCACGCTGCATTGCAATGACGCATCAAGTGCCATCGCCCGCCTCGACGAGATGGGCGTGGAACCATTCATGGTGAGCGCCTCGTTGATTGGCATCGTCTCTCAACGACTTCTACGAAGAGTGTGCAGTTCTTGTCGTAAGTCCTATCACCCAACTGAAAAAGAACTGGGGCGATTTGGATTGATGGCCCATACAGAAACTGGCATGACCTTTTTCAGGGCCCACCATCACGGTCAAGAAAAACAGCCGTGCCCCAACTGTCAAGGCAGCGGCTACAAGGGCCGAGTTGGTGTCTATGAAGTTCTGAGCATGAACGAAGAGCTCGCTACAGCCGTCGCTAAAGGTGCCACTACTGATTTGGTAAGACGTCTGGCGCTCGAGGCTGGTATG
>MPMF02092025.1_pt1 | contig 11651 bp, 16 predicted proteins | sample 1617271 | NCBI WGS metagenome assembly MPMF02 (sample SAMN05944812, study PRJNA350692) | marine metagenome | biome: marine; feature: ODZ; material: water; isolation source: 120 m water sample prefiltered with 30 um filter, filtered on to 0.2 um... | place: Pacific Ocean | collected 2012-04-09... | reverse complement strand
CAGAGTGTCGCTTTTCAGTCCCAGGGCACGTGTTCCTGCTGGTTAATCCAGCTGGCCAAAGACGCCACCATCAGCTTCATCCCATTCATTGACGGAGTCTGACCGTCCGAAAACGTGGAGCACGATTAGAAATCGCTCTCAAGCCCCCTCTCCCAACAGTCTGGAAATCAGCGCATTCTGTTGTAATCGTATTTCTGGACACTACGGGCGCGAACCGGTCGAGATCTTCCTTGCTGACTGGGGGACTGTGTCGCAGCACGGGAGCTGGCTCCGGAGCGATTGATGGTAGTAAATTTGCTTATGCTTCTATGCTTCCGCGTTCGTTGAGATCAGTCGTCTCGAGTCGCACTCGGACAGGATAAGAAATCGGATGAGGACCCTGAGCATAAGGCTAATTATTGGCAGCTTTTATTCGCTCCTCGCGACTACCGCAGGATCTTTGACTTGAATCCCGGTCGATGCGAGCAGAGTTGCAATGATCGCAAACCCGAGGCTGCAGGCAAGGAGCAGGAACCAGTGAGTTCCCGAAAGATCGCACACTCGGGACGTGGAGTTACCTTGGTCAAGAAACCCTGCTAGGAGAGTTGATCCAATATGGAAGAGCAGGAACGAAGCAAGGAAGCCAAAGACGACGATTGCCTGGCTTTGAATAATAGAGGATATCACTACGAAAATACGCGGGATCCCGAGAATCTGTAGAACCGCGAACTGTCGTCTCGAGCGCTGAATGCTTAGGTAGATCCCGGAGAACAGTGCTCCGGTTCCTCCCAATCCTCCTGCGACAATGATGAAGACGAGAAACCGGCCCAGAGCCTTGTCGAGTCTGAGCACGCTTTGGATCCGGTCCTCCTGGGTCTTCACATTCAGACCGAGAGACTGGCAGTATTGGCGAAGCTCCTTCACTGCCTCCAGCTCATTCGCATAGAGTTGGAAGCTCGGGTAGGAGGTCCGGACAACGCGGAACTCTCCGGTCTTCGCATCATACTCGATCGGACGTGTCTTCGAAGCCGCTATCGCGCCGGCCTCCTCGGGACGGAGAACGATGGTCCCTTCACTGATCCGGGCGGGGTCGCCTGCGAGGTGGATCTTTGATCCAGGGGTTATACTGCCATCAGTAAGTTGCAGAGTGTTTCCAGCCCTCTTCCGGTATTTCCACTGATCTAGGTCACGCAGCCCTTCCGGGGTAAGCCAAACTTTGTCAGATGAGGTGAGTCTATCGGAGGGGCCTCGTCGCGTGTCGGGTTCTTGACTTCATCAGGTGAGAGCGAGTTGTTATTGTCCGGAGGGGATAACGACTCGCGCTTCGGCGGCTTGGGGGGGAGCGAAGTATCTGTCCCTTCTGGCTTGGATATTGGGCGTGGCTCAAGTCCCTTAGGCTTGAGGGGGACTTCTTCCGGCCTTTGATCAGATTTCATTCGTTGAGAGAGTTTTGGCGGCGGGAATTGGAGTCTTGGTGATCGGGACACCCTTTTTGGGCCCGTTGGAATGTTAGGTTCCGGGGACTGGTTCTAGTTGCGCCATGGTTCTGGCAAAGTCGCCGGGGCTTTGGAAGTCCAATCCGCTGTGCGGGTGGACGCGGTTGTAGAAGCTCCTCCATTCCTCGATCATCACCCGGGCCTCTGTCACGCTCAGGAACAGCTCCTGGTTGAGGCATTCGTTCCTGAGCCGGTTGTGGAAGCTCTCTACAGGTCGCTGCAAATGGCTACGAGACCTCCAGGCTGCGCATTCGGAAGAGGGAGGCACGGCCTCCGCTGCTTGGGGTGTTTGGGTAGGTTACCGGAGGCTCTGCGGATACTCCACCTTTCCGCTCTCGGATATTTCGATGACCCCCTCGTGAATTAAGAGGGCAATCGCCTTCTCAACGACGTCCGAATTCAACGAGTGGTCGAAGACGGACTGGATGGTAGACTCAAGAGCTTTACGACTCGTCGGCCTACCCTTCTCAGGGTCACATAGGCGGGCCACCAGATAATTGAATCGTTCCTCAGTGCTCATGAGCGCGGGGATTTCGCCCAAGGACTCACGACGAGCCGCAAGGATCTTCCTGTCCCTGAGGTGTTTGACTAGCACGTCGAATCCCTTGTCCCTTGAAATGATATGAAAAAAGCCGTCAGGGTCTCGCATGGCCTGATCTCCAAGCTCAAAGGCCAGCACGAAGTCCAAGGCGTTTTTCGTCGCCATAGGAGTCCTGACCAACTCCACTTTCTCCGCATGCTCCTCTATCTGCTCCTGCAATCTGCGTGAGGGGTGCTCCTGTCGGGCTCCCAGAACCAAGTGAACCTGTGCGTTCTTGTCCTTCACTCGGGAAAGATCCGTCGGATGCACGTTTTCGTAATCGATGAAGATGTAGTTGATGCGCTTCATAGCCGGTGATTATGCAAGGGTAACGAAACTTTGAGACACCGGCGAGACTAGCTCTGGCGGCCGACCAACGCGGCTTCGGGGCTGTAAATGAGCCTTGGTGGATTGAAGGCCTTACTCGGGCTGGTTGGAGCCTTCAGGAGCGCCTTGAGAGCCCTGTTAACCTTCTTCACGGAGCTAGTCACCAGCCACAGCTTCCACTGCTTGGGGTCGTCTGGGTCCGCTCTGGTGGCTGGTAACGAGGACGCAGCGGTCGAGCGGATCCTGGCAGGCTTCGTTGAGGCGGCGGGACTGTTCGGAAACATGAAGCAGCATCCCCTCCTGAGGCTGTCACAACTGCTGTCACACTGTGACGGGTGTCACACTCTTCTAGGAGTTGTGACATGTGACAGACAGGGGGAATTCCTTGAATCTATCAGGGTTGTAGCTGTCACAAGGGTAGGATTGGTGAGAGATGTGTGACAGGCAGGCAAGGGGCAAGAGCGCCGGTCTGCTTGTCGATGCTGAAATAGGATTCGGGCTGATCCGATCCATCCCCTGTGATCCCATAGAGCGTTCCCTCGGAGTCGAATGCGATTCCCGCAAAGGCCAGTTCGGCGGTCTGCACCCCCACCTTCCCCGGCCCGTGAAGCTCCAGGAAATCAGAGCTGGGAAAGCAATTTCCTAGGAGTAAGGTGCGGCTCAGGAGCTTGAAAACCTTGTTTTGGGGTGGTGGGAGCCCAAGAATTGGGTCTGATAGTCAAAAAATGAGAACTTTACCAATGCGCTACACACGGGGGGGGGGCGCATTCTGTTACAATGAGCAACATCCGAGCTTGGAGTGGTTCCAGGTAGATCCATATGGGAAATCCCGGTTTTTGGGGCCGCCCTGGATGGCGGTCCGGGAGGCGGGGTTGGTGGGGGTGCAGATGATGACCGGTGCTTCACATTGCTTGTTCTTCGGGCCACGGCGGGAGAAGGAGGGAGCAAGGAAATGAGCCGACAACTCGCGGTCGTTCTTTTCTGCTGGCTCTGGCCTGTTCACTTCGCGCACGCCACTTCGGTCACGCCGGAAGAACAGCGTAGGGCGCGCGAGTGGATCCAGTCGAAGTTCGAGGGCGTCGCACCGTCGCGAACCCGCGGGCCCGGCCTCTACGCCCTGTCGAACTGGGGCAACGAGCCGATCGGCAAGAACGAGAACCGCCGTCACAAGACACCGCTCAACGTCGCCGGGGTCGCGTACAAGCGTGGACTCTTCTGCGTCGCGCCGACGAGGATCAGCGTGCAGCTCCCGGGACCCGCAAAGACCCTGAACTCGGTGATTGGCATCGATAGCAACGGGAGCACGGCCGGGGGCAAGGGGACGGTGAAGTTCGTCGTCGAGGTGAACGACCGCGAGAATTACCGGTCGAACCTCATGAGCGAGGGCAAGTCCGAGGCCATCAAAGTCGACCTTGAGGGCGCGGACCGTTTTGTTCTTTGCATCGACGATCTCGGCAGCGCCGACTGGGATCTCGCGGACTGGGCCAACGCAAGCGTGACGCTTGAGGACGGGCAGACGCTGTGGCTCGATAAGCTGCCATTGTCGACGTTAGAGCCCGTTTACGTCGACGGCAAGGGGCCGCCTTTCTCGTTCGTCTATGGCGGCAGGTCATCTGCGAAGCTTCTCGACGAATGGGGCGCGAAGCGAACGCGGCAGCAACTGGACGCCCAACGCACGCGTCATGAAACCGTCTACCGTGATCCCGCCTCCGGACTGGAAGTGCGCTGCGTCGGTGTGGAGTACCACGACTTTCCGACCGTCGAGTGGACGGCCTTCTTCAGGAACACCGGTTCGACGAGCACGCCGATCCTCGAAGACATCCGGGCTTTCGACACGCGACTCGAGCGCTCCGGCATGGATGAGTTCGTCTTGCACCACCACAGCGGGGACGTTTACAGCCCGAGAAGTTACGAGCCGCACTCGGTGACGCTCGCCCCCTCAAGCGAGACAGCCTTCGCCCCGCGGGCGGGTCGATCAACCGACCCCCATATGCCCTACTTCAATCTGGCGCTCGGCGAGCAGGGCTGGATCGTGGTGGTCGGCTGGCCGGGCCAGTGGAGCACCGAGTTCAACCGGGACGCCGCCACCGGCCTGACTATTCGAGCCGGCCAGGAGAGAACGCATCTCACGCTTCGGCCGGGGGAGGAGATCCGCAGCCCGTTGATGGTCCTGCAGTTCTACCGCGGCGATCGGGTGCGCGCACAGAACATCTGGCGACGCTGGATGCTGGCACACAGCTACCATCGTCCCGGCGGAGAGCTGCGTCCGCCGCAGTGGAACGGCAACAGCTCGATCTGGTATCACGAGATGACGAAGGCCAGCGAGGAGACGCAGAAGATGTTCGTCGATCGCTACCACGAGGAGTCCCTCAAGCTCGACTACTGGTGGATGGACGCCGGCTGGTACGTGGGGGCCGCCGAGCAAGGCTGGCCCTTCACCGGCACTTGGGAAGTCGACCGCAGTGAGAATCGATTCCCAAACGGTCTGCGTGGGGTTTCCGACCACCTGCACTCGAAGGGCGTCAAGACCATCGTCTGGTTCGAGCCGGAACGCGTTCACCCCCGCACGTGGCTGGCGCAGGAGCGTCCCGAATGGGTTCTCGGAGGGAAGGCCGGGGGCTTGCTCAATCTCGGCAACCCCGATGCAACCGCGTGGCTCACGAAGCACATCTCGAAGCTGCTTGAGGACGAACACGTCGCCGTGTATCGTCAGGACTTCAACATCGATCCACTCGACTTCTGGCGTGGAAACGACGGCGGGGATCGACAGGGCATCACCGAGAACCTGCATGTCCAGGGATACCTGGCCTACTGGGACGGCCTTCTCGAGCGCAATCCCGACCTGCACATCGACAGTTGCTCATCGGGAGGCCGTCGAAACGATCTCGAGACCGCGCGGCGCTCTGTGCCCTACCTGCGCAGCGACTACATCTTTCGGCCCGTCGGGCAGCAGTGTCAAATCTATGGTATTTCGAGCTGGCTGCCCTTCCACGGCGGGCCAACCGTGACGGAGGATCCTTACGTCTTCCGGAGCAACATGTGCCCCGCGGTGCTGACGTGCTGGGACATGCGCCGCAGGGATCTCAATTACGACCTGATCCGAACGCTCATGGAGCAGTGGCGAAGCGTGGCGCACCTCTATCTGGCGGATTACTACCCCCTGACACCCCACAGCGTCAGCGCGGACACCTGGATGGCGTGGCAGTTCCACAGTCCCGAGAAGGGCGAGGGCATGGTGCAGGTGTTTCGACGCGAGGAGAGTGCGTTTGAGGTCGCGCGTTACAAACTGAGGGGACTGCGAGCAGACATGATCTACGACGTGAAGGACTTCGACCATCCGGAAGTGCGGCAGCTCTCCGGCCGAGAGCTGATGGAGAAGGGCTTGCGGATCGAGATCCTGAAGCGGCCCGGAGCGGTGGTGTTTCACTACGAGAAGGTGGAGTGAGTTCGAGCTCCGCGTCCCGAGCTCTCGGCTTGGGCTGCTTCAAAGGGTCGGGAAGTTCGGGAGGAGTGTTTTTTCCAGCGAGCCGGGCCTGCGCCGTATCCTCTCTGATTGGATGCCCGCAGGATGGACAGGAGTCCGCGCGATCTGAAACTGAACGACTACATTCTGGGCAACTGATCAAGGGCATGGCAATGGATCTGGGTATCACCTGACAGGCGCAGGGGGCAAAGGCAATCCAACCCGCAGGTTGTTTGGGTCATAGAGCACAGGCGGAGATCCTGCCGGCCGGACCATCCTGGAGCGTCTGGGGTTGATCTGGCCCCCCTAAACTGGGCCATTGTGAAGGTTAGGTTCTGGGGCTAACCCAGAACCAAACAGTGAAGAAAAAGAGACACACGACGGAAGAAATCATCCGAATTCTACGCAAGGCGGATGAGGGCCAAACGGTGGAGGAAGTCTGCCGGGAAGTGAACATCAGAGGGGCAGACCTTCTATCGGTGGAGGAGGAAGTATGGGCGGATGGAAATGGCGGATGCCAAGCGCTTCAAGGAACTCGAGAACGAGAACTCCGAGCTCAAGAAGATGTTGGCGGATGAAATGCTCAAGAGCCGGGTGCTGAAAGCGACACTGGAAAAAAAGTGGTGAGCGCCTCCGCGAAACGCCAGGCGGTGAAGCGGGTGGTGAAGGAAGGGGTTTGCTCGGAGCGCCGGGCCTGCCGCTACCTCGGACTGCACCGCTCCAGTTGCCAATACCGCGCGCAGGAGGCGCTGGAACAGACCCGGAAACTCGTCAAGCGCATCGTGTGGCTGAGCCGGAAGTATCCGCGCTACGGTTACCGGAGGATCCGAGCCCTTCTCTTGCGTGAGGGATGGAAAGCAGGACGCAAGTTTGTGCAGCGTATCCGGAGGCTGGAAGGGCTTGGAATCAGGGGTCGAGGCCCGCGCCAACGGCGCCGGGGCAGATCGACGGCGTCACCCACACGAGCAATGCGGCTCAACGAAGTCTGGAGCTGGGATTTCGTGCACGACCGCACTGATAACGGAGTGCCCCTGAAGATGCTGACCCTCATTGACGAATACAGCCGGCAGTGCCTCAGAATCGAAGTGGGCCGTAAGCTCAAGAGCAAGGACGTCCTCGACGTCCTGGCGGGGGCCATGGCCGAGCGGGGCGTGCCTCACCACATCCGTAGCGACAACGGTCCTGAGTTCATTGCCAGAGACGTCCAGGACTGGCTCGAGGAGATGGGCATCTGCACCATCTACATCGAGCCACGGCAGTCCGTGGCAGAACGGACACGTGGAACCGAGCGGAGCGAGATAGACAGGAGCCGAAGGCGACGTGCTCCGAAGGAGTGCGACCGGAGGAGAGCATCAAAGCTTCCACAACCGGCTCCGGGACGAATGCCTCAACCAGGAGGTGTTCCTCAGCGTGACAGAGGCCCGGGTGGTGATCGAGGAATGGAGAGCCTTCTACAACCGCGTCCACCCGCACAGCCGATTAGGCTTCCAAAGCCCCGACGACTTTGCCAGAACCGTGGCGCAACTAGAACCAGTCCCCGGAACATAACATTCCAACTGGCCCAAAAAGGGTGTCCCGATCAGAGCACGTAAGGCAGAATGATGGTTACATTTGTGAGCAATCAGCAAGCAAGGGAGTAATCGAAGCGCTAAGGTATTTTTTTGACGGAACAGGAGGTTGTTAGGATCCGTTAGGAATAGGTTTAGTTTATTCTATATTGGATCAAGTATTGGCTTTCTATGAGATTTGTTATATCATGTTAGCATGGGTTTCGGAGCTCACTAGTGGATGAAGATGATGGTTATGATTTTTGCAGATTTTTAAAGAACTGGCAGAGCTGCTCTGCTTCACGTTGGTTGGTGTAGTATTGTTCTACGTGTTTTCTTCCGGCTAGTCCCATGGTGATGAGCTTTGCTGGATCGCTGATCATTTCTTGTAACTTCTCTCGTATGGCTTTGCTGTCATTTGTCGCTACGCAATAGCCATGAATTCCATTTTCCACGATGTCTTTCCAGGCACCTGCTTCTGAGGTGAGCACGGCAGCGCCCGATGCCATGGCTTCTAGTGGGGTTAGTCCAAACCCTTCATTGCGGCTGACGGCAAAAACGATATCCATGCTGCGGTAGAGACCAGGGAGTTCGTTGAAACTGACCTTGCCGAGGAACTCGACTTGTTCTGCAACCCCAGCTTGCTTGAGTTTATGTTTTTGTTCATTGAGGTAGGGTTGAAACTTGAGAGTGGTTTCTCCACAGACACTGAGGGTGATTTGTGGGTGGGCTTTTAATACGGGGATCACTGCGTCGATGAGAAGGTCGATCCCTTTCGATGGTCTAACGCGCCCGAATACCCCGAGTTTGATGGTCTTAGAAGGGGTGGTTTTCTCTTTTAGTTTAAAGGTGCCGATGTCGATGCCGTGGGGGATCATGGTATCGGCTGGGCGCTTGAGATATGATCCTGCAGCGGAGGAGGTGGTGATGATAGCGTCCATCTTGCCCATGAGCCAGCAGGTGAATTTACTATGGTGTCGTTGTGCGGTGGAGGTGAAGACGATTTTTATTGTGGAACCGAAGAGTGTTTTAGCGATCAGAGCTTGGATCAATTCGTCATTTCTACGAGCATGGAAGATGCGAGGTGAACCGTCGGCAAGTGGGTTCTTGCAGAGTTTGGTGAATTCTCTGAAGCTTATATGTGGCGTGCCATCAGGGAGGTGGTGTTTTCCTAGTATGGCCAAGGGCATTAAATCTTGTTGGAATGGGAGCAATTGAAGCATTGTCGAAGTGACTCCTGAGAAGCGTTTGTTAGAGTTGCCTAGGATGAGTTCAGTTTGTGGATCTATGTGAGCCATAGAGAGTCTTTAAAGTAGTGTGTTGTTTTTTGGCGATATTTGTATCAAGATTATGAGAACTTCGGTATTGAGGTGACAGATGATAGTTCAGATCAAGCTACATTTTATTTGGTTGGGTGAATAGAGGTGAAAGAAGAAAATAGTGTGATGGCAAAGAGGAAGAAAACAAAGATTGAAAATTTCTATTTCATAGAAGCGGCATAAACGTCGATTTGGAGCAAAGTCTATTACGGATGTTTCTGAGGTGGAACTTTCCATGTTGAATTTTGAAGTTATTGATGCTGGTGATATTGAATATCACCCACGAATCAGCGACGGATGTGCAGGAATATTTTGAAAACTTAAGGACTGAATTTCATGGTCGCTGCCAATAAGACTGATCCACGCGGAGTGAGAGGATTTGGATAACCAGATCCTCGAAGAATGAAACAAAAGAGACACAAACCAGAAGAGATAATCCGACTGCTGCGCGAGTGCGACGGGGGTGTATCTTCTGTGGAAAGACTACACTTCATACCAACAGAACCATCACGTCCGCTAGATCAACTCCCCATCAATACCGATTTTATCGTTAAGGACGGATTTATCCCTGACCTGTATACAGAGATCCCACAGTTCACATTCCCTAATAAAGCGCAACCACTCTACGCTGCATGTGTGTATCTGGGGTTCAATTCTATTGCTGAGAGTCCATCATCTTGACACCAGAAATAAGATCTTTTCCGGAGTGCTCATAGATCGAACTAATCTTAAAGTTCACACCAGAATAAAGGTCACAGGGAACACCACAGAGTCCGGCACCTATGCCCACATGCAATCGATCTGTCTTGATATGTTTGCACTTCTCAATAACTGATAGGAATGCCACCGCAATTCCAGTCACCTGCTTGCGCGTAACCATCTTTCCCTTGATCAATCGAGATAGGTCAACACTACCTTCCACATCATTGTGCGCTCCACTAGCCTCAGAGTCGGTTCTGAAAAACAGGCACTTTCTTGCCCCACAGCTCAGGTAACCCCGCAGTGTCATCTGCTTGAACAGCCACTGGAGGTCAAAGTTGATCGGTTGGCCAGGCAGAAATACAGGCAATGATCTAGATAGGTTGAGAGACTCAACATCTAGTGAAAACGCAGCATCATGTGACAAATAGATCTTTGCACCCTTGGTTACCTTCTCAAGGTAGCTATACGTTGTCTTTTCACGAGCGAACAGGTGATAGCGCTCATCCATGTTAGCGAGTAATTGCTCGTGCCCTTCAAAAGAATGCGGCATCAAGGTAAACGACTCAAGGTCAGCATCGTGAGCGGCAACAAAATCTGCAAGCGCAGAATACTGGGGGAATGTCGCACCTCCGCTATACACTACTGACTTACAAGTCCCGTAGCCCTTGGAGGTATAGACATCCCAATCTAGTCCATTAGCATCGAACATCTTCATGCACGCCAATGCGATGATGGCATCTCCACCATTACCAGAGTTCGGGCGGAAAAGAAATCGACCTAGGGTCTTTAAGTGTGTCACCAGGGATTCAAATGCGTCACGATTGATCATAATATCTATTATTTAGAGAACCTCTAATGACCTCCAGCCAAACTCCTTGGACTGAGATTCATTATAAGGGGTAAGGTTTTGAAAATCATCGGAAAATATATCCAAGACGAGCGCGAAGTGACGACAAAAAATTGTATTTCATCTTCCCCAGTCTCTGCATGGTAGAAAGGTCACCTTGTCGCACCCCAATAGTGCTCTCATTCTCCTCAGCAATCTTAATCGGAGGTGGAAAGACTGAGTAGATCCGTAGATTGAGTTCCCAGTAGGATTTGAACTCAATATCAATGGGCCTACTAAAGTGCTTAGTCGACTCCAACAGCCGCGGCAGTGAGGAAACTTTTACTATGTAGCCAGTCGTAGCGATCGGCATAGTAGGCGTATCTACAATGCTTGCTCCGTTGTCGAGAGGACGCACAGCGCGACGTTGCTTCCGTGTCTCAAACAACTTTACCATATCCCATGACAAATCGGCCTCGATCACCTCATTGATGATCTTCTTCAAAGGACCGTCGATGATCAGGTCATCCTCTAGCACGACCAAGTAGTCAACTCCAGTGTCTATAGCCCGTCGCCAAGCCTTCTTGTGACTCAGGTAACAGGCAACCTCCCCATTTGTCAGTCGTCGATACCACTTGGAGCCTGGCTCAGGCACAGCGAATTCATCGCTCTTCGGCGTGACCGCATCCAATCTTTCCCAATCAATCCCCTGCTGATCTAGTTGTGCTCTAGCCTCTTCAAGCCGATCAGTTGCGCTGGCCACATTGATGAGTAGGCACATTACTTTGTGAGAACCGTTCATATCGAAAATTTGTCTACGTCTACCCAACCAGCCCTACGGGAGTTTCCACTTCCGAAGCAAGTTTTGTCCAATGGTATGGGTTTTTTCTGTTTGAATGTATGGAGTAATATTGCGCACAAAGAAACGGCAAAGGCCACGAGGACGCGAGGTTGGTAATCGATGAACTTTTATCTTTTCAAGACCCTGAAGCATCTCGGCATCAAAATTCTCCAAATCACTTGTCCAATCCTCACAAATAACTACCGGTTCCCATCCATTATCTGGTAAATATTTGGAGAATGCAGCAGCTCGAAAACTGGAGATTCTGTTGCGAGGAGGAAAAGAATATGTTAAGAAAAGAACCTTTTCCATTTGTTGTATGCTCTAATAATTTAGTGATGATTCTGAAACTTACTGACCGCCAGGAATTCCCTTTTTTGGGTTGGCCCGGATGGCGGCCCGGATGGCGGCCCGGATGGCGGCCCGGATGGCGGCCCGGATGGCGGCCCGGATGGCGGCCCGGGAGGTGGGGGGCGGAGGGGGTTGAAATACCGTCTTGAATCCTCACTGCGGGAAGTTTGGCCGGGCGTGATGGGCGTGATGGGCGGGGTCAAGGCGGAAGAAGGGGAAT
>MPMF02350863.1_pt1 | contig 11665 bp, 5 predicted proteins | sample 1617271 | NCBI WGS metagenome assembly MPMF02 (sample SAMN05944812, study PRJNA350692) | marine metagenome | biome: marine; feature: ODZ; material: water; isolation source: 120 m water sample prefiltered with 30 um filter, filtered on to 0.2 um... | place: Pacific Ocean | collected 2012-04-09... | reverse complement strand
TGCTCACCGGACGCGCGCCGATTCGCAACCCGGACGGCTCGCACAAGAAATGGATCAACGACAGGCTCGAGTTCTCCTACTTGAAACTCGCAAACTGAGACTCGCCGAACAAGCCATGGCAGCCCGTGGTGTCCAGAAACTCGATTACAACGGAATGCGCTGACTCCAGAATCGCCTGTGAGGCGTTGCAAGCGGCGGAGAGCGTGAGAATGCCCAGAATCGGTGTAACGGTTTTGTAACGGTTTTTCGCCGAAAACGGAGGCGAATAGGGACGAAATGACACACGGAAGCCCGCCGCGAATCGAGTCCTGTTTTCTGGACTGATCGCTGATTATCAGCAGTTTATGGCTGGTACCCCGGAGAGGAATCGAACCTCCATCTAAGGTTTAGGAAACCCTTGTTCTATCCGTTGAACTACCGGGGCTTGAACGCCCGAATGGTGGCTCACCACCAACGGATTACAAGTCGGGACTCGGGGTGGTTGACGGGCCACCCGGACCATGAGCGAGATCCATTCGACAAATTTTAGTCAAACCAGCCCACCCAAGCGCAGGAAGCAACGGAAGCCCCACTGCGTCGTGCGGCATCATTCCGTCACCGTCCCGATCTACGCCTGGCCCATCTGCGGCAAGACCCGCTACACGATGGTCTTCTACCGCGACGGGAAACGGCAGCGCCGATCCTTCACGGATCTCGGGAAGGCGAAGAAGGAGGCTAAGCTGGTCGCCGAGAAGATCCTGCGCGGGATGCAGGGCCAGAACGATCTCAAGCCGGCCGAGCGCGAGGCCTACTTCGCGGCGCAGCGAGTTCTCGAGGAATCCGGCGTGCCTCTGGTCTCCGCGGCGGAGGATTACGCCCAGTGCCGGAAGCTCCTTGGGGACGTTCCCCTCCGGTCGGCGGTCGAGGAGTTCCTGCGCCGCACCAAGGGCGTGAAGCTGGGCGTCACGGTGCCCCAGCTGGTCGAGGAGCTGCTTGCCGCCAAGAAGCAGGACGGCATGAGCGACCACTACATGGCTCAGCTCCGCAGCGTCCTCGGGATCTTCTCCCGCGCCTTCCCAGGCCCGGTCCTCGACGTGAAGGCCGAGGAGGTCGACGATTGGCTGCGCGGTGGCGATCTTGCCCCACAGACCCGCAACAACCGCCTCACCACCCTCCGCCTCCTCTTCAACTTCGCCAAGCAGCGCAACTACCTACCCGCCTCCGAACAGACCGCCGCCGAGACGATCCCCAAGCTGAAAGCCAAGACCGTGGATGCCGAGATTTTCCAGCCCGAGGAAATGGAAAAGCTGCTTCTCGGTGCGCCTGCTCTGCTAATCCCCTACCTCGCTATCGGTGCCTTCGCAGGATTGCGCGGCGCCGAGCTCGCCCGCCTGGATTGGAGTGCGGTCGACCTGGAGCGCGGCCTCATCCAACTCCGAGCCGGCCAGGCCAAGACCGCTTCCCGGCGCATCGTTCCCATCAGCGACAACCTCGCTGCCTGGCTGGAGCCTCTGGAGCGGGAGGGAAAGGTCATCAAGCAGAAGGCGGTGCCTCGCAAATCGGCCACTCTCGCCAAGGATCTCGGCCTCTCATGGCCTCAGAACGTCCTGCGGCACTCCTTCATCTCCTACCGCGTGGCGACGACCCACAACGCAAACCAAGTGGCCCTCGAGGCCGGGAATTCGCCGGCCATCATCTTCAAGCACTACCGCGAGCTGGTGACGGAGGAGGCTGCGGAAGAATGGTTCTCGATCACGCCGCCGGAGGGGTGGGTTCCGCCGGAAGAGGAGAGGAAACGACACGCCAGGAAGCGCCCATACGACTCTCCCCATGACGCGAGAGCCACGCCAAATTGACCAACACAACCATGGCAGAACGTTATCTGGGAAAGAACGAACTGGCGAAGGCGCTCAGCGTGAGCCCACGCACGATCGATACCTGGCCCGCCAAGAAGTGGATCCAGGTGATCGCAACCAGCCCGAGCCTCCACCTCTTCGACCTGGAGGACGTGAAGCAGGCGCTCAAGGATCGCCTCTAGATCCCGCCGGAGGGTCCTTTCGAGCCTTCGAAATTTGCCTGTGTCCCGGCTCCTTCACGCTGCTTCGGTGAATTCCAAGAATCTCTCCGGTATCTTCAGTCTTTCGAGCAATTTGATCCAGTGCGCGATGAAGCGACTTAGCTCGTCAGGTGAGCACTCGAGTGTCTCAAATCCTTTGCTCGGATCTCTCAGCCGCTTCTGTGAAGCGAAAACCAGTTTCTCGATTGGCTTCGTAGGTTGAGCGGGAAAGGTCCATATGTTTCCATGTGCCAAGGCATTTCGCAGGATCTTCGATTACCCCAGCGAAAATGCCGCCTGGATCGGCCTCGCCCGCTACCAGCTCCTCATCGGCAAGCCCCACCCGGTCACGGTCGCTATCGCGCGGATGCATCCGGAGGATCAGGATGTGATCGACGACTTTCTGCTGGAGGTTTCGCAGCGGGGAATGTCGCTGCGGGGGCAGTTGCTGTCTCGTCTGATCCGGCAGGCGATCGACGGGTGCCTGGATCCAACCGAGCAGGAGGTGGCAGGGTTGGTTCCGCAGGAGTTGTTGAGGATGGCGAAGGAGTGGAGGAATAATCCGAATGCGGTGTCAGCCGCCTGCCACGCCTCCTGACTTCCGCTCCGATGATAGGAAAATACGGTCCCGTTCGGGCAAAGATGGGCGCTACAAGCCCCGCCGCATCCAAGCTAATCCAATCTACGCCCGCTTACGACAAAAGCGGACACGGAGACGCGCAGGTAACGAAGACAGAAGACGGTCTTTCTGCCTGGAACTTCACAGTCGAAGGGTCTGTCCCACCTATTCCAACGTGATCCCCACCAGGAAGGGCGCCGCGGCCTTTCCAGCTGAGATGAAATCGATGGTCTCGATGGTCTCGTCCGGGCGAGGATTGATCCAGACGAGTTCGGAGAGGATGATATCCCTGTCGCTGTCGTTCCAGCCCCGCCAGCCAATCTGCTCGTCGTCGGGTGAGTCTTCCGGATACCAGTCTGCGATATCGTCGATGAAATTGACGGGCTTCGTCTCGGAGGGAGCGTCCTTGTAGTGGATCACGAAGCGGGCCACTTCCACCCCCCGGGTCTCGCGGCCCCAATGGCAGGAGGTGAGGAAGTGTATGGCTGAAGCCATTTGGCCGATCTTGATTTCCGTGACCTCCAGCGGATAGTTGCCCTGGAATTTCTCGTTATAGGTTTCGCCATCGGGGAGAGTGCCGCTCTCCAATTGGACGACCCCACGAAGATCAAAGTTGGCGCCCTTGAGCGGAACAAACGATTCCGGTAGCCGGGCGAGGTTGTCCGACGGGTTGGTTGACCACCCCTGCCCGTCGTAGAGGCTGGCGTTGTAATGTTTGCTCAGATCGATGAGCCTGGCATCGAGCCCCTCGAGGCGCTTTGGGAAAAGATATACGTGTCTCACTGTCCGAGCCTCGTCTTTCCGTCCCAGGCGCTCCAGGGCGATCAGGTGACGCTCCATCCAGGACCGCTTGAGCTCGCCCGGTTCGTCGCGAACCTCCTCGACGATTTCGAGCGCCTCCTCCCACTTCGCCATGAGACCACAGAGCCGGAAACTTGCACCATAAGCATCCAGCGACATCCTGGCACGGGCAGCTGATTCCTGTCCCAGGCTTCGCTCGAGCACCGCTCGCCGTTCGCTGCGCAGGGACTTGGGGAGAAGGGCAATCGCTGCCTCTCGCAGAGCCGCCCCACCATCGCCCTCGAGCATGCCGGCGAGTTGGCTCCCGGGCGCATGGTCGCTGCCGAGCAACTGCAGCGCAAATCCAAGATCCGAACTGTCTCCCTTCCTCTGATGCACCTCGGCGGCGAGGACATTTCTTCCGAGTCGCAGAGACCGGGCATCGATCGTAAAACGGTGAGCCCTGGTTTCGCCTTGGGACGAAGCGTCGTTTGCATTCGCATCTCTGCTTGCAAAATCATCAAACTTCACTTCTCCAGGAGACATGTTTTCGCGAAGCACTTCGACCCCGTTGAGATAGACAATGGCGCCGTCATCCCGGATCAAATTGACGTCCAGAAACGGTCTCACATCACCCTCACGAACCTCGAAGGTGCGCCGAAAGAACGCTGTCGAAAACTTGTTGTCGGGGTCAGGGCCGAACCCGATCGTGGTAACTTCCCCATCACCCCCATACCCGAGCTTGGCACGACCCGGCCCCTTCCAACCGGTGTCGTTGAAGTCGCTCGCCCGCCATGCGGTCCCCTGGTCGCTTCCATCATCGAGGTATCGCCACTCGGCATCCATGGGAACCAACTCGACGGGAGGCATCGCCCGATGATCCCATTCGACCAACAGACTCAACGCTGGCGTCGGGTTCCAATAGCCCAGGGCACGAGTATCCTGGTTGGCGAGCGACTCCTCCAATTCGGAGACCACGGCCAGCGGGCTCATGAGGCGGATCGCGGCATCCCAATCCTCTTCTTCGGCGATCAACCTTTCGGCTTCGGACTGGGCGGCGCGCAGGTAATTAGCCAGGAGAACGTCAGGATCAAAGCGCGGCGGCAAGGGATCCATTTCCACGATGATCTGCCAGTCCTTGTTTGCTTGCTCGAAGTTTCCGTGGGCGGAACTTAGAGAATAGCGCTGGATCTGCAGTCTGGCGGCCAGGACCTCTCGGCCATCAGCTCGCCCCGCGGCGTCGATCGCCTCGGTCAATAGATCCCGGCAAGGGTCCTCGCGCAATTTGCTCTGATACCGATTCTGGACGTCGATCACCGCCAACAATTTGGCAAAGTCCAACCGATCACACCGCCGCGCCTCAGCATAAGCTTCATCAGCTTCATGTTTCTTGCCGTCGGCTTCGAGGGCGATTCCCTGGTACCACCAGATCTCGGCGTCGTTCGGGGATAGAAGGCGCGCCCGGGTCAGATCGGCGGTCGACAAGGCTCGCACGCCGGCCGTGTTTGAGTTCGCGGGAACCCGGCGGAGGATGCCCCGCCGCGCGAGGGCTCGGGGATGGTGGGGGCGGAGGCGCACGGCTTCATCGAGCAATGCCAGGTCCGACTGGTCGACAAGCGTCTCGACATAGGCGTCCGAGGCATCGGGCCGGAAGGGAGAATCTGGCCGCGTGCCGGGAAATTCCCCAAGCCACTGGAAGAACTCCGCCAGGCGTCGCTCGGCAGAAAGCACCGCGCCAGGGTCGGGCGGCGCTTCCCGATCGGACATGACCTTGAAGACACTCTGCGCGTCAAGCCGGTTGCCCCCAAAGGAAGTCGCAACGTCATGCAGCCACGCGGGGGCGGCTTGGCCTCCACTGATGGAGACATCCCAGACCGCCGCGATTCCGGCCCGCCCACTCGCCGGCTGTTGCGGCCAGACAACGAGTCCATTCCCCCCGTCGATAAAGGCAGCGTCGGAAAAGGTGCTCCCCGTTTCCAATCTCCCACTGACGGGTTGACCGGTCTCGGCTTCCCAGACCTGCGCATAACTGGCGACAGCTCCTGTGAACACGGTGGCCAGCAAGCGCCCATCGGGGCTGAATACGACACATTGGCACGGGTAATCGCCTCGAATACTCCCCCAACCGTTGGAGTTACCTAAAGGAAGCCCCCAAAGATGCACCTGGCCGGAGCGATACCCTGCGGCCAGAAATTCGCCTCCGGAACTAAGGTCCAGACTCACCACCTGTTCTTTGGGCCCCGCAGGCGAGGCCCACCGTTCGCCGTTCGCTGCGGACCAGACTCGCAAGCTTCCCTCACCTCCTGAGGCTGTGACTACAAATTCAGCATCCGGACTGAACGCGGCGACCGCGACCGATTCAGCGGGCAATTCCAGAGTCACCCCGCCTTTCGCGCCAGCAGTCGAACCAAGCACTTGATTGCGCGCGGTGAGAATCCGCGACCGATCCGCACTGGATGCCAGCACATCATCTCCCATCGCCAAGCCTTCGTCGCGCAGTCCGGAGCCAGTCGTCTCACCCGTGGTCGCAATGGTCGATCCGATCTTCCATCCCGGCCCGTCCTCCCAGATGCGCACCTTGCCCGCATCCGAACGCGCGGAAATCTCCGAACCATCGCCGTTGAACGCCACCTCGACGATTTCCCCGGACAGCTCGAGTGGCGATCCCAATCGCTCACCGGTCTTCAGGTCGAAGAGCGCCACGCGGCCGGTTGCGGTTGCCAAGGCGATCACCCCCTGGTTTGGATGAAGGGCGCCGCTGGTGACGCTTTCTTGTGGAAGATAGAGCGGCTTGATCTCTCCCGCATCAGCCAGGAACGCGTAACCCTCATTGATGGGGCGCGGCGGCTCCGCAAAATCCGGCAACTCGTCTGGAGCATCGGCGGCGAAGGCTCCGTAGTAACACCTCCCGTCTCGCGTCGGCACCATCACCCGGCGACCATCCCGGCTGAAGATCGGAGGCGATTCCCTGGCGATCACGGTCGAGATGCTCCTCGAATCCAGATGTCTGGTTCTATCTTCGACGCCATCGGAGACGTCCCAGTAACGAATCGTCATGTCGGTTCCGGCGCTGATGACCCGTTGACCGTCGGGCGAGAACGCGGCAATCGTATAAGGCTGATCCCCGCGAAAATACCCGTCATCAGGCACGGGTTCCAACTGGTGTCCCACCAGTTTGCACACGGGCTCGGAGTCGTCCTGAGTGCTCCAGACCCAAAGCATCGCGTCTCGCGCACGGATCAGGATTCGCGTGCCGTCAGGGCTGAAGACTCCAGGAGCGGAATGTTCAAAGAAACCGTTGACGGGATAGGTGCGGATGACAGGCGCCACCCGGGCCTGGACGTCATTGGGATCCGTTCCCCCGTCGGCAACAACTCCACCAGTGGCGAGATCCACCAGCAAGGCCGATTCCGATTCAGCGGCACCGTCCGGCCCTCTCATGAGAATCCTGGTTTCATTGGGGCTCCACCGCGGCCTTCGAGAACTCTTCCCACAATCGATCTTGTCCAGGACCTGCCCGGTCTCGGTGTCCCAGATGATCGCATAGCGGTCTTTCCAGGAGCTTGAGAGGAATCGTCTCCCATCCACCGAGAATTGCAGGAAATGCATCCCCGGCTGCGGGATCTCGCGAACCAATGACCAGTCCGAGCAATCATAGAGAGCCCCGTCGCCGTGCGTGAATCCGACCAGGAGGCGATCTTCCCCCGGGCTGATGGCGAGGCTGTTGTGCCAGATGTCCCCCGCGCTGATGATCTCAAAACTCGGTATCATGGTCGCCGAACCCGGTGTCCACCACCTCACATCACCTCGACCCCAGGTGCCGGTCACACCCAACGAACCATTTGCAGTCGCGGCCGTGGCATACACCTCACCGCCCTCAAAATCCAGAGGGGGCGATCGGTGGCCGGGCGGCGCGGAGTAGGCGAGGAGGTTGAAGATGCGATCGACCGCCCCGGGGTTATCGGGCTTTCGGTCTGGCTTCAACGATCTCGCCAGGTGGGCGATCCCCCGGCCGACATCCCCCTCGTCTGCAAAGAAATGTCCCAGGCTCATGTCGGTGCGCACGAACTCGGAGCGCAATTCCTCCTTCGCGCTGTCGGCCTGGATGCGGAGCCGCTCGGCTTCCTTTCGTTTCTGGATCGCGAACACGAAGGCGGCCACCGCGACCACCGCCACAACGCCCATGCCGATGGCGAAGCGCCTGAAGCTCCGCGCGGCGCGTTCCCGCGCTTCCGCGAGTTGCCGGGCCTGCGCAAGCTCCCGCTGGCGGGCCGCCTCCTTTGTACGCTCCTCGGCCTCGGCCTCCTCCCGGCTTTGCTCCAGGAAGGTGATCGCCTTGTCGAATTCGCCGCCGTACTGCTCCGCCCATGAGGGGTTCGGTCGCTCCTCCTCTCGCCAGCTGAGAGCGATCTGCAGATCCGGATCGCGAAACAACCCCGCCTTGCCGTCGCGCCAAAGCGAGGCGGTATCGGAAAGCCGTTTGAAAATGCGCGCCGATTGCGCCTCCTCCTCGACCCAGGTTCGCAGACGCTCCCAGCCTCGCATCAGGCTCTCGTGCGAAAGGTCCACTACGGTCCGATCGCTCAGCTCGGACTCGGAGTTCACGCCTGGCATGAGAAAAGTAACTCCCGGCTTGCGAAAGGCGTCGATGACCTCGGCGATGGTGGCGTGATTGGTGTCGGCAACCGTCTCGAGCCGCTCCAGCCGCGTCGGTCGCCGGATTCCCCGGTTGTCGCCGCCCTTCTCCGTGAGCGTCTTGAACACTCTCTCGCAGGCGCTCCGGTGGGCGTCGTCCGGCAGCTCGTCATAGATCTCGTCGGCGTGCCGGGAGAGGGCGGCGGTCAGCCCACCCGTCGCCTCGAGATCGTCGAAGTCGATCGCGCGAGTGCGGTCCCCGGCGGCGGCCCAGCCATCCCACATCCGCATCAAGGCATGCTGAAGAACGGGGAGCTGGTCCGGGTCATCACCGATATCGTTCAGCAAACGCTGGACGAGGAGCGGGTTAATCTTGGCACCACCCACACCGACGGGCTTCATGATCGCGTCCTGCTTCTGGTCTCGTTGCAGCCGAGGGATTAGATACTCCCCGTTATTGACGGCCTCCGCCAGGCCGGGAATCTCTGAGCAATCGCCCAGGTAATCCGAGCGCATCGTGATGGTCACGTAAACCTGGCGTTCCTCCTGGGCGGTGGCCGTGAGGAGCAGATTCACGAAGGCGGTCGCCACTTCTTCGGACTCGAGGCTCTGCTGACGAAACCGGAAAAGCTCCTCGAACTGGTCGACAACAATGAGCACGTTGGTATTTTGCTCGACGATGTCGGACTGTTTCACGGCCTCCACCAGACCGTAACGGCTCCGGCTGAGAGTGGCCCCCAACCGCGGCAGAGAGCTCGGGTCATCCCGGTCATATAGGTCGGCTTCAAGGAGCGCCCGCGAGACATTCTCGAACGGGCTGCCGCCCGGTCGTAGTAAGACCACCTCCCATGACGATCCCGCCTGGGCCATGGTGCCTCCGTGGAGTTCGGGAATGAGACCGGCCCGCACGAGAGATGACTTGCCGCTACCCGAAGTGCCTACTACCGCGAGGAAGCGGCTCTTCCTCAGAAGCTGCAAGAGAGCAGCCGACTGGTCTTCGCGCCCGAAGAAGAGATGGCTCTCGTCGCTGCGGAAGGGACGCAGGCCCGGGAAGGGATTGAAGCGATCGCTCATGGAGCAGCCACCTCTCCACATTTGATGCTCGCCGCGAATTCCGCAAGCAGCGCGGCATCGAAGGATTCGCCGCTCTGGCGGATGACCTCCGCGAGCATGGTCTTGAAGCGTTCCTTACGGCGATCGAAGGGTGGCGCCAGGTAAACCGCGGCCACGGCAATCGGGCGTCCCCCACGATACCCGATCGCCTTCTGAAGGTCGCGGATTTTGAAGTCCACCCAGTGCACACTGGCGGATCCGTAGTAGATCAGAACCGAATCACAATCTGTTAGATTCTGGATGTGGATCTGCTGGGTATCGGCTTCGTCGGCCTCAAAGGCCGGAAGGCTCACCTCGATGCCCTGGTCGTAAAAGAAGTCTTCAAGCGACTCGACCGCTTCCTCGTCCTTCTGATCGCAAATCAGATACAGCCGGCGGATCTCCCCGGCGGCAACCGGCTTCGTGGCTCTGGTCTTCTCCGTGCATTCCTTTTCCCAACGTGAGAGGAGGAGGACCTTGAGGTTTTCCAGAGTATCAGCGATCAGTTCGGCACCGGTGACTGATTCCGGTTCGGACTCGAGTTGGCGGAGGAAGGACGCCTGGCGTTGGTCGCTGGGTTGCAGGTCGCGCGGAACCCAAATCAGGCGGCGCAGCGGGGACTGCCTGCAAAACTCCGCCGCGACCTGGTTCTGCAGGGCCACCACCGAGAGCTCGGCGGCCTCCGGAACGAAGCCGAAGTGTTCGCCCACCAGGTGGATGGCGATGTCGGCCCGCTCCAGGCACTGCCGCACCACCGCGATCAATTCGTTGGCGACCAGCGGAAGCGGATGTTTGGGAACGACGTCATGTCCCAGCTCGGTGAGCTCGCGACGCAAGTGGTCGCGCTGCGCTTCCAGATCGGACGTGGTGGCGGCAAGAAAGATGGTTTTGGGATTATCCGTGCGTTCGCCACCAGGATCGCGATCGTGTCCGGGCCCGAGGTGTTTTAGCACTTGGGACACATCGTAGGCGACATCATAGACACGCTCGTGGAACCGTTGCAGCGCGGCATCGCCGAATGATTTGTCAAACTCGCGCAACCGGCCGGTGACGGGATCGCGCTCGAAGAATTCGTAGGGAGCGAGGCCGGTGTAAACGGCGCGGATAGCGGGTGGAAGGTCACCTTCCTCGACCGGCGTCTTCACCACATTCAGGAGACGCGAGTGGCGGTCCACTTCGGAGCGCCCGGATTTCCGGGCTTCTCTCCAGAAGGTCTCCACCACGCGCTGACATCGATCGGACTGCGCGAAGGGGGGCGAGAGAACCGAGACCACGGTCTTGGCTTTGGGAACCTCCTTGAGGACCGCGCTTTCGTTTTCGTCGCTGGCGGGAACGTCGGGCAATTTAACGACGGCGACTTCTTTCCCCGAAAGCTGGGCTACCCGCACCTGGAGGTTTTCGTGAAGCTGGGTCACCCAACCCTGATGTCCCGAGATGACGGGATGGTCGTCGAGCCCTGCGTAGGTAATGACTACGTCGCTGTCGCTGAGAACTCCGGGAGTGGGTGCTTCTGACTGGCCGCCAGGAGCGAAATCACCGGGTGATGCTTCGCCCGCGCGATGCGCTTTGCCCGAACCCTGCGGTGCCACAAAGCTAGCGATGCCCTCTGCCCCGACTTCGAAGAGTTCCATTGGTTCGGGATTCCCCTGGAATTCGTAGAACCCATGCGAGAGCCACCGCAATTCAGTTGGCGTTGCCTGACCTGACAGCGTCGGGTGCTCCCGCACATGATTGCGGGCGTCCTCGTAAACCGCCCGAGTCATGAGAATCTGCCCGCCCTCGGCGAGATCCATAATGCGGGCGGTCAGATTGATGGGCATGCCCACCGCCCGCTTCTCGCCCCGAATTCTTTCGTCCATCTCGGTCACCACCCCAAGGTGCAGGCCGATGCGGATTTGGATGCGCTCGCCCTCGCACCTCTCACCATAAAGGCGGAACTGAAGTCGTAGCGCCATGGTGACCGCATCGCTGGGGTCCTCAAAGCGGACCAGGAAGCCGTCTCCGGTCTCGTTCAGCACCCGGGCACCCGCAATGTCCGAAAGGCACTCCTGGAGGATCTCATCATGCCGCGCCACGTAGCGCATATAGGCGGTGGTCCCCAGACGTTGCTGCAAGGCCACCGATCCAACCAAGTCGGTGAACAGCAGGGCGACGAGACTCTTCTCTGGCAGAGCTGGCATACGGCATATTCTCCACCACCGCAGCGTGGTTCAGGAAGTTGGCCTATTAGCATGCTCATGATCGGCTATGATGTAAACACAAGTTTTGCTTCCGGCCCAAACGCTTCGGTGACCGGGAATCCAAGTGCCATGTCCGTTTTTGCCTGAAGCGACATGAGATCAGCCCCAACTCCACGTCCGCTTTCGACGAAAGCGGACATTGACCGAATCTGACCGTCCGAAAACGCGTAGCACGATGGGAAGTCGCCCTCAAAGCTCCTCTCCCAACAATCCGGAAATCAGCGCCTTCCGTTGTAATCGTATTTCTGGACACTACGCCGTAGC
>MPMF02145494.1_pt1 | contig 11674 bp, 8 predicted proteins | sample 1617271 | NCBI WGS metagenome assembly MPMF02 (sample SAMN05944812, study PRJNA350692) | marine metagenome | biome: marine; feature: ODZ; material: water; isolation source: 120 m water sample prefiltered with 30 um filter, filtered on to 0.2 um... | place: Pacific Ocean | collected 2012-04-09... | reverse complement strand
GAGAGCTCTTCAACCTCCTGACTCAGCTGCTGGCGGCGTTGCTGCAGATCGCTCAGGGCGAGCTTCAGCAGTGGTTCCATGGCCCCAGTGGCCTCTGAATCACTGCAGGGATCCGTATCCCCTGAAGCTGTGTCACTCAAATCCTTGTCACTGGGGGCAGTTTCTGGCTGGGAAACAGCATCCTTCCTGGGAAGGGGCTCTGGTCGTGGTGGGTCGTTTTCTGGCATGGACCGTGCGGGGCTTGTGATCAGACCTCAGGTGCTGGAGGCGTCGTTGCTAGAGGGGGAGGTGGCAGAGGGGCGTTGCAGGGGGCCAACCCTCAGCTCTAGCTGGCTTTTCAGCGCGATGGCATCAAACAGAATCGGCAAAAGGTGCGGACTGGCTTGCTCCCGGAAATACAGGATGCCTGGCAGGCCGGGTAAAAACATCCTCCAGGCGAGCCAGCTCTCAAAGGGGAAGCGGCGGATTTCCCTGCCTGCCTGCCAGAGCACCAGATCGTTGGCGGTGAATTCCAGGCGCAGCAGAAAGGCCTGCAGCAGCAGAAACAGGCCAAGAGCACAGACAATCAGGCTCAGCCAGGGATGCAGCGGCAATGGCAGCAGGGACAGGCCAAGGGCTGTGATCAGCAGAGGCAGGCGTGGATTGGGGGCAAGGATCACGCTCTGATCATTGTCTGGGGATCGGGTTGGTGAGGTTGTCATGCGCCGAAGAGAACCTGCGTCAGCAGCACATCCATCATGGAGACAGTGACAAGAATCATCACCACGGCCCCGGTGGTGCTGGTCCCCACCTCCTTGGGGCCGCCCCTTGTTGTGAGCCCCCAGCCACAGGCAATGACGGCGATCTGAAGCCCAAAAACCAGGGCCTTGATCAACATGAAGGGAAGGTCCTCCGGTGAAAGCCAGGTGCGCACGGAATTCCAGAACACCTCCGGTGGAATCATGTAGAGCGCGGTGCTGCTGAGCTGACCGGCCCAGATGGCCACCCCGAAGAACAACAGGCACTGCACCGGTGCCATCACCACCATGGCGATCAGCCTTGGCACCACTAGATATTCCACTGGATCGGTGCGCAGCATCGTGATCGCATCGATCTGCTCTGTCACTTTCATGGTGCCCAGCTGCGCTGCATAGGCCGTGGCGACCTTGCCGGTGAGCAGCGTGGCGGTGAGCAGAGGTGCGATCTCCCGTGCCAGACCGATGGCGAGGATGCCGCCCACGGTGGAACCGGCGCCCTGACGGGTGAGCTCGGCGGCCACCTGAATGTTGAACACCGAGCCGGCGGCAATGCCGGTGATGATCACGATCAGGAAACTGCCCGGCCCTGCTTCCAGTAACTGATCGAACAGATCAATCGTGTTGATCTTGCCGCGGGCGGCGGCGGTAACGGCCTGGCCACCGATCAGAAGGCTGCTGCCCAGTCGCTTAAGCCAGCGGGGGCTTTTCATGACGTGGCTGCCTTGTTGTGAGCGTTCTTCTCCGGCCAGCCTCGCATCACCACAAGTCCCAGTGCCACAAGCACGGCGGGAATGAATCCCATGCAGAGACGAATGGTGAGCAGAGCGGAGTCTGGTTGTTCTGAGAAGCTAAGGGCTCCGCCTGACTCTGCTCCTGAGCGATAGCCGGAAATGGAAAGCAGCACTCCGAGCAGTTGGATGCTGAGGCCAATGCCGATTTTCTGAATCAGCACCATCCAGGCGGTGTAGAGGCCTGCCGGCTTATCTGGATCGGCATCGATCGCATCTGGCAACAGGCACCAGGGAATCAGATACGCGGTGGCGGCTCCAAATCCCACCAATGCGATGGTGGCCAGCAGAGCCAGCAACCTCAGACCATCAGGGCCTGCGCTGGGCCAGAGGCTGGAGAGGGTTGCATCAGGGGAGAGGGGTTGGAGCAGCATCGAAAGCACGCAGGCCGTGATCCACAACCCACCACCCCAGAGCAGGGCTGGGATACGCCCATGGCGATTGGCATACATACTCCAGACCTGCAGGCCGATCAGGGCACTGAGCTGGAAGGGGAGCAACATCCAGGTCGCCAGTTCTGCGGGCACGCGCATCAGCTGAACCAGGTAGATCAAGGCAACGGGCTGCATCAACTGCAAGGCGCACCAGAGCAGCAGGTAAAGCCCCAGAACCTTGAGAAAACGCCGGTTGCCGATGATCCGCGCAAGTTGACGGGACAGGGATTCACTGCTGCCACTGGGGCGCCGAGCCTTCTTGGCGAAAGGGGCCAGGCCCCAGCAGCAGCAAAGGGTGGCCAGGGCTGCGATCGTGCCGGTGATGCGTCCATGGCCAGGTAGCCGCTGGCTCCGTTGACCAGCAGCAGGGGGGTGACAATCAAGCCGCTGGCGCCAGCGACGATCGAGCCGGTGAACCTGGCGGCGTTGAGGCGATTGCGTACAGAGGTGTCTTCTGTGAGTTCTGTGGAGAGGGCGGCGTAGGGCAGGTTGACGCTGGTGTAGGCGGTCATCAGCAGGATCGCCATCACGATGTAATACGTGGTTTTCTGCGCTACATCGCCGGGGGGGACCCACCACATGGCGGCCAGGCTGATGCCGAGGGGCAGCGCGGCGGCGAGCATCCATGGAATCCTTGGCCCCCATCGGGTCTGGGTGTGATCGCTGAGCCAGCCGATCATCGGGTCATTGATCCCATCCCAGAGCTTGATCACCATCAGCAGGGAGCCGGCAATCACGGCAGGCAGCCCGGCGGTTCCGGTGAAGAACACGAACAGGTAGAACCCCAGCAGAGTGGCGGCCAGCCCGGTTCCCGCATCTCCGAGGCCATAGGAGACCATCAAGCGGCGGCGCGAGCCTTCTGAAAGCGAAACAGGCGAGGACAAACTTCAGTGCAGGGGGGCGCTGGGGGCCATAATGCTCCTGTGCTGAATCCCTGGAACCAACCCGACCCAAGGTGTGGTTTTCTTGTATCAGTGCGGGCGTTGTGTAGTGGTAAGACCTCAGCCTTCCAAGCTGATGACGCGGGTTCGATTCCCGCCGCCCGCTTTCTTGCCTTAAAACTTGTTGGCGCAGGCTTTCGCCTCTGGGGCCATCATTAGATTGATCAACGTGGCGCCATTCTGGCCAAGGTTTTTCGCTAGCTGAGAGATCCCCGCCAGGGATCTGCCGTTGTAACGAGCTTCATAGCTGTTGGCGAGGCAGGTGCAGTAATTGGTTTGATGACGCACGCCAGGTGTTTTGCCTGTTTTGCAGCCTTGAAGGAAGCCATCACGAAATTCCCTGGCTAAGGAGGCCTCACTGGCTTGCGGGGCTGGTTGGGCGATAAGGGGTGCCGGTGTAAGCCCGAGCAGCAAAAGTGCTGGCAGGAGGATTCTGGCGTTTAGGCGCATGGTTGTCGTTGAAGATCTTTGCTTGGAGGCTCAATGGAGCAGCTGGAAATCAATGATTTGAAATTGGCAACTGCTCCTTGAGTCTGATTCATGGCATTGATTTTCCTGGCTTCTCAGTGAAGTTTTCACTGAGCTTGTTGCCTGGTATCAGTGTTTTGAGTTGCTTCATCACACGTTTGAACATGCTTTCCTGTTCAGCAAGTTTCTCCTGTAGATCTTCGATCACTTGATTCTGGCGCGCATCCTCAGCATGGGATTGTTTCTTTTCCTCTTCCAGTTCGTCGATGCGCTGCTTGAGCAGTGCAATCAGCTGGTTGTTGGCTTCTGTGGAAGCCACATCATTGGCGAGATCGTCTGATTGATGATCAAGAAGCTGCTCAAGCTTGCTCTTGAGGGCATCAATCTGCTGATCCCGTGAGGCAACATCGCTTTGCAGCTGGTTGATGTTGGTCTTGATGGACGAGAGGTAATGGGAATCACCGAGCTGTTCTGATTCGGAATCGCTCTCTGAATGGCCCGTGTCAGAAGTTGTGGTGGGTGTCTCTTTTTTGGAGCTCACTCCAAGGGGGAAGGAGAAGCCGAGGCGCCCTGCGATCGATGGAGTGGAGCCATATTCGTAATCGATAGAAGGTGTATAGGCGATGGCGCCATTGAGATGGAGACGATCGCCTACACGTACGGCACAACCTGCGGAAAGTGCGTACTGTGAGCCATATCCACCGGTGCCAATTCCGCATCGCGCCGGTTCATCCTCCTGCATCGAAACCTCGGGAACTGCAGAGAGAGCTGCTGCAATGGCACCGGAAGACTCAACGGCATCGCCGAGGCGACTGGCTGCCTTTTCAAGGCGGGGAACTTTTGTGTTGACAGTTTTGTTGAGCTTATTGACGGAGACGTTGGCGCGAATCAGGGTGCCATCTGTGCTGGTGGCGACGAGGTTCTCCTGGGAGCCGGCGAGGTTTGGAATCGTGACCTGGGTATCGTCAGTGCCGAGAACGAGCTGATTGGAGCGGCTGGTGCTGGCACCAGCGCCAAGTGCTGTTGAGCCTGAGTGAGAAGCGCTGGATCCCCTGCCGAGGGCCAAGGAATTGGTGCCTGTTGCGATTGCCGATCGACCCAGTGCCACTGAATCTTGTTGATTGGCTTGTGATGAAGAACCGATGGCGATGGCCCCATCACCTTGGGCCTGAGCGTGGTAGCCAAGGGCCGTGGAATGACTTTCTGTGGCTCTAGCGCTTGCACCAATCGCGGTGGTTTGATCGCCACTGGCCTCTGCCTGGTCTCCAAAGCAGGCTGCATCTGTGCCGTCAGCATCGCAATCAGCGGAAGCCAGGAAGGAGCTGCTGACTTCAGATCGCGATAGGGTGCCGTCGCCATTGGCGAGCACGAGCCCGGTTTGGCCTTCGTTGGCGAGATCTGGAATTGTGATGTCTGTTGCTGTTGGCTTAAGTCCTCTGGAGGCATGCCCCAGCATGATCTGATCAGCACGTGTTGTTTCAGCCTTGAAGCCGAGGGCAACGGAGTTGTCGTGATCTTTTTTGATGATTGCTCTTGAACCAAGAGCGAGGGAGTGATCACCGCGTGCGATGGGATCAACCCCACCGATAGCTACGGCACCTTTACCTGTTGCGATGGGAGCAAACCCACCGATAGCAATGGAATCATCGCCGGTGGCGAGAGAGGAGAGGCCCGCCAAAGCCATGGAGCGATCGCCAGCTGCAACAGAGGCCTTGCCGATGGCGGTGGAGTTTTGACCAGAGGCAAGACCTACCTGGTCCAAAGACTCTGGAGTAGGCACCTGTAGCCATGGCCCTGTATCCAACTGCCGTGGAGTGGTGTCCAGTGGCTTCTGCCATGGAGCCGATAGCAGTGGATTGATCGTCATAGGCGGAAGAAGCATTACCGATGGCGATAGCGTGTCGGCCATTAGCTGTTGAAGCATTACCGATGGCGATACCACCGGGCCCCGAATCGGCCACTTGAGCGCTGGCACCATCGCCAATGGCAATGGAATATTCAGCGGCAGCTTTGGATTGTGAACCAAGAGCGAGGGAGTGATCACCGCTTGCCTTGGACGAAGATCCAAATGCCGATGATCGTTCCCCGTTTGCACTTGCAGCCTGACCCATTGCAGATGAGCTCTTGCCATTTGCGCTTGAGGTCACACCAAAGGCTGAAGATTTTAATCCAATTGCTTTCGCTGATGATCCTAAAGCTGTGGAATCATCTGCAAGGGCTCTGGCTTCACGTCCGATGGCTGCTGCGTTAATTCCAGTGGAACTGGCGAATTGGCCAATAGCAAAAGCACCATAGCCTGAGACATCACGTGTACTGCCGCCCTCATTCATTCCTTTCATAGGAATGCCGTTAATGGTGTCATCAGCAAGCGCCTGACCATGGCTTGTGGCCTCAATCAGTGTTCCAATCACACCCAGCTGACCTACCACAGCCGATGAGGCGAAAATCGCCTGGGTTGATTTACTCCAGCGTCGATTCCTGCCTGCTGCTCATGTCTTTGAAGATCGCCTATAGCCAGCTATTTTTAAAATTATCGAGAAAAGTTTGTTGTTCAAAAGATAGGCCCAATCTTCATTGTTAGGCAAACATACTCACCTCTACCAGCCTTGTCGGGTCTTAAAGCTGGTCTCGTTGCACTCTTTTTGAGAGTGAAAATTCTCACTGCTTTGAGTTCGGCTTTTTGTAGTGCTCAACTGGATTTTGCCTCGCGCTTGCCTGTGAGTCTTCTTTGTTGCAGGCTTAGCTTGAGGATCGAGTCTTAAGAGACTTGCATTGGCTGACTTGGCCTGTGGCAGGGTTCGCTTCCTAGGTTCGGCTGAGATCAGTGACCCCCTGCGAAGTGGCTTCGGCAAAGAAAACAACTGTATAGATCAACGGAGAAGGCATCTTGTCGAGGGCGTAAGTACTGAGAGGGCGTAAACCAGTCAGCGCCTAAAGAAATCAGAGAAGCTCTGGCCGAACAGCAGACATTGAAATTGCTCGAAGTAAGGGCGGTAAGGGATCTCTTTGGTTAATTGCGCCTTGATGCTCTTAGCCAGATGGCGGTTCTATACCGGAGTCCGCGTTGGAATTTAGTAGCGGGCAACAGCATCAATGGTTTGTGAGTTGCCTTAATCAGAGTTGCTATATAAATCCGATGACGCCGCTTGGACATAAACCAGCGGCTGAACCAAGCCGAAAGCCAACAAGCAGCAAAAATCCGACCAACCCACATGGCTAGTTATTTGCGACCCAGATCTTTGTCGACGATCAGGGTTGGCAGATGGGCATTTGCTTGTTGTTTGAGGTTGAGGGCGTAGTCCTTAAGTTGATTTGCGCTTGCTCCGGACCACAAACAGATTGCTGTGATCAGCGGCGTCTTGTTAGGGAAACGAGAGTGAATGCGGTTAGCACCTTCTACTGTGATGCGTTCAGTCCCAATCACAATTGCCTTACACCAATCCACGTCGTCAGGACTGGGAGGGCGATCAAAATCTTCACTTTCTTGGCTGATGTGTTCACGAATGGCGATCTTCAATTGATCCCAGCCCTCTCCGGGTAAGGCATTCTTTTTATGGCAAGCCGCTGAAAACAGCCCCATGAGCTGCTTCTGCCAATTGTCAGCCTCCTCCTGGGTGATCCCGTTTGGAAGCGAGGGTCCTTTATCTGCTTCCTGAGCGGTGCTGGGGGTTGCACCTAGGGCCCTTTCGGTCTCTCTTCTCTCCTCTATGAGAACACGAATGTACATCTCCACGCTTCTGCGCTCCCTCTGGGCAGCTTCTTTGAGCCACTCATCTAGGTCAATGGGGAGGTTGAAGGTCAATCGCCTAGTCTCTTCGCTTTTTCCCGTTAGCAAATATTCCTCTGGGTAAGGTGTCGGCAATAGATTCCTTGTTCACTAGCTTATGCAAGAGCATTTAGAGGGACGCAAACCTTCACGCTTTTTGTTTTTTGCTTCCTTCTGAGCATCTCTTGAGAAGGTTAAGTGGGTATTTATGCCTTGCCGAGGCCCTGGGCTTGTGGCAATCATTCAAGTGGTCAAATGGGGATGGGCTCCTTGCGCACAATTGCTCCTGCGTCAATTTTGAGGATTAAGAGGTAGTCTTTGTTTTTGATGGCCATTGCATCCAGGATGTCCTCAAATCTCCATCGGCTACAGGCCTTGCTCCCAGAGCAGGTCTATAGGGAAGTTAGTGCGAGGGCCAGGGCTGAGCGACGCTCCATGAGCAGCATGGCCACCGCACTGATTGAAGAAGGTCTTAGACGGACCCGGCGTCAACTCCACGAGCCAGAGAACGGCATTACTCAGGAACAGGCTGAGGTTTGGCAGCAAAGGTTGATGCTTTTATTTGCGGAGGCTTGCAGAGTTCAAGCGGTGTTCCCAGCAGAAGGCTGGCCTGAAATTGAAGCTCAACTCAAGTACCTGCATAATGCCAACAAGGCAGATTGCGACTGGGCCTATGAGATGGTATTTGGCTTAAGGCGGATCACAGCAGATGAAGCCAGCCGCATTGCTGTCAGATACCCAGGCTGTGACCCTTGCTTTGAAGCATTAGAGGCATGGTCTGGTGTTGATTGCTCAGAAGCGAATCTCCATATGCTTGAAGCCCAGAAGGACACAGAGATTGTCAATCACCCGCTAGTTGCGGTGTTTGAATAGCATTCTGAAATCAATCTGTTAGTCCTCTTGTCCTGACTCTATTCAGTGCTTAGCAGTTTGCTTGTTCTGATCAGAAAAAAGGGGAGGATGTTGCCACGATAGGGATGAATCCAATCAGGCCGCTCTCCCAAGACCCTGAAAAGGCTGTTGAGTGGTAGCGATGAGCATTGAACTGGTTCCTCTCTTTGGCTGGATTTTCCTCTATTCCCAGGCTGGATTATTGCTCCTGGATAACGTTGATGCAGTGCTCCGGTTGAGTGTTGTTCCTGCTTCTGCAACTGTGACCAGTAAATGCTAACCCTTTGGGGCCGAAGTGGAGGCCTAAGCTTGCAGGCTTTCCTTGGTTGGTGCAGCTAAAGTCGATGTAGAAACTATCAATATTTTCATCATTGCTAGTTCACTGCCACGGCCTATGGGGCAAGTATTGCCTGGGCTGATCTTGCTTGGCGATTGCTCGTCAGGTCTTCGTGGAGAGGATCGATTGATGTGGCGATTCAATTAAGAGTCACCTTGCTCTTCTGATGGCAGGCTCTCTTGCTATTGCGATAGGCCCGTATGTTTCTGTCTGATTTGAGCGTGATACTTCAGGGATTGGGGTAAATTGTTTTTCTTTATACCGGCAGGTCGTAAGTGGTGATTGCCCCTGAGGCTCTTGCTCATCATGCTCTCGTGGTTCTGGGTTGTCGCTGGCTGCTCACGCCGATTCCCAAGGTGGCCTCCACCCTGCTCAAGCGCCTGGCCGTGATCGCTGATGGCCGAGTGCCTTCGCTTTCCGCCGCCCTTGGTGAGACCCGTCCTGCTCTGATCATTCATCGCGCCGATGTTCATGGTCTCCCTTCCCTGAATCAGCTTGACTCCTCAATCCGTGATCAGCTCCTCAACGATTGCCATGCTGTGCGCCTTGCGGTGACACGTCACCCCGGTGAAAGGCTGTTGTCGTTCTGGCACGACAAACTGCATCTTTCTGACCCTGTTTATTCGCCTCTCAATGCTTCCGTTCAGGTGGCACGTGGCAAAGATCCTTTGCAGCCATGCCGGTTCTCGGATTTTCTTACCTATCTGCGTGACCACTGGCAGCAGCTCCGTGATGATGGACACCTCCGTCCCCAGCGGGATTGGCTCGGTGATGGTGGGCATTTCAATCAATGGCTTGATCGCTCTGAACTGGTTTCCGAGCTCCCCAAGCTGTTGCGCTCTCATCTGCAGCCTGCATCCCTTGATTTGATTCGTCAGGAGTTGACTCGCTACGATCAGAGTTTCCGGCAGCGGCTAGGCAAACGCTGGGAAGAGAGTTATGGGAAGGATGGATTCGCTTTACTTGAAGATCTCTATGGAGACGATCTTGAGACCTATGGCTACTCGTTGCCGAAACGGCGCAATCTGCGTGTGCGTCCACTAGCGGCTCTTGATAGCGATGCCCTGGTGGATCCCCTGCAGCAACTTCGTGATCGTCACCAGCAGATCGCCGGTCTTCAGGATCAGATTGTTGAGCTGCAGCAACAACTGATCGCAACGCAGCAGCAGCTCCAGCGGCCGCCCTTGCCGGAGATCAAACCACCGCAGGGCAGCTGGCCTGCCCATAACACTCCTGAAGCTGGTTTAGGCCATCTCTATGAGGCGATCAGCCAGGAACGTGCTCAGGACGTGCTCGATCAGGTCGCCACATTGCAGGGGCATCCTCACAGCGGTGAAGTGGCCTATCTGCAGGGGCTGGCCCATGCTGCGCTCTCTCAGCACGAACTGGCTCTGCGTTGTTTTGAGGCCTCCCAGGCGGCGGCTTTTCTCACCCCCTTCGTGTTGTTCAACGGAGCCAACTCCTGCCGAGCCCTGGGTAATAACCAAGAAGGTTTGCGCCTCTATCAAGAGGCCATTGCCATCCACCCCGGTTTTGCTGAGTGCCGCCACAATCTGGCACTGGTACTGATTGATGTTGGTGAGCTCCAGCAGGCAGAACGTGAATTGCGTTTGTTGCTCCGTGATCAACCCAGCTATGCCCAGGCCAGCTTCTGTCTCGGCAATTTGCTGCGTGATCAACATCGTCAGAGGGAGGCGATCGAGGCTTATCGGCTCTGTCTTCAATACCTACCGGCCTATGCCGATGCCTGGAACAATCTCGGCCTGGTGCAGGGGGCACTCAATGATCATGATGCAGCGATCGCGAGTTATCGCCAGGCCCTCAGCATCGATGCCGCGTTCAAGCCTGCGCGGCAGAACCTTGCCCAGGCCCTGGTGCAGCTCAAGTGCCATGGCGAGGCGCTTCAGGAGTTTGAGATCTTCGCCGAGCTTGAGCTAAATGCCTACTTAGAGGTTGTGGCTCTGCAGGGTCGACTCAACTGCCTGCTGGAACTTGATCGTTACGATGAGGCACTTGCTTTGAGTGATGCCCAGGCAGATCGCAGGCTGCAGCTGATCAGCCGTCTGCATGTGCTGCCGGTGTTGTATGTCAATGATGGGCAGGTGGCTGCTGTGCGTCAGCGCTGGCAAGACGATGCCCTTGAACTTCATGGTCTGCTGGATGGCATCAGCCAGGCGAATGCCGACTGGGAAGCTCTCTATGCCCATGTCTGGTCACTGACCAACTTTTACCTGGCCTATCAGATGGAGGATGACCGGCCTCTGCAGGAGCTCTATGCCGGCATCCTTGATCGCATCCTGAGGCCACGTCTGCAGGCCTTTATGCAGCCCCTGCCCCAGCGTGATCCGACTGACCAACGCCCGCTGCGGGTTGGTGTGATCTCTCCCCATCTGGTCAACCACAACGGTTCGATCTGGAGCCTCGGTTGGCTGGAGGGCATTGCCGGCAATCCCTGCTACGAGATCTTCAGCTACAACATCGCTGAGCGTGAAGATTCCGGCACCCAGCGATTCGCGGCGCTCGGCAGCTATCGCCATCTGCCCTTGCGAGCGGAGGATCCGGAGCAGATGCTGCAGCAGATCCTTGATGATCAGCTCGATCTGCTGATCTTCACCGATATCGGCATGCATCCAGCCAGCAAGGTCACCTCCGTGCTGCAGCTGGCTCCGGTTCAGGCCCAGGGATGGGGGCATCCGATCACGAGCGGATCCAGAACCATTCACTACTTCTTCGGTGCCGAGGGGATGGAGCCGAAAGGCAATGACAAGCACTACAGCGAGTCATTGATCCGGCTACCGGGTACGGGTCTCAATTATGAGACCCCTGCAGCACTCCATGATGGCGAACTGCTCTTCGATAAGTTCCAACTCCCCCGCGATCGGCCCATCGTCACCTCACTGCAGAGCACGTTCAAATATCTTCCCCGCAACGACTGGACCTTTGCTGAGATTGCCGCACGCCATCCTGAGGCCTTCATCGTGTTGGTGGGGCATATGGGCCATGGCGGAATCGGTGAACGACTCTTCGAGCGCCTGCGGCCTCATTTCGAACAGCGGAATCTCAATCTTGAGGATCAGCTATGCATCCTGCCCCGTCTTGATTACGGAGACTTCATGGGCCTGTTTTCGATTGCCCATCACACCATCGATACGATTGATTGGAATGGTGGCAACAGCTCCATGCAGTCGTTGTCTCTTGATTGTCCTGTGATCACTTTCCCTACAGCGTTCATGCGTGGTCGTCACACCGTGGCCATGCTTGATGTTCTTGAGTTGCCTGAGTTGATTGCCGCTGATCGCGAGGCCTATGTCT
>MPMF02250975.1_pt1 | contig 11679 bp, 9 predicted proteins | sample 1617271 | NCBI WGS metagenome assembly MPMF02 (sample SAMN05944812, study PRJNA350692) | marine metagenome | biome: marine; feature: ODZ; material: water; isolation source: 120 m water sample prefiltered with 30 um filter, filtered on to 0.2 um... | place: Pacific Ocean | collected 2012-04-09... | reverse complement strand
CTCTTGCTTCCAGCCGTAAAGCTCCATGGTGGTCTTGCCCGCCTGGCGCGCCGTGATCGCCGCCGTCAACGTCGTCTTCCCGTGGTCCACGTGTCCGATCGTCCCCACGTTTACATGAGGCTTCGTCCTCTCGAACTTTTCCTTGGCCATGGCTTCCTTTTCGACTATGCGCTGCTTCTCGGCGCTACACGTCGCCGACGGCGCCTTTCCGGGTTGCCCTCATCGTTTCTGCCCGACGGTGGGCGCACTGCCCGATCGCCTTCCCATGAGATCTCGAAACCCTGTTCCCGCTCTCCGTCCATCCCACATTTTTTTGGAGCCCACGACCGGATTTGAACCGGTGACCCCGTCCTTACCAAGGACGTGCTCTACCGACTGAGCTACGTGGGCCCGACGTGTTCGGGCTGGAGCGGGAAACGGGACTCGAACCCGCGACCCCGAGCTTGGAAGGCTCGTGCTCTAGCCAACTGAGCTATTCCCGCCCGAACCCCCTCACCACTCCCAAACCGAGAAAGCGTTCCCAATCGCTCCCGTCGTAGGTAGAAAATCCGATCGACCGCCCAACCATGGTGGAGAGGGGAGGATTCGAACCTCCGAAGGCAATAGCCAGCAGATTTACAGTCTGCCCCGTTTGGCCACTTCGGTACCTCTCCGCAATCGGTCCGACTTCGAAGCAAAAGCGTGACGTCCCCATCCCCCTCGCAGCGCATCACGCATCTTCAGCGGATGCACCCGCGCGGAAGCTAGTTTTCGTTCCACTCAGTTTTGGGGGGCCGCAACGCCCGGAGCCCACCTCTTCGTTCCGAACCGCCCTTTTCGAATCGATTCCGTCGACGACTGCTCCCTCGTGGAGCTGGCGAGGGGACTCGAACCCTTAACCTGCTGATTACAAATCAGCTGCTCTACCAGTTGAGCTACGCCAGCCGGGGAACGCGCTGCGCCACTATAGGCCGAGGCTAAACCCTTGGCAACGCAGGAAGATCCGCGTTGCCCGCCAAACCGGCCCCATCCCGGCGAAGCAGTTCGAAGAGCACCACGGCGGCGGCCGTCGCCACGTTGAGCGACCCCACCCGACCGCGCAGCGGGATCCGGAAGCGCTGGTCTAGCGCCCGGACCACCCCAGGACGCAACCCCCGCCCCTCGGCCCCCAGCACCACGACACGTCGGGCCGAGTGGGCCCGATCCGGCAACCGCCAGAGTTCCGCCGGAGCCTCGACATCGGCACCATAAATCCAGAACTCCTTTTTTTTCAATAGGTTGAGTGTACGCGACAGGTTCGTAACGCGGGCTGCCGGAAGCCATTCGATGGACCCGGCGCTGGCCCGGGAGACCGCCGCCGTCAGAGGCGGGCTGCGTCGCCGGGTAAGGATCAGACCGGCGGCGCCAGCCCCATCGGCGACCCGCGCCAACGCCCCGAGGTTCTGGGGGTCTTCCACCCCATCCAGGGCAACCACGGTCCGCGGACCCGGCGGGTCCGAAAACTCCTCCAGGAGCGCCTCGGGCAGCTCACCGGCCCGGAGCAGGACGCCTTGGGTCGAGACCCCTGCCGGGGCCAGCTGCGAGAATGCCTCAGGCTCGAGTTCCCGGATGGCCACACCTGCGGCCGTCGCTGCTTGCGCCAGCTCCTCGACGTCCGGCCCACGCCCTCCGGCGCGAATGGACAGCTCGAATAGCTCCCGCCGCCGCGCAGCCAGCGCTGCCCGCACAGGGTGAAAACCGCTCAGCAAGACCCCGCCCATACACCGGATGCTACGCCACGAAGCCGGGAGCGGCCGACCTCCACGATTTCGAAGGAATCGACGGCTCGATGAAACTCCCCTCAAGGACCCGCCTACGCGTTGCCGATGAGTTGCGTACCCGTGGGCCGCGAACGGCCCACCCTTTACAAGGAAAACCGCATGCTCGAGACGAGTCGCCACAAACGCCGCCAGCACCCCAGGGTAGAGACCCGGCTCGCCGTGCACATCTCGACGCTCGAGCCGGAGTGCGACCCGCGCACAGGGCAGCCGTTCTTCCGCGCTTCCCAGGAGACGAGCGCCAACCTGTCGCGCGGGGGCGCGCTCCTGGAAACGACGGAGCCGCTCACGCCCGGACGACGGCTCCTGATCGAGGTTTCGTTACCGGACGGATCGCCGCTGGAGGCGATCGGTCGCGTGGCCTGGACAAAGCGCGGCATAGGGCCAAATGCCCGGACGGCAGAATGCGGCGTCGAGTTCCTCGCAGGAGCCACCGAGCAACTCGAATCGCTCGATGCGTACCTCCGAAAGCTCATCGACACGTGACAAACGCTTGAACCGGCCGGAAGCCAGCAGGTATGCTTACACTTCCCATGAAGCCGCGTGGGTCTTTCAAGATCGTGAATCGAGAACGCCTGCTCGATGGGTTCCTCGACCCGTTGACCCGCAGCGAAGCCCGCTCACAACGGATCGTCCAGTCGATCCGCAAGCAAATCATGGACGGTGGTTCGGGACAGAGCCTTCGCATCCGCCAGGTGTTTCGTGCGCCCAGAGAAATCTACCGGCTCGAGCTCGAGCTGCCGGAACTCGGCTACCAGCGCACCACGCTCCTGGACCGTGACGCCCTAGAAGAACTGTTGACGGCCGACGAGGTCCGGGATCTAGTGGGGGCGTCGCCGGTCGACGGGTGAGCGCCCGCGAGGAGCGGGCGGTGCCCGGGGCAGGACTCGAACCTGCATGGCACAGGGCCAGGCGATTTTAAGTCGCCCGCGTCTACCGATTTCGCCACCCGGGCAAAGCCCTGGGTCAGTTTATACTCGACTGCGGTGGGAAGGGAGAGTTCCGAGTGTTCCACGGAAAGAAGATCGTGGTGGTGATGCCGGCGTACAATGCGGCCCGCACGATCGAGCGTACCTACCGCGAGATTCCGCTGGACCTGGTGGACGAGGTCATCGTCACGGATGACGCCAGCCGCGACGAGACCGTCGTGATCGCCCAGAAGCTCGGCCTTCGAACCCTGGTCCACGAGACCAACCGAGGCTATGGAGGAAACCAGAAGACCTGCTACACCGAGGCCCTGCGTCTGGGTGCCGACGTCGCGATCATGCTCCACCCAGACTATCAGTATACGCCGAGGCTTCTGCCCGCCATGATCGGCCTGATTGCCGATGGTCCGTTCGATGTGGTGATGGGCTCGCGCGTACTGGGTGGCCGCGCTCTGGCCGGGGGGATGCCGCTCTACAAGTACGTGGCCAACCGCGTGCTGACCGCCGTGGAGAACTTCCTGCTCGACGCCAAGCTGTCGGAGTACCACAGCGGATATCGGGCCTTCTCGCGGCCGGTCCTCGAGCAACTCCCGCTGCTGGAAAATTCCGACGACTTCGTCTTCGACAACCAGATGCTCGCCCAGATCCATCTGGCGGGCTTCGAAATCGGCGAAGTCAGCTGTCCCGCCGCATACTTCGAGGAGGCCTCATCGATCAATTTCCGGCGCTCGGTGCGCTACGGCCTCGGGGTTCTCGAGACATCGCTGCGCGGATTTTTGCACCGGACCGGTATCGTCCCCCAGCGCCTATTCGACGCCAACGGCCGGCGTCTCGAACTGCCGGACGGCGGCCCCACGTAAATGGACATCTTCACCGCGACGAAGAGGATCTCGCGCTCCTTTCTCGTGGGCGACCAGCCGCTCTCCAGCGGCAGCTACGGCGCCATAGGAGACGGACACACGTGCGCGCTGGTAGGCATCGACGGTTCCGTCGACTGGCTATGCCTGCCCCGCTTCGACTCCCCGAGCGTATTCGCCAGACTCCTGGACTCGGACCGGGGCGGTTGCTTTCGGGTGTCCCCCGCGGAGCGCCCATTCGAGAGTCTGCAGGCCTACGACGACGCGACCAACGTGCTCCAGACCCTCTTCCGCCGCCCCGGCGAGGGCGCCGCCGTCGTGACCGATCTCATGCCCTGGAACGGGGACCCGCGCTCCTCGCTCCACCAGATGCTGCGTCTCGTCGAGGGGCGCGAGGGCGTGCTCGAAATGGAGGTGCTCTTCGACCCACGCTTCGACTACGGCCGCAGCGAAGCGCAGATTCAGATCGCTGAAGCCGGTGTCCTCGCCAAGGGAGGTCACGATGAACAGATCGCTCTGGCGCTCAGCGACGGGGCGGAATTCGAGACCGATCCCCGTTCCGGAGTGCGCGCGCGATTCTCCGTCCACGCGGGAGAGCGGGTGTGGGTCGTCCTGAACTGGACAGCCCCCCGCGTCGAGCCAGTGGCCGCCTATCGCCCCTTCGAGCACCTGCGCGCCACGCGACGCTTCTGGCGAAGCTGGTCATCTTCCCTCCAGTACGATGGACCGTGGCGCCACGACGTTCTGCGCTCGGCGCTCACGTTGAAGCTCCTCCAATACGCACCCACCGGGGCCATGGTGGCGGCACCCACCACCAGCCTGCCGGTACAGCCCGGCGGCGACCGCAACTGGGACTACCGCTTCTCGTGGGTCCGCGACAGCGCCATGGCAATCCGGGCAATGAACCAGATCGGCTACCCGAACGAAGCGGTCAACTTCTTCCACTTCGTGCGCGACACGCTCGAAGAACGCCGCCAGCTCGACCTCATGGTGACGTTAGACGGGCAGGACGTGCCCGACGAAATACTGCTGACGCACCTGTCTGGCCATCGGGAGAGCCGCCCCGTACGGATCGGGAACGCTGCGCGTCATCAGATCCAGCACGACATCGTCGGTCCGCTCCTCGATGCCGCCGCCATTCACGAGCAGGCCGGCGGCACGCTCGGCCTGCGGCTCTGGCGACAGGTACGGCGCCTGGTGACAGAAGCAACCGAGAAATCCCGTGTGCCCGACCACGGCATCTGGGAACCTCGCTCCGAGCCCGACCACCACGTGCACTCGAAACTGATGACGTGGGTCGCGCTCGACCGGGCCATCCACATCGCACCGCGCTTCGGTGGAGAGGCCGACGCCAAGCACTGGGCGCAGACGCGCTCGCGTATGATGCTCGAGATTCTGGAGCGCGGGTATTCCCATGACACCGGGACTTTCGTCGCTGCCTACGGCGCGCACCAGGTCGACGCAACCCTGCTGCTGCTTCCCAAGTACGGCTTCCTCCCCCCCGCGGACGCCCGCGTCCAGCGCACGCTGCAGCGTGTGATCGACGAACTGAGCGAAGGACGCTTCCTGCGCCGCTACCGCGGCGGCGACGGCATCGCCTCCGACGAGGGGGCATTCATCCTGTGTGGCTTCTGGCTCGCGGAGGCACTCGCCCTGTCACGCCGGCTCGACGAGGCGCTCGAGGTCTTCCAGAACCACCTGTCGGCGGCCAACCATCTGGGCATGCTCTCCGAGGAGGTGGATCCGGCCAGCGGCGCTCCGCTCGGCAATACACCGCAGGCCTTCAGCCACCTGGGCCTGATCCAAGCTGCGGCACGACTCGACCGGGCCCTGCGCTTGCGGGACGAAAAACTGGACGATCCACCCTACCTCGAGTTCGACTTCCCGAGCCTGGGCTAGCGTGGTGCCGTCCGGCGGATCCCTCCGGAAGGCAGCGATCGTCTCAGCGGCGCTGGCATTGGCGGCCGTTGCCAGCCAGCTTTTTCTTGTCGCGTGCACCTCGGTCGACGTCCCCCTCCTGGATGACTGGGACACGCTGGTCGGTTTCCTCGTCTACTGGCAAGACGAGGCAGACTTCAGGGGACGTCTGCGGCAACTCTTCGATCCCCACAACGAGCATTTGCTCGCGGTGCCGCGTCTGGCACTGCTCGGCGTCCATGGACTCACGGGTCACATCGACTTCGCGTGGCTCAACCTGATTGGAAATCTCCTCGTCCTCGTGCTGCTGGGGGCGCTCTGGTGCGAGTTCCGACGTGACGCGCCCGCCGCGGAACGCGCGATCGGCTTTCTGCCGGCGGTGCTCTTCACGGTCCAGCCCCAGGCATGGACGACGGTGATCTCGCCGACGGTCTCGCTCTCGAACAACGGCGTGATGGCTTTCGGAGCGGTGTGCTTTGCGTGTCTCGCTCGCAGCCGGGTGGCCTGGGCTGGCCTGGCGGCGGCCGCCGCGACGTTCTCCCAGGGCAACGGGATCTTCGTCCTGCCCATCGCGGCCTGTGTCCCCTGGCTGCAGGGACAACACAGGCTCGCGAGGCGCTGGGGCTTCGTCTCACTCGCGGCGACGGTTGTCTATTTCTGGGCGGCACCGAACGACTACGGCACTGCGAGCCCGTGGACTTCGCTCGCACGTCCCGACCGCCTCGCCAGCTACGCGCTCTACTTCGTCGGTTCCGCGGGTGGCTTTGGCCGGCCGACCCCATCCGCTGCCGTCGGCGCCGTTCTCGTCGCGAGCTTTGCCTGGTTGACGTGGCGGGGCCTCGCCCAGCGCAACCCGGCACTCTTCGCGCTGTGCGTCTTCCTTTTCGCGAGTGTCGCCGGAAACGCGCTGGTACGCGCTCACCAGGGAGCCGACGCAGCGCTCTTCCAGCCGCGCTACCGCCTCTACGGAGGGACACTCCTGGCACTGACCTGGCTGGGGTGGCTCGAAGTCGCGCCGCGACTGCGCACTCGGACCTGGACCGCGACGGCGGCACTCGTTTCCATCCTTTTCTGGGGCGCCTCGTTCCACTCGGGGGCGGCAGCGGCAAAAGCGCACGCCAACGCTCTGCGCGCCGGCCTCGACCGCTGGTGGGAAACCGGAGCCGGGGGTCTGCGCCATCCCGATTTCCGGAAGGCCAATTTCTTCCTCACTCGCGCGCTGCACGATGGGCTGCTGCGGATCCCGGACGACTGGCCCGAACGCTACGGCGAACGGCCGCGGGCCAGCGGCCCACCGCCGGGGCCGGGCGCCGCTGTCGTCTGGAAGCTGAACGCGGTGCACAGCGCCGAGGGGTACCTGACGGTGATCGGCCAGGCACGGGGTTCGGGAAGCGCCCTGGGCCAGCGCGTGGAGATCGCACTCGTCCGAGACAATCGCGCCTGGTTTGCACCGGCCCGGGGCGTCGCCCGGGGCGACCCGCCGACGCGCCACCCACCCGACCGCCGACTCACCGGGGCCGGTTTCCACGCGCTCGTGGATACCCGGGATCTGCCAGCCGGCCGCTACCGCCTGGGCGTCCTTGTGCATCAGGGCGAACACGTGTACTTCGCCGCGGGCGAATCCGTGCTGACGATCGAGGTGGAACCGTGACGTGGATCGCGGCGTGGCGCACCGCACTGGCAGCGATCGCACTGCTGGTCTTCTACTGGGCCGTACTGGCGCGCTCGCCACTCATCACGCCGCTCCCCGACGCCGTCTGGCTGGCAGCGCCAACGCCGGCGCGCACGGCCGCACTGCTCAAAGCGCTCGGGGGCCTCACTCTGATCAACCTCGCTGCGTGGGGCATGGGAACGTCTCTCGGGCGCCGCTTCCCGCTCGGCCCGGTACCCGGCGTGCGCGCGCTGGCCTCGTTGGGCCTCGGCATGATCGTCCTCTCACTCGCAGTGCTCGGGCTGGCTGCACTCCACGCCGCCGAGGCCCAGGCGCTCGCAGCCGTGCTGGCCGGAGGCGCCGCCATCGGCCTGTTGAATCTGGCCCGCTCCGCACGTCCTCGGCGCCCCACCGGTCGCGAGTGCGCACTCGTCCTCGGCGGCGCGCTGCTGCTGGCGAGCCCGCTGCTCGCGGCGTTCGACGCGGACCCGGGCTGGGATGCCCTCACCTACCACCTGCCCCTCGCCGAACGCACCGCGTTCGCAAACGGCAGCTTCGTAACGCCCTGGTCCGTCTTCTCCGCCTTTCCCCATGCGATGAGCATGCTCTACCTGCTGACCCAGACCCTCGACTCAACGGCGCTAGCGCGCTGGCTCCACCTCGAATTCGGCGTGCTGACCGCGCTGCTCGCCGTGGTGCTGGCGCGGACGGTGTCGCACCGCGCCGGTTGGCTGGCCGCTGCGGCCCTGGCGGCGTGCCCACTCTTCGCCTGGGAACTCGGCATCGCCTACGCAGACCTTCCCGCCTGTTTCTTTACGCTGCTCGCGGTCGCGTTGCTGCGGCCGCGGCTCGGGCTCGCCCGCTGTGCCGCGGCGGGACTGTTCGCGGGGGCCGCCGCAGCGTGCCGCTACCCGTCGTGGGGCGTCCCGGTCGTACTGGTCGCGCTGGTCTGGCTTCCCGACACGGTGCGCGCCTCCCGGTTGCGGGCGAGCCTCGCGGTCGCGGCCGGGGCGCTCGTCCCACTCGCGCCGTGGATCGTGCGCAACTTCGCATTCACGGGAAATCCCTTTTCCCCAGCCCTGCAGTCCTTTTTCGCAGCGCCCGGAGATGAGTTCTTTGCCCCACTCGCGCTTACCCAGAACGCCGCCTTCATCCGGGCGATCGGTCCCGGCCACGGCCCCCTCGACCTGCTGGCGCTCCCCTGGCGGCTCACGGTCGAGGCGGCCCCCGACGACTATCGCTGGTTCGGCTACCGGGTGGGTCCGCTCTACCTGCTCGGCGTCATCGCCGCGCTCGGCTGGGGGGGCGGGGCGAAAGGCTCGGCCCTGGTTCGCCGCCTCTGGTCTGCCGCCGGACTTTCGCTGCTCTTCTGGTTTTTCACGGCCCAGGATCCACGCTACCTGCTTCCGGCACTCGTCCTCGCGGCCGTGGCCGGGGCGATCGCCGCCGACCGCGCGGTGGGATCCCGGCGCCTCTGGCTGCTGCTACCCATACTTGCGGTGCTCCACGCTCAGCTCCCGGTCTGGACCGCTCTGCCCCAGCGCTACGGCACCGCGCTCGGACGGCTGTCTGTCAGCGATGCGCCAGCGGCACGCGTGGGCCAACGCCTCCGAGCGGAACTCACCTCGGGCGATCGCGTGGTGCTCCTCTTCGAGCCGCGCGCCTGGTTCTTTCGCGGCCTCGATTACGTCCCCTACCACCTGGGGGACGGTTCACCGCTCCTCGTGGCGATTCACCGCGCCCGAAGGGAAGGCCTCGATGCGCTCTTCCGCGACCTCGGCGCGACACACTTTGTCGTGAACACGCGACTCGGCCCCCAGACGACGCCGTACTTCGTGCCGGCCTATTCACACGACAGCTTCGAGACAGATCTCGCGGTGCTAAACGAATTCCTCGGACGACGCACGGAATTCCTCTTCCGCGAGGGGAGCCTCGAAGTGCGCCGGCTCCGCACAGCAGAGCCCCGTTCGTGAACTCACGGCAAGCGGGGGTCCTCGTCTTTGCAACCCTGCTGCTCTCGTACGCCTGGTTCTTTCAGGGTGGTGGCTACAACCCGAACTCGCGCCTCGCACTGACGCGCGCCCTCGTCGAGCGAGGCACGTTGGCCATCGACGCCTACCCGGTAACGGGGGACTGGGCCGAGCACGCCGGGCGGCGTTACACGAATAAAGCCCCGGGACTCTCCTTTCTCGCCGCACCCGCCTGGGCGCTGACGCAGGGCGTCGCTCCCGAGCCCGCGGGCGAGGCCCTGTCCCTTCGCACCTGGCTCGTGAACGCCGCAGTGAACGCGCTACCCGCCGCCTGCCTCGGCTGGCTGCTCTTCGGTGTCCTCGGCCGCCTCGGAGCCGGAAGCGAGCGGCTCCGGGCCGCGGCCGCCCTGGTCTACGGCCTCGGCACCCTGGCATTCCCCTACGCCACGGCGTTCTACGCCCACCAGCCCGCCGCCGCTGCCAGCTTTGCCGCGTTCGCCGCCCTGCTCGCCGCCGACACCTCGCCGCGCGCCCGGCTTCTCGCCGCCGCCGCCGGGGCGGCGGCAGGACTTGCCGTCGCCCTGGAAGTCTCCTGCGTGCTGGTGGCGGCGGGTCTCGGGCTCTGGCTCCTGGCAGATTCTCGGCGCCGGCGACACCTTCCCCTCTACGTGGCCGGGGGACTGCCCTTTGCCCTGGCACTGGGGCTCTACACCGCCGCCGCCTTCGGCTCGCCGTGGAGCCTCTGGTTCGAGCAGGCGAATCCCACCATTGAAATACGTGTCGAAGGTCGGCTCTTCGGTGCGCCAAGCCTCGTGAATGTGATCGAACTGCTGGGGATGCCCTACCGCGGACTCTTCTACACGAGTCCGGTGCTGCTGCTCGCCTTCGCCGGCTGGCCCCGGCTGCGAAGGGCGCAGCCCGCCGTCGCCACGCTCTGCGCCGCTCTGCCCCTCGCCTTCCTGCTCCTCATCTCGAGCTTCCACGCCTGGTACGGGGGCTGGGCGCCGGGCCCGCGCTACCTGGTTCCGGCGCTTCCGTTCCTATTCGTGCCCGTCGCCTTTGCTTTCGGCAGCTGGCCGCGAATCGGAGCCCTCCTCGCGGCGCTCTCGGTAGCCAGCATGCTCGTGCTGACATCCGTCGCGGTGGAGATTCCCAGTGGCTTCGCCGACCCGCTCCTCGATTTCGCGCTGCCCCGCTTCCTGGCAGGCGAGTTGGCCGTCAACCCGGCGCTGCTCGACGTGCGCCTGCCTCCCCCCTCCTACGCATTGGGGGAGGCACGGCCCAATGGAGCCTCGTTCAACGTGGGCGAGTTGCTGGGGGCCAGTGGCCTCGCGAGCATCGCCCCGCTGGTCGCCAGCTGGTGCGTCGCGGGTGCCGCGCTCGCATTCGGGCACCGCCGGAGCCGCTGAGTTCGCAGCCCCGTCGGCCGGCGAGGCCTGTGATATCGTAGCCGCTGTACGTCGTCGAAACTTTCCGGACTCGAGATGCCTTTTCCTAAGAGACAGTTTTTGACTGCAACCTACGCTGCCTTGCTGGCTCGATAGAGCCTCTTCCGTTCCTTCATCGTACTGCGTTTGATCTTCCCGCGCTTCGTCAGGATCTCGTACTGCCTGCCGAAGTAGACATCCGCCGGCGTTACGTTCTTCAGAGACTCGTGATATCGCTCATGATTGTAGTAAGCGACGAAGTCCCTGAGCGCGAGCTTGAGTTCGCCAGGGAAGTAGTAGTTTTCGAGCTTCACCACGTTCTTCATCGTCCGATGCCAGCGCTCGATCTTGCCCTGGGTCTGGGGGTGATACGGGCGGCAACGAGTGTGGCCTAACCTCCGCTCCTTCAGATAGTCACGAAGCTCACCCGAGACGTACGCTGGACCGTTGTCGCTGAGCAGTCGCGGACGGTGTCGGACCTTCACCTGATCCACGCCCGTAACCGCGATCGCATCGTCGAGCGTGTCCTTGACATCCCCTGCATCCATCGTTGGGCTGAGCTTCCAAGCGATGATGTAGAGCGAGTAGTCGTCCAGCACGGTGGACAAGTAGTACCAGCCCCAGTGGATGATCCGGAAGTACGTGAAGTCGGTCTGCCACATCTCATTCACCCGTGTCGTCGGGTTCTTGAAAGCGTCGGAGGCTGACATCAATACGTATGCTGGACTTGTAATGAGATCAGCTTCCTTCAGAAGGCGATACACGCTCGATTCGGACACGAAGTAGCGCTTCTCGTCCGTGTAGCGACAAGCCAGCTCTCTTGGTGAGAGATCCGTGTGCTCGAGCGCCAAGTCGAGCACCTCGTTCTGGATCTTCTCCGGGATCGCGTTCCAGCGGGGCCGAGGCGCTGGCTTCTTATCCTGGAGTCCGTCGAAGCCGAACATCTCGTAACGCCCGTACCAGCCGTAGAACGTGCTCCGGGGCACGCCCAGCTGCCGCAGGGTCATCTTGACCGGAAGATCGGAACCCTCGACCAGGTGGATGATCTCCATCTTCTCGGAGGCCGTACGTCTCACGCGTCGTCCTCCTCGCCATGACCCGTCAGACTTTTTTTAAGGATGCGATTGCGAAGCGT
>MPMF02041330.1_pt1 | contig 11690 bp, 8 predicted proteins | sample 1617271 | NCBI WGS metagenome assembly MPMF02 (sample SAMN05944812, study PRJNA350692) | marine metagenome | biome: marine; feature: ODZ; material: water; isolation source: 120 m water sample prefiltered with 30 um filter, filtered on to 0.2 um... | place: Pacific Ocean | collected 2012-04-09... | reverse complement strand
CCCAGCTGGCTCGTCTCGACCTGCCAGATAATCAGATCGCTACCTTCACAGGCCAGCTTGAAAAAATCCTCGCTTATGTAGCGCAGCTTGAACAAATCGATACTACGAATGTGCCGCCCACAACAAGAGCGGTTGAAGTAGTGAATGTGACCCGCGAAGATGAAGTTGCTTCAACACCAGTTCGCACCGAACTGTTAGATCTTGCTCCTGAACGCGAAGGAGACTTCTTTAGGGTGCCGAAGATCCTTACAGAGTGATCAACGGCGCTTAGGTTCTGGCAGAACTGCCGTGCGATGCAATAAACCAATCCAACGGCGGCGCCAGCGCCTGCTGGGTAGCAATTTAGCAAGCGGGCGCATCTTGCTGCGACGTGCTTTGTGGCTACGTATGCCCAAAACGATGTCGTAGAGGAAATTAAAGCCATCGGAACGGCTTTCAAAGAAGCCAAGCCGCTGAGGTGATCCCCTGGTATCAAGAAGGGGCTTAGTAGCTTCGTAAGCTGGCTTATACTCAAACCAGGGAATTGATGGCCATAAATGATGAACAAGGTGGTAATTCTGACCCATAATCAACCAATTCATTACCCGACTTGGATAAACCCTGGAGTTATGCCAACGATCGCGAGCGGTGAAGGGACGATGGGGCAAATAATCAAAGAAAAGGCCTAAAGTTACACCTACCATCAGGGCAGGACCAAACCAACAATTATAAATAAAATTCATGAAATCAAGTCGAATACCAGCGATCACAATGGCAACAAATAAACCCCGCTCAAGACCCCACTGCAAAAGCTCATAGCGACGCCATAAACGACGCTGAAAGAAGAAATATTCATGATAAAAAAACCTCGGCGCAATTAACCAAAGTGGTCCAAAAGTGCTGACAATATGATCTGGATCGTTTTTAGGATCATTCACATGAGAGTGATGCTGAAGGTGCACTCTTGTGAATACTGGGAAGCTAAAGCCCAACAAGATTGCCGCACCATGGCCCATGGCCTGATTAATCCAAGGATGCGGATGGGCTGCCTTATGGCAAGCATCGTGAATAACTGTGCCCTCCATATGCAGGGCAAGGAAGGCCAAAGCCACCAGAACTTGTAAGGGCCAATCTCCAAAACACCATTGCCAAATCGTGAGAGCGGCCAAGCCATAGCCCCCCAGGAACAATCCCAGCGTGGGATTCCAAGCCGAAGGAGGATCAAGGTACTCCTTCGGCACCGAAATCCCTTGAGGAGCCGACTCCACGCAGGCTTCAGCCTTGACAGGATCCGAAATGGAGAGTGCCTGATTCATCTAATAAAGCTACGAGGCGCAACATAACCCCCGATCAAACCAAGCATTTTGCGGAGGATGCCCACCGGGGGACTTGAACCCCCACGACCTAAGCCACTGGTACCTAAAACCAGCGCGTCTACCAATTCCGCCAGATGGGCACTGCATGAACTCTAAACATCACCCCACAATGGGCCTACACCGTTGTGCCAATCATGCTGGCCACCCTCATCGGGGAGCTCTCTCTACTATTAGGCCTAGCAGTGCTACTTCTACCGCTGCTTACCACTGAGCTAAGTCATCCCCGAGACGGAGTTTGGGGTGCTGTAGTGCTGATGCTGGGGCTAGTGCTGATAACCAGCAGCAACCGTTTACAGGGATCTCCAATGCTGGCAGTGCTCTTTGGAGCACTGCTCGTGAGCAGGCTCGGCATAGAAGTAGCCCAAAGCCGCTGGCAGAAACTCAGCCCTGAAGAGCAACTCAAGCTGAGCTCATCTGAACACTGGACTACCAGCCTCAAGCAACTAGGAGCTTCTCTGACAAGCCTCAGCGAAAAACTCAACGGATTAATCGAACAAGTGCGGCCAAAGCCGAAAGCAAACGCAAGCAAAAAGAAATGGGTGCGACCTGAAGCGACAACTGAAACGATCAGCGACCCTCAACCTGCTGTACCCAAGGAGGTCAGATCAGCAGAAGAATCAAGAACCAGCTCTGAATCTGCTGAAATCACTGAGTTACAAGGCAATGCCGGCCTCCAGCGAATAGGAGCTTCTCTGACAAACCTTGGCGGCAAGCTCAAAGGATTAATTGAACAGTTGCGGCCAAAACCGAAGCTAAACGTAAATAACAAGAAATGGGTACGCCCTGAGCCGACCACAGCGAAGGCCAATGAACCTCAACCTGCTATGCCCAAGCAAGTCACAGCAACTGACAAATCAGAGGTCAACTCTGAAGCGCGGAGCAGCTCTGAATCAAATATTGGTGACAGCAACAAGACATCGGCAGCGCCCAAACAGACCATTGAAATTGGCACTGCTGACTCCATTAAGCACTCAAAAACCCAAGCATCAGAGGGCGAAGAACCTCAGGAGCAGAAACCAAGTCAGCAAAGCGCCGCAGTTTCACCGCCAGCAATCGAACCAAAGCCGGCCGTAGCTGAACAACCTGCCAAAGCTCAACAGCCTGCCAAAACTAAACAGCCAGTAAAAGCTCAACCACCAGCAGCAATTCAACAGCCTGCCGTAATTCAACAGCCAGAAGGCATGCCCCCCAAAAGCTCGGCGGAGATCTCAACGGATAGCGAATCAAAGAGCACTGCCGACACTGGAAACAGTCAGGAGATGACATCAACAACCGAACCCTCCACCAAATCGGGGCAGTCCTCCACTGATAATTCCCCCTGCTGCAGCGACGTCGTGACCCAAGAGAAGCATTCAGACGATCTCGCTAGAACCTCTTACAAGGACACCCTCAACCTGCTGCAAACCGGCTTTGGCATGCGTGCTAATGCGATTCAACGAGAGCCAGAGTTGCAAGCCTTCTGGAAGCAGCAAGGCATCGATCTACAGCTCGGCCTGGAAAACCTGGGAGCCAGCTTCACCCTTCACGACGGACCGCCCTACGCCAATGGCGCTCTGCATATGGGTCATGCCCTCAACAAGGTTCTCAAAGACATCATCAACAAGCACCAAATACTGCTGGGCCGTCAAGTGCGTTTCGTGCCCGGCTGGGACTGTCACGGCCTGCCAATCGAACTGAAGGTTCTACAAAACCTCAATCAAGAACAGCGCAAAGAACTCACACCGCTGAAGTTACGCAAAAAAGCCGCGGCCTTCGCACTTAAGCAAGTTGAAAGCCAAATGGCAGGCTTTCGCCGTTGGGGCATCTGGGCCGACTGGGAGCATCCCTACCTCACGCTACAAAAGGAGTACGAAGCCGCCCAGGTCAAGGTTTTCGGCACGATGTTTCAAAAGGGGCACATCTACCGGGGCCTAAAACCAGTGCACTGGAGCCCTAGCTCCCGCACGGCCCTAGCCGAAGCAGAATTGGAATATCCCGATGGTCACACCAGCCCCAGTGTCTACGCTGCTTTTCCAGCAATCTGGCTACCCGAGATCCTGCGCACTGGCCTTTACGATCAGGGACTAGAGCTACCAGGCAACGAAAACGAACTCAGCCAGACCCTACAAGTTGCCATCTGGACTACAACCCCCTGGACTATTCCAGCCAACCTGGCGGTCTCGGTAAACGAGCAACTCGACTACTGCTTTGCCGAAGACAACCAAGGTCGACTACTGCTGGTTGCCGCTGAATTGGTGCCATCGTTGTGCGACATCCTCGGGATGACTCTCACACCTCGCGCCACGGTCAAAGGTGCCCTGCTTGCAGGCCTGATCTACAAACATCCACTACTGGATCGAAACAGTCCGATTGTGATCGGCGGCGAATACATCACCACCGAATCAGGGACTGGCCTTGTGCACACGGCTCCGGGTCATGGTGTCGACGACTTCAACACAGGCCAAAAGCACGAACTGGGAATGCTCTGCCCTGTAGACGAAAGTGGAACGATGACCAGAGAGGCAGGTCCATTCGTAGGCCTCAACGTACTCAAAGACGCCAATCCCACCATCATTGCGGCACTTGAGGAGGCAGGCGCTCTGCTGAAGCACGAGCCCTATGCCCACCGCTACCCCTACGACTGGCGAACAAAGAAACCGACTATTTTCCGCGCCACAGAACAGTGGTTTGCCTCTGTAGAAGGATTCCGCAATGAGGCATTGGCAGCTATCGACAACGTGGAGTGGTTACCAGCATCGGGTCGAAATCGGATTGAAGCGATGGTTCGAGAACGTGGCGACTGGTGCATTTCCAGGCAACGCACTTGGGGCGTACCAATCCCTGTGTTCTACGAACGAGAAGGCAGCGAGGTATTGCTTAATGCCAAAACCCTCGCGCACATCCAAGCCCTGATCGCTGAATATGGGGCCGATGTGTGGTGGGAACGCGACGAATCAGAGCTATTGCCACCTGAATATGCCGCCGAAGCGGAACGATGGCGTAAAGGTAGCGACACTATGGACGTGTGGTTTGACTCTGGCTCAAGTTGGGCTGCTGTAACCACTCAACAAGATGAACTCACCTACCCAGCTGAGCTATACCTCGAGGGCTCTGACCAACACAGGGGCTGGTTCCAGTCTTCTTTACTCACCTCCGTAGCCGTTAATAGCCAAGCGCCCTATCGGCAAGTGCTCACCCATGGCTTCGCCCTCGATGAGAAAGGGCGCAAAATGAGCAAATCTCTAGGCAATGTCGTTGATCCAGCTGTAATCATCGACGGTGGCAAAAACCAAAAACAAGAACCTGCCTATGGAGCCGACGTGCTTCGCCTATGGGTGAGCTCGGTGGACTACTCCTCCGATGTACCGATCGGGGCCAGCATTCTGCGTCAGCTCGCAGATGTATATCGCAAGGTGCGCAACACGGCCCGCTATCTACTGGGCAACTTGCACGACTTTGATCCCGCACGTGACGCAATTCCCGTATCAGAACTGCCCCTACTGGATCGCTGGATGCTGCAACGCACAGCTGAAGTAGTTGATGAAATCTCAGCTGCTTTTAATCGCTACGAGTTCTACCGCTTCTTCCAGTTACTGCAGAGTTACTGCGTGGTCGACCTATCGAACTTCTACCTTGATATCGCTAAAGACAGGCTCTACGTGAGTTCACCCTCGGAACGTCGCCGACGCAGCTGCCAAACGGTAATGGCTCTAATCATTGAGCGTTTAGCCGGAGCGATTTCCCCAGTGCTCTGTCATATGGCCGAAGACATCTGGCAAAACCTGCCCTACACGGTCGCAGAAGACTCGGTCTTCCGAAGAGGCTGGCCCACCATCCCAGATACCTGGCGAGATCCATCACTGATGGCACCAATGCACCAGCTCCGCGAACTGCGTGGAGCCGTAAACCGGGTCCTAGAAGACTGCCGTAGTCAACAGGAGCTTGGAGCAGCCCTTGAGGCAGCAGTCCGCCTAGAGGCTCGTAGCGAAGCTCTTCAGGACGCCCTCGACTGGCTCAGGCAACACGGCGATCCCGATGTCGACGGTTTGCGCGACTGGTTACTGGTGTCCCACTTGCAAGTAGGCGGAGAACCATGGGCTGAACTACTTGCCAGTCAAGACAACGAGCTGGCCACGATCGAAGTCGCCAGGGCTCGTGGCAGAAAATGCGAACGCTGCTGGCACTACGAAACTGATATCGGCCACCACATTGCACACCCGAGCCTTTGCGGCCGCTGCGTGGGCGTACTCGAACAGCAATAAAGAGAAGGATTCAAAGGGAAATAAACGCCCAGCTCTTCACTAGAATTGCGGTAACAATGTAACAAAAACAAGCCCTTACCCTCCCCCAAAAAACATGTAAATAATTGGACAATTACCACAAGTAATTAATATCAAAACCAATCTAACTAGCTCATCTTTTTTCAGCACATGCACTGAAAAAGATGGCAAGGATCGACTGCTTCGCTTATATCGCAGGGCTTAGACGCTTTAGAGCGAAGCACTTTTACCTGGCTCTAAAGCTAAGTTGAGTGGTCAGACTGTGATCAAATAGTGCCAGTGGCCGAATCCGGCAATGGATGAGGATCAACTTCAGGCAACCCAGAAAGCAAGGAATTTATCTCTTTACCAGCCTGACCAGAAAAGTCTACGTTCCTTTTTGCAGCAGCATCAGCAGAGGGTGATGCGCTAATAATCGCAACAAAGCAAATCGCAGCAGCAAATGTGAATAACTTGCCAGCAATTAGGCCAGTTTTGTTAAATGTCATTGCCCTGATTTGGTGGTGAAGGCTTACTGCCCTCGATGCATATAGCTTCTGCTTAAGTTCTCTTAAATGCGTTGATTTAGCTCAATACCAAGAGTGATATTGCTCACAGCTGTCTCCTACCTAATCAGAGTTAACCGGATCAGAATTCCCCAGCCACTCGACCCTGACGGGGCAAACGCACCAGAAGCCACTGCAACAAGCCCACGACGTAAGCCACTAAGGCCAAATAGCCAATAAATGCAGCAACAGCCTCTGTCCACTGCCCACCGAAAACAAAATCGAACAGTCGCTCCGCGACCCGATGCAAGCCCAAGGGAGCCTCAAGCCAGGCGAGGCACTTGACCCCTGCAACTTCCTTCATGCAAGCGAGGCTGGGGGCCGCTATGGTCGCCGCCAGCACCCCAAAGCCGCTCAAAGCCCAACGCCAAATACGCACCGTTAAAGGCAAAGGGCGCCAGGGCGGCAAGTCGGCGAGTTCCTCATTAAGGTCCACCCAAAACCAAACTGAAGCCACCATCAACAAGGGGGCAAGAAAGGCCGTCAGATAACCAATAGGCCTTTGATCTGTCAGCAGCAGCACGCTGATTGCTAGCAAACTGGAAATCTTCCAATAGATGGTGAGTAAACGCACCATCGAAGCCTCACGGCGTATCGAAGCCCAGATCAGCAAAATAAACGGCAGCCCTAACGCAAACGTTGCCGCCAAGCGATAGGTAAGCCAGACCAGAGTGCGGTAGGGAAGCTCAGGCACTTAGCAGGTTCGTGAAGGCGCCATTATCAATGCCGACCTCTATTCCGTCAGTATTGGTAAGGTCCAGTTCATGGCGCTCTTCTCCCCGCTCAACTGGTTCAGAAGCCGCTCATCACAGATCAGCTGCCGAACTGCTTTATCCAGCCAGCCTTCCTTGGAAGCTGCAGTCAACGAAGTAACAGCTCAGCTGACGGGTGATTCTTCTGCCGATTTAGCTCTCGTTTTTGCCTCCACCCACTACGCCAGCGATCTACCTCGACTGCTCCCTTTATTACAGCACCGACTTAAGGCAACCCATTGGCTGGGCTGTGCAGGTGATGGTGTTGTTGGCACCACAGCAGAAGGGAACGCCTCAGAGCTTGAGAAGAAAACTGCTCTGAGCATCACCATGCTGCAGTTACCAGGAGCCATTCTCAAGCCCTTCTGCCTGGAAACCGAATCTTTACCTGATCTAGATGGACCGGCGCAACACTGGCAGGAGTGGGTTGGGCCTGATCCCTTAAATACCCGCAGCATGCTGTTACTTGTTGATCCAAGCTCACCATCCATCAATGATCTAATCAGTGGCTTGGATTACGCCTACCCAAGCGCTCCCAAACTGGGTGGTATTGCCGGCCCCCACAGCGCTCCTCATGGCTCCCTATTCTTTGACAATCAAGTGGTGACGGGCGCCGTGGGCTGTAGCTTCGGTGGCGACTGGTTAATGGAAGCCGTAGTAGCGCAGGGTTGCAAACCGATTGGGCCTGTATTCGCCATTGAACAGGTGAAGAGGAATGTTCTCTTGGAGCTCAGCCACGAAAACCAGCGAGACAGTCCCATGGCCTGCTTACAGCAAGTGCTAAACGACCTCTCAGAGGAAGAACGCGAGATGGTGCGCCATTCGCTTTTTTTAGGCATAGAACGACGAGACATCGTGTTGGGTGGTACAGGTGCCGCACAGCCCCAAGGGGCCTTCCTGGTGCGGAACTTAATTGGAGTAGATCCCAAGAATGGTTCTGTCGCCGTAGCCGAACGAATCAGGGCAGGCCAAAACGTGCAATTTCAGCTGCGAGAAGCTGAGGCATCAAGGCAGAAGGCTGAGCAATTACTTGAAGCCGCGAAAGAGCGCAGCATCAGCCCCCCTCTATTTGGTCTATTAATGGCCTGCCTCGGCCGAGGTCATGGCCTCTACGGCACACCAAATGGTGATGTAAACATCGCCCGCAGGTCAATGAAAGAACTACCGATAGCAGGAGTGTTCTGCAACGGTGAAATCGGTCCTGTTGGAGGTGCAACTCATATTCACGGCTACACGGCCTGCTGGGGTCTACTTAGACATGACCCAAGCAAGCAGAAGTCATCCAGCATCTTCTGAATGTGCGCCAGCATGTCAATCCCCTCAGCAGTTTCTTCCAACTTCCCCGGCAGCTACCTAGCCCAGAGGAGATCTTTGAGCACTCCAATCTTCCCCTCCATCTCGACATCGGTTCAGCTCGTGGTGGTTTCCTGCTGAACCTGGCTCCGCTTCAACCGAATTGGAATCATGTGGGTGTGGAAATTCGCCACCCGACTGTGCTTAGCGCGGAAAGAGATCGACAGCGACTCAACCTCGACAATCTCCGCTTCTTGTTTTGCAATGCCAATGTGAGCCTTGAAGGCTGGCTTGCTGCCCTGCGCAGAGATCAACTGCAAAAGGTATCCATTCAATTCCCAGACCCCTGGTTTAAAAGACGACATCAAAAGCGAAGGGTGCTGCAACCCACTCTTCTGATCGCCTTAGCAGCAGCACTACAACCAGGTCGTGAACTGTTTATCCAAAGCGACGTACTGGCTGTTATCGAACCGATGGTGATGCTGATCGAATCAAGTCACTGCTTTGAGCGTCCAAAGAATGATGCCCAAACTTGGCTAAAGGCCAACCCTCTGCCCGTTCAAACAGAGCGGGAGAGTTACGTACTTGATCAGGGCCGACAGGTTTACCGCATGCTCTACCGACGCAATGACCACCAGCTCCCTGATTTGAAAACCCTTGAAGTGATGTAGCAAGAGTTTGATAATCCTATTGAAAAAAACATGCCAACTGCTGATGCCTGAGGCTGAGGTTCCACAGACACTTCTACTGCGGTGGCAGGGATTAATTCCCTCCTCTGAGGCGATGCAATTGCGCCTGCAGTGGCTTGCGGGACTAATGCTGATGATGCTCCTGGCAAGCCTGCCAATGCTGACTCGAACCGGGCTTGGACTAATCATCCTCACGGCCGGAGCGTTATGGATCATCTGGGGCTGCGTTACACCTCCTGGCCGAATTGGAAGCATCAGTAGCTGGTTACTGGTATTTCTCGCTATTGCATTTCTGGCAACAGGCTTCTCGCCCGTTCCTTTGGCAGCTGCTAAAGGCCTAATCAAGCTGCTCAGCTACTTAGGCGTTTATGCACTAATGCGACAGCTACTAGCCACCAGGGTCGAGTGGTGGGATCGCCTTGTAGCTGCATTACTACTCGGCGAACTCGTCGCCTCTGTGATCGCGATCAGACAGCTTTATGGCCCAACCAATGAGCTGGCCCACTGGGCAGACCCCAACTCCATCACGGCAGGCAGCGTGCGAATTTACGGCCCACTGGGTAATCCAAACCTACTAGCCGGCTATCTGGTGCCAATCCTGCCGCTAGCCGTAGCCGCCCTACTTAGATGGCAAGGCTTGGGAGCCAAGCTATACGCAATGGTCGCCCTAGGGCTTGGAATTACAGCAACCTTATTCAGCTACAGCCGCGGAGGCTGGTTAGGGATGCTTGCCTCCATAGCTGTCATGCTCCTACTTCTGCTGTTACGCAACACAAGTAAGTGGCCTCTCATCTGGCGACGTCTACTACCCCTGCTCGTGGTTGTTTTGGGTACAGCACTGCTGGCTGTAGCAGTAACCCAAATTGAGCCCATCCGCACCCGAATCACAAGCTTGCTAGCAGGGCGAAGTGACAGCTCAAACAACTTCCGCATCAACGTGTGGCTAGCGAGCATCGAGATGATCCAGGCTCACCCCTGGCTTGGTATCGGCCCTGGCAACGCCGCCTTCAATAGCATCTATCCCCTCTTTCAACAGCCCAAATTCAATGCCCTAAGTGCTTACTCCGTCCCCCTGGAGATCCTTGTTGAAACTGGGCTGCCTGGCCTAATTGCCAGTCTCGGCCTCGCGCTCACCAGCCTGCGACGAGGCCTCGCTTATCTCAGCTCAGACAATCCGCAGGCCCTAGCTGCTCTAGCAAGCCTGGCTGCCATTGCCGGGCTTGTGGTGCATGGCATCACCGACACCATCTTCTTCCGACCTGAAGTGCAAATAGTGGGATGGTTCTGCCTCGCCACACTGGCCCAACCACAACCTGAAAAAGGCCAGACCGCGCTAACAACATGAGCGGCCATTTAATTGCTGGTTTCGATGCCGGCCAAACCAAAACCCGCTGCCGCCTTAGCCATTGGTATAAAAATCAATGGCATCCAATTGCAGAAGGCAACGGTAGCGGCGTAATTCACCTTCAGGCCGCTGACGGTGCAAAACACTTTGAGCTGGCTCTTCGCAGCAGTTTCAATAAAGCGATAACCACTGCAGGATTAGCTCCTGAAAAAGCGCTGATCTCGGCAGCCGCCGTGGGAGCCAGTGGGATCGAACATGACACCCCCCTGCAAACACAAGCAGAGCAATTGCTGGGACATTGTCTACACATCACAGCGAACCAATGCCTAGCAACTGGAGATGAACGTGTGGCCCTGCATGGAGCCTTCCCCCAAGGGGCAGGCATTGTGCTGATCAGTGGCACTGGCATGATCTGCATCGGCCGCAACGATCAAGGAGAAGAGCACCGCTGCGGAGGCTGGGGATGGCTACTTGATGGTGGTGGCTCCGCTCAAGACATTGGCCAGCAAGGGCTGCAGCTCAGCCTGCGCATGGCTGATGGCCGACTCACGGAATGGCCACTACGCCAAGCACTCTGGGGAGCAATTAACTGCTCCACACCAGCAGCAGTTAAGGCTCTGGTAGTACAAGCAAATTTTGGCGCCGCAGGATTCGCTCGCCTAGCCCCCCTTGTGGTCGCTGCAGCAGAAAAAGGCGACCAAAGAGCCATGAAAATTGTGCAGCGCTCAGCAATTTCATTGGCAGAAGCAGTGAAAGGCGTCGCCACAAACCTGCAGCTAAGTGCTCCCTGCATTGCCGGCAGTGGCGGCGGCTTTAAACATCTCAAAATTTTCCGGGAACAAATTGTGCAAGCCATTGCCGAGCACCTCCCAGATGCACGCTGGGTTAAGCCCGATGGTGATGCCTGCGATGGCGCCCTGCAGCTTGCGTTAGGTCGGCTGAAGCTCAATCAAGAGTGAGGTATTTCTTCGCCAAAGCAGCCAGCTTCGAGGTCCAGTGCTCAACAACTTGCGAATCTGCAGCTTCAACCATGATCCGCAGCAACGGTTCAGTTCCACTAGCTCTCACCAGCACTCTGCCTTCCTCACCCATTGCCGCTTCTGCAGCCCAGACAGCTTCCCGCAAGGGTTGGCAGTCCTTCCATCGCTTGCGAAGACCATGATCAGGAACAAGCACATTCACCAATTTCTGTGGAAACGGCTTGAAGCTTTGATCCAACCACTCCTCAAGACTCAGCTGCTTGCCATGGCAGAGGGTGGCAAGCTGCAGAGCAGTGAGCACACCATCACCGCAGAGACCATGGGCTGCTGAAAGGATATGGCCAGACTGTTCTCCACCTAAAGCCGCACTGTTAGCCACCATCGCTGCATAGACATGCTGATCGCCTACGGGTGTTCGTTCAAGCACTCCACCTCTTGCCTGCCAAGCCCTTTCAAAACCAAGATTGGACAT
>MPMF02203126.1_pt1 | contig 11703 bp, 9 predicted proteins | sample 1617271 | NCBI WGS metagenome assembly MPMF02 (sample SAMN05944812, study PRJNA350692) | marine metagenome | biome: marine; feature: ODZ; material: water; isolation source: 120 m water sample prefiltered with 30 um filter, filtered on to 0.2 um... | place: Pacific Ocean | collected 2012-04-09... | reverse complement strand
TGCCCTGATGCCCGCAAGCCGGCGAGAACAATAACGAGGCTGGCGGCAATAATTAGGAAGCGAGCGCCTCTATCGTGAACCGGGCGGTCATTAGCAATCATTCAGTTCGCCTCATCGGGCAGGTGTGCACACCTTGAACACCGTAGTTCCCCACACAGGCCGCAACACCAAACGCACACCGCTCCATGGTACCAGATGAAGCTTAAGACCGAGCCACGTACATCGCTTAAACATCAATAAGGATTCTTCTAGCCCCTCGCCTGAGGGTTAGGCACCGATCTATACTAGCGTTGTACGCGCAGCGGCGGTGTTCTGCTCGTCATCAATTTACCGTGTGCGAAAGTGGCGGAACTGGCAGACGCGCCGGATTTAGGATCCGGTGGCCGCGAGGCTGTGGGGGTTCAAATCCCCCCTTTCGCACCAATTCTCAGCATCGAAGCGTGAAAACATGAAGACCGAGTTCACCGACATTAGTGATACGCAGAAAAAGATTGCCATAGAAATCCCGGGCGAGGTCGTTGATGCCAAGATCGACCGTGTCACACGCGATTTCTCGCGCAGTGCGAAAATACCCGGCTTCCGGCCGGGCAAGGTGCCCACTAAATTAATTCAGCAGCGGTTCCGAGAACAAATCTTCCATGAAGTAACGCAGGGTCTGATCCCAAATGCGGTTGAGGAAACACTCCGCGAGCGCGGCCTCGAACCAGTGGACACACCGAACATCCGGGACGTTGTAGTCAACAAAGGCAGCCCACTCACGTTCACGGCCACTTTCGAAACCGTGCCACCGATCGACCCAGGTGACTATGCGGTCTTCACGCTCAGAAGACCGCCCATTTTGGTCGAAGAGGAGGCAATCGATAAAGCCCTAAGCGAACTGCGGGAACGGTCTGCACGCTTTGACCCCGTAAGCGGACGTCTAACTGAACAGGGTGATTCGGTCGTGCTTGACCTTACACGCGAGGTTGTCAACGGACCAAATTCTACCGAGGTGCCACCAGAGCAGTTAAAACCCGACACGCACAAAGGTGTCACAATCGAGATCGGCGCATCGGCAAACCCACCGGGATTTGATGATGAGATAATCGGCCTCGATATAGATGACGTAAAGGAATTTACTCTGTCGTATCCGACTGATCACGCAACGTCGGAACTGGCTGGCACAACGGTCCGCTACGATGTGAGGGTAAAAGCGATTAAGCGTCGCAATCTACCAGAACTCGATGACGAGTTCGCGAAAGACATTGGTGATTTCGAGAACCTCGGTGCGTTGCGTACCCGTGTATCTGAGGACCTCAAGAAAGAGGCTGAGCAGGACGCTGACCGGCAAGTTCGGGCCGAGTTGGTAAAGCAGCTCGCGGAGCGCATTACGTTCAACCTGCCGGAGGCTCTTGTCAACCGTGAATTGGATCGACGGGTCGAGGAATTTGTACGGCGCTTACTTGAACAACGGGTTGATCCAAAAAAGGCCAACATTAACTGGGAAGAATTTCGAGAACAGCAGCGTGAACCGGCACAGGAAGCGGTGTGTAGTGCCTTAGTCATCGACGAGATCGCACGCCGTGAGTCACTCAGTCCGTCCGAGGAAGACATTGAGAGTGAGGTAGCTCGCTACGCCGAACGGTCCGGCCGCCCAACCGCAACTGTTCGTGCAAAACTGGAACAAGAAGGTGGTATGGCACGAGTTGAGATCGGTCTCCGTCGAGAGAAAGCGATGAACCTGCTCTTGTCGCGTGCTAAGATCATTACTGTGTGAGCAGTTGCTTCACTGAGTGCGGAATCCCATCAAGTTGCCGATACCGTGGTAGTGGGTCGCTGGTGGAGCGTCTCAAGGCAACTGGAGACCGACGCTGTGAGCACATGGTCGCAGATATGTGCAGTAATGTGTTGAGAATTGAACATGACTGACGAGCGAGCACAATTAATTCCGATGGTCGTCGAACAATCGAACCGTGGGGAGCGTGCCTACGACATCTTCTCGCGATTGCTCAAAGATAGCATTATCTTCATAGGTTCTCCCATCGACGATGCGATCGCGAACCTAGTCATTGCTCAAATGCTTTTCTTAGAGGCCGAGGATCCCGATCGTGACATCTTGCTTTACATCAATAGTCCCGGTGGAGCGATCACAGCTGGGTTGGCCATCTACGACACGATGCAGTTCATCAAGCCAGACGTGCAAACCTATTGCATCGGCCAGGCTGCGTCCATGGGTGCAGTATTACTGGCATCCGGCACCAAGGGTAAGCGTTTTTCGTTACCAAATTCGAGGATCGTAATCCATCAACCGCTCATGTCTGGCTTGGGTGGCCAAGCAACCGACATCGATATCGCGGCTCGGGAGATTATTAGGATTCGCGAACGGCTGAACGAAATCCTCGTGAAACACACTGGTCAGACGGTTAAACGGATCCAGGAGGACACCGAGCGAGACTACATCATGTCAGCTGAGCAAGCCCAAAAATACGGTATCATTGACGATGTGATCCACCAGCGGGAACGAGAGCCCGGATCGCCCGAGTAAACTGATTAACGAGCATGAGGCATGGGCAAGAAACAGAGTGACTCGGAGATTCTCCGTTGCTCGTTCTGCAACAAAGACCAGAATGATGTGCGGAAGCTCATCGCTGGTCCAACCGTATTCATCTGTGATGAATGTGTCGAGGTGTGTAACGACATCATCGCCGACGATAGCCGTTTCGAGAGCCGGTCGAGTGTTCGACCGACTCTTCCGGTACCGCATGAAATTAAGGAGTTTCTTGACGAGTACGTCATTGGTCAAGAACAAACGAAAAAGAAGCTCGCTGTTGCTGTCTACAACCACTATAAGCGGATCGAAATTCAAAAACGGACCAAGAATCGTAACGACATCGAACTAACTAAATCGAACATCTTACTTGTCGGCCCAACGGGCACTGGCAAGACCTTACTCGCGCAGACCCTAGCAAAACTTCTGTCAGTACCGTTCACCATTGTCGATGCTACAACGCTTACCGAAGCTGGCTATGTCGGTGAGGATGTTGAAAATATCATCCTCAAGCTTCTGCAAGCGGCGGGCGGAGACATCGAGAAGTGTCAGCAGGGCATCATCTACGTCGATGAGGTTGATAAGATTTGCCGGAAAGACGAAAACCCCTCAATCACGCGTGACGTGTCTGGCGAAGGTGTGCAGCAGGCACTGTTGAAGATCCTTGAGGGCACTGTTGCCAACGTCCCACCTCAAGGGGGACGTAAGCATCCCCATCAAGAATTTTTTCAAGTAGACACGACTAACATTTTGTTCATTTGTGGTGGCGCGTTCGTCGGGCTAGACAAGAACATTAACCGACGTGTTGGTAAGAAAGGACTTGGTTTTCGGGCCGACGTTAAATCGATGCGAGATCGTGATATTGGGTCAACGCTCGAACTGGTGGAGCCCGGCGATCTTATTCAGTTCGGCTTGATCCCTGAGTTCGTAGGCCGGTTACCAGTCATAGGAACACTTCATGAACTCGATAAATCGGCCTTAATGCAAATATTGACGAAACCTCGGAACGCAATTACGCGTCAGTACCAAAAGCTTCTCGAGTACGAGAACGTAAAGTTGCATTTCACTGAAGACGCTCTCACGGCGATTGCCGAATTGACCCTTGAACGAAAGCTTGGTGCGCGTGGGCTCCGGATGATCATTGAGGAGCTAATGCTCGACATTATGTATAACTTGCCCGGCCAGAAGAAAATACGCGAGTGCATGATCACGCGTGATGTGGTCCTAGCTAAAGACAAGCCAACTACCTTGTTCGAGAAGGCCGGATAGCTGGAATTGAGCAGCCGTCGCGCAGATAAGTCTTACGGAGATAACGCCCTTATGGTGGATTCCTACGAAACTATACCAGTCGTCCCACTTCGCGATGTTGTGGTCTTTCCTCACATGATGATGCCGTTCGTCATTGGTCGACCATCATCGACCAGAGCGCTTGAACACGCTCTGCTGAAGGACAAGCGGATTTTCTTGGCAGCTCAACACGACGCTACAAACGATGACCCGGCACCAAATGATATCTACACCATGGGTTGTGTAGCTAACATCGTGCAAAGCCTGAAACTTCCGGACGGTAATGTGAAGGTCCTCGTTGAAGGAGTGGACCGAGCGCGTGCAATGGAGTGGAAGGAAGATAAGGGTTTCTATCGCGTCGTCATCAAGGTGATCGAAAAGCAGGGCGAGACTGAAGATGACATCGAGAGCACGATGAGCAAAGCAGTCTCTCTCTTCGAACATTACGTCAAACTTTCGAACACCTTACATTACGATGCAATGGTTGCCGCTGTGCGTGTGGACGACCCAAGTAAGCTAGCAGATACAATCGCCGCCCACCTCCTCGTCGGTGTTGACGAGAAGCAAAACCTGTTGGAAATCCTTTCGCCAACTGAGCGATTAAACCGGATTGCTGGCATCATCGAGGCTGAAGTCGACAAACTTCAGGTGGACCGCCGAATCCAATCCCGCGTCAAAAAGCAAATGGAGAAGGCACAGAAGGAGTACTACCTAAACGAGAAGATGCGAGCAATCCAGAAGGAATTGGGTCGCAAAGAGGACAAAGGAAACGAAATTGATGAGTTAAAGACAAAAATCGAAGAAGCGAAAATGCCTTCGGAAGTTGAAGAGAAGGCCGTCCAAGAACTCAAACGTCTTGAGTCGATGCCTCCGATGTCGGCTGAGGCGACAGTGTCACGGAACTATATTGAGTGGCTAATAGCGGTGCCCTGGCACAAGAAATCTCGTGAAAGTCGAGACCTTAACCGCTCTGAGCAGATTCTGAATGAAGATCATCACGGACTCGATAAGATTAAGGATCGAATCCTAGAATTTCTGGCTGTCAGAACACTTGTTAAGAAGCCAAAGGGAACCATTCTTACGCTGACCGGGCCTCCTGGCGTGGGCAAGACCTCACTCGCAAAATCAATCGCTAGAGCCACAAACCGAAAATTTGTGCGGCTGTCACTTGGTGGTGTGCGAGACGAAGCTGAAGTCCGCGGCCATCGGCGCACATACATTGGCGCATTCCCGGGCCAAATCATCCAAATGATGAAGAAAGCGACCACCCTGAATCCGGTCTTCTTGTTGGATGAAGTTGACAAGATGTCGATGGATTTCCGTGGTGACCCGTCAGCAGCTCTGCTAGAGGTCCTTGACCCTGAGCAAAACAACACCTTTCTCGACCATTATCTGGATGTCGAGTATGACCTATCGCATGTGATCTTTATATGTACCGCAAACGTTCTACACACGGTGCCGCAGGCGTTACGCGACCGAATGGAGGTCCTCCAACTGCCTGGCTATACCGAACTGGAAAAGATCGAAATCGCAAAGCAATTTCTCTCGCCGAAAGCTATTAAGGCCACCGGCCTTACCACCAAGCAACTGACCTTCACTGATGAGGCCTTCCAGACAATCATCCAACGCTACACCCGTGAGGCTGGTGTCCGAAGCCTTGAACGGGAGATTTCCTCTGTCTGTCGAAAGGTCGCACGCAAAGTGGTACTTGAAGGTAAGAAGTTCTCCGAAGAGTTCACATCAGAAAAGATTACTGAGTACCTGGGGGTACCCCGCTTCCGACCGTCGATGGCTGAAGAGCAAAACGAGGTCGGTGTGGCAACTGGTCTAGCCTGGACAGAGGCCGGAGGAGAACTGCTGGTAACTGAAGCAATGCTTATGCCTGGACGGGGGCGGCTAACGCTCACCGGCAAGCTGGGTGATGTTATTCAGGAATCTGCGCAGGCGGCAATGAGTTACGTTCGCGCAAAAGCGGATGAACTGGGGATTCCAAGTAACTTCCACAGGAAAACCGATGTTCACGTGCACGTACCTGAAGGAGCCATTCCAAAGGATGGCCCCTCAGCTGGTATTACGCTCGCGACTGCTCTCGTGTCGGCGCTTGCCAACGTAGAGACAAGGCGCGACGTCGCGATGACTGGTGAAATCACATTGCGCGGTAAAGTGCTGCCGATCGGCGGCGTTAAAGAAAAGGTGTTAGCTGCCCATCGAGCCGGACTAAAGGACATTATCCTGCCTAAAGACAACGAAAAGGATTTGGCGGACATCCCTAAAAATGTCACTGACGTGCTCAATATCTACATGGTCGAAACAATGAACGAGGTATTGAAAATCGCCATGAGTCGACCACTACAGGCAACTCTGCCAACCGCATCCGAGTCGGCTCCGGCTTCATCGGACGATACGATCACGCACTGAGCCGCGATCGGGTAGCAGAAAACTGGGATACGGCCAGTCCACTGCCCGGAATATTTAGCCGTGAAAATCCTGCAGGTCGATCTGATCTCAAGCACTCCCGGCGCTGCCAGCCTGAGATCTCCAGTCAGATCCCAGATTGTATTCGTCGGCCGATCCAACGTAGGAAAATCTAGCCTGATAAACGCTCTCATACGCCGCAAACTAGCACGCACAAGCCGTTCGCCTGGCAAGACTGATCTCGTCAATATCTACCGAGTACGGCTTGCCGTTACTGCAAATCAAGTTCAGACGATCGATTTTGTCGACCTACCAGGATATGGTTACGCGCGAGGAGGAACACGACGCGCCGAGTCATTCGCGAAGATTACCGAACATTATTTCAAAGCTGCCAGAGAACCATCAGTCGCTGACGGTTCCGCCATGTTGGCACTTCACCTAGTTGACTCTCGGCATTCCGATCTCAAATCCGACCGAGATGCTCACGCCTGGTTGGAGAGCCATGGCCTGACAACGATAACGGTGGGTACCAAAGCTGATACTGTGCCACGGGCGGAGCACAAACGTGTAGCACAAACGCTTGGTAGCCGTACCGGAGGACGAGTTTTATTATTGTCGGCCAAGAGTGGGGATGGACTTAAAGACCTCTGGAAAATGATCATTCAAGCTTCAGACCGCAGGTGATGAAGCACCGGACAAACTGTTGGCGCTAGATCGACACACACGAGTGCGTGATATACTTCTAGCTTCGCTTGTAGTTGGGGAGAACAGACAGTGAGGGAAGGCATTCATCCTGAGTATTTTGAGGTCGAAGCGCGGTGCGCTTGCGGTGCCGCCTGGAAAACTCGGTCGACCAAGAAGGAACTTCATCTTGAAATCTGTTCAAGTTGTCATCCATTCTTCACGGGAAAACAGAAACTGATCGACACTGAAGGACGCGTTGAGCGCTTCACCAAGAAGTTCGGTTCTCAGACCGTAGCCTCAGTGAAAGAACAGCTCGAGCGGAGGAAGGCCAAGAAGTCGGCAGAATCTTAGAACGTGTCGAGATAGCTTCCCACCATCCCCGGGAATCCACGCACTGCTAGAATCCCACCCGTTCACTTTCGTGACTACGAAATCCCTCGGCAGCGTAGCCTTTCTCACTCAGAGGACGGGCTAACGAAAAAGTAACGTTCTGGAGAGTATTCCAGTTTGGGAACATCCAGAAAGACGATTTTGGATGTGAAAATCGGAATGTTGCTAGATTAGAGAACGAGACTGGCAGCCATCAACCGGTATACAGGCCCCACTCACCCAACTGGCCCTAGACGAAGCTAAAAAAGCGACTACTTCACCGATCTCCTCAGGCCTGCCGAATCGACCAAACGGAAGCTCGTGTTCGATGAATTTTGCTATGCCTTCTGGATCTGCTTGCTGACGGGTGTGCCAAGAACCGCCAGGAAACAAAATGGAACCAGGAGCCAGGCTCAAAACACGAATCCCCTCGGGGGCCAACTGCTGCGCCATCGACTTACCCAAACTAATTTCGGCTGCCTTGACAGCATTGTAGGTCATTCTCCCGCCAGATTCGCGGCCCCAAATCGACGTGATCATGATAATGACACTACCCTTACGCTTGCGAAGATGCGGAACCGCAGCGCGTGACGCACGAATGGCCGGGTACAGAGTGACGTTGAATGCAGCCTGCCAGTCTTCGTCGGTCGCAGCGGTAATGTCGCCTCCACCAGCTTTCCCGACGTTATTGACAAGAATATCGAGTCCACCAAATGTTTCAACGGTCTGGTCGACAAGCTCCGAGATGCCGCTGGCCGTCGAGACGTCAACCTGCATAGCCAAAACGGAGTTAACTCGTCCTGAGACAGCCCTCAACTCATCTTCAGCCTCGGCTAACCGATCGGCATTACGAGCACAGATCGTAACTCGGCACCCTTCTTCGATGAGCGCCTTGGCACTCGCAAAACCAAGGCCCTTACTTGAACCAGTGACAATTGCGATCTTGTCGTTTAGTCCGAGATCCATCCCATTCCTATCTTGCCCAAGGCGAAAAACTCAGGGCGAAAAGCGCAGAGGGACGTACAAGCGAACGGGCCGTTGCCCACCAGCAACGACCCGTTCCAATTGGTGCTCCGCGAACCTATGCGCAGCCACTCGTCGTGCCGCAATTATTACATTTGTAGCAACTACCGCTGCGCATCATAATCTCACCGCACGTCGAACACGGCGGCGCATCTTCATGGTTTTGGATAGCAGCGAACGAGGCTGTGACTCGTTCAACCGAGCCGTTACCATTGCCCGCTGTCTGATCGAGCGGCAATTTGGGTTCCTCGACCGGCAACCCTTCTGGCGCAATCGGCTGGTTGACGCCAGCCTCAAACTGCGCCTCGCTCGAGAGAAACTTTGTCGCCATCCAACGAAAAATGTAATCGACGATCGACTTCGCGAACCGCACTTCCGCATTCTTCGTCATGCCCGACGGCTCAAACCGCACGTGTGTAAACTTGTCGACCAACACCTGCAATGGAACGCCGTATTGCAGTGCATAGGACACCGCCTGCGCGAACGCATCAGCGAACCCTGAGATCGTTGACCCTTCCTTTGCCATAACCAGAAATATTTCTCCCGGCGAACCATCTTCGAACAATCCAATCGTGATGTAGCCCTCGTGACCGGCAATTTCAAACTTATGGGTAATCGCTTGACGTTCATCGTGTAGTCGACGGCGGACCGGTTGGCCAACGAGGCCTTCTACTACTCCGATCATCCCGGTCTTAGCATCACGCGACGTGTTGAGAGGTTGAGTCCGTTTACTGCCATCACGGTAGATCGACACTGCCTTAGTACCTAGCCGCCACGAATCAACATAGGCCTTCTGAATCTCCTCAGCTGTCGCCTCCTTCGGCACGTTAACAGTTTTTGAGATAGCACCTGAAATAAATGGCTGAGTGGCACCGATCATCCTGACATGTCCCATATAGTGAATCGACCGTTCACCTTGTGCAGGTTTAAAAGCACAGTCAAAAACCGGAACATCCTTATCCTTCAGATGCGGGGCTCCCTCGATTGTCTCGTGCTCATCAATATGAGCAATGATCTCGTCAACTTCTGACGACGAATAGCCCAGACGGTCCAGCGCCATCGGTACCGTATGGTTGACAATCTTCATCATGCCACCACCAACAAGCTTCTTATACTTGACAAGCGCGATGTCGGGTTCAACACCAGTCGTATCGCAATCCATCATGAACCCGATCGTGCCAGTTGGAGCCAGCACGGTTGCCTGAGCGTTACGGTAGCCATATTCTTCACCCAAATCGACCGCGTCGTTCCACGACTGCTTGGCCGCAGCGTAAAGCTCACTCGGTACGTTTGTCCGGTCGATATCCTTCAGTGCCGTGCGATGCTTCCGCATGACTCGCAGGAACGGCTCCTCGTTCTTTTCGTAACCATCAAACGAACCGCCGTGGTCACGAGCAATCCGTGCCGACTGCGCGTAGGCTTCGCCGGTCATCAGCGCCGTAATCGCGGCTGAATAGTCTCGGCCTGCCTGGCTGTCATAAGGCAATCCTCTGGACATTAGGAGCGCGCCCAGGTTGGCATAACCCAATCCGAGGGGACGGTAGTCGCGACTGTTCCGCTCAATCGCCTTCGTTGGATAGCTTGCGCAGTCAACGATGATTTCCTGCGCCGTGAGCAGAGTACGCACCGCCGCCGTAAACGACGCGTGGTCAAAGTCACGCGCCTCATCAACAAAGGTCATTAGATTCAACGAGGCCAAATTACAAGCTGAATCGTCAAGGAACATATATTCCGAACACGGGTTGGAAGCATTGATTGGAGCAGTGTTCGGACACGTGTGCCAGTCATTAATTGTCGAGTCGAACTGCATTCCAGGATCACCGCATACATGAGTCGCTTCGGCAATCTGCTGCATCAAGTCTCGCGCCTCATAGGTGTCCATAACTCGACCATCACTCACAGCATGCGTCTGCCACGCACCGTCATCCAGCACCGCGCGCATAAATTCGTCGGTCACGCGAACACTGTTGTTTGAATTTTGAAAAAATACTGAAGCATAGGCCGGTCCGGTAAACGAGCCATCGTAGCCAGCGTCAATGAGCGCCCAAGCCTTGTGCTCTTCTTCAACTTTGCAGTTAATAAATGCTTCAATATCAGGATGCTCAGCATTTAAGACCACCATCTTCGCAGCCCGGCGGGTCTTACCACCTGACTTAATGACACCGGCAAATGCATCGTAGCCTTTCATAAACGAAACCGGTCCAGACGCCGTGCCGCCACCCGCCAACGCTTCTTGGGACGAGCGGATGGAAGAAAGATTTGAGCCCGTGCCAGAGCCAAACTTGAACAACATCCCCTCGGTCTTGGCCAAGGTCAAAATGGAGTCCATGGTGTCCTGCACAGAATTGATAAAGCAGGCTGAACATTGCGGTGCCTTTTCAAAGCCGCAGTTAAACCAAACGGGGCTGTTAAACGCTGCTCGTTGGTTCACGAGAAGATACTTTAGGTCGTCGCTGAAGGCTTGCAGGTCACCGGGACTTGCAAAATATTTTTTTTCACGCGCCCATTCAGTGATCGTTTCAACTACGCGGCCAATGAGCTGCTTGACGCTGCGCTCACGCCCGTCTGTTCCTAGTTGGCCACGAAAGTATTTTGAGACAACGATGTTTGTCGCCTGCTGTGACCAGTCCTTCGGAATCTCAACGTCATGCTGTTCAAAGACGTTCTCGCCTCGCTCATTACCGATTACGGCAGAGCGCGTTTCCCATTCGATTTCGTCGAACGGATCGACACCGTCCCGAGTGAAGAACCGCTGAAATTCCAGTCCGGACGCTGCCGACTTGGAGCGCCGCGTCGACTCCGGCAAGCCATCTTGAGTCGTTTGTGGTTGCTGCGCTGCGCCTCTGTCCATACTTACCTCTCAGAAAACAATCGAGCCCGAGACCTTACCCCAAGGTCCCGGGCCGTCGCAGGATGCTGAAAATAACTCCTTCTACGCCTCTCTGTTGAGCTGCGCCCTTCGCAGGGCCGAACCGAGAGGCTAGGAACCATCCTCAGCAGGCCTGTTAGATCCTACGGCGGTCAACTATGCGTCCTGCTTATCGGTTTGTCAAGCCTCAAACTACAAGATATGGGGTAAAGCTTTAGGTCAAACGCAAGATGTTGGGAAACTGGCCTAATCCTGAATACTTGCAATTCAGATGTACAAGCTCTGTCACGGTTCTTCCCCGACCGGTCAAGGACTGGTACAGTCAGACCGTGTACTTAGATGAGATCGATTCATCCGTCGACCCACCATCCGCAGTTAACCCGGCTGTGCCCAACACACCTCAGTTGCTCAACCGACAACGCGAAGGTTTGAAAACACGCATCAGGGCTTTCGGTGAGGTAGTACTCTGTTCCGATTTCCCAACACAGCTGATGTTGATTCAACTGCTCGCTTAGTAACGGGCGTAGGC
>MPMF02297948.1_pt1 | contig 11707 bp, 15 predicted proteins | sample 1617271 | NCBI WGS metagenome assembly MPMF02 (sample SAMN05944812, study PRJNA350692) | marine metagenome | biome: marine; feature: ODZ; material: water; isolation source: 120 m water sample prefiltered with 30 um filter, filtered on to 0.2 um... | place: Pacific Ocean | collected 2012-04-09... | reverse complement strand
CCTGAATACCAACACCCTCACCCATCAACACCGCACCAACATTGTCGTCCTCCAACTTGAGGGCGATCCCTTCAGTGCCATCCTCAAATTCCACCAGTTCGCCAGCCATGACCTGCTCAAGGCCATAGACACGGGCGATACCGTCACCAATCTGCAGAACAGTGCCGACGTTGCTGACGGAAACCGACTTGTCATAGTCGGAGATCTGCTGCTTGAGAATCGCGCTGATCTCGTCGGGGCGGATAGAAACCATGGGAGGCGTTGGTGTTGAGGAAGAGGGTGAGAAAGGGAAAAAGGTAGGGAGCTAGCTCACCTTGGCCAGTGCCAGACCAAGACGTCGAACCTGTCCAGCAACGCTGGCGTCGATCACCTTGGAGCCGACGTTGACAACGAAACCACCGATTAAATCTGGATCAATTTTGAGGTTGATCTCCAATTTGTCGGTATTGGCCACAGCCTGCACTTTCTTTTGCAGCTCAGCCTGTTGCTGCTCACTGAGTTCAGCAGCAGAAGTCACTGTGGCGAGAGCGATGTTGCGTTGCTCGCGATAGAGCTCAATCAAGCGCTCAAGCACCGCATCCAAAACGCCGATTCGCTGACGATCAGCGAGCAGCTTCAGCAGGTTGAGGAAAGAAGGTGTGACCTGATTAGCAAAAAGCTTTTCCAAGGCAGCCTTCTTGGACTCCACTTCCAAAACGGGTGAGGCCATTGCCCCACTTAGCTCAGGGCAGTCGTTCCACAAGGCCAGAACTGCCTTTGCCTGATCAACCACCTGATCGACTTCATTGCGGCTTTCAGCCACTTGAAGGAAGGCCTCGGCATAGGGGGTGGTAATGGTGTTAAGCAGTGGCATCAGGCTTCCCCAAGGTTTTTGATGGACTGACTCACCAACTTGGCTTGAGCCTCGGCATTGAGTTTTCCAGGTAGAGCAGATAGGGCATTCTCGATCGCCATGCGGGCAGTTTCTCGACGCAATTGAGCGCTAGCACGACTGGCTTCAGCATTGAGATCTGCTGTAGCACCCTGCTTAACACGTGCCATCTCCTCAACCGTGCGTTTTTCACTGTCAAGACGAATGGCTTCAGCACGAACCTTGCAATCCTCGCGGATCTGTTCAGCTTTCTGATGGGCAGCTGCCAAATCCTTTTTGGCATGAGCCACGGCCTCGGTGGCCTTAAGCAGACGCTCTTCGGCATCCTTAAGATCAGCCAAAATCGCGATACGGCGGCGCTCAAGGATCCCCCCCACAAAAGGAGGAAGGAATTTATAGAGACCGAAAATAACAATCGCCAGATTGACAATGTTGGCGTCAAACAAGTCGAGGTTCAGGCCGAAACCACCCTCACTGGCAAAGAACAAAGGGCTAATCATTTGGCTGCCAGCAGGCGGTTAACGATGAGATCACCAAGCTTTTCTGCATCACCCTTAAGTTGAGTCAGGGCCGAATCCCTCTGAGCATCAATCTCACGACGAGCCTTCTCCCGAGCTGCATTCGCATCAGCATTTGCAATAGCGAGGGCTTCACGGTAGAGCTGTTCAGAATCCTTTTCAGCTTCTTGAATTAACTGCTGGGCAGCGATACGGGCTGACTTGAGCTGTTCCTTGAGCTCTAACTCCAGCTTCTCCGCCTCCGCAAGCTTTTGCTTCGCCTCAGCGCGACTGGTTGTGACATAGACCTCTCGTTCCTCAACGACCCGACCAACGGGTCTGAAGAAGAGAGCATTGAGGATGAAGGTGAGGAGCACCACCTGCAACGCCATGAGCGGCAGAGTGGCATCGAAGTCAAAAAGACCTCCAGCACCGAACAGAAGCAAGCTGGTCATGAGGCAAGAGTGACAGCAGTTGAAGCAGGACTCAGAACGGAGTGAATGCTGGAGGGCGATGATCGCCTCTGGGAAGAGTTCCGATCAACTCACAACCATGGCCGTGAGGTGATGAGAGCAGCCAGCGAGCGACTCCGGTCTGGATCAACCAGCGAAGGGATTGGCGAACAGCAACACCAAGGCGACCACAAGGCCATAGATGGTGAGAGATTCCATAAAGGCAAAGGAGAGCAGCAGGGTGCCGCGAATCTTGCCTTCAGCTTCAGGCTGGCGGGCAATGCCCTCAACAGCGCCGCCTGCAGCGGTGCCCTGACCGATACCTGGACCGATGGCCCCGAGGCCTACAGCTAGACCAGCGGCAACAACAGACGCGGCGGTGGTAATGGAATCCATGGTTGAACTAAAGGTGTAGGGCGCTAAAACAGCGCGGATGGGGACCGAGAGGTTGATACCAGCGCCAGGGACATCTCGGAGATTGTGAGATGGGCCCGAACAAGCCGGACCTGCGCTCATGGAGTTTGCCAGACCGAGGGTTTAGGCCTTGCTAGATCAGAGTGTTTGATCAATGGTGCTCTTCAACCGCTTCACCGATGTAATAGGCGGCGAGGGTGGCGAAGATTAGAGCCTGAATGGCACTGGTGAACAGGCCCAGGAACATGACCGGGACTGGCAGGAAAAGGGGAACAAGAAAAACCAAAACCGCAACAACCAATTCATCAGCAAGGATGTTTCCAAACAGACGAAAGGAGAGTGATAAAGGCTTGGTAAAGTCCTCCACGATCTTGAAGGGAATCATGATCGGGGTGGGATGGACGTAGTACTCGAAGTACCGCAATCCCTTCCGACTCAAACCCGCATAGAAGTATGAGAGCGACACAAGTAAAGCAAGTGCCACGGTGGTATTGATATCAGCCGTAGGAGCACCCAACTCCCCACTTGGGAGATGGATTAATTTCCATGGCACCAAAGAGCCGCCCCAATTGCTCACAAAGATGAACAAGAACAAGGTGCCAATGAACGGCATCCAATCGCGATAAGCCTTCTCGCCAATCTGCGTGCGAGCTAAATCACGGATGTAATCCCAGAGGAACTCGAGAAGATTTTGAACACCGTGTGGATCACGCTCCATCTTGCGTGTGCCCACAACAACTAGGGCAAGAATGGCGCCAATCACAATCCAGGATGTCAAGAACACCTGGCCATGGAGCTGAAGATTCCCAATCTGCCAGTAAAGGTGTTGACCCACCTCCAGTTCGGCAAAGGGAAGAGCAAATGGCAAGGAACCCATCAGGCTGGAAATTCGGTGTCGAGAAAACGACGGTTTGAGGAGAAGCCGGCAAACCGGCAATTCAGTTGATCCAGGTTTGGTTTGAGTTCATGACTCAAGCAAAACCTGCAGGATCATGGCGGGCTTGTAGAGCAGAAAACCGAGCAGGGCCGGCAGAAGCTCAAGCTGAGGCAAACGAGAAACCGCAAGTACAAGCAAAACGGGAACGAGAAGCTGAAACTTGCTCACACTCTTCGATCCGTTGCCGAGCTTGCCCACGCTGCGAGCTAAAAGCCGCAGGTAGAGAACTCCAGACAAAGCACCGACTAGCAAACTGCTAGCGATGTGAAGATCGAAGAAAAGTGCGGTGACGGCCACCGCAAAAGCGGAGACTGTCAACGTAGCCAGGATGTAGCGCCGCTGAAGCTGCGCATAGTCGTCAGATGAAGCCGTAGAAACCACAGCTGACAACTCAGGATCCATAGAGAGCTCAGTGTTAGGGCTAGCCTCCACAGCTGTTTCCAGTCCACCCTGTCCCTCCTTTGGAGGGTCAATTTCAGGCTGGAGCAGCGGGGTTGCCAGCAAGGGCGCCGAGGCTCTTGGATAAAGGCCCGCGGAATCTATCATGTAGATGGAACATTTCCAGGCGAAAGCAAGAGCACCTGCCGCCGTTGCAAATCCCTGGCCAAAGAGCTGATCCGCTTCGAATCCCAGCAAAGCGGCAAACATCCGAGAGCTGTATCAGGCGCCGCCTCGATTGCCTTAAGCAACTCAACTTGATCAACGCTTAGCTTTAGAGGAGCCATCTCTAAATCAAGCAAAGCCTTGCCAGGCCAGCCCCAGAGACAGATGGAAAGCTTTCCCGTAGCAGCAAGCAGCTCCTTATCATCTGTCCAACCCAGGGGGGCCTGTGGTCCCTTGGAGAGGAAGAACTCGAAATGACTGATGTCAGGATCTAGCTCTTCCATCAGTTGCCATTGCTGACGCTGCGGCAACGCCAAGGCCATCTCAAGCAATTCACCCTGCAACAGCCTTACTGGATCCCAAACCTTGGGATTAGAAAAACCCACAAACTCCAAATCAGCTGAAGCGACAAAAGCAAAAAGTCGTTCAAGGTTGTAACTCGTCTCCTGGGGATGGAGATACATATCTGCAAAGTTCACGTCGGCTACGCAGTCGATAGCCCAGCGCTGTTCATGATTAAGCCTGAGGCGGTTATCCTCAGGCAAGATTGCAAACAGCTGCCGGGCCAATCTCAGGCCCTGCTCATCAGTGCCCACTCCCAGGGACGAAAGGATCCGCTGAATGCGATGAATTTCCCATCGACCAGCTTCGGCATAAAGGAAAAGGTGCAGCAAAGCCCCTGGCTTTAAAAGGGATGCCAGAGCTTTGAGTCCAGCTTCCGGCTGTCGCAAGTGGTGAAGCGCACCAACGGAATTGATGTAGTCAAATTGCCCCTCATCTTCAAGCTCGAGCAAACTTTGGTTCTCGATACGAACGTGAGCCTGATCGTTGCCTCCGGAACGCTGCAATCGCTCTCGAGCCACCTCCAGCGCGCCTCGGGAAATGTCCACAGCCAGGATCTCCGCGCCGGGATTGAGATGGGCTAGGTAATCGGTACTAACACCCGTACCGCATCCGGCATCAAGGATTTTTAGAGGCTGACTACCAGCACATTTTCGAACAACAGAACCGGTACAGACCGCATAGGCCATATCCACACACCAACGCCAGTTGTATCCAGGCGGCGGCCCGTCCTGCAACGGATCTCCTGGGTAAGGGAACCGGTCATAAAACGCACTGACAACAGGTGTGGCCTCATCGCACGGCTGAGCAGCAGAGGACATCGAAAGGGAGCTGGCAACAAGGCGAGCATTTCATGGCCGCCCCCGAGGGAAGTCAGGACATCCCCTGCAGCATTTATCACAAACCGAAGAAAGCTGAATCGACAAAATCAAACTCTTTTCTAGAAAGAAGATTGTGAATATCAAAAATCGAACCTATGACATCTCCTGAATGCCCTTGAACTTCTTTTGCCCAATAATGTTTTAAGCAGTTTTTTGTTGTCAATTAAGACTTGGCAAAGTGCTATTAACACGTCTCAATAGGTCAACTTGACTAAGACCTCCCCCCTTGAGCAGCTCCTCCGTCCTATCCCGCCGGAGTCAAAAGCAACGGCAAGGGGCATTACGACGTAGCCGTAATGATGGAAGCGATCAGTTGTCTTTCTGGCAAAAACATCTCCCCCTCCCCTGGGCACTCTGGCCAGCTGAAGGCCGTTTACTACTTACCCTTTTTGCCTTCTGGAGCCTGGCAGGACTGATGGTGCTTGGCTCGGCTAGCTGGTGGGTAGCCACTCGAGAAATGGGAGAAGGTGCTTATTACGTCAAACGACAACTGATATGGATGGCTGCCAGCTGGAGCCTGCTTGGCCTGGCTGTATCTACCAGTCTGCGCCGTTGGCTAAAACTGGCAGGACCAGCCCTCTGGCTCAGTTGCTTACTCGTCGCAGCGACCCTAGTCATCGGTAGCACCGTCAATGGGGCCAGTCGCTGGTTAGTGATCGGCCCTCTCCAGATCCAGCCATCAGAACTAGTCAAACCCTTTGTGGTGCTGCAAGCCGCCAACCTGTTTGCCCACTGGCAGCGCATCAGATCAGATGAGAAATTGCTCTGGCTTGGCATCTTCGGGGCCCTACTTCTACTGATTCTCAAACAGCCCAACCTCAGCACTGCCGCACTTACGGGCATGTTGCTATGGCTGATGGCACTGGCCGCTGGTCTGAGGTTGCGCACCTTGCTGGCAACCGCCATGGCAGGCGGCCTGCTCGGCACAACCAGCATTCTGATCAATGAGTATCAGCGCATACGAGTGATCTCCTTCCTCGACCCATGGCAAGACCCACAAGGGAGTGGTTACCAGCTCGTACAAAGCCTGCTTGCCATCGGCTCCGGGGGGTGGTTTGGCGAGGGCTTCGGCCTCTCGACCCAAAAACTGCAATACCTGCCCATACAAAGCACTGATTTCATCTATGCCGTTTTTGCCGAGGAATTTGGTTTCGTGGGCTCGGTGATGATGTTGCTCTTCCTGATGCTGGTGGCTTTCCTCGGCCTACGGGTAGCTCTGAGTTGCAGAACCAACCAGTCGCGATTGGTTGCTATCGGCTGCACAACGATCCTGGTGGGTCAAGCCGTGATCAATGTGGCCGTGGCCTCCGGCGTGATGCCCACAACCGGCTTGCCCTTGCCAATGGTGAGTTATGGAGGCAATTCACTGCTCTCAAGCGTCATGATTGCCGGTCTGTTGATCCGTTGTTCCCTCGAATCAACAGGGCTTCTTGGAGGCAGATCCCCTCGACAGCGACGTCAGTCGATAGGGTAAATACCTTAATTTGATCCGGCTGAGCCGGCTCTACCCATCCCTGCTCTGGACCTGGTTCTCTCAGATCTAGCCCGCAACGGTGAGCAAATGCTCAGCCACGGGCTAAGCAATCAAGGTCCGCTCACCCTGGCCCTCGTTTTTGCTGCTGGCTTTCTAACCAGCCTAGGCCCCTGCTCCCTTTCCCTACTACCCGTCACCCTGGCCTATCTGGCAGGTTTTGATAGCAATCAAGCCCCCTGGCGTCGCAGCATCGCATTCTGTGGCGGCATTGTGGGTTCCCTGGTACTGCTTGGCAGCCTTAGTGGTCTGATCGGGCGGATTTATGGCCAGGTCCCTGGAGTGGTGCCCACCGTCGTAGCACTGCTCGCGGTGGTAATGGGACTGAATCTGCTGGGCCTCCTAAAACTGCCCCTGCCTGCAGGACCAGATCCAGATCTTTGGCGGCAACGCGTTCCAGCTCCACTTGCCCCAGTGGCCGCCGGGTTGGCCTTCGGCCTAGCCGCCTCCCCCTGCACGACACCTGTGCTGGCTGTACTACTGGGATGGATCGCCCAGAGTGGTAAACCTTTGGGAGGAATCGTGCTACTCACCTGCTTTGGCATTGGGCAGGTCCTACCACTGCTCCTAGCAGGAAGCGCAGCTGCCATCCTGCCGAAATTACTGGCATTGCGACCATTAGGCCGCTGGATACCCCCCATGAGCGGAGCCGTTCTCCTCACGACGGGCGTTCTCACTCTGCTGGCCCGCTGGAGCTGAACCTATGGCCACCTTTAAACGCCTCCTGGCCTGGATCTCCGACCTACGAATAGCCATAGGCTTGCTACTCGTGATCGCACTCGCAAGTGCCCTAGGTACTGCGATACCCCAGGGAGAACTCCGAGAGAGCTACCTGGAAGGCTATAGCGACAAACCCTGGCTGGGCTTTGTCAACGGTTCGATGATTCTGCGCCTGCAGTTGGATCACGTTTACACCAGCAGCTGGTTTTTAGCGCTGTTGGCCTGGCTTGGGCTTGCACTGATCCTCTGCAGCTGGCGAAGACAATGGCCTGCTCTGCAAGCAGCTCTGCAATGGATCGACTACCAGGAGCCGCGTCAATTAAGCAAACTGGCCATCGCCGAAACGATCGCAAGCCCACCAAAAAACGAAAGTATCGACAAACTGGCAGCCCATCTCCATCAACAGGGATGGCAAGTCCAACAACAGCCTGGCAGGCTTGCCGCGCGTCGAGGGATCATCGGCCGAGCAGGGCCAATGCTTGTGCATCTGGGCCTAGTGCTGCTAATGCTAGGGGCCGTCTGGGGTTCCTTGGGTGGAGATCGCTTGGAACGATTCCTCGCCCCGGGGCGTTCCCTCGACTTGTTAAACCGTGATGGGAACAGCCATCTCAAACTCACCCTGACAAACTTTGGAATTGAAAGAGACCCAGCGGGTCGACCTGAACAGTTCCGCTCAAAACTAGAGCTGCTTGAGCCTGGTCAAGACACTGCCAAGCTGCACGAAGTCAGTGTCAACCATCCGCTGCGCTTCCATGGCTTAACTGTCTATCAAGCAGACTGGTCTCTAGCTGCGATCACACTGCAACTTGGCCGCAGCCCTCTACTACAGCTTCCTCTACGCACTTTCCCAGAGCTTGGTGAACAGGTCTGGGGGCTCGTACTACCTACCAACCCTGATGGCAGCGAGCCAGTCCTTCTGAGCCTCACCAGCGAAGCAGGGCCAGTACAAGTGTTCGATGCCACCGGTGAGAGATTGGCCAGCCTGCGACCAGGAGGCCCAACTGCAGAAGTGAAGGGAATACCCATCCGCGTAGTCGAGGTTCTACCCGCCAGCGGCCTGCTTCTCAAGCGCGATCCGGGCGTGCCTCTGGTCTACATCGGTTTCTTGATCACCCTGGTGGGTGGGGGGCTGAGCATGATTGCCACTCGCCAACTCTGGGCGGTAGGCGACCCTGAAAATGAATGCCTACACGTTGGAGGTCTCTGCAACCGCAATCTGACCGGCTTCGCTAATGAGCTGCCCAGCCTGCTTGCAGCAGCAGTACCACAGCAATAACTCAACAGGGCTGACGACTGCCATGACTAACCCGCACCACCGTATGCACATTGCCGCGCGGATTAAAATCTGCTTCTAATTGCATCCAATCCGGATCACAGGCGACGACCAAATCATCGAGGATCTTGTTTGCAGCCTCCTCATGTGAAATCGAGCAATTCCGATAGCTATTCACATAGAGCTTGATCGCTTTGAGCTCAATCACCCTCGGGCCTGGCTGATAGAGCAGACGTAACACAGCAAAATCCGGATAACCAGAGAAAGGACATTGACAGGTGAACTCAGGCAACTCAATTGAGATCTCATAGGGCCGCTCAGGCCTCGGATTGTCAAAGCAGATCAGCTCACCCTCAGCGATCACCCGCTCGCCATAGAGGGGTTTAGATGCCTGCGCCTCAGTACTGCTCACGGGGATGGAACGATGCCTAAAACGGACCCTAGATCTCGGCTCATGGCTCGGCCTTAGAGGAGAAAGAATCCGCCTTGAAGTCAACGCAAACCGCAGAAACGCTCATCAAGGCCCAATTTAAGAAACTCTTCAGATAACAAAGTCGAAAATGTTCACCATGAACAGCGTGATCACTGTAAAAAGGAAGTGAAGGACAAAACGTTGAGCTAGGTCATCGCATCGTCGTTGATCCATCAGCAGGAAGTAGCCCTCCGCAAGGCGAAGCAACGCTCCTTTCCACGAAGCGGCACCTCTGCCATCAAGGCAAAAACCCCATCCCTTCGAGGCTCATCCCATGACCACTCAAGAACGCACCTATCGCGGCGTCGCCTACAAGACTGCTGACCACGAGCAACCCAGCAACAGCACCGTCAAGCATGTCTACCGCGGCCAGCGCTATGAGGCTCCCCTCAAGCATGACGCAGTACCTGCTGACACCGAGGTGGAACTCAATTATCGCGGCAAGATCTACCATCACCGCCAAAATGACGCCGCCACAAGCTGCAACAGCTAAATCGGTAACAACAGCCACAACCAAGGCCCGTTGAAAAAGCCCTAATGGGTTGAGAAAACGGGCCTCGTTCATGGACATCTGGTTAATCGGCACTGGTGACAGCATCCAGATCCGTCCTGCCAGCATCCATGGAATGCTCTGGCTACAGACCCATTTTGAGGATGCCCACTGGGATGCGCTTGCTACAAGCCAAGTCAGACTTCCTCAATTGGACGCGGAAGTCCTTTCCCAGGATGCAAAGAACGCAGGAATGAGCCTCGGTCATCTATCTGCCCTGTCAGTTCCAGGCCGTTTCTGACACACTTCCTTTATCTCTGAACGAGCAACATCAAGCCGTCATGAAGAAAGTCGAGGCGATTGTCCGTCCCTTCAAGCTTGAGGACGTCAAGCTTGCATTAGTCAATGCCGAGATCATCGGCATGACTGTGAGTGAAGTGAGAGGCTTCGGACGCCAGAAAGGCCAAGTTGAACGCTATCGGGGCTCAGAATTCACCGTTGAATTCCTGCAGAAGTTAAAGGTCGAAGTAGTCGTCGACGACGACAGGGTGGAAGCTGTCGTGAAAGCCATTGCAGAAGCTGCCAAAACAGGCGAAATCGGTGACGGCAAGATTTTCATCTCTCCAGTAGATTCCGTAGTACGTATCCGTACCGGTGATCGTGACAGCAAGGCCCTCTAGGCCAACGTCTGAGCCACAAGTCTCTCAAGAACTGGAAGATCTGCGAGGGTCTCGTCACCCAGCCAGAGCAGGTATTCATGATTACCAGCCGGTCCAGTGATTGGAGAGGCGATAAGTCCCTTGGGCCACCAACCCAAAGACCTTGATGTATCGATCACGCTCTTCAAGGCATCCACATGGGCCAAGGCATCCCTGACCACTCCACCTTTACCCACCCGCTCACGCCCAACCTCAAACTGGGGCTTCACCAACAGCACTGCCTCTGAGTGTTCTGGCTTAAGTAGTTTCTTGATGGCAGGCAGCACAAGCCGCAAGGAGATGAAGGCAAGATCAGCAACAGCAAGGCTCGGCAAAGGATCCTGAGCCCCGTAGAGCTGATCAGGGTTCAGGGTGCGCAGGTTGGTGCGCTCCCTGAGCACCACGCGAGGGTCGTTGCGCAAATCCCAGGCCGTCTGGCCATAGCCCACATCGATTCCATAAACCCGAGCGGCACCATGCTGCAACAGGCAATCGGTGAAACCTCCTGTCGAGATGCCGCCATCCAGGCACACTCGTCCCTCAACGTTGAGAGGAAACGCCCGCAGAGCGCCCAGCAACTTCTCCCCGCCACGAGACACGAATCTCGGTGGCTGCTCAACCTGAAGCTCAAGCTCCTGCGACACCTCATGACCAGGCTTATCAAGCAGCTTGCCATTGCCATCTCGCACCTTTCCGGCGCGGATCAGCTGCTGAGCCTGATGGCGAGAACTAGCCAAGCCCTTCATCAGCAGCTGTAGATCAAGACGCTGTTTGTGGGACATTTCGTCATAAAAGCAGACTTGAAAACGAAACAAAAACCTCTTAACCACCGCAAAAAGCGAAAGCTTCCGAGAAGATCACCGCAACTCGCCCGCAAGGACGTGTCTCAAGGCCAACCTCCACAACCCATAGCTACCCATCGGTACCCAAGCCGCACCAATCACCATGTTGTTCCTCAAAAGCAACTCGCCACAGTGCTGGAGCTACTGCCGCCAGGCAGCTTTGTGACCCTTGAAAATCAACCCAACGATCTACCGCCATTCCAATTGATCCAATGTAAAGGTGGCCGCTGCTGGGTACGGCAGCAGGCCTGGGGGCAACATGTTCATTGGGAAGTTGAACACCGCCGAATCAAGTCAGCCTGAATCCAAAGGCTTAAGTTCAAGCATCACCCGCCCGTCTGTGAGCCCTTGATTGAGCGCTACACACTGCCCGAGATGGGCGAAATTTGGACCGACAGGGCCAAGTATCAAAGCTGGCTAGATGTAGAGATCGCCGCTTGTGAGGCCAACTGCCAACTGGGGAAGATCCCAGAAGCTGAAATGCAGCAGATTCGTCAACGCGCAACCTTCGAGCCACAGCGCATCTTGGAGATTGAGGCAGAGGTTCGCCACGACGTCATCGCCTTCCTTACCAACGTGAATGAACACGTAGGGGATGCCGGACGCTACATCCACGTCGGCATGACCAGCAGTGATGTGCTGGATACGGGTCTGGCCCTGCAGTTAAAAAACTCTGTGGCATTG
>MPMF02338548.1_pt1 | contig 11714 bp, 10 predicted proteins | sample 1617271 | NCBI WGS metagenome assembly MPMF02 (sample SAMN05944812, study PRJNA350692) | marine metagenome | biome: marine; feature: ODZ; material: water; isolation source: 120 m water sample prefiltered with 30 um filter, filtered on to 0.2 um... | place: Pacific Ocean | collected 2012-04-09... | reverse complement strand
GTTAATATATACAGAAATATAAATTCAAAAAAAAACAACTATTGTTACAAGAAAATACAATAATTTATCTTAACAAATGAAATAATTTTTCAAAAAAACCTCTTTTTTTTGGTTCCTTAGTCATAAAACTTACTTCATGCAAATTTGCATTGTTAAGAAAATTAAATCCTGCACGGCAAATTGATTCGGTATTTTCTTCAAAAAAACTCATTTCATTAAAAAAATTAAACTTATCTTCTAAATAAATTGAATTTTTATTTAATATTTTAGAACCTTCTCCTGTTAGGACTAAAATAGAATTTTTTTTATCAAAAATAACTGTAGAAAAATCAATCCTTTTTAAGCTTAAATTAAATATCTCATCTAATCTTGCATAAATAATTTTATTTAAAATATCAGATGATATTTTTTTTTGACCTTGATTTTTTATTAAATCAAAAGAAACGGATCCTTCCTTCGATACATCTGAAAATACAGTTTCAGTTCTATTAAAACTTTTTTTTAAATCTTCTGATTCTTTTTCACTAATTTTTAAAACTTTAGAAATATCTTTTGTGATATGATTTCCGCCTAATGGAATAGAGTAAAAATGAATTAATCTTTTTTTATCAAAGATGCTTATACAACTTTTCTCATAACCTATATCTAAAAAAACTTTTTTTTCATAATTTTCAAAGTGCTTATTATATTCTAGAGACTTTGTATAGCTTGAACAAAAAAAATGTTTAATATCAATATGATTTTCTTTAAAATAATTATCTATGTAATCAAATGTTTTTTTTGAATAACAAAGAAATTTAGTTTCTAATATCAAAAAATTAGATTTTATTTCATCTTTTGGAATAGTACAAAATTCTTTTTCATCAGTAATATATTTTGCTACAATAGTGTGCATAATTTTTTTATCAAAATAATATTTTTGAATCAGCTGTCTAGATTCTTGCAATAAGAGTTTGATTTCTTTAATGTTTATTTTTTTGTTCTCTAAATTACTTTTAATCGAAAGATCAATAGAATCTAGATCTTGCGGATCAAACATTAAATTAATATTTTTAATATAATTACCAATTTTTTTTTCTGCAGAAAGAATTAGATCATGTAATATTTTTTTAGATTCATCTAAATTTAAATGTTTCGAATTAAAAGTGGAAAGCCATTTTTTTTCTTAAAAAAAAATTAACCTTTAAAAATTATTATCAAATATGCCTATTCGTATTTTTGATGCACCAAAATCAATATATGTTTTGAAGTTTTCTTCACTCATCAGATAAAATTACTTGATTTGCTATCCTTAAATCAATAACTTTATAATTAACTTCTGGATTTTTGATTAAATTTATAGCTTTATCTAAAGCAATTCCCATCTCATTTTTAGGAAGTTTAACTAATATACCAAATTTTGTTCTAATATCCCATCTGCCACCTTTAAAAAAAAAATATCTTTTATTTCGCTATAATTAAATTTCGAATTTTTTATAATATTAAAAAATGAAATAAAATCTTTTTTAGAAAAATTCCCAAAAATATTAGGTAAATTTAAATTTAAATTAAGAGTTTTATCATCAATTAATTTACCATTAGATCCCACTATAAATTTTTTATTGTCTTTTATTGTATTAGCCAAAAAGTTAGTCTGTTTTAAGTTAATTATAAGTTTTGAGGGTAACACTTTAAATACTTCATAACTTTCTAGATACTTATACTCATTCAAATTTTCTTTTATATAATTTTCATTAATAAAAAAAATATCTTGATTTAGTATAAAACTAATTTCTTCTTTAATTTTTTGATTAAGATTATCTGACAGTCCTATAACTTCTAAATATTTGATATTTGATAAATTGTTAAAATTATTATTAAACCTTAGATTATTTATTGTGGTTAAAAATAAAAATAATATGACTAATAATATATATCTATGTTTTTTATCTATTTGTTGATGCATCTTTTATCATCCAGTCAATTAAATTTATAAAAGATATCCGATTATATTTAGCTATCTCTGGCACTAAGGATAATGAAGTCATGCCTGGTTGGGTATTTATTTCTAATAAATAAAATTTATTGTTATAAAATTTAAAATCAGATCTAGTTATACCTCTACAGCCAATTGCAACGTGCGCTTTAAGTGCAGCATCCATTACTTTATCCATATAATTTTTATTAATTTTTACGGGAATTATATGTCTTGTTTTTGCTTTAGGGTTATATTTTGCTTCATAATCATAAAATTTTCTTTTTGGTTTTAATTCTATAGCACCCAGCTTTTTTTTTCCCAATATTGCTACTTGAATTTCTCTTCCAGGAATATATTTTTCAATCATTATTTCTTTATAAGGTGCTAATTTTAATAAATTTTTATAAAAATTTTCTTTTACGCATATATATACTTCAACACTAGATCCTTCATTAAAAGGTTTAACAACAACAGGAAAACCAATTTTTTTTTTTATCTTGTTAATTATTTTGTTTTTGTTTATTTTTTTTTTAAATTTAAATTTAAAGTATTTTGGAGTTAAAATTTTATTTTTAATAAATATTTTTTTTGAAATTTCTTTATCTATTGCAATTGAAGAAGACAAAACTCCAGAATGTGTATATTTAATTTTTTCAGATTCTAGTATTGCTTGAATATAACCATCCTCTCCGTATCTGCCATGCAAAGCATTAAAAACTACATCGGGTTTAAAATTTCTTAAATTATTAACTAAATTGCCATCAGGTTCGCATATTTTTGAAATATATTTTTTTTTTATTTCTCTATTAACACTTCTTGCGGTTCTCAAACTAATCATTCTTTCTTTAGAAAACCCGCCAGCTAATATTAATATTTTTTTTTTCATCTATTCTACTAAAATAATTTCTAAATCTAATTTTATCCCTGTTTTTAACATTACTTTATCTTTTACATAATTAATTAATTTTTTCATGTCTTCATATTTTGCATTTCCTTTATTAACAAAAAAATTATTATGTTTTTCTGAAATCGCAGCTTCACCAAAATGTATTCCTGAAGTTACTGACTCACTTATCAATTCCCAAACTTTTTTATCAGTTTGGTTCAAAGGATTTTTAAAAGTACTTCCTCCAGTTTTAACTTTTGTTGGCTGAGAAAGTCCTTTTTTATTTTTTAAGCTAATTATTTCTTGCTGTATTTTATTTTTTTCTTTAATTTGTCCCATAAATGTTGCACTTAAAAATATTAAATTATCTGACAAATCACATTTTCTATATTCAAAATTAATTTTGTTTGTTGGTATAGTAAAAACTTTTCCCAAGCTATCAATCGCCTGTACTGAAATTATAATGTTTTTAAACTCTCTTTTAAAACAGCCTGAATTCATTCTAATTCCTCCACCAACACTGCCCGGTATGCAAGACAAAAATTCAAAACCTCCTATATTATTTTCCATTGCAAACTCAGACAGGCTTTTATCTAAAACACCGCTACCTGCAATAATTGTTGTGTTATTTAATAAGCTTATTTTAGAAAATTTTTTACTTAATTTTATTACAACTCCATTAAATATATTGTCACTAAACAAAACATTTGATCCAGCTCCAATAATAAATATTTTTCCTCTTTCGTTATATAACTTTAAAAAACCTATTAGCTCTTGAAGAGTTTCTGGTTTAAAAAAAATCTTTGTTTTTCCGCCTATATTAAACCAATTTGTTTTTTTTAATTCATAATAAAATAGAATTTTACTATTAAAATTTTTTACATTTTTTTCTATATCTCCAATATTCATTATAATAAAGTAGGTAATTCTCTAATCCAGTTTGATATCGATCCAGCACCCATTCCAATAACTATCTTATCTCCGTAAATATTTTGTCGAGTAAATTTTTCAAGATCTAACTTATCTTTAATTAATATTACTTTAATTTTGGAATTTTTAATTAATTCGTTTGCAAACTTTGAATATTTAAATCCTAAATTGATATTTTCTCCTGCTTTATATATTGGGCATAAAACTACGGTATCTGCTTTTATAAAAGCTTTAGAAAAATCTTTTCTTAAATTTTTTAATCTTGAAATTCTATGTGGTTGAAAAATGCAAACTATTTCTTTATTTTTATAGACTTCTTTAACTCCATTCAGAACCTCTTTAATTTCAGTTGGGTGGTGAGCATAGTCATCAAAAAAGGGAACTTTTTGAAATGAAAAAATTTTAGTAAATCTTCTTTGAACTCCTTGAAAATTTTTTAATCCATCTTTAATTAATTTGTTCGATATCCCAATTGAAAAAGATACGGCAATTGCAGCTGTAACATTTCTTATATTATGAAGACCAATAACTGGAACTTTTATATTTTTAATATATTTCTTTTTATTACTTGGTAGAGAAATTTTTATATCAAACATTGAATAGTTTATTTTTTGAACAACATTCAATATTCTAAAATTACTTTTTTTATCTATGCCATAAGTAAGATAGTTCATATTTGAAATTTTTTTTAAAATATCTTTGTTATTTTGATTATCTAAACAAATAAAAGACTTTCCAAATGAGGGTGTTTTATTAATAAATTTAACAAAATTATTTTTTAGATTTTCAATTGATCTATAAAAATCCATGTGTTCTGCATCAATATTTGTGACAATCGAATAAGTTGGAGGAATTTTTATAAAACTACCATCAGATTCGTCTGATTCTAGAATGCACCAATTGCTCTTACCTAATTTTGCCGAGTTTCCAAAAGAATTTAGTACACCACCGTTAATAACTGTAGGATCAATTTTTGCTTTTGCAAATATATTGGAAACCAATGATGTAGTTGTTGTTTTGCCGTGTGAGCCCGCTACAACAATATTTTTCATTAGAGAAACTATATGCGCAAGCATTTCACCTCTCTTGTAAATAGGTAATTTATTTTTTTTAGCTTCTGAATATTCAGTGTTATTTTTTTGTATAGCAGAAGAAATTACTATTATTGTAGACTTTTTAATGTTCTGCTTATTATGCCCTATAGTGACTTTAATTTTATTTTTTTTTAATCTTTCAATATTTTTGTTATTTAAAATATCACTTCCTTGTACATTAAAACCCAATTCTTTCATAATGAGCGCTAATCCACTCATTCCTATTCCACCTATTCCCACAAAATGAATTAATTCTGATTTTGCTAATTCAATTTTCATTAATTAAACCTACAAATTTTTGATTTATAACTTTCCAGGTATTTTGATAAGAAAATTTTTTCATATTATTTTTTTTTAAAATCAATTCTTCTTTCCTGATTATCAAACTTGATATCAAAGTTAATAGTTGATTGGCATCAAAATTATTTTGATTGATTAGCCAGCATAAATTATTATCATGATATTCTTTAGCATTGTAATGCTGATGATTGTCTTTAGCGTAAGGAAAAGGTATGGCTAAAAATGGAATATTGCAAAAAATTAGTTCAGAAATAGTCGATGCTCCAGCGCGAGTAATTGCAAAATCGACTTTATTATATTGTTGATATATATCATTACTAAATTCAAATACTTCGCTTTCCAATCCAATTTCATTGTATTTTCTGCTTAATTCTTTTTTTACATTTTTATTGGAAACTTGTTGAATTAAATAAATTTTATTTATTTTGGAAAGACTAATCAATAATTTACTTACTTCCTCATCAAAAAATTTTGCACCTTGGCTTCCTCCTAAAACTAAAATTTTAAATGTATTTTTTAATTCAATTTTGTCTTCTAATTTATTTTTATAAATTGATTTTCTTAATAAAGAATCTGTTAAAAAAATTTTACTATTATATTTCTCTGGAAATTTTTTAATATTATTTGAATAACAAATAATTTTTTTTGCATATTTTAAAAAAAATTTATTTGATTTTCCAAGAACCATATTTGGTTCGTAAAGAAAAATTTTTACATTTAATATTTTGGCTGTAATACAAAATACTGCTGACATATATCCACCTGTGCTAAATAGATATTCAATACCATGCTTTTTTAAATAAATTAGTGATTTGAAAAAAGAAAATAATAAAAAAATTAAATTAAATGGCAATTTAAATATATTTCCAGAAAGCTTTGGCACATCGATAATATCATAAACATATTTTTCTTGATCTATATATTTTTCTCCTCGTTTATCAGTTGTCAAAAAAGTTTCAAAATTTTCTTTATAATGGTCAAATAGAATAGTTGCGGGAATTACATGTCCACCAGATCCGCCTGTGCTAATTAATATTTTTTTCATTCTTAAGTTAATTTTCTTTTTGTTAAATTTAAAATGATTCCAGATAAAATTGCTGTACTTATTATTGAAGAACCACCATAACTTAAAAAAGGCAATGTCATTCCTGTTGTGGGTAAAAATCTAATATTTACTCCTATATGAATAAATGCCTGAAGAAGAATTATTGTTATTGATCCTACTAAAATAAGTTTAGCCTTATTGTCACTTTCTAAATTTATTTTTTTTAAAACTTGATAAGAAAAAATTAACAAAATTAACATAATAAAAATCACAATCAAAATTCCAAATTCTTCTGATATAACGGAAATAACATAATCTGTGTGAGCTTCTGGAATTCTAGAATTTAAAGTTCCTTCTCCTATTCCTTTGCCAAAAAAACCTCCACTAGAAATTGCTTCTGATGCTTTCTCGGACTGATAATTATTTCCAGAATTTGGATCTATAAAAGAAAATAATCTTTTTTGAATATAATCAAATTTTGGAACAAATAAAATTATATATGAAAGAACTATTGAAACTAATCCAAAGAATGAAAAAAAAAAAATTAAATTGATTCCTGAAACAAATATCAAAGAAAACCAAATAACAGTAATGAGTAAAGTTTGGCCTATATCTGGTTGGTTGATTAACAGTATTATTATTGGAACAATTATTAAAAAACTAAAAAAATATTTTAGATAAATATTTTTATAATTTTCTAAACTTAAAACTAATGCAATCATAACTATAAAAAAAGGTTTTAATATTTCAATTGGTTGAAATCTTGGAGCAAAGGGTAAATCTAACCATCTTGTGGATCCTTTTAGCTCAATTCCTATAAATGGAACTAAAATTAAAAAAAGCAACGAAATTACAAAAAATATTTTTGATAATTTATAAAGTTTTTCCTGACTTAAAAAAGAAAATCCAATTAATAAAAAAATAGCTAAAATAATAAATGATAAATGTTTAATAAAAAAATAATAGGTATTAGTATCTAGTTTATCTGAAGCTATAATTGAGGTTGAGACTAATGAAAAAAAAAGACCAAGTAAAAACATTGATACAATCAGAATAAAAATAAATTTATCAATATTTTTCCACCATTCATAATAAAGTCTGAAAATATTATTAATATTCATCATTTATTTTTTTTATTAAGTTATTAAAATATTTTCCCCTATCTTCAAAATTTTTAAATTGATCAAATGATGCTGCGGCTGGACTGAAAAGAATGCATATTTTTTTATTATTTTCATTGTTAATATCAAAAAATATTTTTTTTAGTGCAGTTTCAAGATTTTTAAATGATTGATGAAATAGTTTTTTTTTAAATATTTTTTTAAAAAATAATATGTTATTTCCAAATATATAAGCCTTAATATTTTTATAATATTTTTTTGGAAGAGTAAATACATCTCCTTTTTTAGGCACACCCCCTACAAGCCAAAATATATTTTTGTATGATTTGAGCAAATTTATGCTTGAAGAAAAACTTGTAGACTTTGAGTCATTAATAATTATTAAATTATTATTATTCAAAATAATTTGTTGTCTAAAATTCAAAGCTTTAAAATTATTCACTACATTAAAAATTTTTTTACTATCTAATTTAAATATCTTACCAAATGCAATAATAAATAATAAATTTTTTAGATTGTTAAGATTTGTGAAATAAGGATTTTTAATAAATTTTTTTATATTTTTTAAGTTATTCGTTTGAACATTAATTATTTTAGAGTTTGGGTTAAATTTTTTTACCTCTTTTCTTAAATATTTATTGCTCAAATCAATATATGCATAGTCTTTATGATTTTGTTTCAAAATAAGTTTAAATTTCGCATGAACATAATTTTGAATAGTCCCATGTCTTTCAAGATGATCGGGGCTAATATTTAAAATCATTGCATGATCAGTTTTAAAAAATTTACTATATTCAATTTGATATGAAGATGCTTCAATTACAAAAATTGATTTATAAGTAATATTTTTTTCAGATAAAATTGGCTTTCCTATATTACCAAGAAGTCTTACATCTTTTTTGTGTTTTTTAAGTATCTCAAACAACAATTTTGCTGTGGTTGATTTGCCATTAGTTCCTGTGATTGTAATTTTTAAATTAGGTAAATTTTGTAGATAAAATATATCAAGATCAGTAATTATTTTATCTTTATATTTTTTAAGATAAATTTTAAGGCTAGATTTATTTATATCGATTCCTGGGCTTACTATAATAAAGTCAAAGTTTTTGTTATTAATTTTACTTTTTTCAATAAACTGAGTTTTTAATAATCTATTTGAAATATTTTTTTTATTATCGTCGAATATAAAAATTTTATTATTTTTTTTTAGATAATTAAAACATGATTTGCCTGTTCTACCAAAGCCATAAACTAAAAATTTTTTATTTTTTAATCTATCCACCAAATTCAACATTATCTTAATTTAAGTGTAGCCAGACCAATCATTGCTAAAATTATTGAAATAATCCAAAATCTTACAACGACAGTCGATTCTGCCCATCCTTTTTTTTCAAAGTGATGACGTATCGGTGCCATTTTAAAAATTCTTTTTCCTGTCAGTTTATATGATATCACTTGAGCAATTACTGAAGCAGCTTCTAACACAAACAAACCTCCTGTGATAGCAAGTACTATTTCATGCTTAGTTATAATTCCCACAGCACCTAAAGATCCTCCTAATGCCAGAGAACCTGTGTCGCCCATAAAAATTTTTGCAGGAGGTGCATTAAACCATAAAAAGCCTATGCAAGAACCAATGATTGATCCACAAAACACAGATACTTCACCAACACCTTCGATATAAGGAATATGCAAATAATCTGAAAAAACAATATTACCGGTAACATAACTAATAAAAGCAAAACAAGCTGCTACTAAAATTACCGGAACAGTTGCTAGACCATCTAGTCCATCTGTTAAATTAACAGCATTTGAAGAACCAACAATGATGAAAATACAGAAAGGAATAAAAAACCAACCAAGGTTTATTAATAAATTTTTAAAAAATGGAAAATACAAATTTTTTAGTTCAGGAGCTTGAACAAAATACGTTAAAATATAAATTCCTATTAAAGAAATAAGTATTTGTGAAAAAATCTTAAATTTAAATGAAATTCCAGCAGAACTTCCTTTTTTAATTTTTTTATAATCATCATAAGCACCTAAAATTCCAAAACTACCAACAATAAATATTAAAAACCAATTATAATGATTATTTAGATCTCCCCAAAACAATATTCCAGAAAATAAACCCAACAAAATTAAAACACCTCCCATAGTTGGAGTACCAATTTTTTTAACAATATGTTCACTTGGACCATCATCTCTAATTGGATTGTGAATTTTTTTTGATGAGAAATATGTTATAATTGGATTTCCAACAAAAAACACAACCATCATTGAAGTAAACATTGCAAGACCAGTTCTAACGGTTAGATATTTAAATACATTTAAAAATGTGTAATTATCAACCAAACTTGAAAATAAACTATAAAGCATTAATTCTTTCTTTTTTGATTTTTGTCACAAATTTATTCAATCCAGTAGAATTTGAACCTTTGATCATTAAACAATCATTATTATTTAAATCATTTTTTATCAAATTATAAATTTCATTTATATTGCTTAATATTTTGCCTCTTTTATCTGAAGAAACAGCATAATAAGTTTCCTTGATATCTTTCCCATAAACATAAATCTTATCTACAGAAGTCTTGTTAATTATTTTTGCAATATTTCTATGTAATGTTTTTGAAAATTTTCCCATTTCAAGCATATCACCCAAAAGTAAATATTTTTTTTTATTTTTAAATTTTAAAGAGTCAAAATTTTTAATTGCAAATTCTAAAGAAAGTGGATTTGAATTATAACTTTCATCTATTAAAAACAACTTTTTATTACTTATTCTAATTTTTGAAAAATCTCCCCTTGAATTTGGCAAACTAAAGTCAAAAAATAATTTTTCATTGACTTTATTTAAATTAAAAAACTCTGAAATTACTGAAACAGAAGCTAATAAGTTTTCTATATAAGGTTTTAAATTATTTTTAATAATAAAACTTTTGTAATAATTTTTTATTTTAAAAATAGCCTTCAAATTTGATTTGTATTTAACAATTTTTTTTAAGAATATATCTGCTGATGATATTTTTTTACTAAAAGAGATAATTTTCAATTTTTTCTTTAATGCAATTTTTTTTAAGAAATTAAAATAATTGTCATCCATATTAAGAACGATAGTCCCATTTTGAGTTATATTATTCATCATTTCTGATTTTGCTGAAGCAATTTCATTAAGGTTCTTAAAATTTTTAATATGAGCGTAGGAGATATTAGTTATAATTCCTAAATCTGGAGTTACGTTTTTAGTTAGATAATTAATTTCACCTTTCTTATCCATTCCAACTTCAAAAATACCAAACTTATCCCTTTTCTTTAAGTTGAATAAGCTTAGAGGGACTCCAAATTTATTATTATAAGATTTTTTTGAATATGTTATTGGAGACAATTTTTTCAAAGAATAAGACAATAATTCTTTTAGAGAGGTTTTGCCTGCACTTCCAGTTATAGAAATTATTTTAGCGTTAGAAGTTCTTCTTATATAATAAGAACTTTCATTCAAAAATTTTAAAGTATTTTTAACTTTAATTTTTTTTTTAATATTTTTTTTATACTTTTTATCTACAATTGCTAATGATGCTCCTTTTTGTATTGCTTCATCAGAGTAATAATTTCCATCCTTTTTTTTACCTTTGATTGCAAAAAAAATATCATTTTTTTTAATTTCTTTGGAATTTATAGATGCTTCATTGATTTTAGTGTTTTTTCTTAAAAAATTTAAATTAATTTTTTCATTTAAAATATTTAATTTTAAATCATTAAATAGAATTTTGTTTTTAATTTTAATTTGATGAATTATGCATTTGCGATCTGATAAATTTTTTTTAATTGTAGAATATTCTTGATATATCTCATGACCTTTTCCTGATACAAGCAAGATACTGCCTGATTTTAATTCTTGTATTGCTTGCCCAATAGCTCTTTCACGAGACTGCATTTCTCTTAATTTGCTTTTTTTAATATGTGCTTTAATTTGATTTCTAATTTTTTGTGGGTTTTCATTTCTAGGATTATCATCTGTTAAATATACCTTTCTACAGCAAGTGTTTGCAATTTTTCCCATTATAGATCTTTTTAATTTCTCTCTTTCTCCTCCACACCCAAAAACTATAGAGATATCACTAAATTTAAATTGTTCTTTTATATTTTCCAAAGATGTTTTGAGCGCTTCGGGAGTATGAGCGTAGTCTAAAATTACTTTGGAATTGTTTTTGATATTTCCTATTTTTTCTAACCTTCCGTTTACAGGTTTAATTTTATTTACTGAATCTACAATTTTAGAAAATTTAATTTTGCTATTTTTTGCTGCTAAAATTGCCATAAGAATATTTTTAATCTGAATTTTTCCAATTAAATTTGTGGAAAAAGAATATAATTTTTT
>MPMF02241936.1_pt1 | contig 11716 bp, 5 predicted proteins | sample 1617271 | NCBI WGS metagenome assembly MPMF02 (sample SAMN05944812, study PRJNA350692) | marine metagenome | biome: marine; feature: ODZ; material: water; isolation source: 120 m water sample prefiltered with 30 um filter, filtered on to 0.2 um... | place: Pacific Ocean | collected 2012-04-09... | reverse complement strand
TTGCTCGCCCAGATCGCCGGCGCAATGGCGGCACCGATGCAGCAGTTTGCAAGCTTGCTCAACGCACTTCCACAGAACCTGGCGTATGGGCTCAAGGCCCTGATCGACCAGCAGGGTGGTCCGGTGTCCTCAACAGACGAAGATGCTGCTGTCGATGAGGCACCGGTTGATGAGACAGGTTCTGATGCTGCTGTTGATGAGACAGGTTCTGATGCCGCTGTCGATGAGGCACCGGCTGATGACAATGATGCTGCTGCCGATGAGGCACCGGCTGATGACAATGGGGCAACTGCCGATGAGGCAGATGCCGACACAGAGACGGCTGCGGCCGAGGAAACCGAGGAGGCCTGATCATGGCAACCAAAGAAGAGATACTGGACGCCATCGCCGAGATGAGCGTCCTCGAGTTGAGCGAGATGTTGACCGACTTCGAAGAGAAGTTCGGTGTTACAGCAGCTGCTCCCGTGGCTGCGGTTGCAGCTGCTCCTGTCGCCGGTGATGGCGAGGAAGAAGAGGAGCAGGACGCGTTCGACGTCGTCCTGACCGACTCCGGTGACAAGAAGATCCAGGTGATCAAGGAGGTCAGGGCGCTGACCAACCTGGGCCTCAAGGACGCCAAGGAGCTTGTTGACGGAGCCCCCAGCAACGTGATGGAGGGTGTGTCGAAGGAAGACGCCGAAAAGGCCAAGGAGTCCCTCGAGGTTGCAGGCGCATCTATCGAGCTCAAGTAACTACGCGAAACCGACGTACATGATGCCCCCGGGGTTGCCCTGGGGGCATCGGTCGTATTGGCCCATCACACCATCGGTGCTTCAAGAACCTTGACCGGCGGGTTCAGATTCCCTAGCCTTGTGTCTGGAGGGCATCACGCCGTGGTGTCTCCTCCCCGGGCCGTTGATGGTTTGGGGGTTGCGGAGCCCTGCGCGCTCGCATTAGGATTGCCAGTCGCTGTGGTCGCGCCTGTTGCTCGCTCCGTTTTCGGATCGGTAATCGTCGTTACCCGGCTTGCCCCTTGTCCGTAAACCCTGGCCAGGAGTTCTAGGTGTCTGCTCGCCCCCTCGTCCGGGAACGTTATTCGTTTGGGTCTCTCGAAGAAGTTCGGGAGTTGCCCAACCTGATCGCCATCCAACGGGATTCGTTCCGGTGGTTCCTCGATCAGGGCATTGCCGATACGTTCCGCGACCTCAGCCCGATTACCGATTTCAGCGAGACGCTCTCTCTCGAACTGGAATTCGACCCGAACGACGAGGACCTCCGGCCAGTGCCGAAATTCACCGTCGAGGAGTGTCGTGAAAAGGACATGACCTATTCGGCCCCGATGTTTGTCAGGGCCCGCTTCATGAACTCCAACACCGGAGAGATCAAGGAGCAGACAGTTTTCATGGGCGACTTCCCTGTGATGACTGACGAGGGCACGTTCATCATCAATGGAACCGAACGTGTCGTGGTGTCCCAGCTCGTTCGGTCACCCGGCGTCATCTTCCAGCCGGGCGAGAGGTACCGCCTCAGGAACCTCTCAAAGCACCAGCTTGTCACCGGAACCATCCACCCGTACCGCGGCGAATGGATCGAATTCGACGTCGAGCAGAAGCCCGGCAAGGACGTGACCGCCGGAACGAGGGTCGCCCGCAAGCGCAGGCTCTCGATGTTCGTTCTGCTCCGTGCCCTCGGCTACGACGAGGAGAACCATCCCGGTTTCCTCGAACGCCTCGTCGGTCACTTCGACTACCTGGAGGGCCAGTGGGAAAAGGACCGGCTCCCCGAGGGCTGGGAGGAAGCAGTCGAGGCCGGCGAGCGCAAGTCGCCACAGGACGAGGCTCTGCTTGAGATCTACAAGCGCGTACGTCCAGGCGAGCCGCTATCACTCGAGGCGGCCCGTGCCTACATTCGCAACGCCTTCTTCGAGTCACGCCGCTACGACCTGTCCAGGGTCGGTCGCTACAAGCTGAACCGTAAGTTGGGCCCAGAGATCGAGCGCTGTGAGGAGCTCTTCGGCATCGAACTTGAAAGGCCCGATCCCGATCAGTCGGTTCTCAGCCGGTCAGAGGTTCTTGCCACCTGTACCTACCTGTTGCACCTGGCCAAGGGCGAGCCGGGCTACCGCCTCGATGATCAGGACCACTTTGCCAACCGTCGCATCCGTTCGGTCGGTGAGCTGATCCAGAACCAGGTTCGCATTGGCCTGTCCCGCATGGAGAGGGTCGTACGCGAGCGTATGACCACCCAGGACGTTGAGGCCATCACGCCACAGACCCTGATCAATATCAGACCTGTCGTGGCTGCCATCAAGGAGTTCTTCGGCACCAGCCAGCTCTCTCAGTTCATGGATCAGGTGAACCCTCTTTCGGGCCTCACCCACCGTCGACGCCTGTCCGCCCTCGGTCCCGGAGGCCTCTCCCGCGAGCGCGCCGGATTTGAGGTCCGCGATGTCCACTTCTCGCACTACGGGCGTATGTGCCCGATTGAGACCCCTGAGGGCCCAAATATCGGCCTCATCGGTGGGCTCGCCACCTACGGCCAGATCAACCCGTTCGGCTTCATCGAATCGCCCTACCGGATTGTGAAGAACGGCAAGGTCACCGATGAGATCGTCTACCTGGCAGCGGACGAGGAGGAGGAGTACGTGGTGGCGCAGGCCAACGCGCCCCTCAACCCCAATGGCACCTTCGCCAACCAGCGTGTTCTCGTGCGCCGTTCGCCACAGGCCGCCTCCCTCCAGGACCTGCGCCTCCAGTTGGAACAGGACGTCTTCTTCGGTTCAACCACTGAGATCTCCTACGTTCCGCCCGAGGAGGTCCAGTTGATGGACGTCACCCCGAAGCAGATCGTGTCGGTGGCGACAGCCCTCATCCCGTTCCTCGAACACGACGATGCGAACAGGGCCCTCATGGGCGCCAACATGCAGCGCCAGGCAGTACCGCTCATCCGATCCGAGGCCCCTTACATCGGCACCGGAATCGAGAGCCGCGCTGCAAGGGACGCCGCAAACATGATCCTCGCCGATGCTGCCGGAATCGTCACCGAGGTCGATGGCGTGTCGATCACCGTCGACTACGGCAAGGGCGGAATCGTCACGCATGACCTGTCCAAGTTCGAGCGTTCCAACCAGGACACCTGCATCAACCACAAGAGCAGGGTTGTTCCGGGACAGAAGGTCAAGAAGGCCGAACTGCTGGCCGATGCATCCTCGACCGACGGTGGCGAGTTGGCGCTCGGCAAGAACCTCCTCGTGGCGTTCATGTCCTGGGAGGGCTACAACTTCGAGGACGCGATCATCCTTTCAGAGCGGCTGGTCAAGGACGACGTCCTCACCTCGATCCACATCCATGAGCACGAGATCGATGCCCGTGACACCAAGTTGGGGGCCGAGGAGATCACCCGCGACATACCGAACTTGTCCGACGAGATTCTGGCTGACCTCGACGACCTTGGAATCGTGAGGGTCGGCGCCGACGTCTCACCCGGCGACGTACTGGTCGGGAAGGTCACCCCGAAGGGCGAGACCGAGCTGACCCCCGAAGAGAGGCTCCTCAGGGCGATCTTCGGCGAGAAGGCCCGCGAGGTCCGCGACACCTCTCTGAAGGTTCCCCACGGCGAGACCGGCAAGGTCATCGACGTCAAGGTGTTCAACCGCGACGACGGCGATGAGCTTCCGCCAGGCGTCAACCAGTTGGTCCGGGTCTACGTGGCCCAGAAGCGCAAGATCAGCGTCGGCGACAAGTTGGCCGGTAGGCACGGCAATAAGGGTGTCATCTCAAGGGTCCTGCCCGTCGAGGACCTTCCGTACCTTGCCGACGGCACCCCCGTCGACATCATCTTGAACCCCCTCGGCGTTCCCTCCCGCATGAACGTTGGCCAGGTGCTCGAGGCCCACCTCGGATACTGCGCCAGGTGGGGCTGGGAGGTCGACGGCGAAACCGTCGGCGAGAAGCCCGTCACCGGGATCGAGCGCAAGACCCGTACGTCCACACCGCCTTCGGTGCACGTTGCCACCCCGGTGTACGACGGAGCCCACTGGGACGAAGAGGACCGCTCCGGCGAGCATCCGACAATCCAGAAGATCCTCCAGAACATCAACCCGGAGTCCGCCGACGGCGAACGCCTCGTGCAGGTCGACGGCAAGACCACCCTCTACAACGGTCGTACGGGAGAGCCCTACGACCACGAGATCATGGTGGGCTACGTCTACATCCTGAAACTGGCCCACCTCGTCGACGACAAGATCCACGCACGGTCCACCGGCCCGTACTCGATGATCACCCAGCAGCCGCTTGGCGGTAAGGCGCAGTTCGGTGGCCAGCGCTTCGGCGAGATGGAGGTCTGGGCACTTGAGGCCTACGGGGCCGCCTACTGCCTTCAGGAACTCCTCACCATCAAGTCCGATGACGTGCTCGGCAGGGTCAAGGTCTACGAGGCGATAGTCAAGGGCGACAACATCCCCGAGCCGGGAATCCCGGAGAGCTTCAAGGTGCTCATCAAGGAGATGCAGTCCCTCTGTCTCGATGTTGAGGTGCTGTCCGAGGAGGGGCATCAGATCGAGATGCATGAACTCGACGAGGACATCTACCGCACGACCGAGTCCCTCGGCATCGACATTTCAAGGCCCGAACGTGGGTCCGATGAGGAAGATGAACGCCGCAGCGCCGGCCTTCTCCACTGATCCATCCAGGTTCAGACCGTTAGTTAGTGACATATACCCAGTGACAAGACGTAGGAAGTAGACGAGTGCTTGACGTCAACGATTTCGACCAGCTTCGGATTGGCCTTGCCACCGCCGACGGCATACGCATGTGGTCCAACGGTGAGGTGAAGAAGCCGGAGACCATCAACTACCGCACGCTCAAGCCTGAAAAGGACGGGCTCTTCTGTGAGAAGATCTTCGGTCCTACCAAGGACTGGGAGTGCTACTGCGGCAAGTACAAGCGCGTCCGCTTCAAGGGCATTATCTGTGAGCGCTGCGGGGTCGAGGTCACGCGCTCGAAGGTCCGGCGTGAACGCATGGGCCACATCGAGTTGGCGGCACCGGCCGTCCACATTTGGTACCTGCGCGGAACCAGGTCGTGGCTGGCGTACCTGCTGATGGGCACCGAGCCCCGTGAGGAGCTCAAGGCCAAGCAGTTGGAGAAGGTCATCTACTTCGCTGCCAGCCTCGTTGTCTGGGTCGACGAGGACAAGCGCCACGAGGACCTCCCCCAACTCGAAGAGGAGCTGGTCGAGGAGCGCACCGCCATCGAAGAGGAGCGCGACCGCGAGCTTGATCGCCGACAGGAGGACCTCGAGGCCGAGTTGGCTCAACTCGAGGCAGAAGGGGCCAAGGATACCGACCTGCGTGCTCGCCAGCGGGCGGCCGGCAAGGACCTGGCCTTCATCCGTGAGCAGTACGAGACCGAGCTCGACGTCCTGAATAGGGCGTGGGACGAGTTCAGCACCCTGTTCGCACGCCAGATCATCGACGATGATCTGCTCTGGCGTGAGTTGGTCGACCGCTGGGGTGACTACTTCGAGGGTGGTATGGGTGCCGATGCGCTGGCACAGCTCATCGACAAGATCGACTTCGACGACGAAGAGGTCAAGCTCCGGGCGATGATCGATCCTCCCGAGGGCCAAAAGCCCCTGTCCGCCCAGCGCAAGCAGAAGGCCATAAAGCGGCTCAAGATCGTGGCTGCGTTCAACCGCCGCGACAAGTACGGGCGGCGTGCCAACGAACCGCGGGCGATGATCCTCGACGTGGTTCCGGTGATTCCGCCTGAACTGCGACCGATGGTCCAACTGGACGGTGGCCGTTTTGCCACATCCGACCTGAACGACCTGTACCGACGGGTAATCAACCGCAACAACCGGCTTAAGAGGCTCCTGGATCTGGGTGCGCCCGAGATCATCGTGAACAACGAGAAACGCATGCTCCAGGAGGCCGTCGACGCCTTGTTCGACAACGGACGTCGGGGGCGACCCGTCACCGGACCTGGTAATCGACCGCTGAAGTCCCTCTCCGACATGCTCAAGGGAAAGCAGGGCCGGTTCCGTCAGAACCTGCTCGGCAAGCGCGTCGACTACTCGGGCCGTTCGGTCATCGTGGCCGGCCCAACCCTCAAGTTCCACCAGTGCGGGCTTCCAAAGATCATGGCACTCGAGCTCTTCAAGCCATTCGTGATGAAGAAGTTGGTCGACGAGGAGGTCGCACAGAACATCAAGTCAGCCAAGCGCATGGTTGAGCGCCGCAAGCCGCAGGTCTGGAACGTTCTCGACGACGTGATCAGGGAACACGCGGTGCTGTTGAACCGTGCTCCCACCCTGCACCGCCTGGGGATCCAGGCCTTTGAGCCGGTGCTGGTCGAGGGCAAGGCAATCCAGATCCATCCGCTGGTCTGCACCGCGTTCAATGCCGACTTTGATGGTGACCAGATGGCGGTCCACCTGCCGCTGTCAGCCGAGGCCCAGGCCGAGGCACGGGTGCTGATGCTGTCGGCCAACAACGTGTTGAGCCCGGCGCACGGCCGACCTCTGGTGACGCCTACCCAGGACATGATCATCGGGGCTTTCTACCTGACCGATGAGGCCGAAGGTGCCGCCGGCGAGGGCAGGGCCTTTCGCCGGATCGACGAACTCGAGCACGCACTCGAGGCCGGGTCGGTGCACCTGCACGCCCGCATCCAGTACCGCTCCGATGAGTACCCAGAGATGGTCGAAACGGCTGCCAACGGCTCACCAGCTGTCTGGAAGACGACGACGCCTGGCCGGGTGATCCTGAACGAGGCCTTTCCGGCTGGTTTCGGCTTCGTCAACCACCAGATCGACAAGAAGGAAATGGGTGTCATCGTCGACGACCTGGCCCGCCATTACCCGAAGAAGGACGTGGCGGTCAGCCTGGACCTGCTCAAGGACACCTGTTTCAAGTACGCCACGAGGTCGGGTCTCACCGTCTCGATCGATGATGTCCGCACACCGGTCGAGAAGCAGTCCATCTTGGACCGGCACGAAAAGGACGCCGAGAAGGTCGACGCGCAGTTCCGCCGCGGCATCATCACCGACGGCGAGCGACGCCAGAAAGAGGTCGAGATCTGGAACAAGGCCACCGCTGAGGTGACCGAGCGCATGGTCGAGTCCCTCGAGGCCCAGGATTTCAATCCGATCGACATGATGGTCAAGTCAGGTGCCCGTGGAAACATGATGCAGGTCCGTCAGATCGCGGGTATGCGTGGGCTGGTGGCCAACCCCCGTGGTGACATGATTCCCCGCCCGATCAAGTCCAACTTCCGTGAGGGCCTGACGATGCTTGAGTATTTCATCGCCACGCCCGGCGCCAGGAAGGGCCTGGTCGACACCGCCCTTCGGACCGCCGACTCCGGCTATCTGACCCGTCGCCTTGTCGACGTCTCCCAGGAGTTGATCATTAACGAGTACAACCCGTTCGAGGCAGACGGCCCGGTGCGTGGTGTCTGGATCGACGGCGTTCGTGATGACGAACCGGGCAAGCGCTACTACATCGAGAACCGGCTCTACAGCCGCACGCTGGCCGACGACGTTGAGTTGTCCGACGGCTCGACCATGTCCGCTGGCACGATTGTCGGCGAGGCCGAGCTCGTGACCCTCCGCGACGACCCTTCGGTCGAACGGGTGAGGGTGCTCTCCCCGCTGACAGACGACTCCGCGGTCGGCGTCTCGGCCGCCTGCTACGGCATGTCCCTAGCGACCAGCAAGCCCATCGAGGTAGGCGAGGCCGTCGGCGTGATAGCCGCACAGTCAATCGGTGAGCCGGGTACCCAGCTGACAATGCGTACCTTCCACACCGGTGGTGTGGTCGGCAAGGACATCGCCGGTGGTCTACCGAGGGTCGTGGAGTTGTTCGAGGCCCGCACCCCCAAGGGCAAGGCAACCCTCGCTCGCATCTCCGGAGTCGTCCGCATCGGTGAGGACGAGGGCAGGGGCCGTGAGATCGCCGTCGTTGCCGACGATGGAACCGAAGAGGTCTACACGATCCAGGGTTCCCCCCGGCTGGAAGTCACCGATGGACAGGAGGTCCGGGCCGGCGACGCCATTGTCGAGGGTCCACGCGATCCCAAGGAACTGCTCGAGATCAAGGGTGTCCGTGAAACTCAGCAGTACCTCGTCGAAGAGGTCCAGAAGGTCTACCGCGACCAGGGCGTGTCAATCCACGACAAGCACATCGAATTGATCGTCCGGCAGATGACCCGACGGGTGAAGATTAACGACCCCGGCGAGTCCGACTTCCTTCCCGGCGAACAGGTCGACCAGCGGGTGTTCGCCGAAACCAACCGGCAGCTCGTGACAGAGAGCAAGCGGCCTGCCGAGGGTCGCCCCGAACTGATGGGTATAACGAAGGCCTCGTTGGCGACCGACTCGTGGCTCTCTGCAGCTTCCTTCCAGGAGACGACACGGGTCCTGACCGAGGCGGCCATCGAGTGCAAGAGCGACAAGCTCATCGGCCTCAAGGAGAACATCATCATCGGCAAGTTGGTGCCGGCTGGAACCGGCATGGAGAGGTACCGTCGAGTGGTTACGCATGCTCCCGACTACAAGCCGATGGACTTCTACTCATCAGCCGACGAGGAACAGGATCTCGCACAGTGGCTGGCAGGCCAGACCGACCAGCTCGGTGCCGTCGATGCGGTCTCGGGCGACGAGTTCGAGGGTGCCTATGAGGCCGATGTCATCGACCTTGCCGCAGCTGTCCCCGATGAGTCACCTGAAGTCGGTTGAGTGCAGGATTCAGTTGCATGTCGTGCGGGTCGCGCTTGTGAGTAGCGTTTTTCCACCCGTAGACTCATCCGCTGGCCGTGGTACGACCCCAGTGTCACCACGGCGCTGTTTCGAGTTTCTCCATTCAGGGACCTGTACGGGTTCCACAACGAGGTAGACAAGTGCCCACCATTCAGCAGTTGGTCCGCAAGGGCCGCACGTCAAAGCGCCGCAAGGAGGCCACGCCGGCCCTCAAGGGCGCGCCCCAGCGCCGAGGCGTCTGCACGAGGGTGTATACGACCACTCCCAAGAAGCCGAACTCGGCCCTGCGCAAGGTGGCCCGCGTCCGCTTGACCAGTGGTGCTGAGATAACCGCCTACATCCCGGGTGAGGGTCACAACCTCCAGGAACACTCAATCGTCCTGGTCCGTGGTGGCCGTGTGAAGGACCTTCCCGGTGTTCGCTACAAGGTCGTCCGTGGCACCCTTGACACCTCCGGGGTAAGCCAGCGCCGTCAGGCCCGTAGCCGCTACGGCGCCAAGAAAGAAGGCTGATCGTGCCACGCAAGGGTCCAGCGGTACGCCGCGAGCTGACCCCCGATCCGGTCTACCGGTCGGTTGTCGTTACCCAGTTGGTCAACAAGGTTCTCCAGAGGGGCAAGCGGTCTACCGCGGAGCGGATTGTCTACTCGTCGATGACGATGGTCGAGTCCAAGACCGGTAGCGAACCGGTCGGCACCCTGAAGCGTGCCATCGACAACGTCCGGCCCCAGCTCGAGGTCCGGAGTCGCCGTGTAGGCGGTGCCACCTACCAGGTTCCCGTCGAGGTCCGCCCTCGTCGTGCCAATACCCTCGCCGTCAGATGGCTGGTGAACTACTCGCGCGACCGTCGTGAGCACACCATGGCCGAGCGCCTGGCAAACGAGATAATGGATGCCTCCAACGGCGTCGGTGCCTCGGTGAAGCGCCGTGAGGACCTGCACAAGATGGCTGAGGCCAACAAGGCATTCGCCCACTACCGCTGGTGAGTCACCTCCGGGGGCGGTACACGACCTGAAGTCCGTTCCGCTGCTGGGGAAGTCCGGTAGCGGAAGTCACGAGTGCACCAGAAATACCAGAGGGCCCACGCGGGCCCGGACCCAGATCTGAACAACCGACCACCGAGACACTGACATGGCCGAGCGACACCCACTAGCAAAGACCCGCAACATCGGGATCATGGCCCATATCGACGCGGGCAAGACCACGACCACCGAGCGCATCCTCTACTACACCGGCGTCAACTACAAGATCGGCGAGGTCCACGACGGCGCCGCCACCATGGACTGGATGGAACAGGAGCAGGAGCGGGGTATAACCATTACCTCGGCTGCAACGAGTTGCTTCTGGAACGATCACCGGGTGAACATCATCGACACCCCGGGTCACGTCGACTTCACCGTCGAGGTGGAGCGTTCACTTCGTGTGCTGGATGGTGCCGTTGCAGTGTTCGACGGGGTCGCAGGCGTAGAGCCCCAGACCGAGACCGTCTGGCGGCAGGCCGACAAGTACGCCGTTCCCCGCATGTGCTTCATCAACAAGATGGATCGCACGGGTGCCGACTTCTACTTCGTACTTGGAACCATCCGTGAGCGCCTGGGTTGCAATGCTGCGGTTGTCCAGTTGCCGATCGGCGCCGAGGCCGGGTTTGCCGGGGTGGTCGACCTTGTCGAGATGAAGGCCCTCGTGTGGCAGAGCGAAGACCTGGGTGCCTCGTGGGAGGTCGTGGACATCCCCGAGGACATGGTCGAAACGGCCGAGGAGTACCACAGCGAGCTGATCGACTCCCTTTCCGAGTTCGACGAGAACATCCTCGAGAAGTTTGTCGCCGAGGAGGAGGTAACCCCCGACGACATTCGTTCGGCTCTGCGTACCGGGACGATTTCGGGTGACTGCGTGCCGATCCTCACGGGTTCGGCGTTCAAGAACAAAGGGGTGCAGCCCCTACTGGACGCGGTGATCAAGTACCTTCCGTCGCCCCTGGACCTTCCCCCTGTCGAGGGAGTCCACCCCCGGACGGGCGACACGGTCGAACGCCTCGTCGACGACGAGGCGCCGTTTGCCGCTTTGGCATTCAAGATCATGACCGACCCCCACGTCGGCAAGCTCATCTACTTCCGGGCTTACAGCGGCACCCTCGACAAGGGATCGGCCGTGCTGAATACCCGAACCGGTTCCAAGGAACGGATCGGCCGGATCCTCGAGATGCACGCCAACGACCGTGAGGACCGCGACGACGTCCGGGCCGGAGACATCGTGGCTGGCATCGGCCTCAAGAACACTCGCACCGGCGACACCCTCTGTGCCCCGGACCACCCGATCGTGCTCGAGCAGCTGGAGTTCCCCCTGCCGGTCATCCATGTCGCAGTCGAGCCACGGTCCAAGGCCGACCAGGACAAGATGGGCAGGGCGCTCGGAGCGCTGGCCGAGGAGGACCCCACCTTCACGGTGAAGAGCGACGATGACACCGGACAGACGATCATCGGCGGCATGGGCGAATTGCACCTCGAGGTGTTGGTCGACCGCATGAAGCGCGAGTTCAGGGTGGATGCCAACGTCGGCAAGCCACAGGTGGCATACCGGGAGACCATTACCAGAGAGGTCTCCGACCACCGGTACACGCACAAGAAGCAGACCGGTGGTTCTGGACAGTTCGCAGAGATCGTTGCCTCGATCACTCCCTGGAGCGAAGACGACGAGACCTACATGTTCGAGGACAACATCAGGGGTGGCCGCGTGCCCAAGGAGTACATCCCGTCCGTGAACGCAGGCATCCAGTCGGCCATGACAGGCGGAGTTCTCGCTGGATTCCCCCTGCTGGGACTGAAGGTGAGCCTCAACGACGGCAAGTCACACGATGTTGACTCATCTGAGATGGCCTTCAAGATCGCCGCACAGGCCTGGTTCCGTGAGGTCGTCCGCCTCGCTAGGCCGGTTCTGCTCGAGCCCGTCATGGGGGTCGAGGTGGTGACCCCTGAGGA
>MPMF02310481.1_pt1 | contig 11717 bp, 15 predicted proteins | sample 1617271 | NCBI WGS metagenome assembly MPMF02 (sample SAMN05944812, study PRJNA350692) | marine metagenome | biome: marine; feature: ODZ; material: water; isolation source: 120 m water sample prefiltered with 30 um filter, filtered on to 0.2 um... | place: Pacific Ocean | collected 2012-04-09... | reverse complement strand
CTGAGCATCGCAAAATCTGTGTCTGCTACTCTTAGCAGACCGCTGCAGCATCAACAGCATCAACGGGAACTGCTTATGACTGATTCTAATATTGATATTGGCTTTCCTGTTACGGGCTGGGAGCCACCACCCCTTCCCCGCCAGGAATCGCTGGAAGGGTCCTATTGTCGGCTCGAGAGGCTCGATCCTGAGGATCACGGGCCTGCCCTGTTTGATGCCTTTGCAGGGGATACCGACGGAGTCGACTGGATCTATCTTCCCTATGGCCCTTTTACCTCATCAGAGGAGCTACAAGAATGGCTACAGAATGCGGCGACAAAGTCCGATCCCATGTTCTATACGGTCATCGACCCCCAGGGTACAGCGATGGGCATTGCCAGTTACCTTCGCATCACCCCGGCCAGTGGCTCCATCGAAGTCGGGCATATTCATTTTTCTCCGTGTATGCAGAAAACACCCGCGGGTACAGAAGCGATGTACCTGATGATGAAACAGGCTTTTGATCTGGGTTACCGGCGCTACGAATGGAAATGCGATGCCCTGAATCAACGATCGTGCCGTGCTGCGCTGCGACTGGGTTTTTCTTTCGAGGGTATTTTCCGCCAGGCAACGGTTTATAAAGGGCGCAACCGTGATACTGCGTGGTATGCCACTATCGACCAGGAATGGCCGCAACTTAAGGCGGCGTTTGAAGCCTGGCTTGATCCCGCCAATTTTGATGATGCCGGGGTGCAGAAAAAATCACTATCTGAGATGACCGCGCCTATTCTGATATCGACTCACTAACCAGTCTGCGCGCTTAATCTCACACTGCCTGAGATTAAGCATTTAAATACATCATCGCATCCAAGGCTTGGGGGCGAAAACTAAACTTTATCCACACAATACGCACAGAGCTTGTTGCCATCGAGATCACGAACATAGGCGCGTTAGATGCTGCCATCGGCAGGTCGCAGGCCTGGAGCACCTTCATCCGTACCCCCACTGCGCAACCCGATCGTATGAAACTGATCGACAGTGCGTCTTGAGTTGACCTTAAATGCAATCATCGCACCATTACCGGGCACAGCCATCTTCTGGTTATATGGCTCGGTTACATAGAATTCGATCTCATCTGGTGTGTGTTTCTGGGCATATCCAACATAGCTCTGAGAAACCTCGACCTGTGCCAACCCCAATGGCGCCAATACTGCGTCATAGAACTGGTGGGCTTGGGGTAATTTATTGGTCCCAACCATTGCATATCCGATCAATTTCCTCTCCTTATATTGGTTTATGCATTACAACTTACCCGCTTCAGGCCATACTGCCGTTCTGGGAATCCGCTTCTCACGATCATAGAAAGGCGGATCAATAATCTCACAAAGCGCTTCCCCCCTGTCAGCACAACGTAGCGACAGCATTTTCCCGGGCCACTGTCCAGTTTGGGCAAATCGGACATAACCCACGCCGGCTTTCAGGTAAGGGGATTGTGCACCTGTGGTAACCACGCCCACCTGGGTCTGGCCATCAAATATGGCGCACCCGGAACTGGGTGTGAGATCACGGCAAAGCAATCCATAAAGGCGCTTGCCGGGACGGGTCTCCAATAGTGCATCGCGGCCAATGAACCGTTTGTTGTCAAAGGCGACAAACTTATCCAGCCCCGCCTCAAATGGCGTCATGGAAATATCAAAATCACTGCCACTATCGAGAATACCGGCTTCAATTCTGCGAATATTCATAGACTGCATACTGCTGAACATCAGCCCGTGAGAGGCGCCGGTGTTCATCAGGTACTCCCAAAGGCGCGGGCAATCGGTCTGATCTCCCTGCGTGTAGATCTCATATCCCAGTTCACCCGTCCAGCCGGTTCTTGAAACATAGATCTGCTGACCATCGATACTGAAAAACCCCGAGTGGAAATACCCGAAGTGGCCATCAATAACCCCCCCCCAGATGCCGCATGCATGACGTCGAACGACTTTGGGCCCTGAATCTGCAGGACCCGCGATTGTGGATCGGTCACGGCTATGTCGAACCCCGGACTATGCGCCAACAACCAGGTGTTCATATCACCATCGGGATGCACAAACCAAAACCGCGTATCGGCCAGCCTAAACAATATGCCATCGATAAAAAGGCCACCGTTGTTGGTGCAGGCGATTACATAACGTCCTCGGCCAATTTTTTGATTATCCACCCGGCGAGCAAAGACCAGCTCGAGAAAGGCCACAGCATCAGGGCCGGATATCTCCAGCGGACGCTCGGGGACATCGTAAAGGGCCGCTTTCTGACGAAGCGCCCAGTATGCGCCGACCGGATCATCACCATTATCGTGCGCAAAGAATCTACCCGCAGCAGATCGCAGCACCGTATCGCTGGTTGCATAACACTCATGAAATGGCGATAACTCGGTACTGCCGGTATAGATTTTGAATATTTTTTTGGATCAAGTGCGGGGGAATCGCTCATCTTGCCTCTCAAAATTCATATTGCTGACTTAACGTGAACCGGGGGCCGGTTAATTCTCATCGGCATCAAACCCGCCGATCTCGAGCATAGCCATTGCCTGTTTTCACCCCGTAGCGAGAAGATGCTCGTCAATCTACTCTTTAGCCCAATGTGCCAATGCTGTCTGCGCGACTGGCTCGCCCCACTCCTGCAAGAAATGACCTCCAGCCGTTACTTCCAGCGGTTCGGCGCAACCCCGGATTATCTGTTGCAGCGCCCTCATCGCTTTAGGTGGGATAACAGGGTCTGTCATACCAATAGCCATAAACGCCTGGCCGTCCCAGCTCTGTGACAACCAGTCGCGGGCCTGGCGCGAAACCTCAGCACCGGGCGCGGCTGGGCGCTCAGGTACAAGCTCAGGAAATGCCCGGGCGCCCGCCTTGTAACTCGCATCGGGAAATGGCGCATCGTAAGCTGCTTTTTCAGTATCGGTAAGCTGCGGGCAGGCCCGGCCCAGAAGTTTGCCCGCCGCCAGATCGGGGTTATCGCGACACCATTGGCGCCACGCGAGAAAGCCCGCTCCCAGAGGTTTATCACCGGTGCCTAACACCGTGTTCATTATGAGCAGGCGCGAAAAGCGAAAAGGTGATGCCATCGGCAACGTCAGGCCCAGAATCCCGCCCCAATCCTGGCCTACCAGAGTGATCCCGCTCAGTTGCAGCCGATCCAGAAAGGCCAACAACATGTTCCGATGGAAATCAAAAGTGTAAACCGCCTGATCTGTGGGTTTATCGGAACGGCCGAAACCAAACAGGTCGGGAACGATAACCCGGGCCCCTGATTCCAGAAAAACCGGGATCATCCGACGAAACAGAAAGCCCCATGTAGGCTGACCATGCACACAGAAAAAAGTTTCGCTGGCATCACTCGGGCCTAGATCAAGGTAGTGACAGCGCAGGCCCTCATAGCCTGAAAGATCATCCAGGTAACTGGGGGTATAGGGGAAATCAGGCAACGAAGCAAAACGTGCCTCCGGTGTTCTCAGGATTTCTTTCAAGACGGCTTGCTCCTTGAAAATTTGCTGTCCAATGTATGGCGATCGGTAAGGGATTGACAGAAGATGGGTGGGAGAGGAGCACCACATCCTCACCCTTACGGCACTACAATATCACCCCTTACTCAAAGGAGCACCTGATGTCCAAACATAATGCCCTGACGACCTTTGGCCGGTCTGGAAATCCCATGTTTCGCGGGGAGGCGTTCAAAGGCGACGCTACCTTCGCCGGGGCGGGAACCGCCGGACGCATGACGCTCGCCGGAACCGTCAACAAGACAGGTATTCTCCTGGCGCTCTGCCTCATCACCGCGTCTTTTTCCTGGAATATCTTTTTTCGCAGCGGCGATCCCACAGCCGTCTCCGGGTTGATGTGGATCGGTCTGATTGGCGGTTTGGTGCTCGCCCTGATCACGATCTTCAAACGCCAGTGGGCGGGGATCACGGCGCCACTGTACGCATTGGCAGAAGGCCTCGCCCTGGGTGGTATTTCGGCCATGTTCGAAGCGCAGTATCCCGGCATCGTCATCCAGGCGATGGGCCTGACCTTCGGCACGCTGGGGGTGCTGCTACTGGCCTACAAGAGCGGCCTGATCAAACCCACCGAGAACTTCCGGCTGATGATTGTGGCAGCCACCGGAGGCATTGCCCTTTTATACCTGATCAGTTTCGTGATGAGTTTTTTTGGATCCGGCATTGGCTTTATTCACAGCAATGGGCTCTTTGGTATCGGCTTTAGTCTTTTTGTGGTGGCTATCGCCGCGCTTAACCTGGTGTTGGATTTTGACTTCATCGAAGAAGCTGCCGAGCAGGGGGCGCCCAAGTACCTGGAATGGTATGGCGCCTTCAGCCTGATGGTCACGCTGATCTGGCTGTATCTCGAGATCCTTCGACTGTTGGCTAAACTGCGCAGCCGTAACTGATGGGCTGGAACGAGATCATATTTGGTGGCCTGATCATTATCGGCCTGGGTGCGTTTTTTTTCTTCGGGCGATTTCGTGCCGGTAAGGCACAACGCGAGCATAAGGATAAGATCCGCTGGCGCAAACGCTGAGTCATAGCTCATGAAGATCCTGGCTGCTGCACTCATAGCAGTAGTTCTTTGGGGCGCCTCCCCGGTAGCCGCCAAGATTGCCGTCTCCAGCCTATCGCCCATAATGGTCGCCATCTTACGAACGGTGATCGGCGGCCTCGTTGCACTACCCCTGGCAATGGCACTGCGTATCCCACTGCCAGTCAAATCCTCTCAAAAGGGCCTATTGATTCTTTCCGGTTTCTGCGGATTCGTAGCTTTCCCTGTTCTATTTACACTCGGTGTTCAGAAAACTTCAGCGAATCATGCCTCGATGATTTTAGCCTCCCTCCCGGTATTCACGGGCGCGATCGCCATGACCTGGGATCGGAGGTGGCCTCGGGCCAGGTGGTGGATTGGTTGCGCCATCGCACTGGGGGGTGAAACCTTGCTCATAATGAGTCAGGGCCTGGAAAAAACTACTGGATCAAGCATCAGTGGAGACCTGATGATACTGACCTCCAACCTGTTCGCCTCCCTGGGCTATGTCGCAGGTGGACGACTGGAGCGTGAGGGATACCCTGCCATGGGTACGACTTTCTATGGCGTGGGGCTGTACGCACTGATAATGCTGCCGTTTGTTTTTCTGGTTGACCCGGGGGCCTCTCTTTTCACAACGCCGGTCGAAATCTGGATCGCAATTGGATATCTTGCTGTAGGTGTAACCATTGTGGGTTATACCCTTTGGTACTGGGCCCTGGGCCAAGGCGGCATTGCGCGGGTTGCGCTACTTCAATTCCTGCAACCCGTCTCTGGTGTTATCCTGGCAGCCATTCTGCTGGGCGAACACTTCGGGTCGGTGTTTGTTTTTGCCTCTGCAATAATTCTGTTTGGCGTCTGGCACGCCCTGCACGTGCCCAATTAACCTGTATCAGCCGGTTTGACTAAACCTGTCCCTCGACCCAGGCAAAAGCATCTGTCAGGCGGCCTTTCCCCTCCATATACCGCTCGATAATGTCCTGCATCCTCTGATTTCCAAAGGAATCAAAGTGCCCACCGTGCACGGTACTGATCGGCAACTCACGCAGCCGCTGCAGACTCTGGCGGTATTCCTGCCTGTTTGAATGATAAACCGTGTCATAAAGATCACCATCGTATATGGTGTCTCCACTGAAAAAGAGTCCTGTTTCTTTTTCCCAGAGCGCAATCGAATCGGGAGAGTGGCCCGGAAGATAAAAAACCTGAAAAACCCGATTTCCCAAGTCAATCACATCTCCTTCATCCAGATATCCGGTAAGTGGCGCAGGCCTGATCTCGTATGATTCGAACGTAAAGCCCGAGTAAGGCAATGCTTTGAAGGTTTCCGCACGGACAAACGCCGCCCCTCCAATCTGCTCAAAGCAGCGCATCGGTTCATGGTAAGCATCGCTACATGCCCGGTGCCCCAGTCGGCGCTCAAATTCATGCGCCCCGCCCATATGATCAAAATGACAATGGGTCATCACGGCTGTCACCGGCAACTCTGACAAGCCTATTAGCACCGGGGTCAATGGCGATAAACCCATACCCGAATCGATCACCAGGTTTTTCTCTTCACCCTGGATAAACCAGATATTGCAGCGCAACCAGTGCGCAATGTGTTTTTCTCGAATGAGAGAAACACCATCAGATAAATGACAAATCTCAAACCAATCTTCACAAGCGACTGAGGTCATAATTTCAAGAACCTGACGATTTTGTTCATCCGTCAACCCGGATACCTCTGGCACCCGCACCAGGCCCATCGAGGCATCCCTCTCGCATGGGCCATTTCCCACACCGTTTCCAGAAAGACGCAATGGTATCTCACCAGAACACCTACCTGTCGAAAAGCGACATGGGGTCTTCTATCCTGGTGATGATCTCGCTATAACTCCCCTGGGGAAGTGGAGAACTATGCGCGATGTCTACAACTGACGAACGAAGTTTCAGCATCAAGGTGCTTTCGACGGGTGATACCCTCGAGGTGCCCCCAAACCGAACAATGCTGCACGTGCTATACGAGAACGGTTATGAAGTGCCGGTAGACTGTTCTAATGGGCGCTGCGGAACCTGCAAAACACGCTATGTGTCAGGTGAAATTGATCACCGTGATAGCACTCTATCGGAGGCCGAGCGTGCAGAATATCTGACTGTCTGTGTTTCCCGGGCAAGGTCCGGCGAGGTAGTGCTCGACCTGCCAGAGCCCGAATCAGCGCAACCCATCGTGCGCCCTGTGGCAGCTGTTGAGGCGCCGGTCTGTGTGGCCTGCCTGAATTGTGTGCGCTTTTGCACCTTCGGCGCAGCTCGTATCGATGACTCGCTGATCGGCGTCGGCGGCATCGCAGGTGCTGCCCACATCGACGAGAATTTGTGTACAGGCTGTGGACTTTGTGCTGCGGCCTGCCCTACTGGTGCTATCGAGATGAGCACCAATACTCATGATCAGGTTCTCGGCACCATATATGCACTCAACACTGGGAAGGCCTTCCCTGCTCAACCTGCTACGCCAAGCACAACCTCTTTGGATTCACTACCTAACATAATGATATTTGCCTGCCCACAATGTCGTACAACCGTGCACCAGGTCAGTGACCAACAGAACCTCTCAGCACAGCGCTTATCCGATGTTCGTGTTATCGATGTACCCTGCTCGGGGCGGATCGATACGCTCCAGTTGATGCATGCATTTGAAAGCGGTGCAGATGCCGTTATGGTCGCTGGTTGTGAGCCCGGACAGTGCTACTTTAATACCGGCAACCTGCACATCGTGCAACGGATCAAACGTGTTGCCAACTGGCTCGAAAGTTGTGGCCTGCAAAGTGCTCGAATCAAGATGATAAATCTGTCTCCTCATGATTCTGAAGACCTGAGTAGTGCACTTGCAGACCTATCGCTGAAGGCCAGCAAGGCGGGTTCCAACCCACTGCGCCAAAAACACAGTGAACCCACCTCCAGCGTAACGCCTGCCTGACAGTCAACTCTGCGAGTGAGCCCATTAACGATGAATCGAACCCTGGAGAAGACCCAAGAGATTAATTATGATTGTTGCTGAACAAAAACCGCTGAAAGACATTCAGCGCATGCTTAAGGGAAAGAAAAAGGTACTCACAGTCGGTTGTGGTACCTGTGTTTCCGTGTGCTTTGCCGGTGGCAAAAAAGAATCTAACGCCATGGCAGCCACGTTACGCACTGCAGCTGCCCTGGAAGGCGAAGAAATCGAAGTTGAGGAGATAACCGTTCAGCGACAGTGCGTTCAGGAGTTTGTGGCGCCCCTTGAGAAGAACATCGGTGAGTATGATGCAGTGTTATCCATGGCCTGTGGTGTAGGCGTTCAGACCCTGGCAGAAAAGTACATGGACACACCGATTCTTCCGGGCCTGGACACTAACTTCATGGGCCAACCGACTGAGCCGGGGATCTGGGAGGAACGGTGCGTAGGCTGTGGAAACTGCGTGCTGGAGTACACCGGTGGTCTCTGCCCCATCACCCGCTGCCCCAAACAGTTGCAAAACGGCCCCTGCGGTGGGTCAGAGGGGGGTATGTGTGAAGTTGATTCAAGCATTCCGTGCATCTGGTCAAAGATCTGGAACATACTCGAACGTCAGGGCATCGCCGACACGCTGATGAAAATCCAGCCGCCTAAAGACTGGTCCACCAGCCGCGGTGGCGGCCTGCGCCGGGTCGTGGTGGGCGATGACCTGCGCCAACGCGCTGCCCGGGAGGCAGGAGAACGGGCCGCGACGGTAAAAGTGCTGCCACCACAATCACCCATGCAAACCCTGGCAACGCCCAGCTCTTTTGGCTCCACTACCCAACTGGATGACACCTGGCAGCGTGTCTGTGGTATCTCTGAACTGCCGACCGGCAAACTAAAACGTGTCGCCCTTTCTGACATTGAACTGATTGTTACCAATCTGGGAGATTGCATCCGGGCCTTCCCGCCAACTTGCCCTCACCTTGCTGAGCCACTGCTCGATTCAGGGCTCCTAAAAGATAGCCTGCTGACCTGCACCAAGCATCTTTGGCAGTGGGACCTTCGCACCGGCGAGATGCATGGCGCCTCGGAACGGCCAGTACAGATGTACGAAGCACAACTGAATGGCGAAGACGTCATGGTCAAGATCGAGCAGGAGATTACCTACGACTATGATGAAGAGGATGACTTTGACGACAATGACTTCTTCAGCGCCGATTGAGAGATGAACCATGGCTACAGATACTGCAATAGAGATGGCTGATACCCTTAAATCCGGTAGCAACCTGGAAAAAGTTCTTGCTCAAGGGCACTTTGCCGTCACTGGTGAACTTGGCCCACCCAAGCATATGGACACGACAGTTATTGATCGCAAGATCGATCTGTTGCAAGGCGTAGTGGATGCCGCCAACATCACGGATAACCAGACGGGCATCGTCCGCCTAAGCAGTATCGCAACCGGTATTTATATGGCACAACGGGGGCTGGAGCCGGTAATCCAGATAACCTGTCGTGACCGTAACCGCCTAGCTATCCAGAGTGACCTGATGGGCGCATACATCCACGGCATCCGCAATGTTTTATGCCTTTCTGGTGATCATCAGTCTTTCGGCAACCACCCGGGTGCCAAGAATGTGCAGGATATCGACTCCATACAGCTGATTCACATGGTCCAGCAGATGCGGGACAAACACCAGTTCCAGTGTGGCGACGAGATTATCGGCGGTGGACCAAAACTACTCATCGGGGGAGCAGGCAGCCCTTTTTCAGAACCGATTTCTTTCAGGCCTTCGCGCCTGGCCAAGAAAATGGCGGCAGGCGTCGATTTTATTCAGACGCAGATGATCTTCGACATGAATATTTTTCGCCAGTTTATGAGCAGGCTTGTCGATCTGGGCGTAGCCGAAAAAGTCCATATTCTCGCTGGCATCGGGCCGCTCAAAAGCAGCCCTATGGCGCGATTTCTAAACGAAAGGATTCCGGGTATCGTCATACCCGAAGAGATCCTACAGCGCATGGATGGCGCTGTTCAGGGAATCAGCGAGGGTGACAAGGGCACTCGACGCGATGCGTGGCGGGCTGAAGGTCAGAATATTTGCGTCGAACAGATACAAGAATTGCGCGAAATTGAAGGTGTCGCAGGCATACACATCATGGCGATTGAATGGGAAGCTGCCATCCGGCCAATTGTGGACCGCGCCGGACTGTTGCCCCGGCCTGCCATTTAAGTCACCGCTCAGTGTCTCAGGCCTACAAAACTTCTGTTCCCAGTACGGCCACCTCTGCCAATAACGTCGGTGCCAAAGGTGCAGCATTTGCCGCCGCGTTCTTGATTAAGTAGCCAGTGTGATTACTCAAAACCAGCAGCAGCACCGTGCCGAAAATGATACCGAGTGCCATTGAGTTAATGTTTAGCTGCATGGTTACCGCCTTTATGTTGTGCCTATCCTATAAGCCCAGGCCAGAAAATGAAAAGCCCCGCTCCGGCGGGGCTGTACTAATTCATTTCCAGACAAATCAGGGCCTCAGATAGGCATAGCCTTGTTGTTGCAATTGCAAAATACGAACGGCGCCCGAACCCACGATCGTTACACCTTCAACCAGCTTTGGAGCAACACCCTTTTTCTTTGTGATTTTCTTGATTGTGTTATTGCATGCACTGAACGTGATCTCTTGTAACGCAAGATCCGGAATCCTCTTGGACTGTTTACTGGCGGGCGTCATAAGACTGAGGCCAGGCCCATAGGCAACAATCTCGATCTTTACGGCATCGATGCCTAGTGCTTTTTGAATATTAACGGCGTTGTTAAGCGCTATTGCCTGAGTACGTGCATCATCTGTGCTCACCTGAATAACCACCTTATTGAGAACTTCATCGGCGACGACCATTGTTGCTGGAGAAAACCCCGCCAACATTAGAAAAAATACAGGTACGAGCTTTTTGATCAACTTTTTCATTGTGCCTCCTGTTTCAGATAGTGGAATAAATACCGGTCACTCGCTGTTTCGGCCAATGACGGGTCAGAACATTATAGAGGCCTATGAATTGATGCGAGATAGCACGACAAGCCAGCCCCTGCACAATTCGGCCCATAGCAAACGAGTCAACGAGAACGAGATTGCCTGCAATGCTATAGGAAAACGGGTGGGTCATCTCTATAAACAGGCATATAGTGTTCACCAATAGGGGAGATCACCGTCGTGCTCGCAACATCTGCACCTGCCTCAGCACGAGCTTTAGCAACATCTTCTCTCTCGCCAAAAGTCTTCATCTGCCCTGGGTCTTGCATTTCCATCAACGCAAACACCTTGCTCTCATCTGGGTTGGTTCCCGCCCAGATCAGATTTACTTTCGCTTTCTCCATTTCTGTAGCCAGGTCTTGGGTCATTTGCACCCATCGCGCAAAGCCTTTGGAGATATTCACTGTGGCTAATATTTTCATTGGCACTCTCCTCGTCGATATATCGCTGATCCCGTTCTAGAAGTCTGGAAATATTACAGGAGCGTATGGGTGTGCGCGAGGGGCATCAGTCCAAGTCCCTGAACCACACCAAACCCTACAATTACTATGTTACCCACTAGCGTGAAACAAGAATCCCAGGGGCGATATGATTGACATCTGCTCGTCGGGCACCTTGGTCGGCAAGATCTCCCGGTACTCGCGATTAAGCGCCTGTATAAAAGTATGCCAAAATGATGGCGGGGGCTAAGAACCGATGACCAGGGCGGTTTCTGCCTGTCTTTCCCACTGGGCGGCGTCAGAGCGCTTATGGAATGTCGCCGACACTTACGGCTGGTTCTTTATCCGAACCTGGGCGCGATAACGAACGCGTCCCGTTCGTGTCACACGTCTATGAATGGCTGCCATGGCAGCTCCCTCAAGCCGTTAAGACACCCGGCATTACCGGGACGCCTGGGAATCTGCTGTACCCTGTTTGCACCACAGGGCGTTGGCCACGCGGAAAATGAGGTGCAAGTATTTAAATAAATGGTGGCTATGGGTGGACTTGAACCACCGACCCCGGCATTATGAATGCCGTGCTCTAACCAGCTGAGCTACATAGCCATGGTGGGGTCGCGAATCTAACGCGAAAACCTTGATTTTTCAAGAAGATTAGGCTTTTCTGCTGGTTTTTGGGGCCCGAGATTATTCTTTACTGTAAGATCGTGCTGTTGTAAATCCTTCAATCATAATCGATCTTTTTAACTGAAATAATTGATT
>MPMF02014715.1_pt1 | contig 11718 bp, 10 predicted proteins | sample 1617271 | NCBI WGS metagenome assembly MPMF02 (sample SAMN05944812, study PRJNA350692) | marine metagenome | biome: marine; feature: ODZ; material: water; isolation source: 120 m water sample prefiltered with 30 um filter, filtered on to 0.2 um... | place: Pacific Ocean | collected 2012-04-09... | reverse complement strand
GAGGGATCGGTGACGAGATAGACGTGATCGACTTGGCCAAACTCTCAGAACGCTGGACAGTGCCCTTATTGCCCGTATACATCGAAGCTATTTCTGGTGCAACTGTTGCCGACTATCCCCTAGGTCCCCAACTTCCTGACCTTACCGGCGGCCCTCACCTCGGATACGCCGTCCAGTGGTTCGTGTTCGCTGTGATCGCTCTGATCGGTTACCCGCTGGTGTTAACTCGAATAGCAAGAGACACCCGGCTCGGGGTTGAAGCCACCTAACGGCCAGTTGCTAGCGTGGACACTATGCCACACCAGAGCCATCCGGAGGTACGCGTCCTGCATTCGCTACGCGTTCGGGGGTTCAGTGCTGCCCACCTGGTGGCTGACGCCACCATCATGGAGATTCCCGAAGTCGAGGGATGGCTTGTCCACTTGGAGTCGACAGGAGATGTTCGTTACAGGGAAGGCCGGATGTCAGGATGGATGCTTACGACCGAGGGCAGGAGTCGGGCCGAGTCGCTTCTTGAAGAAGAACTTGAAGCATCAGGCTGTCGCGACGGAGTTCACTCCGCCTATCAGGACTTCCTTGCCGTTAACCACGGATTCCTGGAGTTGTGCACCGACTGGCAGTTGCGGACACCAGCCCATGATCCGACTGGCGAAAAGGTCGTCAACGACCACTCCGACCCAGACCACGATGCGGCGGTGATCGGCCGCTTGGTTGAGGTCAACGAGGTGGTCCAGCCGATCGCATCTGAGTTGGCGACCCTCCTGCACCGTTTTGACGGCTACGGTCGACGGTTTGGAGATGCACTGGAGCGCGTTCGGGCTGGAGACCATGATTGGTTCACGAAGCCGATGATCGAGTCGTATCACACGGTCTGGTTCGAGTTACACGAAAATTTCCTTGCGACCCTTGGGATACCGAGGGCAAGCGAGGCACAGGCCATCTGACGGAGGCTGGAGAGGATCTTGATGGAACCCAGGTTCGGACGTGTACTGACCGCCATGATCAGCCCCTTTGCCTCCGACGGCACCCTGGACCTAGAGGGCGCTGTGACCCTTGCCAAGTGGTTGGAGGAGCAGGGAAACGACGGCCTGGTACTGGCCGGGACCACCGGCGAGTCTCCGACCCTTACCCAAGATGAGCAGGTCGAAATAATCGCTGCAGTCAGTGAGGCCGTGGATATTCCGGTTGTAGCCGGGGCCGGCAGTAACGACACAAGGTCTGCTGTCAGTAACGCCGAGAGGTGTGCCGAGGCTGGCGCCGCCGGCATCTTGGATGTAACCCCTTACTACAACAGGCCATCACAGGCCGGGCTGATCGAACACTTTAGGACCACGGCTTCTTCCACGGACCTACCGGTGATGCTCTATGACATCCCACCCAGGTCGGGCCGCAAGATTGAGACCGACACGATTCTGAGGCTCGCTGACGAGGTCGACAACATCGTTGCGGTAAAGGATGCCGCCGGTGACGTGGCTGAGACGGCGCGCCTGATAGCTGCCGCCCCTGATGGCTTTGAGGTCTACAGCGGCGAGGACTGACTCACGCTCTCGCTTTTGGCTGTTGGCGCAGTGGGAACAGTGAGTGTGGCGTCGCACTGGTGCACCCCTGAGACCTCGTTGATGATGGAAGCCTTCTTCAGCGGGGATGTTGCCGGGGCCGCAGCAATCAACCGTAGGTTGATTCCTTCCTACGACTTTGAGTCGGGTGACCTCCGACCCAACCCGGTTCCAACCAAGGCCATGATGAAAGTCTTGGGCCTTCCCGGCGGCGACTGCCGTCTCCCGATGGGACCTGAACCCGATGGCCTTCAAGACGAGGCCCGTCGGGTGCTCGTGGGTCTCGGCCGCGGCTGAGGCTGCTTCGGGCAACCCGAGACACGACCTTGGCAGCACCCGTACACCTGACGTTCTTGGGCGGTCTCGGTGAGATCGGCCGTAACTGTGCCGCTCTGGAGGCAAACGGTCGAATCGTCATATTGGACTGTGGCCAACTGTTCCCTGATGACCTCCCGGGGGTCGACGCTGTACTTCCCGACTTCACGTGGCTGCGGGAGAGGGCAGACCGCATAGAGGCCTGCATTGTCACCCATGCCCATGAGGATCACATCGGCGGTCTTCCTTACCTGCTCTCGGAGATGTCGTTTCCGATCTACGGGTCGCCGTTCACACTTGGAATGGTGAGTGGAAAACTAAGGGCTGCCGGTGTGTCTGTACCAGAACTTGTTGAACTCCATGATCACGAAAGGCACAAGATTGGGCCGTTTGACTGTGAGTTTCTGCCAGTTACCCATTCGACCCCGAGTGGCCTGATGACGCTGTTTGGTACACCGCAGGGTCAGATTCTTCATTCCAGCGACTTCAAGTTGGATGACAGTCCCATTGACGGACGGGTGACTGACCTGCCTCGGTTGCGGGAACTCGCTGCCGGAGATGGGATACGCCTCCTGTTGGCGGACTCGACCAATGCTGGCTCAGCCGGTGCGTCCAGTTCCGAGTCCGAGATAGGCCCGGTTCTGTTGTCGGTCTTCGAGGAGCATGCGGGTCGCCGCATCATCGTGGGAGCGTTTTCCAGTCACGTGCATAGGATCCAGCAAATCGTCGATGCCGTAGTGGCAACAGGCCGCCGCTTGGTGGTTTTGGGCCCGTCGATGGTGCGAAATGTAGGACTCGCGCGAGATCTGGGTCTGTTGAAGATTCCAGAGGCCGTATTCGCTACGGAGGATGATCTGGGTGACCTGGATCCTGCTCAGACCTGCATTGTTTGCACTGGGTCACAGGGTGAGACCAGGGCAGCACTTTCGCTGATGGGACAGGGGCGTCACCGCTTTGTGACCATCGGCGACATGGACACCGTGGTCTTTTCGTCACATCCGATTCCGGGAAATGAGGCCGGCATTGGGCGCCTCCACAACGCGCTGGCCCGCAGGGGTGCACAACTGGTTCACAGCGGCCAGATCGGCATCCACACGACCGGGCACGGTAAGGCTGAGGAACTCATGGCATTACACAACGCGGCTGACCCCGACCTGTTCATTCCAGTCCACGGCGAGTACTCACACCTTGTCGCACACCACGAGTTGGCATTGGAGCGCGGCATGCCTGCCGATCGGGTGCTGCGGTGTACCGATGGCGACCGTGTGGTCCTTGATGACGATGGAATTTCACATAGTGGGCGTGTTCCAGACACCTATGTGATGGTCGATGAATCAGGCAACCCGGTGAGCGACGACTTGGTTGAGGAGAGGCGCAAGCTCGCGGGTGAGGGTTTTGTCGTCGTGAGAGTGGTTGTCGACGGTCGAAAAGGGCGACTGGTAGGTGAGCCCTTCGTTGAGACAAGGGGCTGGGTTGAACCGTCGGAGCATGACAGCTGGTGTCGTGAGGTGGCCGAGGCGGTTTCTGGTGCGCTGAAGCCGGTCGTTGCCGAAGGGGAACGGGACTCCAAGGAATTGGCTCGCCTAGCGCGGCGGGCTACTGGCCGCCTGGTGTCGCGCCGGACCGGTCGACGCCCCGCCCTTGTGCCGGTAGTGGAGGTCCGCTGACGCGTTCCGACCTTGGACGTGCACCAGCGGGGTCACTGGCCGGTGGTACGTTGAGGCTGCCGTGGGCAGAAAATCAGCGCGTTCAGGATCATCCGGCAAGCCTGACGCTACGCAACGTGGAAGCCGAAACCGCAAGGGCCGCGACGATGGTCCCGAGCTGTCAGACGCCCCCGGTGGGCGACGGTCGGATAGCCGCAGGGTCCCGAGTGAGTCTCTCCTGCATCGAATGGGGAGGGCCGCTTTCGCTGGGCGGGCCGATGAACTGGTGGGCCTCGGCCTTGTCCTGGGTGGTCTGCTGACCGGCCTCTCGATCTACCTCGAAAAGGCGGGCATCGTCGGCAGGGTGATCGACAGTGGCACCGGTTGGACTGTCGGAATGACCAAGGTCGGTCTTCCCGTAGCCATGGTTGCCACGGGCCTCGCAATGTTTCGTGAGCGCAGCGAGTTCGGTGAGATCAGCAAGCGTCTCCCCGTTGGGTTATTCATGGCCCTGTTGAGCATCACAGGCCTGCTTCACCTTGGAAGAGGAAAGCCGGGCCTCTCCGAAGGAGCAGACGGCCTGGGTGCCGGTGGAGGCCTTCTGGGCCTAGCTGTGGGAGGTAGCTTGGATGCAGCGTTGGCGACCCTTGGAGCGGTATTGGTCCTTGTGGGAACAGGACTCGTTGCCTTAGCGGTCATTACCCGAACCTCGGCCAGCCAGGCTGCACGTGGCCTCATAGTGGTTGTTCGTCAGGCGGGGCGGGTTGTCTTGGCAGGGCTGGTTCCGTTGGGTCGCTCATTGAGGAACTGGGTGCAGAGCCTGCTCAGTGCTCCAGGCTCTGATGACCCACAGGTGGTCAGCCACCATGAGCAGCCTCCGCACCTACCACAGCAGGTCTACGAGCCTGCACCTGAGCCAGAGCTGGTTCCGGAATCGACTGGCTCCAACGAGGACGCTCCAGACCCGAAACCCGTCCCAGAAAAGCGTAGACGTCGAACAAAGGCATCAGCGGACAGTGGAGAGCAGCTCACCATCAAACTGGGCACGGCAGTAGCAGGTTCAACTTGGCGTCTTCCGCCCTTGTCGATCCTGTCGCGCAGCGAGACCCACGACATTGACGCCAAAGCCATTGAAGAGCGAGGCCGTCATCTCCAAGAGGCTCTTTCCGCTCATGGGGTCGAGACCCGGTTGATTGACATGACCGTCGGCCCCACCGTTACCCGCTATGCACTCCAGTTGGGTGACGGGGTGAAGGTGGCCCGGGTGACGAGCCTGAACAAGGACATTGCTTACGCGTTGGCGGCAGCCGACGTGCGCATCTTGGCTCCGATTCCTGGACAGCAAGCAATTGGAATCGAGGTTCCCAACGAGGAGCGTGAGGTTGTTGCACTCGGCGACATCTTGTCGTCTGTGGTGGCAGCCAAGGCCCACCACCCTCTTGAGGCTGCAGTTGGGCGCGATATCGACGGTAAACCCGTGCTGTTGAACCTCGCAACCATGCCTCACCTGCTCATCGCCGGAGCCACGGGTGCCGGTAAGTCATCGTGCATCAACTCGCTTGTCACCTCCGTGCTGATGCGTTCCACCCCTGAACAGGTCCGTTTGATCTTGATAGACCCCAAGAGAGTTGAGATGGGTCAATACGAGGGCGTGCCACACCTGCTTACGGCCCCAGTGACCGATCCCAAGAAGGCCGCTAACTCCCTCCACTGGGCAGTGCGCGAGATGGAGCGCCGTTACGGTCTGTTATCAGACTGCGGGTTCCGTGATATCGCTGGCTACAACGCGGCCTATGACCGCGGTGAGCTGTCAGCACCGCTCGGAATGACTGACGAAGATGAGCCGTTGGTGTACCAGAGGCTGCCCTTCATCCTGATAGTCGTCGATGAGTTGTCTGACCTGATGATGGTGGCAGCGCGCGATGTCGAGGATTCGATCTGCCGCCTCGCCCAGATGGCCAGAGCTGTCGGAATCCACTTGGTAGTAGCCACGCAGCGACCCTCAGTGAATGTCATCACAGGGGTGATCAAGGCCAACATTCCTGCACGTCTGGCATTCGCGGTCTCCAGTTTGGCCGACAGCAGGGTGATCCTTGATCAGCCTGGTGCCGAGCGCCTTGTCGGTCAGGGCGACATGCTGCTGCTTGGACCTAGTTCCAACACAGCACAGCGGATCCAGGGTGCGTGGGTAAGTGAGATCGAGGTGAGACAGGTTGTGTCCGCGTGGTCGTGTCAGGTAGACGACATTCTCCAAGGCGATGAAGGCACCCCGGTGACGACCAAGTTTCCCGTTCCGGATTCACCAACTGATTCGATTACTGACGACTCGACCCGCTCACTGGTGGACAGTGGTGGGGAGGAGGATGACCTCTTCGAGCAGGCCCGTGAACTTGTGGTGTCCAGTCAGTTGGGGTCCACATCCATGCTCCAGCGGAAACTACGTGTCGGGTTCGCCCGGGCCGGCCGACTCATGGACCAACTGGAGGAGGCCGGCGTGGTGGGGCCATCCACGGGTTCCAAGGCACGCGAAGTCCTGTTAGGAAACGAGGGTCTCCAGAACCTGAACGAGGAGGGCCTTTAGGCTGCTGTGGGAGACAGGTGGTCTTGCTCCCGTGATTGTCGACTGATGCCAAGAAGGGTGACCTGCCCGTTGTCGCCTCCCGTAGCCTTGCCCAGGTATGTCCGAGAAGCGCTACCACCTGGTGACCCTGGGCTGTCCTAAGAACCAGGTCGACTCAGACAAGTTGGCAGGAACGTTGGTGGCCGATGGCATGGTGGAGAGTGATGTTCCTGACGACGCGGACCTGATCGTGGTCAATACGTGCGCGTTCATCGAGGAAGCTAGGCAGGAGTCGATCGATACGGTTCTGGCCCTCGCTGACGTACGGCGCGATGGGGCACGCCTGGTCGTTACCGGTTGTATGGCCGAGCGCTACGGCGATGAACTGGCCGGGACACTGCCTGAGGCTGATTCGGTTAGTGGTTTTGGAATACCAGTCACGCTGGGGCGCAGAGTCAGCGCGGGACCTATGCCCATGTTGGACCTGTTGAACCTGCCCAGACCTTCAAGCCCACGACCCTGGGCATATGTGAAAGTTGCTGAGGGTTGCGATCGGTCGTGTGGTTTTTGCGCCATTCCGACATTTCGCGGCCCGCAACGCAGCCGCCCCGTTTCTTCGATACTTGACGAGGTGGATGCCCTCGGGGTTCGTGAGGTAGTGCTGGTTGCCCAGGATCTAGCTTCTTTCGGGCTTGACCAGGGGACCGGTGAGCGAGCAATCATTCCGTTGATAGAGGCCACCGCCGACCGTGTAGACAGGGTGCGACTGTTGTACCTCTATCCGTCTGACCTGACCGATGGCCTTGTGGAAGCAGTGCTCGCAACTGGTGTTCCATACTTCGACCTCTCCCTCCAGCACGTTTCACGACGACTCCTGCGAAACATGCGCAGGTGGGGCGACGGCAGACGTTTCCGTGAAAGGATCGACTACATCAGGAACCTTGATGCGACAGCCACTTTCAGGTCCAACTTCATCGTGGGGTACCCCGGCGAGACCGAGGAAGATCACGATGAACTGCTGGCCTTTGTCGAGAACGCCAGGCTGGACTGGTGTGGCTTTTTCGCATTTAGCGAGGAGGCTGGGACGCACGCAGTCGGCCTTTCCGACAAGGTCTCTCCGGGTTTGGTGGCTGAGCGCTTGCGGGAGTTGAGCGAGTTGCAGGATGCCATTACAGCGAAACGACGAGACGCCCTTATTGGTGGCGAGCTCGTCGTGCTGGTTGATGAGCCTGGTGTTGGACGCACCCACCGTGAGGCCCCCGAAATCGATGGTGTGGTGCATGTATCCCGCGAGCTTCCCGTGGGGGAGTTTGCCACTGTCTTGGCCACAGGTGCCCTGGGGCCAGACTTGGAGGCCACGTGAGGATCACACGCCATCTGGGCACGGTTGTCAGTCCTGCCAACTTGGTCACACTGGCGCGTCTGGTGTTTGCCCCGGTGCTGTTTGGGATGGTGCTGGCGGCTGAGGACACTGCGGGTACCTCCTGGGGCGGGTTCCTGCTGGGCGGAGTGCTCGGCGCCTCAGACTTCTTCGATGGGGTGCTCGCGCGCCGCCGCGGCACAGTCAGCCGATGGGGAGCATTCCTTGACCCACTGGCCGACAAGGTGGTTGTGATCGGGGTGGCGGTCAGTCTCGTGGTGGTGGAGCGCTACTCCCTTCTACCGGTGATGCTGTTGACTCTCCGCGAAGTGGTGATCACGTTCTACCGACTCTGGTACGTCCGCCGAGGTTTGGCGGTTCCCGCCCGTAGGTCGGCCAAGTGGAAGACCAGTGTCCAGGGCTTGGCCCTGATGTTGGCTGTGCTGCCGCCGCTCGAGGGAGCAGACCTCCTTGTTGAAGCTGTTCTCTGGATTGCAGTTGCCTTCACCCTGGTTTCGGGGGTTCAGTACCTAGTTGACGGCAACCGTGCTACCAGTCGGACCGGGGCGTAGGGAGGAGACCGGACCGTGCAGTGTGAGATCGTCGCAGTTGGCACCGAGTTGCTGCTCGGGCAGATCGTAGACACAAACTCGGCGTGGATCGGGGAGCAGTTGGCCCTGTCGGGGATCGATTGCCACCGTCACACAACAGTGGGTGACAATCGTGAGCGCATGATGGCGGCATTCCGCGAGGCGCTAGATCGGGCCGATGCCGTGATTGTGACCGGTGGGCTGGGCCCCACACAAGATGACATCACTCGTGAGGTGGTGGCCGAACTGATGGGTGTGACGATGGAGCGCGACCATGGACTGGCTGACCGAATCAAGTCTCGGTTCGCTGGGAGGGGTCGAAAGATGCCAGCCAACAATCTGCGACAGGCCGACGTACCGGTGGGTGCCACGCCGATGCTTGAACTGCCGGGAACCGCACCGGGCCTGGTATGTCCTGTGGGTGACAAGGTGCTCTACACGGTTCCCGGTGTTCCATGGGAGATGAAGGAGATGCTTGAGGGAACAGTCTTGCCTGACCTGCGACACAGAGCCGGAACTGTGTCGGTCATCGGCTCGCGGACGCTGCGCACGTGGGGGCAGTCCGAGTCGGGCCTAGCTGAAATGTTGGCTGACGAGATCGACCGCCTTGATGTGGAGGGTGGTCCCACACTGGCATTCCTGGCCAGTGGTATCGAGGGTTTGAAGGTCCGAATTACGGCAAAGGCCCCCACTCCAGGCGAGGTCGAGGCGATTCTTGATGATGAGGAAGCCAGAGTAAGTTCAATCATTGGCCCCATCGTGTTCGGTCTAGACGGGGCAAACATGGAGTCGGTAGTGCTGGACGAACTCGTTTCCCAAGGCCTCACTTTGGCAGTGGCCGAGTCCCTCACCGGCGGCCTCATTGGATCCCGCCTCACCGATGTGCCCGGCTCCAGTCGTGCCTTTCGCGGCTCAGTGGTCGCCTATGCCGGTGACGTCAAGCGAGAATTGCTGGATGTCACCGATGGTCCGGTGGTGAGTGAGGAGGCAGTTTCTGCCATGGCATCGGCTGTGTGTCGGGTGCTCGATGCTGACGTCTCAGTAGCGGTGAGCGGTGTTGCGGGTCCTGATCCACAGGATGGCCAGGAGCCCGGTACGGTCTGGATGGCCACGTGTGTTGACGGCGAGACCGAGACAGTGAAGGTCGTATTTCCTTTCGATCGCGTGAGGACACGTCAGTTCACGGTGATTTCGGTGCTGAACTTGCTTCGCTTGCGCCTCCTGAAGCGTCGGGGAGGCTGACTGGCGGGAAGTTGCTGATCAGTTGGTCTGGCCGTCGTCAGGCTCAAGGGTTATGCAGGCCGAGTTGATGCAATAGCGGTCACCAGTTGGCTGGGGGCCATCAGGAAAGACATGGCCCAGGTGGGCGCCGCACGAACTGCATGTGGTCTCAGTGCGTACCCGCCCCAGACTGTGGTCTGGGCTCTCGGAAACAAGGCCTGTGCTGAGGGGTTCCCAGAAGCTGGGCCAGCCGCAGCCGGCATCGAACTTTTTGGTACTGGCGAAGAGGGGCTCATCACAGACGATGCAGCAGTAGGTGCCAGACCTCTCATCGTCCCAGTACTCGCCAGTGAATGGAGCTTCGGTTCCAGCCTCCTGGGTGCAGTGGTACTGCATGGACGTCAGGCGCGAACGGAGCTGCTCGTCTGTTTCATCGGTATCCATGGGTACCGAAGGTAGTGCTATGGAGTAGGAGATTGCTATGAAGCATCGAGAATGCTTGCATCGAACGCCTGTTCGCAATTACGATGATGTCATTCGCTGAGGTGGATTCGTATGGGATCGCTGTCACACCCCGTACATAGGTTCGTCTGCAGTCGACCCAACCACATCACATCACGCAACGATTCGCGAAAGATCATCGGAAACGGAGAACCACGATGGCAAAGAGCAACAGAACCAGAAACGGGAGTACAGACCAGGTGCTCCAAGCCTCCCCCGAGGGGCGTGAGAAGGCTCTCGACATGGCGTTGGGGCAGATCGAGAAGCAGTTTGGCCAAGGTGCCGTGATGAAGATGGGCGACAAGGGTTCCATGGCTATCGAGTCAGTTCCTACCGGAGCTCTGGCACTTGACCTAGCACTCGGAATAGGTGGTCTTCCAAGGGGCAGGGTGGCCGAGATCTACGGCCCCGAGGGTTCCGGAAAGACCACTTTGGCGATCCACGTGGTGGCTGAGGCTCAACGTAACGGTGGTATCTGTGCCTATGTGGATGCAGAACACGCCATGGACCCCGTCTATGCCAGGGCCATCGGTGTCGATGTTGACGAGCTCCTGATATCCCAGCCAGATACAGGTGAGCAGGCGTTGGAGATCACCGACATGCTCATCCGTTCAGGTGCGATTGACGTAATCGTCATCGATTCGGTGGCAGCGCTCACCCCACGGGCCGAGATCGAAGGCGAGATGGGCGACAGTCACGTCGGCCTACAAGCACGACTGATGAGTCAGGCGCTTCGCAAACTCACTGGCGCGATCGCCAAGAGCAGTTGTTCCGTGATCTTCATCAACCAGCTGCGTGAAAAGATCGGCGTCATGTTCGGCAGCCCCGAGACGACACCGGGTGGCCGCGCTCTCAAGTTCTACTCATCGGTTCGCATCGATATCCGTCGCATCGGTGCGATCAAGGACGGCGATGCGAACGTGGGCAATCGTGTCCGCACCCGTGTTGTCAAGAACAAAATTGCGCCGCCTTTCCGCGACGCCGAGTTCGACATCATGTTCAATGAGGGCATCAGCATCACGGGTGACTTGCTCGACCTCGCCGTGGCCGACGGTCATGTCAAGAAGGCGGGCGCATGGTTCAGTTACGGCGAAATTCGTCTGGGGCAAGGCCGCGAGAACTCCAAGGTCTACATCGCTGAGCATCGGGAACTCTTCGAAGAACTTCGCACCAAAGTCATGATCTCCCGCGGTGTCATAGATGATCCCAACGTGGTCGCCAAAGAAACCGCAGCCGACGATGCGCCAGAGGAAACACCCGCGTCATAGTGTGACGGGACTTCGTGGCGGCATATCGCCGCCCCCTCCGTCGCCCATGCGGATGTTCATCTCTCCCCCCGGCTGCTCTTGCGGCGACGAAGTCGCCACGCGATATACTTCGCGGTCGCCGCGGCTGTGGCGGAATTGGCAGACGCGCTAGATTCAGGTTCTAGTGGGAGTAAAATCCCGTGGAGGTTCGAGCCCTCTCAGCCGCATGATTCATCAGGCCCCGGAGTGTTCCGGGGCCTGCTTTTATGGTCCTTGGGCAGGGTCAAACGACTTGGTTCGAGTTGCCCTCCTTCCTACACTGTGGCCTGTGTGTATGCGTCCGTTCCGGGACAGGGAGCGTGCTGATGGCTGAAGAGCAAGGCCGAATCTACCTCGACCACAATGCCACTACCCGGCAAACGCCCGAGGTCACGGCGGCCGTGATGGAGTGCATGGAGCGATTCTGGGCCAACCCATCAAGTATTCACCTTGCCGGGCAATTGGCAAGACGACGTATGGAGGAGGCTCGTGGGCAAGTCGCCTCCCTGATCGGGGCCGAGCCGGACGAGATCGTCTTCACTTCCGGCGGGAGCGAATCGGTCAACGTGGCGATCCGCTCGGCTCTCGGATCCGCTCCTGAGAAGCGAGTCGTGGTGACGAGTGAAGTGGAGCATTCGGCCGTGCGGGAGTTGCTCGAGGTACTCGCAGCCGATGGTGTGGAG